>Ga0247837_1005446_pt1 | contig 19125 bp, 20 predicted proteins | sample LaCtaG_2_FD_187115 | JGI IMG/M metagenome (GOLD analysis project Ga0247837, IMG submission 187115) | Freshwater microbial communities from meromictic Lake La Cruz, Castile-La Mancha, Spain - LaCruzMarch2015_14.5m | ecosystem: Environmental > Aquatic > Freshwater > Lake | place: Spain: Castile-La...
TCTTACATGAAGGCTAAATTAGTATAATTTGAGCTTTTAAAAAAGACTTTTTTGAGAAAAAATCAACGCGAGGTCACTGGTGGCGGACTCGTCACGCCGTAGCCGCGCCAGCGCGTAGGCGGATCGTTACCCGTTACTTCTTCTGGCCTCCTCAAACATCCCCAAATACTTTTTCGCCACAGCATCCCACGAGAGATCCTCTTCGATTTTTTTTCGGGCCGCGTCGCCAATTTGTTTTCTTGCCTCCGGATTCAGAATCAAAAATTCCAGCGCCCTAGCCGCTGCCGGAATATCCCTCGGCGGAATAAGCAACCCGTTTGGCTGGGTGGAGTCCAGAGTCGAGCGTCCAGAGTCGAGGGCTTTAGCATCCACATCTGCGCTGTGGATTACTTCCGCGATGCCTCCGTCATTGCAGGCAATCACGGGCAAGCCGGCAGCCATGGCTTCAAGAAAAACCGTTGCGAAAGGTTCTCTCCAACCAATCAATGCAAAAATATCGGCTTCCTGCATCTGCTGGAGAACTTCTGCATGTCCCACTTTCCCAGGCATTTCGATCCGATCTCTGAAGGGGCTGGCATCTCTTGCCTCTTCCACTTTGATCCGATCCGGCCCATCACCAAGAATTTTCAAAACCAAATTCGGATATTTCCCAGCCACCAAATCGAATGCTTGAATCAATCCCGGAAAATTCTTCCGCTCATAAAACATTCCACAGGTCAAGATCACAAGGGGCGGCGCCTGCGGCGCAGTAGCGAGTAACGAGTTACGCGTTGCGGGTGCGGAAGCAGGGTCAGCTCTCGACTCTCGACTCTCGCCCCTGGACTCCTTTGGCGCATGCGCCAAGTTCATCCCATTATGGATCACCTCGCAGCGCGCTTGCGGGAAGACTCGTTCCATGTCCTTTCGCATCACCCCTGCCACGGAAACCATCCGGCGCGCCGCGTTGATCACTTTTTCATAAACAGCCTTTCGTGCAGGGTAAATTTCGCAAGCCGTGATTTCCCCCATGTCGTGATCCGTCACGACATATAAAATTCCCGTCTGCTTGTGAATTCTGAAAGCAAAATACCCATTCGGAACTGTGTGATGTGCATAGACAACATCGGGTTGGAACTCCTCTACGATCTTCATCAACCGCCCTTTGATGCTCCACCACCCGAACTGAAGCATCGGCTCCCCAACCCTGTTGAAAATGGCATCGAGTTTTCCGAACGGATAAAAAAACATCGGTAAATAATCCACCTCCACGCCATCCCATGAATGCGAGCGCGGACAATCCGAATAAACCCGAATCCCTGCCTGCAACCGTCCAGCAATTTTCGGGAACCACGGATTACCAGAAACAACACGAAAGGCGGTCACGAGTGGCGGGTTACTGGTGGCGGGAGCGCCTCCAGCGGATTGGCCTCCACTCGTTACTCCTAACTCGCAACCCGCTACTCGTAACTGCGCCTCCGTGGAAGCGCGCTTCAGCGCTTTAGCCTGCTCCAGCGCCCATGTGCCGATTGTCGGGTTGAGCGGTCGCGGAAAGTAGGTTGCTAAGAAAAGAATTTTCATTTGTTCATGCGAACAGGCCCGCTTTTCTTCAGCTGATGATAAATCTCCGAGTAGTTATTTGGAATTGGTAACCGTTTCACCCCGCCCGCAATCGCCAAGAACCCCGCCCCGATCCCCTCCAGCATTTTCCGCCATCGACCCACTTTGGCTGCACAGACTAACCCACCCGCGATCGTCTTCGGCAACTGCCAGAGCAAATCCGGCATCGGAGTATTCTGCCAATGGAAAAGCACATCATTCCGCCGCCCATAAAAATCCATCCGCGAATAATCCCGCTTCGGCGACTCATTATGAATAATCGGATCGCTATTCCCCAGCCGAACGAAGAAGCCTGGCACCGCCGCTTCCAGCAGAGTGGCGAGTGGCGAGTGACTTGTTGCGGGTTCAAGCGCCGCCGGCGCGCCAGCACAGGTTCCCTGTGCCCCGCCCTGCTGATTTTTCTGGAATCCGTGTATATCCGCGTCATCCATGGTCAAACCCGCTTCTCCCTCTGTGCTCTCTGTGTCCTCCGTGGTTAAATCTGTTTTCAGCTTTTCAGCGTTTCCGCTTTCCGCTTTTTCTTTCTGCTCCGCAGCCAACATTCTCAAACAAAAATCCCCCTCTTCCCCCTGGTGCACCAAGTGCTCCCGATAGCCCCTCAGCGCTAGGAACACATCCCGCCGCACCGCATGCGCCGTCCCGATATAGCTCGCCGTGATCCACACATCCTCCCGCGTCGGCGCCCTCTGCATCTCTTTATTCGCTTTATGTGGCTCGATGTATGGAATCGCCACCGCCCCGATCCGCGGATGCGAGAAATCCTGCAGCGTCTGCTCTACGACGAACGGCGAGGAAAACACCGCATCATCATCCAAAGAAAAAATCACATCCCCCTCAGCCACTCGCGCACCCTCATTCCGCCGAACAATCAAACCTCGGGATTCCTCATAGCGGATGAGGCGCAGCAGCGGCTTTGCCGCAGTCTGCGGGTCGAGAGTCGAGCGTCCAGAGTCGAGAGAAAGAGCCTCCGGCGCTGTGGCGAGTCGCGAGTCGCTGGTTGCAAGCTTTTCTTCCTGAGACTGAAAACTGAAAACTGAAAACTGCTTTTGCAACTCCTCCGCTGTTCCGTCCGTCGAGCCATCGTCTATAACTATCACCTCCAGCAAGCCACGCTGCCCCATCGCCGACTCCACCCCCTTCAGCAATTCCTCCCAACGATTTTTCGTGGTGATAACAACGCTAGCGTTCAAAATTATCCCCCTCAGCTATTTGGGTTTGGCCGGCACGCCAACAACAGTTGAGAAAGCCGCGACATCCTTGGTCACAACAGCCCCGGCGCCAATTACGGCATGTCGGCCTATTCTTACGCCTTTGAGAATTGTGACATGGGCTCCAACCCAAACATTGTCCTCCAGGACCACAGGCGCAGCTACCATACCTTGATCAGCCAAACGATTCTCGCCATTTCGGGCGTGATCCCCGTCCGTAATGTAGCAAAACGGCCCAATCATGCAGTCTGGGCCGATCTCAATTTGCTCATGGGCATCGATCATTGTGTGGCGATTGATGTAGCACCTCTCACCAATTGAAATTTTTTCCTTCTTTGGATACCCACTACAAAGCAAAACCACCCCATCATCCAGAGTTGCCTCCCTCCCAATTTGAATATCCTCCCATTGGCGCGGAATGGAGATTTTCTTTAGATTGGCATAGATTTGAATATTTATTCCCAAAAAACGGTAAAAAAGATTCCTGCATCTCGAGTATAAACCTGACTTGACTCGCAAGATTATGTTTAGAAATTGATTCAAAGCGGCTTGATTTTTAGTAGAAGTGCGGCGAGCACAAACCGCCACCTTTGTTGCTGAATGTGCCATGGCAGCGTCTCATGAAAAAGATCCCAACCTTCGACTTTCCTGCCCGCTCGAAGGAGTTCAAGAATCACCGGGCGGATGTGGCGTCCCAAAATGATACGCCGTGCTTTTTCCTGAGACTTTCCACCCGGATATCGCCCAGCGTTTTCACTTCGGGCCAAATTCCAAGCACCAGCCAAAGTCTTAGCAAGGTTCTTCATCACACTGCCATCGTGCTCACGGTAAGCAAAAGTCGGCACATCTCGCACTTGAGCCAATCGAATGCCACTGCCCAATTTCATTACAAAATCGGCATCCTCACCATTTATGGGTTGCTCCACAAAGCGAACCCCTTCCAACAAATTCCTTCTAACTACAAATGAGGACGCCCCCCACCAACGCCATTCGCCGCCCGAGGCGAAATAGTCGTTGAATAAATTCCACGCCAGGCCATCAGGCCGAAAATTAATTTTTTCTAAATCATCAGAATTTCTAAAGTGATGTGGCTTCCCAAAAATAAGTCCAGCGCCACTCTTTTCGATAACTTTTTGATATGATTGGCATGTCCAAGGAAACCAAAGATCGTCACTATCCAAAAAGGCAATGTATTCGCCTGTGGCTGCTTCAATACCTCGGTTCCTTGCAGCACCAGGCCCTTGATTTGGTTGCTCGATTAAAAGAACTCCCGGCTGCGCCTTTTTAATAAACTCTACCGTTCCGTCTGTAGATCCATCATCAACGACAATTAATTCACAAACATTTTGTCCCGTTGAAGACAATGATTTTATGGTTTGCTTGAGAAGTTCCAACCGGTTGAAGGTAGGAACAATCACCGAAAAGAAATGGATATTTGAAAATTCCAATTTTTAAGTTAAACCCATTTCCAAAGCAATTGATCCACATCGTCTCGCAATAGATGCAGGATTTTAAGAGCGGCAGAAAGGAAAAAACATTGTTTGAAGGTTAGATTATTTGCCAATCCGAAGGAATTAGAGTGTCAACCACAGGCTTAAATTTAGCGCTAGGAAAACTCCATTGCCTAGGCGCAATTACTCGCTTGCCAGGCTTGTTGTTAAGCCATGCTGCCCACCAACTGAAAGTGCTGTTAGCTATTATATGGTGATCACAGGCACTCATTAAAAGAAAGTCTTCCAAATCAGTATTTCCAGATGAAAAGCGGATATTAGACCCCAATATATTATTTCGACACCATTCAATATCAGTATCAGTATCGGAAAACACCAAGAACTGACTGTCTGAACTAAAGTGTTTAATCGCACGATTAATATATTCAATATCAACTGGTCCGGAATGTATTATTTTTTTATTCTGTAATTTTTCAACTGCATGTGCCATGTCCCCACGCCGCACATGCAAGGACACCACTTTACCACCAGAAGAACGAAGACTATCTATCGCTTTATTAGCTTTTTCTAATGACAAGATTTCTTTAGTTGTAAAATCTTTTCTAATTTCATCAGAAACATCGCTAAAATACTTGGGGCTCTGCCAAAAGCCCAACAAGTAGGTCATATCAGGCAAACACATTACCTCGTCGTCGAAGCGATAACTTCTTTCCTGATAATGTGTTTTTTTCCACAAAAAACTGGCCCAGAACTTTCTAACTATGCGCACTGCACGAGAAAATGTTGTAGCCCTAAAATGGCTGTCGCGGAGAGCACAAATCTCCGATTCCGAAGCTTCCGTGGCACAAATCTGGAAAGCCTCCAGCGCATACCGGCGAGAAAAGGCCCCCAAACCCGGGCCTCTTTGTTCTGCTCCACTACTGTAATTGGTTAAGTCTAGTTTTAAATTTGTATTACGCCGGATCGCCAATCGCCTTCCTGCGGCGTATTGGAACATCTGATTGCCCAACCCGCCCATAATTTTTACGATAACCATTTATTGAGGTATCATTTTTAAATTTAACTATCCCTGCGAAATAAGAAATTATGGGTGAGAGGCAGATTTTTGCCTGTCGACCACATGAGCACTTCTGAATTACTAACTACTCCAGATTCACTACCAAACTTCTCAGCTTGGTAGCCATTTCGCCAAAAGATTTCAAAGGTTTCTAAAAGATTCGGATTAATCACCGTGCCTTTTGGTTGGTGCTGATTGATGCAAATCTCAACTAGCCAAAGCGGGGAGGGGGCACTCGCCAATTGTCGCGTTGCCCCTCGTAATAAATTCAATTCATAGCCTTCGACATCAATGAGTATTAGTGCTTTCCTTCCAGAAATCCGATCTGCTAAAATGTTATCCATTTTGTTGACAGGAACTATTCGGTAATTATTGTCAGCCCCAGCCCAACCCTCGACAAGAGATGCACCAGTCCCGCCACCGTATAGTTTAAGCAAGGCGACACTATCCCCAAGTCCAACAGGGTGTATCTCTACATCATCCCAGCCATTGGCCAAAATATTTCTCTGCAAAATTTGGACATTTCGATCTAAAGGTTCAAACGCAATGACATTAACACCCATTTTTCTAGCAAGGCAGACATAGTATCCAGTATTCGCACCGGCATTTACAAATACATCTACACCTTTAAGCAAAGTCGTAGTCAAACTTGTTTCCTCTGGCTCAAATTCACCACATTCCATCGCGCTCAAACCTGACATTTTAAAACCAAATGGCGTTACAACCGGAGAGCGATTTATTTCACGAAAATTAAATGCACCCTGGAAAGCAGCATAAAGAAATGGTAACTTTTTTAAAGTTTTAAGTGCTATTTTATAAAACATTTATAGGATTTTAATTTATCATGTATTTGCGGCAATAACGAAACAAAGCTCCAATGCGCTCAGCGAAATGGAACCCAAATAGTTTATATATTATTATATAGAATATACTTGCGGCAGGTTTTTCCGGGTTAAATTTTAGTTCACTGCTTTCAATCCGTTTCAATGTTTGATCCGCCAAGCGCGGATTATTGCTCCATATTGAACGAGCTATTTCGAAACGAGTCACATTTACAGCATGAACCCTACTAGGTGTAGCTAGACCCTTTTGCAAAATCCAATCCAAGATTTTATCTAAAAGTTCTAGCCGTTGTTGAGCAACTAATTGGTCATCTCTACGAGAAACGGTATTCCCGATTCGGTAGCAGTAAACGGCACCGCTCTTAGGGCAGTGTGAAAATGATGCCCCACATTTCAGCAATTCAAAATATAGATTATGTTCTTGGCAGCAGGGTAATTCTTCATCCCACAGTCCAGCTTTAACAATTGCGCTCTTCCGCCATAGTGAACCACCAGTTTGAGGTAAACGCCATCGGGCAAGACGAATCCAAGGATCGTAGGGTTCAGTTAGAGGAAAAGATTGCAACGGAAGCGGTGTAAATTCATCCGACCATTGCTCAAATAAAGCAGGACTGTAGACGATGTCAGCCATGGGATCACTTTCAAGCCAATCGAGCTGCCAAGTGATTTTATCAGGAAGTAGGTAATCATCAGCATCAAGATATTGCAGCCACTCTCCAAAAGCCATTTCCAGCAACCGGTTTCGAGCAGCATTTCCACCGCGATTCGGCCCGAATTCATGGCGAATTGTATTTCCAAAGGACTCAATTACCGCACGACTCCCATCTGTGGAGCCATCATCCACCACAATCACCTCCTTGTTAGGCCAAGTCTGAGCCAATGCGCTCTCGATCGCTTGCCCAACCCAACGCTCCGCGTTATAGCAGGGAATCAGAATGGAGACCAATGGTCTGTTGTCCATTTTAGGATAGGCTGAGCATTAGTTATGACTTTGTGGTGTGCGTCGCCCATTCATCCAGGGCTTTTGAATACTGCCCGATTCTTTGGCCGCCTTCCCCCATGGAGTTTGTCTGATACCCCCAATCGCCTTCGTAAATTCGGTTGGAATGGGGCAATTGAATGAAACTTCGTCCATCTTGAGCTGTCTCGGCTGAAGCCTCAAAATGTGTGCCGGCTGTCGTAACCAGCCTCGGAGATTTGCGATTGGCTTGCCGAGAAAGCTTTTCATAAACTGCCTGAAAATTAGATTCCAAAGAAGGATCAATAAGGTTTCTTACTTCCAATTCATTGTTGGCTTTTAATACTTTGGGACTTCCGTTTACTGAAGATCGGGTCCACTCAAAAAGTTCGTTAATCCCATCTTGCATATCGACTCTCGGCTCCCATCCAAAAACCTCTTTTGCCTTCGAAATATCACAATAAAAGACTTTTTGATCAGCGGGCCTCCATCCCTCAAAGGTGGGTTCTACACCCCACATTTTGCACAATTCCAGCAGAGAAATCGTATTTTCAAAGCCCCCACCTACATTGTAAACCTCTCCCCGGATGTCCTTGCTCTTCCCAAGAAGAGTCTTGGCTTGGCGAATAAAGAGATTCGTCACATCGTTGACATGCAGAATGTCCCGAACCTGCTTCCCATTTCCATAAATCACCGTGGGCCGGCCCATGTGTTTGTTGAAGGCGATGTGGGAAAGCCACCCTTGATCCACAATCCCGAATTGATTTGGCCCATACATGCAGGAGCAGCGATTGGCGATACCGCCAAATTCCCGCACATAGAGCTCGCCCACCAGTTTGGAAACTCCATAAGGCGTGTGGTGGTTCGCATCGATTGAAACGCCTTCGTCCACTCCACGCTGGTTTCGATCCCCGCCAAAATCATACCGGGTCTCGAATTCCTCGATCGGGAACTTATTCACATTGTCACCGAAGACTTTGTTTGTCGATGTGTAGATGATTTCGGCCCCAACATCCGCCGCAGCCCGGGCGATGTGGAATGAGGCCTCGGCATTGATTTTAAAATCCCGCAGCGGACTTGCGAGACTGGATGTCACCGCTACTTGGGCCGCAAAATGGTAAACGAGCGCCGGTCTTTCCCGATAAATAATGCTCGGGATATCCTCGATCTCCGATCTACGGAAATCCAGGTTCGGAACCTGTGCCTTGAGGTAGTCTAGGTTTTTTTCGGTTCCATGCCGCGACAGGGAATCGATCGCAACCAGATCGAAACCCTCCTTGTGAAGGGCTACGACCATATTAGTGCCGACAAAGCCGGCACCGCCGGTAATTAGGATTTTCATGATTTTTTTATTGGTGAATGGATTGCTTGTAGGCTTGTTTGGTAATCTGCGCGACTTTTTCCCAGCTGGTCTCTTCCCTCCACTTGCGGGCCGCTTCAAAGTCCGGATCGGCATTCAGTGCGGCAACCAGTTTTTCATGGAAATCCGTATCCAACTGGTCAAATCGAAAAACCAAAGGGTGCGGCTCGTGCAAATCCGCCGCCCGGAGACGCTCTGGAATCAAAATCGGAACACCCATCGAGCGCGCCAGGGATGCCGCCCCCGAGGTGAAAATTTCGCGGTAGTTAAAGATCGAGCAATCAACGGCACTCAGCCACAGATGCAAATCCGGGTCCTTGAGCCATTCCTTAGTCAAACGCAAATCCACATTTTTGTTTCCAGCCGCTATGCTCCGAAGCTTTTCCGCATAGGTCTCATTAAGCACCGGTCCAGCGATCACTAACAAATCTTCCACCTTTTCACGCACCCAGTATTCCAAGACATCGTCCGAGCCTTTGTAGGGGCTCACCGTTCCAAAGACCAGACAGACTTTCTTGTCCAGTGGCAGCCCGAGCTTTTGCCTCGCCGCAGCGCGATCCAACGGAGGCCCCCACTCGAAAGCATGGTCCCCATAGGGAATGATCCAACATTTTTCCGGTAGGACCCCGAATTTTTCAACCACCTGTTGCTTCGCGAATACCGAGTGAACAAAAACCCCATCGCTCTTCCGGTAGGCGTGACGCACATTCGTAGGAACAAGAAACTCCTTGTGCCGATTGTGAGGGAGAAGATTGTGCGCTGTGAGAAACAACTTTTTACCACGGCACGCGAGATTCAGATCGGTAATAAAGCGAAGCTTCCTGAGAAATCGCCAGCGCTCCTCGCCTGCGAAGTAGGCTTCCGGCCAATGTAAGTGAAAGATTTGGGCATTTTGCAGATCGGCAACACCGCGAGCGAGCGGCATAAATCTTCGGTAATGATTGAGAAATTCGACATCAACACCGAGTTTTTCAAGCGCCTCGACAAGATATTTTTGGTAGGGAATATCCGAAGAGTAATTAGGTGCAAAAATGGATTTCATCTCGACAACTCACCTTCAACAGCCAGCCCCATTTCGATTACTTCCAGAGAAGAAGCCCAAGGCATGTAATGGGACTCGATTTTCCCTTGTTTGAAACACTTCGAGGCTTCATCTGCTTCATGGAAAAAACCTGAGTAAATTGGGGCATTCATTGAAAACGCGTCGGGATAAATTTGACGGCCAGAAACTCGATAAACCAAACGACCTATTTTTCCAGTGACTGGGCTGGATGGAAAAATTGGCAAGGAGCATTCCAAACGCGTCGGGCAGATGAATGACGAGTTAAGTTTCAGCATTCCTTTGCTCCCAATAAACACAGCCTCGTTGGCCAAATTCACTCGATCAGAAACGGTGAATGTCGCGATGGTCTTCTCCCATTCCAAAACACCACAAAGATGGCGATCCAGCTCTCTATTGGACGAGTCGCCTAAGGCAAATACATGCTTTGGCACCCCCAACATCACATGAAATAAGGATAATGTGTAGGCACCGAAATTCCAAAGCAGGGATTGTGATCGCTCGATTGGGGAGGCATAATTTTTTTTATATCCCAATTCAGCACGCACGGAAAGGAGATCACCGATCGCACCGGCCCGTATAAGTTCTTGGGTTTTCTGGACCAGCGGGTTGAACCGCATCCACATCCCCTCCATGCAAAAGAGATTCTTTTCTCTGGCCTTCGAAAAGATGCGTTGCGCCGAGTCCAACGAAGTGGTGAGTGGCTTTTCACACACCACTCCATACCCTGCATCCAAACACGCCAGGGAGTGGGCCTCATGTAGCGCGGTAGGTGTGCAAATATAAACCAAATCCAAACCACCAGCACCAAGAAATTCCTCCAAGCTTGATGTTGCCAGTGGAATTCTATGCCGTTTGGCGAGTGCCGCTGCATTCGCTGGAGACCGTGACCAAACCCGAGAAATCTCCACTTCCGGCACTTTCTTGAGTTCTCCGCAAAACTGCTCCGCCACTGTGCCGGTGCCGAGTATACCCCAGCGGATATGACCTGATGGTTTTTGTTTCCCCATTAAAGTCTTGTCTTCATCTTCATTCCACCAGCCTCTGGAAATTGAAGCGCATGGATAATTTCCACCATGTGAACCCCCAATTCGGCCGGAAGACAGCAAGGGCGCTTTTCCCTAACCGATGCCGCCAACTCGGCTGGCCCCCGAAGGAAGTCCGCGCGCTTGTGCTCGGGATCACCTGGCACGGGGTTGCATTTCCCTATGAGAGGGATTCGCCGCCGTCCGTCATACTTCAACCACTCAAGCAGTTCCTTAGGGAAGATAACTCCAAGGGCATGGCGCGTTTTTTCGAGTAAACTCCGAAGACGGGCATACGAACCGCGCAGGTCTCTCGGAATATGCCAAACCTCTCCAAGATCATCCCGAAGGTTCCGCACAAAAAGTATTCCCTTATCTCCCACGATGGTCATGGACTTGTCGAGCGGTGCCACCAATCCGCAGGTGACTCTGGCCACAACGCCGGTTTCAAATTCAATGACCCCCGAAGTAAAATCCGGAGCCATTCCATCCACGCGAATTCCTTTATCAGGAATCAGACACCCGGCATAGGAATTCACGGAGTGGGCCGAACCGAAAAAACTGCAAAGCCAACTCAAAAAATACCCGGCATGTTCAAAGGTGCAGCCTACCTCGAATTCATCCTTGGCCGGCCAGGGCACGCCCAAACTATTCTTCCAATTCCAGGGCTGCATGAAAGGAGCGATCATACCATCATCGAAATTCGCATAGACCAATCGCACCTTGCCGACCACCCCGTCACGGATTGCCTTCTCCAGCGTTTGAGCCGACGGGCTTAGTGCGCTGCAGGGAGCCGTTGCCAAAACCAGACCAGCCTGTTTCGCAATCACAAGCAATTCCTGCGCCTCGGCAACACTGATTCCAAGAGGTTTCTCGGAATAGACATGCTTGCCAGCTCGCAGGCATGATTGAGTAATCTCAAAATGGGACCGGGGATTTGTTAAATTGATCACCGCCTCAAGCTGCGAATCCGCGAGCATTTCAGGCACGGATGGGAAATTTTTGATACCCGCAAGAGCGGAAAATTTCCCCGATCTCTCAAGATCAAGATCATGGCATCCGACAAGAGAGATCTCAGGGTGGTTGTTACGCGTGAGCAAATACGAGTCGCTCACATAACCGCAGCCGAGTATTCCAAAACGCATAATAATTTAGCCGCTTGAAAGGTTGAGCTGTTTGTGCAATTCCAAAATCCCCTCCGAGTAAAACCGATCCCTCACGCAGCCGACATAATGCCGCGAGATGCCACTGGGCATTCGGTTTTTGCTTGGCGAGACTTCATATTCTTCCGGCAGAAGACCGCCCACGCCAACTTGCGAAGCGCAGAGGGCCAAAAGAGTTTGCTCCACCCGCCATTGCATCTTGAGATTTTGCAGGGCCGGATGACCCAGCCATGCCTCCATGGCATCGAGATTTCTCACCGTTTGCCGTTCAAGCAAGCAAAGCCCCGTATTCACGCACGGCCAGAGAGGCACTCCCAAGTCCGTAACCGCCTGGGCGGGCGAGATTGGGCTGGGCTCTTGGAAATCCCGATTGAACCAACATCCCTTCGTGTTCGAATCTTCAGCCCAGTTCAAAATTTCTCCGGGTGGAGCAAAGAAAAGCACATCGGGATCAATCATCAAGTATTTCTGGGCCTTACATATTTCAGGAATATCGAAGCACTTCAATCCATGAGGCATCCGGTTCCGATAATCGCGGCAACGAGGATATTTGGTTAAAACATCTGCCATGCGATCATCCATCTCACACCTGCGGTGAATAATTGTTCCGGGAAATATTTCCCGAAAGCATTCCAAATCCCACCCCATCAAGCTGCCATCATTGTGCAAGACCACTGTCCATCTTAGCTGTGAAGCCTCGTGCAAGGAAGCCAACATCCAAAGCGCTAACTTGTAATCCTGAAGGCTCGTCAAAAAATGAATTGGCGTCTTTGCCAAAGGCCAATCGGCATTCGGCTTCCATTTTAGGATATTTTGCCATAAAATATTTTCAGCAAACCAATACGACCAACCCAGCTTCATGTAACGTTTACTGTGATAGATAAGCCTGCCAACACTCATGCAGAAGTAATTCCTTTGTAGTAATCAATCAATGCGGGAATCGAATTCTCGGGGCTCAGGCGTTCCAAGCTGGCCTTAGCCTCTCTGCCGATACTATTTCGATCCTCTGGGCCTCTCCCCAGCGCCATCTCCAGAGTGGATCGCAGACTTTCAGCATTGTCCGCTTCACACAAAAATCCATTTTTCCCATGTGTAATCAATTGCTCAAAACAAGATCCCTTCGTGGCAATCACCGGGCGTCCGAGCCCCATGGCTTCCAAGCAAGTGTTGGGAAGATTGTCCACGATAGAGGGCAGAACCACCCATTCCGCGTGCTTAATGATTGGATATAACTGCTCATGCCGTAGCGGATCGAAAAAAAGGAGCCGGTTTTGCAACTCGTCTCCCACAGTCTTGCGAATATAATCCCGCATCCCGCCACCATCAGGGGCCAGACTCGTATCCCCCCCTGCAAAAACAGCATGGAGTTCCGGAAATTGGCGCAAAACATCGGGCAATGCTTCAGCTAATCGGTGAACTCCTTTCATCTGGGTGAGCCTGCCGAAGAAGAGCAAATATCTTTTGCTTTTCAATGCCGATTCGTAAAGCGAAGGATTTGTTTCATGCACTTCCTGGAAGAACGGCGTTTCCACAACCTGCACATTTTTTAGTCCATAGCCTTTCGCCACATGTTTGGCCACAAATTCGCTCGGGGCATAGTGGAATTTTGTGCGGCGGATTGCTTTTTCCTCCAACCACCACCGCATTTGCACAAACCAATTCTCCGGAATGCCAGCTCTTTGATCCCAAAGCGGCCGGTAACTTGAGAGCCGCGTCACCATCTTTTCGTTTCCCACGGGCCGAAAAAAGAGCCCCACAGCTTGGACATTGGCCAATTGAACGATGTCAAAAGGGCCCTTCGCTTTAAAAACCTTGCGATACTTGCGAAAGAGGCACCAGGCCGCTTTCACATCTTGATACGGGGCGTAAAGTTTGTTTCGAAAGAAAAAATCCAATCGGTCCAGACGCTTGGATACGGGATCCAACAAACCGGAGATTGTATAGACCTCCACCCCCTTCCAAGTTTCAAAGGCATCCACTTTCCCCCGTGTAAAAACCGTGACCTCTTGACCCTGCTGCGCAAGGGCCACAGACACTCGTGACACATAGTTGGCGAGGCCGCCGCTGAATCGCTCATCCAGCGTAAACTCGGGGGTGACAAATGCGATTTTCAAACTATTCAGTATAGAGTCCTTTAATTGTTGGCAACAAGGGACTCGTATTTCTTACGAAGCAAATATCAACAATGTGAAGCACACCTAATTCCGGGCGCTTGTGCAATCCAGGAAAGTCATAAACGGAAAAATCCCTTTCAACCATAAAATTTATGATTTCATGAATCAATGGCATTCCCGGCAACCTGCTGTAAAGAGATGCCTCCAAGATGACAACTTCTGCTGCAACAAGCGCTTTCGAAGCTCCCTTTAGCACTTCAATTTCAAACCCCTCCACATCGACTTTCAACAAATTCGGAGGAAGTATTTTGCCTGCTGAAATAAGGGAATCAATCGTCACAATTTCGACCTTTCTCTGAATTCCAGCATTGGCTAAATTATCCTGTGGCGCCGGCAGGAAAGATGTCCCTTCCCCATAGTTAGGCCAAAGGCTGAGCGTCTTGATTTCCTCTCGCGGCCCAGCACCACACAAAAAATATTTGCTTCTCGGGTATTCCTTCTGAAACGACTTGAGGTGCGGCTCCATTTCCACTTAGGGCTCGATCATAAAAATTTCAGCCCCTCGGAAAATGGAGACAGCAGTTTTTGACCACCCCCCACTGTGTGCGCCAACATCCAGGATTGCGGAAGGGGCGAACCCTCGAGCATGGATGTCTTCGAGAAACATCCGCATTTTTCCAGTTGGCCTAACCGCTGATCCGGGCGGAAATGCAGAGGGTTTCCTAATCTCGTATCCAGCGTTTTCTAGTATTTTTTTAAATAGTTTTTTAAGCATAATAAAATTATCTACAGTATTTTAAGAAATTATTTTTATTTTGCATATTTTATATAGTTTCTAGCTTTTCTTGCACATTCAAGGAGAATTTCTAAATATATCAAAGGAAGAAATCGGTTCAGAATTGTGTAAACCCAGCGCTCTTCTACCCCAGCATCTGGGCACCATTTATTCGCCTCAAGAATACCCCGTTCGGCAATGGCAGAACATCCGTTTCTATAGGCATAGATGGATAGCTGGTTCATTTCCCTTGCAAAAACTCGTCGAGCCTTGGGTGTCAATCGATACGGGACATCCTCAAGCAAAGCACTGAGTTCCAAACAAACCTTGATTGTATAGTCTGCAGAAAGTTTTTGTCTGGTGATTCGAGTTGGTGAGTCGTGATGTCGATGCCGCACTAAAATTTCATCCACCAAAGAAAACCTGGCTCCTGCGGCAGCAACTCTCACATTAAAATCCCAGTCCTGCGCCCTGGGCAAGCCCTCCCTGTAGCCCTGCACTTTTTCAACAAAAGAACGGCGATACAGAGGGCGCTCGGTTCCTATGGGGTATTTCAGCACATATTCGACCGGGTCGATACCTGAAGGGTCGGGCGTCGGCTTTTTAATGGGGCGCTCCGGGCGGCCATCCCCAAAGAGCGTTCCTTTGCATACAACAACATCGGCAGAACCTGACAAGAGAGAGGGCATCTGCTTCTCAATTTTCTCGGGAAGAAGAATATCATCCGCATCGAGAAACTGGACAAATTCGCCTTGGCTAAGAGAAAAGGCCGTATTCCGAGCCGCACAAGCTCCCCGGTTTGGACCAGTATGCCATTTGATCTGATCTCCATAGCTTTTGATAACTTGCAGGCTCTGATCGGTCGATCCATCATCGACGACAATCACTTCGATATTGGGATAAGTTTGGCCAAGTGCACTCTCGATCGCCTCACCAACGAAAGCTTCGTTGTTGTGGCATGGAATGAGAACGCTTACGAGAGGACTCATACTACTTACACTTCCGAAACCATGCCAACCCCTTGTTCAATGGCAATACAGCCTTAAGCTTAAGATCTGGATATGCAGAAAGCCACTCGGCAGTCGACTTTCGCTCGCCCTCCCTATCTGCATCATCCAGAAAAATGTTTGCTCCAGGAGAAAGCCTTTCCCAAATTGATGGAAGAGTAAATGAACGCCCAAACTGGGCTGGAGGCCCATCGATCAAAACCCAATCATAATAATCGTTGAGCTCGTCCGGAAGCTCATACCCTTGACCCCATCGAGTGTTTGATTCAATGATTTTGCAATGACGAAAATCAACGAGATTCCTTAAGCGATCTCTTTTCAAGAGCATGTTTTGAGTCACCTCCAACCACCCAGCATCATGGTCTATGCTGGTAATTGAAACCGGCTTTGGTGATTCAATGGAATAAATGGCGTGGGCCAGTGAGCTAATCCCAGTTCCCATCTCAAGAATGGACTGAGGTTTGGTTTTTTGCAACCGTGCAAATAGCCAAATTAGCGAGTTTCTTGAAAATGAGAATGAGCTGGTTTGTTCCTCGAAAAGCTGATAGCGGCTGAATAGGTGATTCTCAGATACTCGGCTCAACCTTGATCTACTAACTTTTGAAAATAAATATAGAAATACTCGTGAGGGCTTCCTTCCACTTCGAACCCATGGGTCATAAAGTAATCGCTCAATAGTTTTATTTAATATTTTTTGCATTCTATGAGGCTGCTTTTAGTTATCTTTACATACGGTCCATTGATTTCAGCGCCGATAATATAAAAAAATGATTCAACGCTTGGCGATCTAAATAGCTTTGATTTATCCGGCTTGCTAAATGCTAAAAGAATTATACCATCCGCAGAAAGGTGACTTTCAAGATTGAGCAAAAAATACTTCCACTCAGCTACATCCCATGGCTGATCTGAGTTAAATAAAGTAAAGCAAATCTGGAAAGCAGTAATTACATCATACTCACCTTCGATGTTTTGTAGATTTTGAAATCGTTGAATTTTTTCGTCGATTCTTTTTTTTTCAGGATGTAGCGCCTCAAAAACCTCTCGAAAAAGGTGACAATTTACATCGGTTCCATCCCACATATCTAATCCTGTATATTCGTGACCAAATGACTTGGCGTGCAAACCAAAAACTCCAAAGCCACAACCTAGATCCAGAATTTTTTTCTTAGATGAAAATGGAAGATCTAGCATTATGCAGCGCTTTAATCCAAAAAGAGATGTTTTATAATGATCGAAATATTTTATGTATTTTGGATTAGATTGCTCGTATTTATTTTTTATAATCGAAATATCATCACTTTCTAATATTTTAATTATTTTATACAGCCTGTAGTCATGCCATTTAAAAAACAGATAAGAGGCCGTTGTTTTTATTAATTTGAGAACTTTATGATTATTTGATATCATCTGAAAATTTTAATTTCGAAATCCAAAAACATTTATCCATGAATATTTTTTATTATAAATATATCTTTTTAAAAACGGTTGCTTAGCGGGAATATCTACCTGAACATTGATTCGGAAGCCGGCATTTTCTAGAACTCCAAAAAAATCGCTGAGTTGTTGTGGACTTTCCAAAAAAGAATGGTGCTCGACAAAAATTCTCTCGACATTGTGAAGGTAGTCCTTGCAATCCCGCAAAACTTCCATCTCCCCTCCTTCAATATCGAGTTTTAGAAGGTCTATTTTTCGATTAAGCAAATCTCGCAACCTAAATGCGGGAACTACCACGAACTCGGGATTTCCTATTTCGGCATTCGCTTTGGCTACATAACCGCTTTCCCCTCCCACAGCATGGAACTTCAATGCCCCGTTCGTTGACCATAGTGCCTTTTTTTCAGCTCTGAACCCTGGAATATTGATCATATTTTTATTCAGAAGTGAAAAGTTCAATTCATCCGGCTCGAATGCAATAACCTCTGACTCTGGATACAGAAATTTCCAATAGCGACAACCAACTCCAATGTTTGCTCCACCATCAATTATTAGCGGTTTCTGATTAGTGGATTCGAATTTATATTTTTCTTTGATAAAATAATCATTGTAAAGAAACTTAAAAGCACCTTCGTTTTCATAGTAAAAGATTCCATGATTCGTAGTCGAAATGCCATCTTCTTGGGAGGCCTCTTTCTTTATTATCAACCCGTTTTTTATTTTTCGCCCAAGAGACCATAGGATAGGCGGTGTAAATGCTTTGATAATTCTGCGCATATCAATTTGCTTTTCTTTGACCTATTATTGCAGCTGGCACACCAGCAACGATTGAATCCTGCATAACATCCTTTGTAACAACAGCTCCAGCTGCAACAACGACTCCATTTCCAATGGTGACACCATCCATAATACGACTTCCGGCAGCGATCCAAACATCATTCCCAATTTTTATGCCCTGTTTTACAATAGGTTGTTTGTGGATAGGAATACCATTTAAAGCCATCGAGTGGTTTGCTGGAATAATAACACTATGAGCAGCAATCCTAACATAGTCTCCAACCACAAGTCCTCCATGACCATATATAATCGAATAATGTTGGACTCCGCTGAACTTACCAAACTGTATTTTGCCACCATAAGTGGCCAAAATAGCACCTGCTCTGACCGAGCATTTTTCACCCAAAATGATTTCCCCGCCACCTTGCAAATCAAATAACACGCCGCTTTCAATAAAGCACCCGCAATCAAGCTTGATCCGCGCAGGGTCACCGAGAACTCTTACTCCATATTCAATTGTAACATTCGGATTTTTGTCTCGTAGAAATGAAACAATATCAATCTGGCGTTTTTTCTCTTTTAGCCAATTGTAAATAAGCCTGAGTTTTTTCAAAATTTTGATCATTATTGAACGGAATTTGTCCACTGAGAGCGAACAAGCAGGCTACCATGGCCGCTCATCGCAAGTTTTCCATTATTATAGAAATCGCTTTGAAGAACCCTGAATCGAAACTCGTTTTCTAAAACTTCCAAGTTTTTTGTTTCGCTACTCAAGGCGACTTTGAGAGGGTAATCCCCAGGAGCAAGCGGCAGAGAGTTAATCGTGCAACGAACGAGGCCTCGGCCTGAAAGGCTTCCGATTTCCGAATTGGAGTAATAGGAAGCAACCGTTGCGACTCTGGAACCGAACTGGTCATTGATTCCGATGCCTAATTTGGGATTCTTGATCGTCATTTCTCCCAAATCGAATTCGATTTCGATTTCCACAGGCCTAGAAGGATCAATGTGATTTTCGGGTAGTTTGCAATCGGGATTTGAAACTCGAACATTCTTAATCAAGCTATCTGAAGAGCTCCCAGCAGCCCCCACTCCCTTTTTTGTCGATGCGTGCAGGTATTTTTGGATACAGCTTTCGATATCACCTTCGAAATCCAACATTCCATTGTGCATGTAGATGCCTCGCGTGCAGAGATTCGAGAGACTGGCCATATTGTGGCTGACAAAGAGAATCGTGCGGCCGTGGCCGGCGACATCTTTCATTTTACCCAGGCATTTTTTTTGGAATTCCGCGTCTCCGA
>Ga0247837_1005458_pt1 | contig 19083 bp, 10 predicted proteins | sample LaCtaG_2_FD_187115 | JGI IMG/M metagenome (GOLD analysis project Ga0247837, IMG submission 187115) | Freshwater microbial communities from meromictic Lake La Cruz, Castile-La Mancha, Spain - LaCruzMarch2015_14.5m | ecosystem: Environmental > Aquatic > Freshwater > Lake | place: Spain: Castile-La...
GGAGGCCTGCAAGTTTGCTATCAGCCGCTCATTTGAAACTCTGATTCCAGTTATGATGAGGCTTCTCTCTCGAAATTGTGGTGCTATCTGATCAGACATGTGGAAAGCATATGGATTTCTTCAGCAAATTGGCTTTAGACTAATAAGCAAAAGATCGGTTTTTTGCTTTCTTTGCGTATATACTCGCGCGAAATTGGTTGTCACAAGCTATTGATACAGAAACAAACCTGTGAACCTCCTTGAGACAATCAATTAATCCGCTAACTGTTACTGAGCTATTAGTGGCTGTTCAGACCCGTCTACACTTTCTGCACAGTTTCAGGGTCAAAGCGTGCACTACGCACACTCCATGTCCACAGGACAAAGTCGCTGCAAATAGCTTCGTAAGCGCCAAATTACAGCAAGCAGATTCAAACTCTTTAGTCCACTGCGGCATTTCCTTCTTGGTAATCTCGTAGCTGTTGCCTTGACACTCACTGCATTTCTCTAGTCCCTGTCTCTGTAGAGACGACTTCCACACATCTAAGACAGACTCTGCAGGGAAGTTCCTGTGCGAAGGAACGGAGTGGCAGAGTTATGCCACAGACATGACATCTCTGCTTGACTGCCTTCATTCTCTCTATCGTTTCTGCGGAAAACGCTTGTCTGCATATTGAACAGGACGGGCTATTTGGACGTAGAGCCGTTTCTATTGAGCAGTCCTTGCATTGACAAGCACTGGGACACTGATATTCCCCATCACTGGAATCGTAATTTCGATCACAAGTCGAGCACTTTTGTCCTTCCTGCCTATCTTGGTATGGATTAGTCGACTTAGGGACCTTAGGATGTTTGCCAACAATACTGATAGGCTGCGCTTTTTCAGCAGACTGCCTGGACAGCAAGTACTCTTCCGTCCTTTTCTGATGCTTCAATTTGGCGAAATACGAGGTTAGGTGATATCTGCACTTTGCAGCCTCGTGCAGGCTAGCTATAGAGCTATCATCCAGTAGCTGCAGACAGCAAGGATTCCTCTTATAGGCATCTGTGAAATACGATTTTATCCCACATTCAAGACATATAATGTGCTCTAAACACATTTGCGCGTTTATGTTTGGGATTCGTCCACATAGGACGCAGGCATTCATCAGAGATTTGGGTTTCTTTTTGTGCGGAAATAGGATTTCTGCAATACTTAAGCGAACATCTTGATCACAACAGTCCGAAACGAAGGGAATAGTAACCAAATGGTCATAGGAAACCGCACAGTCCCGAGCCGCTTCCTGCGCCCTCTGGAAGTACTTATACTTCACATCAAAGTGCCCACAGGGGAAAGACACAAAACTGTCCATGGTCATACTTCCATACAGGACAAACAGGGTCCCACTTCCCTCCACCCACGCTAAATCCACTGCAGAGTTCTGACTTTCCTCTCGATTCCTCCTCTGGTTGTATAGAGAAACTGTCACTCTTGCAGTCTGGCAAAGGGCGGTTATCAGCTCTACGCCGCTACACCCATGTGTCCCTGCTAGAACCTCTTCAATGCTCTTCACAAGCATTACTATAGCCTCCTTGTTAGGATTAAGCGTGTCCATCGTGCTCTTCAGCTGCTTTATGAGGGGGGATGGGGCGTTTCTGGGAAATAGGCTGGATAATGACGGAGTTCCTTGAGCATTTCGCAGCTCAAATAGGCGGAAAAGGAAGGCAGAGACCAGGTCTGTAGGCACAGAGCCGAAGCGCCGCATTTCCAGGAAGTCCCTATGCCAAGGGAGAGCCGCAGGGATCAGGACTCTGTCTCCATAGTCCATTTCTATATTAACCTAGCACTACTACCCTAGAGAGCCTGTCTAATCCCTCAAAAAGACCTGCTTAGAAGGCCCCACATAGGAGAAATCTCTCTATCAGTTGCTGGGAAAGGAAGCATTTGGAGAGAATTTTCGACTTATATGAGGGAAATTGAGGCCAAAGTAGGACCACGGACTCTCCTTCTACATATAGAGTTTGGGCTTAGGGAGCTTATATAAGGCTGTAGGTATATAACTAGGGAATTGATGTAAACTAGGCTATTTATCACTCCAAACCGATCAAATCCTGAAACCCGGCCTCCGCCGCAGCTCTCGGCAGTACCATTTTTTGACATGCCCTGCAGCTTTTCAGGTGTTCTTCATGTCTGCGGCACACCCAGTGGCCGCAAGCCAGTCGATTGCCCTGCTCCACAGCCTGCTCACAGCAGCCCCAGGCCTTTGTCCGCATTTCCCTGTATTGCTCCTCGTTTAGGTCGAATAAGTCTGATTTGCATTGTCTGCATCTGCCCTTTTTCGTTTTCCAAAAGACGTATTTGTCCTTTGTTTCGATGGTGACGCATTGGCAACATATGAGACATTTAGCGCTTTGCTCGATTTCCTGTTCCTTGACAGCTATTCCGCATACATGACATCTGAGCATGCCTCGGTTCGCCAGACTGACCACACTGTGGGGGATGTCGGTATAGCAGTAGCGGCAAATGGAAGAAGTGGCCTCTGTGAGCGCCTCAGCAGTGCAGGCTTTGCAGCGGCAAGCTCCAACACAGTGATACGCCAGGTCTTCTAGGGTGAAAGCGGCCTGGCAGACTCTGCAGTTGGTGGGCTTCGGGACCACTGGCTCTATTGGAAAAGGGGTTTGAGCCTGGGAAAGGATAGAAAGCAGGCCTATCGGACCGGATAAGGCGGGATTAGGTCTGTGAATAGGCTGCAAATGAGCCGGAAGTTCCGGAAGCAGCGGACTCAATTTGTTCATTTCGACTTCCACCAGCCTCGTTATTCCCTCTCTATCCATCATCCTGAGTCTGGGACTATAGAGTCGCAGGTCTAGCGCGTGGGCAGGGTGGGCTCTCCACCAAATCCACTCTGAAAGCGGAGATGTGAAGTCTGATTCTGGATTTAGGGCGTTTTGGCTGGTTTCTGCTATTGCGTTTGTGACCATTTCGCCGACTTTTCCGCGGATTTCCCGGATTTCTCTGCGATATTCTCCCTTCATCGCCTCAATGTCCCTATCCAAGGCGGTAAATATCCCTTCCATTTCCCCTTCAAACGCTTCCAAAGCAGTCAAATTCTCCCTCAGTGCTTCTTGCGCCCTGCTCAGGCGAAACAGCCAGTCCTGCCACTCGTTAAAGTTGTCCTTCGTGACGAAGCCTGCGACTGAAATGGGCACTTCGAAGTGGAACCTAGGCAGAGAGCGGTGCTTTGTGAGACATTGTGAGGAGCAGAGGTGGGGAAGGGGGAAGTTGCAGAAGCAGAGAAGGGCTGCAGGGAGTTGGCCGCAGGAGGAACACATGAGGTTGCCTTCCATCCTACTGATGAGGGATAATATGGAGGGTATTGCTTGCATGCGATACAACTAAGACTGGGGGAAGACTGAAGGAAATCTGTATATTGCACAGGTAGTCCTATTTTTACTAGTCGGATATAGGCCTTAGATGCCATCGGCGGCTCGCAGTTGGTTGGAACAGTCCATACAGTAGTACGCTCCACTTCTACTTTGGACACAGGAAGGCACAAATTGCCCACAACTGTTGCATTTCCTAGTGGGAATAGAACTCTTGAAGCAATCCAAGCAGCAAAACCGGTAACACTGGTCCTTGAAAGGACGGTAAGGAGCAGGAACGCTGCCAAGCCAGGCTAGAGCCGTGACACGTTGTCTGTTACATGCTTTACAGAGTAGAGGGCCTTTTTCACTGCACTGTTTGGAACAGTAGTTCTTCTGACCAGACGTGGGTGAAACCTGATGTCCACACACTAAGCAGTAGCGGAAAGGGCAATGATGGCTGGCCACATGAGCAGAGGGTGCAGCATATGGGTGGTAACTGCCTCCGGACCAAGTTGGGTCACTTGTAAATGCAGGCGGGGACATAGGCGCTGTGAACGCAGACATAGGGACAGGGAATGCAGCGGGAAGGGGAAGGGAGAGGGCTGGAGCGGATCTGATACACTGCATTTGCTGGGTACAGCTTACTACTGCGGGTGGGCTGTTTACCGAAGAAAGCGGTATTGCTGACATTTGAAGCTTTCCAACTTCCTTTTGCACTAGGGGAAGTTCTGGAAGGACGGGAGACAGTCGCACCATTTCCAGATATACACACTTCTCAATGTCTTCTCTCTTCCCTACCTGAACAGAGTTGCGGTAGAGCTAGAAATCCCCCTGATTCGCAGGATCCGCACTCCGCCACACCCATTCCGACAGTGACTGCGTAAACTGCGGCTCACAGGTCAAAGCCTGTGCTGTAGTTTCCCATATCGCTGCCTCGACCATCCCAGCCACACTGGTTTTCAGTGTCTGGAAGGCTGCCAGGTATTCCGCCTTTATCGTCTCTATTTGACTCACAGCGTATTCAAACGCAGCGGCTATTTCCGCTTCGAAGGCTTCTAGGGAAGTGAGACTCTTGCGGAGTGCTTGCTGGGCTCTGCTCAGGTTGAACAGCCAGTTTTGACACGCTGGGAAGTGCTCCTTTGGTGGGAAGGAGGAACTGGTGATTGGCAGTTCGAAGTGAAAGCCGGGCTGGTTCTTGTGCTTCTGCACACATTGGCTTTGGCAAAGCATAGCGAGTGGGAAATTGCAAAAACAGACCAATTCCGCTGTATTAACCCCGCAGGCTTGGCACATTGCGTTGCCTTCAGCCATATCTTTATTACACTTAAGCAGCCTGCTGCACCTATATACAGAGCAAACTCTGTGCGTATTCCTTTGGAATAAGGGGACAATAGGCGATTTCTAGGTCTTTTGGTCTTGAAAGATATAGGGAAGATGGGTCTTTGCACTTCCATAAAACCTGCTTAAATATGCCGAAGCAAATTACACTGGGCCGAAGCCAACTCTAGAGTAAAATATAGACTTAGATTATCTATGATATGTAGGTTTCTATACCTTTGGTGTTTACGCCTCACTCAATAAAACGGGAAAACAATATCTGTGTAGCACAGAATGAAGAGAAATAGCAAGGAGTACTAAGGCAAAGGTAGGGACAGGGCACATAAAGATGTCAGAAACCCAATTACTTCCCAATTGCAGCTGTTATATTTGTAAGCATACGTCCAAATTTACATACAACCCACTGTCTAGCACCTAAATAACTGACTTATCTACTCCCACGAACTGGCTTCTGACAGACTCTGCACACCTTCAGCACTCCGTTATGTCTGAGGCACACATAATGTCCACAGGAAAGTCGCAAGTCTCTCTCATTTCCATACATGCAGCACGCACTTACACCAGCCTGCGCTTTCATTTCTCTATAGAAACCCTCATCAATGTCGAACTTTGTATGAGAATTGCAGCGTCGGCAGGTTCCTTGAACTGAGATAGTAACTCCCAAAAGGGTACTTTTAGTGATAGTTACGCATTTTCTGCATATTTGATGGCAAGGAGCAGCGGATTCCATCTCATTAAGTTCCACTACCACTTCACATACATGACATCTCCTATATCCACGGCTAGTTAGCATTTCTCCCTCTATTGGATAAGAGCCTCCGCAAAAGCTACATTTTTGAGGGGTTTTCAGTCCTACGAGGGTTTGCAGTATGCAGAAGTGGCATTGGCAGGCCTGGACACATTGATAAAGGAGATCTCGCTCTATATAGATATTTCCGCAGGATTGGCACCTGGAGGGCTTTTCAACGGCTTTTGGCTCTGTTTTCGATGCGGAAATATGGGTATTAACAAGTGGTAAAGGCGCTTTTTGAGGATTTGAAAGGAGTTTAACAGGGACTAACGTGTTTTTTTCTTCTTCAATAGGGGCATTTAAGCCTGTATTTTCCCCTTTTTGTGCAGTAATCGGAGACATTGCTCGAGCCTTACGTGGGCTAACAGCTCGTTTCTGCTTTTTCACCCCATAGGGAGATACTTGTGCAGTTTTCTCTCGTGTCTGATGATAATTTCCCTCAATAAACACCGAATATTTTCCCTTTAAAGCCTTATCATGCCTCAAATCAGCCATTATAGCCTCCAAATGTTCACAGCTTTTCCTCATTTTCTCCCTCAACTCCCACATCCTTATCTCTGAAATTTCCCTTTTGCAGCACGGCATATACCGAAAACTCCCTGCCAAGTAGTTCTTCCCCCTGCAAGCCAAGCAGCACCAGTGCTCCTCACACCTGTCCTCCGCACTACACAGCCTGTTGCACATATAGCAGCTAGACTGGGATGTAGCTCTGCTAGGGACTGGGAATGGACTGGAGAAACAGCTGGAATAAACAGCTTTAAGTACGCTGCAGCCACAGGAGCAGGCTAATTGGACTTTGGCGAAGTCGTCATATGCGGCTGCATGTTGATTGAATTGCCTTTGGAGTAGCTGGAAATAGGCGTATTTCAAGTGATAATGTCCACAAGGGAAATCCACAAAGCTGTCAATTGTATAGTTGGGGTATAGGAGGAAGAGGTGATTGTTATGCAGGCCCATGGCTATTTCCACGCCTGTATTCGTGTCTCCCGCGACTCCGAAATAAGTGCTGTTGAGGCTGAAGCCGGCCGTTGTGCATAGAGACTGGAAGGAGGCGGGGTTGTGTGCGTTTAGACTGCGCAAAGGGCCAGATGCACTTGCGAGTTGGAGCACGAGTTGGTAGAGAGCTGCTTTGTCGCCTTGGGCGGCAGTGAAGTGGGCAATGGCTTGATTGGCCTCTTGAGGGGTCTGGGAAAGGACGGAAAGGAAGCTGCGAAAGGCTGGATTTCCCTGCAAATGCGCCCCCTCAATTGCCAGCTCTAGCAGACGGAAGAGGAGCGCTGGACGCACTGCGGGTTCGTAGGAACCGAAAAGACGCATTTCCACGAATTCAGCGGGGAAGAGACCTGAAGGAGTTTTGATTCTGTCCCCAAAGAGCATATTTTGCTGGCATTTCAGGTCTATTGCTAGTGGAAAAGGGCGAGTCTACAATTTCAGAAAAACAAATTATTCGAAACTTTAGTGAAGAATCGGAGGAAATTTGTTCATTTCCAGTATCAATGTATAAAATTTATCTGACATTTCCACCAAATATGCTTATTTTCAGCAAAATATCTCTATTTCCTCCGATATCACCGAAATACGCCTTTTCCTATTATTCTGGCCTAGAAGCTATTCGCATACTTCCAAATCGTCACTTCCTTCTGTCTTTCTCTAAGCTTCGCTCCACACACCCGACACACTGAAAGCAAATTCCTGCAACTCCAGTGAATAACATGTCCACAAGGCAGTTCCCCCAGCATATCCTCTCCTTCCTTTTCACAGAAACAGGCCAAAAACAGGCTCCTTTGTGCAGGTTTTAGCTCTGCCACAGGCTTGCCTTGCACCGGAGAACTGCAGAAAGGACAGAAAAGGTGGTCTTCTGGGTCGATTTTGATGCAATATTGGCATAATATGTGTCCATTGGAGCATATCCCTGAGACTTTTAATGTATATAAGCCATCAGTAGGAATTACTCGACTACAATTGCTGCATTGGACACTGGTAGGGGGCTTTTTGGAGTAGACTGAGGAGCATTTGGGACAATTAGTAGTGCGGTTTAGCAAGATTTGCGTGAAATGGCAGGCTGAGCAGTAGCACTGTCCACTGCACTGGTACCCCTGGGAGGAAAGGAGGTTACCGCAGGGACAGCGCGCTACAAACTGCCGAGTAAGCTGCATGTTGTCTCGAATGAACTCGGAATCGTGGGGTGAAAAGGGGAGAAAACAGGCCTGACAGGCTTTTTGACTCGAAGCTAGGCAGAAATTGCAGAGTTTGCACTGATGTTGCAGGTAAAAGTGAGCCTTAAACTGAGCTTTTGGCTTCGTAGACAGACAGCCTAGGCAGTGAAACTGCTCTACAGCTGCGAACCGACTGTTTGGGAAGGACTTAGAGCAGATCAGGCACTGTGCATAGGGCAAAACCTTCCCAATGTGGCAAATATCACAGATCTGACAGGCGTGACTGTCCAATCCTTGGTAGAAGTAGTCCTTTTCTGCTTTCACAATCCCACATAGGACACATTTCTTCCCATCTAGTGGGTCTTTTCGAGTATTTTCCCTTTGAATTTGCAGGATAAGTCCCAAACGGTCTGAGCTGAACACATCTGCACAGTACGAGCACCTTTGATACGCCACGTAAGGCTCAATTTTCATACCCAATAGACAGCTATCGCACAGCCAACAGCTATGTCTAGAGCCATGAAGGAGACTGAAGGCACTGAGAGGCTTTTCTGCCTTGCATTGTCGACAAAAACAGGTCCATAACGGAGGGCTGGGAAGGCCGACGATGGCTGTTCTCGCTGTGGTGATTTCGGGGATTACATCGGGTCGAAAGCGAAGGGCGCAGATTGGACAGCAGAGTCCGAATTGGGTGAGTGAGGCGGAAACAGCGCAGGAAAGGCACAGAGAACAGCCCTTCACACACATTTGCCGTGCAGACATGCTACCGCAACACTGGCAGTTCCTAGTTTCCCTGTAACTCCGGACATACAAATCCTCCACTTCCCCACCTCTTTGTATGTATCTAATTGCGTATCTGCTTTCCGCAGCAGTGCTGATTTCCGCATCTGCCTTTCCTTGGCTATAGGCGAAGAGTTGGATAGAGGCAGTGCAGCGGTCTCCTGCACACCTGAGAGTGAGTGTGGCCATTTCCTCCCGAGTCCTAGGCCTCTGCATAGCACTCCTAGTCCTTCGATACAGCTCCGCTTTGAGGTATATATGCTGACAAGATGATACTGCGAAGCTGTCCATGGAGTAGTGGCGGTATAGCAGGACTGCACTAGTGGCACTACCACAGTCCCAACACAATTCACTAATTCCCGCTCTTCCCGGCTCCTCACTTCCCCACTTCACTATGTGCACTTTAAACCTCTCCAGCCACATTTCCCTCACTTCCTCTACAGTCCTTCCATATAGTCCAAACCCAGTCAATACTTCCCCAATTGCCATTTCCTCGCTATTCCAAGCCGCTAAGATATGCCTCGACTCCACATTTCTATCAAGACTCAGAGCCACTAGTCTCCTCACAGGGCCGCTGCACTTCTCTGCGAGCTGCTGAAGCAGGGGTTTGCTGCTTTGGTGGTGAGGGAAGGAGGAAACTTCCACCAGGGCGAAGAGCAGGGCTAGGGGGAGAGAGGACTTGGAGAAGCGGAAATACCGCATTTCCACATAGGAGGACTGGAGGTAGGGCCCGTGGACTGGTAGTCTTGGCGTAACCCGCATATTTCTATAAATCCCTGCAGGACAAGTCCCCGCAACACTCAAATATAAGGTCTGTATTAGAATTAAGTAGTGTTCTTTAGGAGTAGAATGGGGAAATAAGGGGTAATGAGGTGCAATCTTTTCAAATACAGATATATAGCTTCAGTAAAAAGATGCGAATTTCACTTAGAAACTACAGTTTCGAACCCTGATTTTAGCTTTTCTCTAATTTCTATTTGAAAACCGGGAAATAGCTCCACAAAGTCTTCTTTCGTGGCTTCTCCTTGAGCATCTGCATGCAAATCCTGCAAGAATAGAGCTCAGGCGTACATCTCCAATGCGCAATGTGTCCACAATTGGTCTTTTCTTCACTTCCCCCCCGTTCTCCGCAGTAACAACCCAGCGTAAACGACTGCTGTCGGGCCAAAACCTCGCCTATCTCCCCTGTAAGCAAGGGCACTGAGCAGTTTCTGCAGAGGGCGCGGCCTTGTGAGTCAATTTGGATGCAGAAAACGCACAAAAGGCAGTGATTTGGACAGATGCCGCGGACTCGCTTGGGAGAACGGATGTTTGTGCCTAGGGTTTGAAGGCAGTTGCTGCATTCTACTTCTTTGGGGTACGTATAACCAGAAAAAGCGATTTTGCCACTGCATGTAGGGCAATTGGGACTTCCAGAAAGCAGAAAATGCCCCAAAGTGCACATAAAGCAGCAACATTTTCTTGAACATTGGAACTCTTTTTCCGTCATTTCTCGTCCACATCTGCACTTTCTGACCCCGAAAAGGCCCGTTTGAGCGCTGGAAATTCCCTTGATTCGCATTATTTTTGCCAAATAGCTGCGATCGTGCGGCTCATAACTAGCCGAACAGACAGGACAGTGCAAAACATCCCGAATTCCGTCTAAACACTGGTCGCAAACTGCACAACTATGGTAAAGTCTGGTGCATTTCAGTGCATTAAACTGCGTTTTTTCGCGTTGACATACCAAACATAGGACAATAACCGCCATTTCCGGCTTTAGTCTATTGGTCGCCTCCGCCTGAAGGATGCTACTTAGCGAATTTGCATGGAAAGCCACATAACACTGTGGGCAAATGACAGCCTGTGTGGCTGCAATTCGGCTCGCATACAGGCAGTCCTCACACACCAAGCACTGATGTCCACTGGTCCTGCTCAATTCGTACTTGAAGGCAGGCTGGACTCGCTCACATACAGCACATCGAGCGAATTCATATTGGGTGTTAAGGGGCGCATTTGGCAGTGTGCGGAGGTTAATAGCCTCTTTGTCTGTCTGGATGAAAGGCTGTTTGCAGTCTAGACAGGAGGCGGGAGGGCTGCTTCCACTCGCCCGCTGCACACACATGTCGCATATTCTGCACTTCCACCAGTGTGAGAGTCGCTGGTATATGCCAAAGTGCTCGATACTGTGTCTCTCATTGCACAGCCGGCAGTTTATAATTAATAGTCCCGTCTGTCCTGTGATTCCTAAGCAAACATCTGCTGAGAAATAGGAGGAACAGCCTTTGCAGCGGCTTGTTTGCCCTTGTTGGGCTGATATCCTATAGCAGGCATCACAAATGTAGCAGTTGTGGAACTCATATAGGTAAAAGCGGTACTCAAAGGCAGTCTTTACTTCGTGGCAATACAGACATGTCTGCTTTTTTGCCTCTTCTAACGGCAAAATTGCGGTTTTGGGTGGAATTCGGGGTATTTCTCGAGGGGAATTAGGGCACATTACCGCACAAACTGGACATTTTAAATCTCTGCGGAAGAGTTGGCAGCAGTTGGCACAGAAAAGGCACTTGTGGGCGATTTTAGTGCTTTCCAGGAAGGATTCAAGAGGGAAAGTGCTGTTACAACCTGCACAAATGAGGGTTAACGACCTTTCCCAGCCTGTCTTCTCTCTTATTAGTCCAGAAATCTCCCTCAAGTGCCGTTTATCAACGAAACTCTCACAACTTGGGCATACAAGCCTATTCTGCACCAAACAAGCCCTAACAACACAGGCCTGACAGACCCTATGTCCACTTCCACACTCAAAAGACACATTGTTATCTCCGCAGGAAGCGCATTTCCCAGGCTTTTGCATGGCTTTCCTATACATTGCGACTACTTTCTTAGTAGAATGTCCAGTTGTTACAGCACTGAAATAGGCCTGGGGAAGCGGACTAGTGAAAGTAGCGATTTGCCTGCCTGCCTGGAAGACTGCATGGGATATATCCTGGGAGCAGGAGTTAACATGGCAGAGTAGTTTGGCGGCTTGGAATTCGTCGATTTGCATGGGTTTGCGCATTCTTTCCCTGGTCCTGGCAAATAGGTGCGCTTTTAGGTGGATATGGCCACAGTGAGTCACTAGGAAGCTGTCCATAGTCCAATTCCGATACAGTAAAACAGCGAAATCAGACCCAAAGTCTGCATATATCCTTAGGTTGGTAGAAACAGTCGGGAAAGTATCGAATATGACGATATTCAGCGTGTACTCTTGTGTCAAAAGATGTAGTAAATACTCCTCTTGCGTGTTTTGCAACCTGAACAATTCCAACAAAGCAGTGATAACCGCTGCACAGAAAGCTCCCGCGTTCCACATCGCTAGACAGTGCTCCGGGCGTAGCAGTGGGTCTGAAACCAGCTCTAGAACTTGAGTAGACTGCAAAGTCAGCTTCGCCTGCGTAACTTTGATAGCGAAATTGTTCCTGTAAGGCTTGTGCAGAGGGAGCAGCAGTTCCTCTAGGAAGCCGAAGACCACCGCAGCTGTGCAGGAGGCGCTGCCAAAGCGCAGGTACCGCATTTCGCAGAACTGCTGGGAAGCTGCGTATTTGCCGTGGACTGGGAGTCGGGGAGTTACTTGCATTATTGTCTACATTTCCTGCCAACAAAGCAGCTAAGGACGTAGGGAGTGCTTAGTTAGGGGTGGGATTAGTACTTGGAAAGAGGTGGAAATTGCATAATTCTCGATGAGGTTAATAATATAGCTGCCGAGTTGGGGGTAGTTGTCACTATTTTAGCAAGTTCTTATATATCCGCTTAAAATTATGCAGTTTTCACCTAATTCTACACCCTAAAACCAGCCAAACTGAAGCGAAATTGAGTTTAAGTGAAGTAACTAGTCAATTTCCTCTGACTCTGCTTCTTCTTGTACTCATGTCCGCAGGTCCTGCAAGCCCTAAGTTTGGGGTAGCACTCGCTGTGGGCTTTGCACCCACACGGCATTTGGATCTTCGCGCCTTTGTCCTTCCCGCAGTAGCATCCGAGCTTGAAGGTTTTTTGCCACTTGGTGATGTACTGGATTTCGATAGTTTCCACCAGGGCTTCACAGACTTGGCATATGGGCTCCTTGCGAGATATCTTTATGCAGAAACAGCAGAGCACACAGGCATTATCGCAGACTCCGCTGACTGCATCCTGCGACTCCGCTTCAATTACTAGCTGCCGGGAACAGCCGCTGCAATACACAGCGTCTGGCAGCCTGCCTCTAATCGCCATTGTGCACTTCGGACACTTGTTGCTGTTCGTAAACACGTAATTCTGCAGTAGGCAAAGCGAGCACATGCACGCATTTTGGCACCTGGGATGAGTCCTGCCCAGCACTCCCCCACACTCCGAGCAGGGCTGCTGCCTCCCTGCCTGAGAAGAAGTCTGAGATACAGTGCGAGAAGGTGCACTGGGGATGAACAGCGCCAAAATGGCCTTATCCTGCTGGTCGTAAGTCTCCAAGCACTTCGGACAGACCGAAGGACTGTGGAACGCAAGTAGACAAAAGTTGCAAATTATGCAATTATGAGCCAATCGGTCACCTTTCGTGGTCTCCTTTTTGGGCTTTTCCTGCATACATAATGAGCATACCACAGGGGTATTCATCCAAGGAAGGGAATTTACCGCTTCCCCCCATTGCCGGATGGACTTTAAGGCAGTACCGCCTACAATGGTATTGCAAATAGGACAGGCGGGGATCCATTTGGAATCGTATAAAGCGTGAATGCAGTCGTCGCAGACCCAGCAATCATGTCTGAGCGCTTTTAGCACTGTATAGCAGGAAGATAGGCGACCACACAGGAGGCAGTTCTCCATGTAGTCGCCGAAACTAGCGGAGATGTAGCCTGCGTAGCGCCTGGTAAGGGGCAGGAGAGGCAGGGATTTACTGCGGAGTATGATGGAATCGGTGGATGAATGAGAGATCATTGAGTCGTCGAAAGAGCTCTGACCGGGAGCGGCGGGTAGATCCCAAATAGACGCTGCAAGTGAGGGATCTGTGGCCAATTTCCTTTTAGCACTGCAAACAGAACATGCGAAGGTTAACTTCCCAGCCTGGGGAATTTCCCTAACGCCCTCAATATCCACAGGCTGTCTACAATAGTCGCAGTTGACCTTGGGCTGGGGGATAGGCGCCCAGCTTATGCGTCTAGGCAGTTCATCCACAAGTAGCATGCATAAGTCCTTGCTAAGTCGCTCTTCGCATATTGGACATCGGAAGGAATAGCCGTAGGAGCAGTAAGCCAATAGTGCACATTCAATGCAAATGCGACACCCGGCGGAGCACTGACACGGGGCATTTCTGACTCCGCAGTATTGACACTTAATGGGCTCTGTGGCTGTTTCCCGGAAATATTGGCCGAAAGAGTCTTCTTTGTGGCTTAATGTAAGATCGAAGTAGAGGTCGGATGGTTGAATTTGAGGGTGATTTGCACCATCGAAAATATCAAGTCCGATAGGCTTTTGGCACTTTGGGACTTCACAAGGGTAGGAAATGTTCTCGATTTCCGGCAGGGCTGAATTTCGGTTCATCAATGATTTCGCCCAGGAAAGGATATACGACCTGACATAGATGTGTCTGCACTTGGTCACTAGGTAGCTGTCCATGGTCCTGCCCGGGTACAGCAGTAGCGCACATTGATCCCCGCTATCCACATATATAGTCGGCATTTCCAGGGAATTCACTGCAGGCGGAGATCCGGAGGCCATTGTTTGAAAGGCGAATTTCCCTCTCAACGCTTCTATCACATTTCCCCTTTGTCTGCCTCGACTCCCAGTGAACTGCTCCACTGCCTCAATGACAGCGTCTAGTACGAGTTCGTCGTAGTTCCAAGCTGAGAACATGCACTCTGACCGCACTCGCGGCTCTAGTAGGAAACTCAGGAGTCGCTTGTTGCGAATTGCGGAGTTGTCCTCTATCTCTTTGTGCAAGTTTTCTCTGAGAGTCCGGAAATGCGGCAATCGCAGTTCCTCAAAGAGTCCAAAGAGAATAGCTGCGGTCATCGATTTGTCCCCAAAGCGGAAATAGCGCATTTCCGAGAATTGCTGGTACTGTGCGAATCTCGGGTGCACGGCTTGTCTCAGAGTCATCTTCATCCCTCTGCGGGAAATTAATGGTAGATCAGAAAATAAGGACTTTGAGACCCCTTTTCTTCCCAATAACTTACGTAAAATAGCTATTAAGTCGGTGCAACTGTTGCGGTGTTTGGTACTTCCGTCCACAAAGTCTGCAGGACTGTAGGGAAGCCCTGCACTTTTCATGGACTTTGCACCCACAGTGCATTTTCACCGTCGAGCCTCTATTCTTCCCACAATAACACCCCAATTTGAAGTCTTTTTGCCACTTCGCAATGTGCCTGATTTCGATAGTTTCCAAATTCGCCCCACAAACTGCACATTTCGCCTGTTTTCCCCCTATTTTAATGCAAAAACAGCACAGAATACAGGCATTTTCGCATACTCCAGCGACCGTATTTCTCGATTCTTCGCTTATTATAAGCAGCCGGCCGCACCCAGTGCAGGGCAGAGTCTCAGGGAAGTGGCCTTTGAGGAGGGTGGAGCACTCTGGGCACTTTTTGCTGTTGCTGAAGACGTAGTTTTGGAGGAGACAGAGGGAGCAAAGACATGCATTCTGACACTTCGGCTGGCTCAACTCCACTTTTCTCCCGCAATCCAGGCACTTTTTCACTCTTTCCGTGCAAATTTCCCCTTCCGCCTGCCTTTTCCCCCATCCCTTCAATATCCCCGCAATTTCTCTGTCCTGCCGACAATACGCCTGCGAGCACTTCGGACAACTCGCAGTTTGCAGGGAAGAAAGCAAACATTCATCGCAAACAACGCAAAAATGACTGAAACGAGCGCTTTTGAGGGCGTATTTTAAGGGTTTTGCCTGGGAACAAAGGCAGCAAAGGACGGAAATGCTCATTTTTGAGTGAGAGTTGAGGGTGTTAGTCCAGGTTTGGATGGCTTTGTAGGCGGAGTTGCTGATGTGCATGCGGCAAATGGGGCAGGTTGGGACGAGTTGGGGGTCGTAGAAGGCGTGGATGCAGTCGTCGCAGACCCAGCAGCCGTGCTTGAGGGCTTTCATTACACTATAGCAGGAAGTAAGTCTCCCGCATATACTACAACTCTCCATAAAGTCGCCTAAGGGCGGGTTTTTGTCTGCCTCCCGTCTCGGGGGCGAGGACTTGCTCCTCTGATGTGGGCGAGCAAGGGTATTTTTGGTGGATGCAGATAAAAGTTCTGAAGAAAGACGACCATGTTGATAGGGAGCGGAAGAGCCCGAAGTAGGCGAAAGGGTGAAATCTACAGGGAAGTCGCCTATTGGTTGAAAGCTGGAAAAAGGGGTGGAATCGTGAAGTTTGTTTATTTTCCCAGTGCATTTAACGCATGCGAAGGTTAACTTCCCAGCCTGGGGAATTTCCCTAACGCCCTCAATATCCACAGGCTGTCTACAATAGTCACAGTTGGCCTTGGGCTGGGGGATAGGCGCCCAGCTTATGCGTCTAGGCAGTTCATCCACAAGTAGCATGCATAAGTCTTTGTTAAGTCGCTCTTCGCATATTGGACATCGGAAGGAATAGCCGTAGGAGCAGTAAGCCACTAGTGCACATTCAATGCAAATGCGACACCCGGCGGAGCACTGACACGGGGCATTTCTGACTCCGCAGTATTGACACTTAATGGGCTCTGTGGCTGTTTCCCGGAAATATTTCCGTAAAGTGTCTTTTTCTCGACTATCCACCAAATCGAAATGAACGCGAGAAGGCAGGACAGACCTACTCATAGCCTCGGGAAACACTAATTCAATAACCTGCTGGCATCCCTTAACTGCACATATTTCTGAGTCTTCTTGAGACATAAGTGTATCCGTTGACAGTGTGGGTCTGGCTGTAAGGTCGGATTTGATATATATGTGTCTGCACTTGGTTACTACGTAGCTGTCCATGGTTCTGCCCGGGTACAGTAATAATGCACATTGATCAGCCTTATCCAAGTATAGTGTAGGAATAAGGATATGATTTGAAGACTTCTCGCAAGCGTTAACAAGTTGAAAGGCGAATTTCCCTCTCAACTCTTCTATCACATTTCCCCTTTGTCTGCCTCGACTCCCAGTGAACTGCTCCACTGCCTCAATGACAGCGTCTAGTACGAGTTCGTCGTAGTTCCAAGCTGAGAACATGCACTCTGACCGCACTCGCGGCTCTAGTAGGAAACTCAGGAGTCGCTTGTTGCGAATGGCGGAGTTGTCTTCTATCTCTTTGTGCAAGTTTTCTCTGAGAGTCCGGAAATGCGGTAATCGCAGTTCCTCAAATAGTCCAAAGAGAATAGCTGCGGTCATCGATTTGTCCCCAAAGCGGAAATAGCGCATTTCCTCAAATCTCCCCTTCTCTGTATACCTCTGATTCACTGGTAGTCTCTTAGTCACCTTCATTCGCTTCGAAAAATTCCATTAACAGTTGATATGTGATAGAGATATGAGGGAATTACCGATTGTTCGGCAGTCCACAGAGACTAAATTAGCTACTTTTGTAGGAAATTCCAGTCATATATTCGCATAAGTGCATCGAAATTTGCTGGATTTCACATCAAATGTCTTTATTCCTATCTATAAATCCCAATGTCCGATCCCTCAGTCTGCGAAATCTGCACGACCTCCCCCGCATCTCACCAGTGCATCTGCCGAACACCCTGGGTCAGTCTCTGCCTGCCCTGCTACTCCCAACACAGCGCGAGTCCCGGCAATCACTTCAAACTCCCTCTCCCTCTCAGGATGGCTGTGGCTGCTGTACGGATTTGTGAGAGTTGCAAGTTGAATGCAGCGGGGAAGAAGGTGCAAGAGGCGTGGCTTTGTGGGGAATGTGCGAAAGTGTTTGAAGGGACTGCAGTGCAGAAAGTTGCGATTTCGCTGGATTTTGAAGGTGTTAGGACTATTTTGATGCAGGAAATTGAACTTGCCAAAGGCGCTATTGGGGCTGTAAAGGAAACTTTCGATGGTCTCATAAAGGAACTATATAGTCAAAAGCTGATCACAATGCAGCGACTTAGTAGAGAAATAGCGGAATTGGAAGCTTTGGTCACTGTGTATATCGACAGTCCTTCAGAGGACTTGAATATCTCCAAACTCCTCTCTTCAGTCTCGAGTTCCGACTTCGACCCTCACGAAGAGTTAAAGCTTCTGCGGTATCAAAGCGACATTGAGGAAATTCGTCTAAAACTTCCCTCCATTTTCACCTTTTCCCTGTCTAATTGGCTCTTCCAGGGCGATTTGGACCCAATTCCCAACTTCGTTCCTCGCATAATTCCCATATTTCGGAAGTTTAACACGATTTATTTCCTCCCAGGCTGTGCCGCTTCCCCAATTCCAGCGAATGTACAGGGCTTGCGGGACTGCACTTCTTGGCTATTTGTGACTGAAGAGCACTTATTTATCTGCGGAGAAGCGAGAAAAGCCATAGCGTACATAATGACGATCAGTGGATTTGCCTATAACCCAACCGCGCCCAGTATATACCAGCGAGAATACCCCTGCTTAGGCCGATTTCACGACAATGTCTATTTATTCGGGGGAGATTTGAATGAAGTCCCACAAAAGTACTGTGAAAGTTACTCCCTCTCGCAGGACCAGTGGACTCCTTTGCCGAATATGCAGTTCCCGCGGAGTAAAGCACTGCCGTGTCTATATAAGGAGGAGTTTTACCTCTTGGGAGGGGGGTGGACGTCCACAGCAGAGCTGTTTTCTCCTGTGAAGTGCAGGTTTAGGACCCTCACACTGGAGCTTCCGTATCACGGCTTCAACTTTGCAGTGGTGTACGACCAGGACATATACTGCTTTTCTAACGGACGAGTCCTAACCTGGGAAATCAACATGGGCGGACAGTACCTAAACGAAATTATCGATAATTCTCAGGACCTTATATACTACCAAGACACTGGCTGTCCTGTCAGAGTGGGTGAGGAGGTATTTTTCTTTGCGAACAACAGTAAGGAGAAGCAGATATGCCTGTTTTCCTTTGATTTGAGCAGGAAAAGCTTCGAAATAAAGACGAAAGTCCAAATTTGAGGATTGGGGAAGATTAGATAGGAAAATAGCATAAATCTGAGGAAGAATGGAAATTCAGCAGTAATTTTGATAATTTTGTAAATAAATGTGAATTGTTGACAAATTTCCCTATCTAAATTGCAATTTCTACCTTTTTCCTCAATTTAAACTTCCCAAAAAACACTATTATGGCTATTCCTTAAGAAATATCTGTTAGTCGACTCGCCATCAAAGACCTCGAGTCCAAATTATTTAGGTGTAGGCCAAATAAAGGCGCTGTTTTCTCATATACTGTACACTCCATGTCACTAGTGGGTTATTCACTGCTGGATTTCACATCCAATGTCCCTATCCCTATTTATAAATCCCCATGTCCTATCCCCCAGTCTGCGAAATCTGCACGACCTCCCCCGCATCTCACCAGTGCATCTGCCGAACACCCTGGGTCAATCTCTGCCTGCCCTGCTGCTCCCAACACAGCGCGAGTCCCGGCAATCACTTCAAACTCCCTCTCCCTCTCAGGATGGCTGTGGCCGCTGTACGGATTTGTGAGAGTTGCAAGTTGAATGCAGCGGGGAAGAAGGTGCAAGAGGCGTGGCTTTGTGGGGAATGTGCGAAAGTGTTTGAAGGGACTGCAGTGCAGAAAGTTGCGATTTCGCTGG
>Ga0247837_1005461_pt1 | contig 19070 bp, 14 predicted proteins | sample LaCtaG_2_FD_187115 | JGI IMG/M metagenome (GOLD analysis project Ga0247837, IMG submission 187115) | Freshwater microbial communities from meromictic Lake La Cruz, Castile-La Mancha, Spain - LaCruzMarch2015_14.5m | ecosystem: Environmental > Aquatic > Freshwater > Lake | place: Spain: Castile-La...
CTTTTAAATATGACCATGAAGGACTTAGCTAGGGAGGGGAGTGGAGCTGTGCTGCGCTACGAACGCCCGCAGGTCGTCTGTCTTATTTGACCCTTCGTACTTGATAGGCGCGTCCTTGGCGCCTGCGCGATAGTACCAGAAAATGGGCGTGAAGGGCTTTTTGTCACTCAGCTCAGGAATATGATTGTAATCGGAGCACACTTTCACCACTTTCAGCCCCGGCATTTTCTTCAACTCTCCTGCCAATGCATCAAACTTGGGCGCAAAGCTCCTGCACCCTGGACAGTACTTCCCATAAATCTCCAATAGCACGTCCTCCTTCGATTCCAGCACTTCCTCCTTGAAATTCCCCGCATTCAGTTTCTTCGCGTTCCGCAACGGCAGCGACTTGGACTCGTAGTACTGCGGAGTGGAGCCACTGAGGGAGTCTTGTAGGAACTGGCTGAGTTGGGAGTGGTCCATAGTCTCTCCTTTGTATGCGGTTTTGCGAGTGTAGTGAGTGTCGCTGAGGTCTGAGCACTTCCCTTCGTTTTGCTTGCAGTCGACTTCTTCGAATTTCCCATCAGTCCCGACACTGGTTCCGATCATTCGGTTATAGTCCACAAAGCGCGCCTCGGGGATGTGCATTCTTCTCAGCTTTTTGTCGCGCATGACTCCCATCTTCGAAGCAGCCAGGTCAGACGGGATAATAGCGATCACCACGTCTGGATGTTCCCTTTGCAGCTGAATCAAGTCGTCAATCAGCTGTTGGTATCTTTTGGAGTGGTGGTTGAGTTGAGACGTTAATATGAGCAAAGAGCGTCTTGAGCCGCTGTGCACCCGGACTAAGTGAGGGAAGATTTTCTCCAACTCTCCCAAATAGCCAATTGTGGGGTGGCGGATTGTGACCAGCCACTGCTGAAAGGCCACGAGATCTGCCACATTTAGAGGACACTTGAAGTACTGCAGCATGCCCATTTTCGTAACATCTTTCTCCCCATCCAGCCGACTGTAGGGCCGACACACATACACGCCTTTCTCTAGGCCCAAAGAAGTCGCGACCTGGGGGCCAATTTCAACCAGCGGGACATGCACTTGCACTACTGAAAAGGCCTTTAAAGCACTCAGTTCCTCTGGACTGCTATCCACCGATATCAACATGTAGGAGTCATCCCCCTTTATCACTCTTCTCGCATATGAGTAAAACTGCGCCAAGTCCTTCGGAGTCACACTGGGGTGCTTGCACTTTTCCACCCAGACGTCCAATTCCTCGGTGCCGATGCTCGCAGGCAGAGGAAGCACGCGCTCCCCTTCTGTGTAGAACACTGCGGCTTGGTGCTCGAGACGCTCAATAAGGGCAGACTCGGGAAGGCGAAAGGCAGAAGCCAGGGCAGGGAAGTCCTCCTGAGAATCCACGAAGAGTTTAGTGACTTCGTAGCCGAGTTTTCGAGAAGATTGAGTACCTTTCTGCAGTTTGTCTTGGAAATCTCTCGAGGTCAGGAGTTTCCGGCCATAGATGACCACTAATCTGGGAGTGGCTTGTGTCGCCAGAGGCAATCTCAGTTCTGTGGCTTTGGGTGCGAAGGCAAGTCTTCTCACCGTCTCGTATGCCTCGACTTCCTGCGGTGTGGGTGCATTTGCGAGTGTTTTGGGACGCAGTGTGCACACGGCTGCCGCAGAGAACAGCAGCGGTAATCGCCCTAGCAGTACTCTGCGGAACATATTTAGCCAAGGGCTGGCCCCACCGCCCACTTGCTCCACTGCGCCAACACTTCCTCCACCTTCCCAACCCGGGTCTCCAGCTGCCTCACTCCCTCGGCTAGACTCTCAGGCTCACTGCTGAGACTTAGAGCTGCTCTGGTCTCGAAATTCAGCGTTTTGGTCAGTTCGGGCTCCAGCGACCCTTCAGGCCGCTTTATGACGATTGAGGCCCTCCTCCGCTTCATCGACTTCGACTTCACGTCCTCCGCCTCTTCCTCAAACACAATCTCGTTTTGAAGCAAAGGCTGCAGGCTTTTCAGCCTGATCATCTCATTCTGAGTCAGGGTGAGTGGCAGCCCTTTGGCTTTTTTGTACTGGTCTCGACGCTGATGCTCGACTTCGTCTCTAAGCTGCTTTAGATGGTCTTTGCGCTGAGACGCAGCAACGATCATCTCTATTTTCAGGTCGTCGAACTCGGGGAAGAGAGTGTTGAAAAGGTCCTAAGTGGCTGTTACGCCTCGAGTGAGCGCCAGCAGCTCTGAATTGCTTATTGACTTCGTATTGGTTTCTCTCTGTTCAGCGAAGAAAAACTCCAAGTCTCCGAAATAATCTCCATCCGTCAGCGTTTCATACACCAAATGCACATGCAACTCATCAATAAAGAACGCCACCTGTCCTCTCCCTATGAAGTACACTGCATAGGCCTTACTTTCCTCATACACTTCACCTGTGCGGTACACCACTTCCTCTGCGTTGTACTTCACCGGCCGGAGCAGCGGGAGCACGGACTGGACGAACTTGAGGGAACGGTCTTTGAAGAAAACGTTGTTTTCGAGGAGTTGTTTGTGCATTAGAAGAGTTAGTTTGCCTGCTAATTTGCGGGGGAGCGAGCGAAGGACGTCTTCGCGGTCCTTGCGGACCTGAAACTGATCAGTTTCCAGAGCGGTTTTGAGGCGCTTCATGAAAGAGCGTCCAATTCCATACTGCTTCGCTATATCCTGCAGCACACTCAGCCGTGCACTGAGCTTCATATTGCGCTTGTCATAGTCCCCCAGCAAGCCAGTGACCATGCCAATAGTGTACGAGTAGAACACCATTCCGATGAGGATCACACATGATGCAAATATGCGCTCTACAGTGTTCACTGGGACTACGTCCCCATACCCCACAGTAGCCAGTGTAGTCACAGTCCAATACGCTGCTGCCACATAAGCGTCAACGTCTGAAGCATCTGCCAGGCCGTAGCGACTTAGCCAGGTGTCCACATCCGGGTAGTACAACTTGTCCATCAGTCGCCACATGCAACTTGTAAAGTGGACCACTACCATTACCCCCACTACGAAGTAGATAAGTCGCTGTAAGCCTGCGTGCAAGTGGCCGCAGCAGGAAAGCAGCTCTACACATTTTCCTCGGTTCTTATAGGCTTTGAACATGCGAGTGATTCTGAGTAGACATTACTTGGCTATCTTCAGTATGCGGTACAGACGGGGGAGTTTACTCACGCGGACTAGGGAGCCGTAGGCAGAGCCGTTGAAGAGCAGGCTGAAAGGCACGCAACTCAACAGGTCGATAAGCATCCAAGTCTCTGCGTAGTGCACAAAGATGCGGCGTTGATCCACTATGAGCGTGTCAGTGGCGTCGTAGTAAGCAGACATGCAATTCACTATCACGTCCACGAAGAAGAGAATGTCAATGGACAGCTCTAGGCCGATCCAGAGCCAGTCATCTGAGTCGACGAAGCCCACTCGGTAAGGAGTCACGGTTACTGTGTAGCTCATCAATCTGTGTGGAGCCTACAGCATCATCACAGTGTCCCATACCGCTTTCACTTGGTCGTCTGGAAAAAGCACCCAGCGCTTTCCTGCATACTCAGGCAGATCTCGCAAATGGGCCAAGTCTTCGTCCTGCCTAGAGATACTTCGAAGAGGTTTTCAATGTCTTGTACACTCACACCGCGGTTTACCTCAAGTGACGGCTCGTTCTCTTCATCCTCATCAGCGTCCTCTGCGTGGACCTTGTTAATATAGAGTGCGCCTAGCATTATGTTATCGCTCTACCGAAATTTCTACTTTGCCATCGACATAGCTCATCTTATGGATCTGCAGCGCTGGGCAGACAGCCTTTCCTGCATCAGTTCTGGCAACTACTAGAAGTCTGTTAAAAGCCTACCTGAGGGGCAGACTTTTCTATCAGTCGAAAAAAGAGTCGCCTAACCATTTGAGAGATGCAGAGCGCATCGACACATATTCTTCGCCTTTCTAAAAGGCTGGACTCCTACTTAACTTGCTAAACCCATCCATATAATCAGTCATACTGTAACAGTATTGGCTATTTGCACTTAGCGATGCACTGTGGTGCCGGGCTAATAATTGTTAAATGAAGCTTGTAGTCGGCAACCTGCCGAGCGCGGCAACAGAGGCAGAGGTGAGGGCGGCCTTCGAGAAGTTCGGACCATGTGAAGTGGATCTGAAGGGTGCTCAGGCTTCTGTGACCTTCCCCGACGCCGCGCATGCAGAAGAGGCGCGAACTCACTTGCACCACACTTCCTTCAGCGACTTCCAAATCACGGTGGAAGCTGCGCAGGAAAGCCCACGAAGAGAGCGGTCCCGATCTCGCTCTAGATCTCCTCCTCAGGCTCCTGCAGTTGAGTCCCCGCGCAAAGAGAGTGTCCCACACTCACCCGCCAAACCTCCCGCTGAACCTGTCCCTGCTATGACGGACTCATCGGAGCAGGGACAGAGTCCCGCCAAACCTCCCGCTGAGCCGGTCCCTCTTGTTACGGACTCATCGGAGCAGGGGCAAAGTCCCGCCAAACAGGAAGGACTGGCCAGCGTGCCCGCGCCCGAAGAAGAAGAGCCAGCTAAGGCGGAAGAGGCAAAGGGAGAGCCCGGGGAGGAGGTATGCGCTGAAGACGGGTCTCGCTTCAAGATCGAGACTGTCAACAAGAAGAACGAAGAACTGTCCAAGTGGAAGTGCCTCGCATGCAACAGAACCTTGCAGAAGAAATCTGTGGAAGCGCACATCGCCACCAAGACGCACAAGCAGCACCTAACTAGCTAACTCAGTCTTGGATCCACAGTGGCCGTGCAGCTTGAAGCCGTATATGCGGGGCACGTACCTGGCCATGGGCCTGACTGTGCCTAGGTCTGGGAAGGACTGAAGCAGGATGTGAGGGAAGGATGTGCCGAAGTAGGCGCCGTCCACGTCCTGGAACTTCTGCTTTGGGTAGTAGACTTCCTGGCAACGGGGGCAGAACACTTTAACACGTGAACTGCGCAGATCCTCCGAAAGTCCCACCGGCAGCACACTTTGCTTCTCACACATCACTCTTGGACAGCCGCCAAAGTGCCCCGCCACATACTTCTCCCGCATTAACGCCAGTCCTCTCGGACTCACAATGAACCGTGCATGCGCCAGGCCATACAAGTCCGTCGCTTCTTGGTAAACCTCAAGGAACTCAGAGTCCTGCAGGTCTTCTTCGTCCGGACTGTCAGGGGAGAGAATCATGTTGAGGGCTTCACTGCCTGTGTCTCACTCAAAGTTGGCGATTTTGGCTCGCAGTCCGTAGAGGTTGAAATTGTCCCGTAGGTAGTCATCGTCTACTTCAATGTAGAACTCGTGTCCTTGCAGGCTGCAGAACCACTGCACCCAGCCTCCCTCGGAATCTGGGAAGTCCGTGTCGACTGACATTTACGGTACAGCCGAATCGGCATGTGTGGCGGCTTTTTCCATAGATATACACTATGGATAAGCGCGGGTACCTGCTGCAACCCCGCTCCGCGGAAATCACTCGGCAGCGAGCTACAAATGTAGACACACTCTTCCCCTCCTCACAGCCTTCACTCTACAACCGACTGAAAGCGCAGGTATCCACCCTGTGGACTTACCTCTTCACCCCTGCTTCCGAGCCCCCGCCTAGTCCTCACAAGCGGCCCAGCTCTGAGGTTGTGGAGCAACCTAAGCGCTTTAAACCCGTCCCCCCGAATCGCTTTTCCTTGGCTAGTTCTAGCCAGGAAGGGGAGGAAGACCCGAAGCCCGCGCCCCCGGAAAGGAAGTACTTCACGCCTGTGCTCACCCGGTCCCACTTGCGAGCTTTCTCCAGACCCAAGGAAGAAACGAAGGTGATTGCGGTGGCTCCCGCAAACCCCAAGCTGCAGAAATCCCCGCCTGTGCTGGACCGAGACTTCGAAGCCAGGGTGATAAGGGAGGAATTCGAGCGCCAAGCACAGGCGATATTGGATAAGCGCGTGGCAGAGGCAGTGCCAATGCGGTCCAAGACACCTACACCTAAGAGAGATGATCTGGGCGGAAAGACACAACAGACTGTTAAACTGCCACTGGGGGGAATTCCTGCAAAGAAAACGAGTCCAGACGTGTCCAAAGTAGCTGAAGTCGTGACAGAGTCTGTAGTGGAGCCAGCGAAACCAGTGGAGCCAATAGAGAGCCCTCCAAAGCCGCCTGCAGACATTCCACCTAAGCCTGCAGTCCCAGCTAAAGTCCTTTCAGATAACTTGCCCTCAAAGCCAGCTCAGATTCCTGTGCAAAGTCCAGTCCCGCTGGTAGAAGTCAAGGACAGGCCCGCGGCTCCTGTCGAACTGCCGCCAGTACCTGAGAAAGCGGGGCCTGATGCTTTGAGCCAGCCTGCAGGGTTCTTTGCGAAGGCTGAGGAGTTCAAGAAGGTGGAGCCTGAGTCACCCGGGTTTGTACTGTCTGATAGTTCACAGGAAAAAGAATCTGAGCTGAGTCCGATCAAAGACTTTTGCGCTAAGCCTGAGGCTTCTGCTAGTAGCGCTCTACTACCCAAACCTCTCCCATCCACTTCCCTCCAGCCCAATCCTTTCCAGCTCGAACCTGCACCTGCCAACCCCTTCGCTGGTCCGCCCCCACCTAACAACCCTTTCCTCATGCCGGCAGCTGCCCCGTCCACTTCCGTGTTCGTCTTCGGAAGCGCACAGCCCATTCTTTCTGCACCTCCGCCCGTGCTTAATCCACCTCCCGGATCCAATCCCTTCCTAGTCGCCCCTGCTGCTTCTGCACCTGTGCCTGCATGGCATCCGAGACAGCCTAGCGAAGACGCAGAAATGAGAGCTGAAACTCCCCGTGCTCCATTTGAGGCAGTTCAGTCTCAGCCTCCGCTGCATCCCGCAGTGCAGCCCCAGGCCTCTTTTCCCTACCAGCCGTTTGGCGCCTTTCAGACCTCGTTAGCAGCCCAGCCTCCGCCTCAGTCTAATGCAGGCAGCGGGAGCTTCAGCATTGGACAAGTGGGCAACCGTCGAATCTACCGCGCGAAGCGTCCAGGCCAGTAGTAGAGCCCTTATAAAAATATGCCGGACTTGACCTCTCGGAGAAACGCCCACCCAGGGCTGCGTATCATGATGCGGATGATGTTTCGGCGGGTGGTGCACAACTTCGGCCACGAGACGTAGAGCCTAGTAATGTGTTAGCCCTCCAATACCTTCAGTAGTTCTTCCAGCGTCCACCCCAGGCCGAGCACATCCAACTGGAGGATGTCAGTGCGGCAGCCCAGCAGACTGCCTAGATTCGGCTGAGTTCGGCCTAGGTCTCCGTGCACGAATTCTTTGATGTAGGTGCCGGCACTTGATATGAGTCGCAGTTCACATACATGAGGGGTCAGTTGGCGGGCGCGGAGTGCGAGAACACTGCGGGTGCGAGTTAGTTGGGAGCGACGGTGCAGCACTCGCACTGGAGTCTTCTGCTGCAAGTCGATGCTGGGTTGTGAGTTCAGTTCCTCGAGGTCGGAAGGAGTCAGGGCTCGAGAGCTCCAGACTACTGCGGAGTAGACCTTCAGCTTGTCCTCTTCGCTGGCTTTGAGTTCTTCGAAGAACTGCTTGGAAACTAGCTTCAAGCCGCGGACTTGAATTAGAGCGGTGCTGGAGTTTATGCGTGTTTCTAACGTACCTGTATCAACAGCGCTAAGGACTGCATGGGGCTCGAGCAGTGAGACCACGAAAGGTCGGCCTGACCCCAGCATTCGGACATCTACGTCTTCGCGGCCCTGAGTGAAGCGTACAGAGCCATGTAGCAAGTAGGAAGCGCAGGCAAATGCCTCCTGCATTGGCCCGCCCACTAGCTCCTGCACTGAAATAGTCGGCTGGTCCTCCCCCTCTATGAGCCACGGACTCTGACTCACTCTCCTAGAGAACTTGAGGTAGCTTCCTCCTAAGTACACAGGCTCGTGCGACACCTCAGTGTGCACTTCTGCTGTATAGGCCCGAGGCCTGTAGGACTCCAGTACAGCAGCGCCTAGTTGCTCTATCGCCTGCGCTACTGCCTTAGTACTCAGCTCGTGTCTACGTTTCCCTGCGACCCGCAGTAGCGCCAGATCAGCCTCAGCCTCAGCACAACTCGCAGTCACTCGGATGATGAAAGGACTTGCGGGCTTGCTGGGCTTGCCCAGACTGCCTTCCAAGGCAGGTACGAGCAGCCAACGCAGAGCCTCTTTAATCTCCAAAGCACCAGGGAGGTGCTGTTGCAGCCAGGCCTGGCGCAGTTGAAGTGCATTGGGAAGTGCGAGTTCCAGCAGGAAGTCTGTGAACTCGTAGTGAGCGGCCTGCACTGCCAGCGTAATGCTCCCCACAAGTCTTTCAATGTGCAACAAGCCGAGACACGCAGGACATTGGGCAGAGGAGGGAGCCGCAAGCAAAATAGGGGGACTGCAGCCCTGGGCTCGCCCGCAGCAGCGTTCACAGACAGAGGCCATGCTTGGATGGTCCATAATCGCATGGCTGAGCTGTTCGAAAAGGCCGCAGCGGCTGTGAGCGAATTCGGCAAGGCGGGCAACCTATTGGCCCAAGAGGAGCAACTGCTGTTCTACGGCTTGTTCAAGCAAGCCAAACTGGGCAACGCCACTGGCAGCAGACCTGGCGTCTTCTCTCCTACTGAGCGATCTAAGTGGGACGCCTGGACCGCCAATAAGGACAAGGCGCAGGACGCAGCCGCCGCTGAGTACGTCGACTTAGCCCGCCGCACGCTTCCTGCCGAGTGGGCAGCCCGGATTAACTAGATAACGAGGCTTTCTCGGCCAGTCCTATCACTCTCCCACACTCACACCTGGGGTACACTTGCTTGCTTTCCTGCACTAACCGCTTCAGGCAGTCCGTGCATAGTGCACAGCCTTGTGGACAGAGGAAGGCGGGCGTAGGACCTACATGTCCTCGCTTGCATTGGAACTCCACAAGCGCAGCACCCAGAACAGAGGGCAAAGGCAGGTCATCAAGCCGGGCGACTCTGCTGGGCATGGGTGGAAGATTGACGAGTACTGGAATGATGGCTGGGACGGGCGGTCTGTCGGGCCTAGGTTTCACTCCAGTGGGATTGATGTCGCCCCCTTCTAGCCGGGCCTGCTGGGTGAAAGGGTCGTCAGCTGCGTCGAAGTCCTCACCTGCTGAAGGGATAAGCGGCAGGGGACGCTGGGAGCCAGAAAGGTAGGGGATCATAGGCGCTCTCGGCTGACCTGAGCCTAACTGAGGCGGACAAAGAGCCATACTTAGTCCTCCACTGGCAGCAGCGCTGAAGCTTCCAACAGAGCGAGGTGGTAGCTGTACTTCCCAAACAGTCGCAGCACTTTCGTCGGGAAGAAGGAGCGCTCCACCACTTCGAGTTCCGTGGGTCTGCGGAGCACAAAGCACGACCGCTTATCTTTGAAGAGACCTCCGTAGTGGTAAGTCAGTCCACTGCTGAGAGTCACTGCGAAGAACTCGTCCCCGCAGGTGATGGACTTCGGTCGAGCGGGCAATGCGAATTCTCGCATCTGCAGCTGTTCGAGTCCGGACACTCGCACACTTCGGTCAGATACAAGCGCCAGACAGCTTTCCCCCGCTTCCATCCAGTCCACACCCTCAGCCACCTTTCGCGGCTTTTCCAAGAACTGCTCAGACACACCCAGCTGTCCATGCGAGTTTTCCCCCCACACAAAAACTTCCCCTGTGATCCCCAGCGCTGCACAGTAGTTTCTCGCTGCGGAGATCTGCTTGATTGCACAAGGAAGATGCACTTCCTGCGGGAGAGTGAGGTTCCTCACTCCAGGTAAGCCCAACCCTCCGAACTCGTTGTTGCCCCAGACAAACACTTGTCCCTCAGTCGATCTGACTAGTGCATGTTCGTAGCCTGCCTGCACTTCCTCGACTTTGACGGCTTTCAGTGCTTCTACGAGAGTAGGCGTACTGTAGTTCCCGTAGTCGCCTTGTCCCAGCGCTCCCGGTCTCTCTGTGTAGAAGACAGCCTTCCAGAAGTTGATGGCCTCGCCTCCGTATCCCCAGGTGAACACTGACCCGTCCTGCGCCAGTGCTATGGAGAAGTCATAGCCGCAGGCTGCATCCACCATGCGGTGGAAGCCAAAAGGCAGCTTAGTCGGCAGCCAGTAGTTCGCCCTGGTGTGACCCAGCTTATGGAAGTCATTGTCCCCGAAGGTGTACAACTCTCCCTTTTCACTCAGTAGCGCGCAGTGGAAAGGTCCAGTGGCAGCCTTGATGAAGCGGTCATGTAGGTCTTCGCAGAGAATCTGACTGGCTGGATGCAAAGGGAAAAACCTGAGGTTCTCGCCAATAAACAATCGAGTGCGGAGTTGAATGCGGGTGGGAGTGAGGAGCGGGTCGATGTGATGGTCCTGGCCGAGTTTGAGGTGGTACGAGTCGCCCCAGGCGTACATGAAGCCGGGCTCGCTGCTGAAGCGGCGGAGATGGCGTCCCAGCATAGCCGCAGCTAATCAAACTCTGAACAATGGGAACTAACTAACTCGGTTTGTGTCAGCAAGGCCGAAACTCTCAACCTCGCTGACGTATGCAGGGCCCGGCTTCACGTTGCTGCTGCCTCCTGCAGCCTTCTTCCGGCCTTTTAACTTCGCTCTCAGATAATGGTAAGCAGAGACTCCGATTCCGCGCATAGAGTAGAGCCAGAAGACTAAGAAAGCAGAGTTAGCCAAGGCCACGAAACCAAGAAGAAGCCAAAGACCCCAAGTCGGCAGTGAGTCTGTGAGTCCGAAGAGTGCGCAATAGTTAGTGCAGTTGAGAGTAATCAGCGCTGCCAATTCGATGTGGTTGGATTGAGGCTGGTCAAATGGCTTGTAGCGGATCTGCAGCACGAGGAAAAGCAGTAGGACGAGTTGCAGTGCCAAAGCCTGTACAGATGGCGCCATGGTGCTAAAGACGCTGATAAAGGTGCATAGTCCTTTGCGCAGCAGCAACAGATGTTCCCAGAAGAAGATTTGGGTTCTGTATCCACTCGTGAGAAAGCCATAAGTGATTTGGAACTTGCGCTCTTCGGCCTTCTCAATGTTACTCCAGGTGTAGAATAGACAAAAAAGCGGCACTACAAAGCCCCAAAGAGCGATTGCAGGCACTGCTAGAGCTTGGGTGTAGAGCTGGTGGTCCCCTTGCCAGCAGGAAATGCTCAGATCCACACTCACCCACCGCTCATTCCGCTGCACCTCCACACAACTCAGCATGGAAAAGAGCTGTCGCAGGACGAAGGATAGAGACAGGAAGTACACAACTACACAGGTGCCTTTCCACTTCTCTGCGAATACCTTTCTGTTACTCCGTACTGCCGCTGCTCCGGCGAGCACTAGCAGTGCTATTCCCATGAGGGCGAGGGGCAGCAATGCAACAACCAGCATTTTGGAAAAGAAATAACTACCAGAGAGCAAAGGTCGCTCTGCAAGTAGACAGTCCACAGAGGCTAGCTGCTGTGCAGAAAGACCCAGACGCTGTTCCAAGTCGAAAGCATAGCGCAGCTCTTCAGGCCAGAAATCCGTATTAATGCACCCCAAGATTTGAAAAAAGTTGAGTAGGATCTTGCAGCAGTTCAGTTCTTTGGAAGTCGGCTCCTCTGCAAAGCGGAAGACCAAGTAAACCACACCCCATATTACACAGAGAACCAGCAAGCCGCCAAAAGAAAGATAGACTGCATTTCCAGTGGTGCTCGGACACTGAGCGCACACAGCCCTGGCAGTATGCGAGTAGCCTGGACGGCAAGGCTGGCACAGGTTGCCTTGATAGCCCTCTGCACAGGCTTTGGAGGACTGCGAGGGCTGGCCGAGACAGGCTGCGGAGTTGGGACACTGGATCACTTCTTCAGAAGTGTGGAGACGCCAGTACCCGGGGTCTGGAATTATGGAGTTGCCACCTGGACATCTCGCGTTTTCGGGACATTCCTTGCAAGATTCATCTGAGGCATTCAGACTAAAGGTGCGCGCAGCACAGGAAAGACAACTAGTTCGTTCATAGAGAACCTCGCCCGGAAGGCAGTTGCGCAGGTAGAAATGCAGCACAGTGGCTTGCTGCTGTACTGCCGATGTGTTCATTTCAAAGGCTACTTTATCCCCCGGAGTGCCCAGAATCGCAAGATCGTCCCAGGCAAACTCGCCTTTATTCGAAATGGACTTCATCATACCTTGAGCTGAAGCGGTCGATGCATTGATAGGAGATAGAAAGGCGATGCTGGAACTATCTACATTGTAGACTTGGTTCATATGGTCCACCAAGTTAGCTGTGATGCTCACAGGCAGCTTTTGACCAGGAGGCACTATAAAAATGGAGCATGGGGATACATCACAAGGAGATTTGAGCTGCAATTGGACAGGGAAAGAGGCTTGATCAGCACCATAGTCGGCCTGATTCTCTTTATAGGAGCAGTTCTGCAGGGTTGGCTGCAGGCTGGTCCACATGATTGCTCCGCCTTGCTTAGCAATATTGGAGATGAAAGAACTGCTGTTCAGCTGAACGTTGGTCTGCTTGCCCAGGTAAACAGCTCCGCCTTGCAGTGCTGAGTTGCTGAGGAAGAGGGAGTGATTATCTGTTAGTTCCACATCAGATTCTGCGTAGAGAGCTCCTCCCAGTATGGCGTTGTTGTGCTCGAAGTAGCAGTCCTGCAACAACGCCACCGCATTAGCCATGTAAAAGGCCCCTCCTCGCTCAGCAGAGCAGTTCAAAAAGCGAGTTCTGTCAAGCCCAATTTTACTGTTTGTCAGACTCAAGGCTCCTCCCAAGGTTCCATTCCCCTTTTCAAAGCTGCAATTCGTTACCCACAGCAGCAGTCCTGCCCCCAGCACTCCGACTTGCTGGAACTCTCTGAAGGTGCAGTTGTGTAAAGTCAGGTTTGAGTCAATAACGCGCATGAGTCCTCCCACTGAGATGTTATAAGCGAAAGAGTGCTGGAAAATCACTGAACTGTGCTCCATCGCATATATAACCCCACCTTGCGTACTGCTGATGTTGTTGAAGGTGCAGGCTTCGCCTTGCAGTTTCGAGGTAAAGGCGAACAGCGCACTGGAGGCAGTACTGCGGAAAATGCAGGATGTGAGTGTGACTATGCTGGAAGTCCCCAGATAGATGAAAGCCACGAGATTCGCCTTTTGGTTCTCGAAAAGGGAGTCTTTAACAGCCAGGATTCCTAGCACTATAGAGAGACCAGCGTTTTGACTACCTTTATTGCCTCGCAGAGTACAGTTAGTCAGGAAGTACCCAGCCCCGACTGCAGATATCACGCCGTCATCAGCGCCTTCATTGTTCTCGAATGTGCAGTTGGAAAAGACAGAAAAAGAAGATAGGGAAAAGAAGAGAAAGACAGCTCCGCCCCTCACTTTAGCGCTGTTGTTTAAAAACACGCAGTTGAGACATTTCACACTCGCATTTTCCTCGATATAAACCGCACCTTCTGCTAAAGCGGCTTGATTCTCTGTGAACATGCAATTTATGCAGGTTAGGTTACTGCCCCCTGTGAGAGTCATAGCGCCACCTCTGTCAGGACTGAAGTTTAAATAGAATTGCGAGTTCGCTAGAGTAGCGTTAACTGCGGTGAGTAGCATAGGAGAGGCGTGAGCTCTGATAAAGCGACTGCCGAAATCAGTCCACTGGGCAGTGTTTAGCACGAGCATCTCATTGCTGCTGTTTAAAAAAATGCAAGATTGAGAGAAAAGTGTGAAGTCTGGATGGCCAAGTGGCTGACGTAACGCAGGACTGAAACTGCTCTGCCACAAACAGCCAAGTAACTGCAGAGCGCAGGAAAAGGCATGTTCGATGGAAATATCCGAGCACAGAATGCCTCTATTTGAGAGGAACTGCGTATCATTGAAAGTCAGGTTGCCCCGGTCAAACTGCAGCACTATCGTGCCGTCTGGACTATTGTTATCAACAAAGAGGCAGTCCGTGATCAGCGATGAGAGAAGCCGAATCTTTTCTCCAATGAACAGGGCAGACCCGCTGATGTCCGCAGAGTTATTTCGGAACTGCACTGAAATGAGGAAAAGCTGAAAGTCAGCTTCTGGCTCGATGGAACTCAAGCACAAAGCTCCGCCCCTGAAAGCGGAGTTATCTGCGAAAACGCTCTTCACGACCTGGACTGTCATGGTTATTCTTGTTTTCCCCTTGATATGCAGCCCTGCGCCTGAGTCTGCCTTTGCTGAGTTGTTAGTGAAGAAGCAGTCCACGATCTGTGTCACCCCTACATTCTCTAGAAGCACTGCTGCTCCGTCTTCGCCTTGGTTGAATGCCAGAGTGCAGTTGGCGATGAGCAGACTGGCGCAGTCCTGGAAGAGCACAGCGCTTGGGCCTGAAGAGTGAGTAATTCTGCTCTGCACGAAAGAGACATTGCCACTGTGGATCAATACAGCTCGACCAATGTTGCTTTCCGACACTAACCCCCTCACCAGTGCCGATATTGCAGTGAGAGTTAGGCCCACAGTGCAGTTGCTGTGCTTCAGTAGCAGTGGTCCTAACTCAGCTATTGTTGTGCTGGCGACATTCAGTCCTGCGCGGCAGTTAGTTTGGCCACTCACTTCCACTGCCCAGAGACGCAGCAAACTTGTGTTCTCCACCTGCAGTGCAAAGAAGGCTGAATTGTTCTGAAAACTCACGGAGGAAAAGTGAGCCGAGACCGCCGAAACATGCAGAAGAGACTCGCTAGTATTGTTTGCAAATGTACTCTTGCTGAGCACCGCCAAGCCAATGTTCGAAATCCACAACACGCTTTTAGCTTGGTTGTTGGATGCGCTGAGACCGTGCACTATTACTTCCACAGCTCCAACCGACACAGTAACAAGTTCCTCAGCAGTATTGGAGCGCAAGTCCACCATGGATAGCATCACTGAAACAGCTTGACTGAGCCGCAAAAGAGTCAGTTGTGAGTCCGCTAGAGTCACTCCCTTCAAGAGAAAGCGACCTCCTGGCTGAGTTTGCAACACCAGCACTCCAGTTGCTGCTTTCCTCTGAGTGAAGGAGACGTTCAGGAATAGTAGGTTTCCACCAGCCATCATAATGAGTGCTGGAGTCAGAGAGTCCACCTGAGCCTGAATATTAGTGAGAGTGAGTTGGCCGCCTGCCAGCACTGTGAAAACTTGAGAGAGGGGGGAAGAGACTGTGAGCTGCAGGAACGCCAGAGTCACATTGCCTGAACAAGCGAAGTGCAGCTTTCTTAGGCTCACAGTGGAGGCCACACATTCTGACTTGTCGCAGAAAGTCGTCAGAGTAAGGTTCTGGAATGTCTTATTGGCGAGAGGGTCGGAAGAATCATATTCAGATGCAGCATCAACGAAAGCATCCAGCAAGAAAATAACTGTGTAGCGAAGTCGCGCAGATGCAAGTGCTTGCCCCAGCGAGGTGAACGCCTCTCCCACAGTCTTCACTCTGAGAACATCGGGAGTCTCTGCGGAACTGTGATCAGATATAGGAAAGCAAAAGGAGAGCACGGCTTCATAGGAGTGAGGACATGTGCTCACACATTTGAGGTGGAAGTTGAATAGGCCGGAAGGACATTCTAAGCATCCGCCTGGTACAACTCTTTGGCACTTGGGAATACCCGCTTCGCACAGGCCTCCTGCCCACAAACAAGCCTCTGAACGGCACTCTTCCAGACATGCACTAGCGGCCACCGCAGCTGTTAGGGCTGAAAACGTGCAACTTGGTGAGGTCTCGAGACAGCTCGACCAGTTCAAGTCCCCTTCCTTTGAAGCAGTCCAGTAGAAAGCAAGTCTGAGAGCGGAAGCGTCACGACAACCGCCAGTTTTACCAAAGTTGTCGAATGCACATTTCGGCGTCAAGCAAGCGACCTCACAAAGTCCAGATTTCGAGGCTGAGCAGGAAGGACTACACCCGCAGTCCTCTCCATCGAAGCCACAATCCTGCACCCAGCAAGCCGCCTGACACTCACCGTCGCCCAACATCGAAGGAAAACAGCCCGCAGAACAAGTACCCTGAATAGCAAATACGCAGAAACCTAAGTCGAAGTTGCACGCCGGAACAGCACACACTTGATCGCAGTTAGTATTCTGCAGGAGATCACGAGAACACCCAGGAGCGCAATCACAGTCTCCTCCGTCCCAGTTCGTATCTTCCTGGTAGCAGGCTTCGTCACAGACACCATTCCCCACCTGAGCCTCAGAGCAATTATGCCGTAATGTAGTACTACAATCTCCGCCATCAAAGGCACAGAGCTCAGTTAGGCACGCCAAGTCACAAGTGCCGTCGCCAACAATCCGTAGTGCACACAAAGGTGCGCACATGCCGCAGTCCAGTCCATCATATCCACACCTGTCAGTGAAGCACTGCAGGTCACACTCTCCATTTCCCCGCAGTCCAACACACTCTGGTGACACTTCCGCACACGGAAGCCAGGTCGGTTGGCACAGAGGAGCCCTGCAAGTTACTGGAGGAAAGCCACTTAACAGGTCTGGGAAGAAACAGCCTGGTGCACAAAATCCACACTCGCCCTGGTCGAAGCCGCAATGGGGATTATTGCACTGGGAGTCGCATTTGTGGTTCCCTAGTAGCGCTGCAGGGCATCCGGAGGCTTCACAGGCCTGGCTGCAGTCGCTTTTGCCTTGCGCTACCGAATCGAAATCGCAAAGGACGTTGTTGCATTGCAAATCGCAGTGATTATTGCCTAACTGTGTAGACGGTACCAAGCTTAGGTCGCATAACGTAGTGCATTGAAGGGAAAGCGCAAGCGGCAACGCCAGAATCCATTTAACTCCCATTTATATAATTGTTCCTACATTTGGTTAATCAATACTGCAGTATCTGCCAGAGGAAAAGGGAGTTGCACTCGTAAAAGACATTCATTCTACTTGAAGAAGGGCAAATTTATCCTGTTCCCGCCTTTGTGAGAACTGGAAAGTTTTTGAAACGAGCTGACGATGGAAATCCTATGGACTCTTGATGAGGTTCTAAGTTCTCAGTGTCCCTTATGTCCCACCCAGCAGTAGCAAAGCAGTGGTCCTATGATGTCTATGAGGGCGAAAAGGCACTGTAGTCAGTTCTTTAGATGTAAGTAGTGCTCTACACCTAGAATCCAACTAGTCCTCAGTCAAGCCAGGTCCCAAGTCACAGGACGCCGCTGTCTAAGGAATGGTGGAGGCGTCATAATATGTCGACAGGGAACTGCCTGTGCTCTGTGTGTGGGTACCGTGCAGCGGAGATGTTCTGTCCCTGCACTTCCCCCGAGACTTTCCTCTGCGCCAACTGCGTAGGCTCTCACAACATCAAAAGGGGCGGCAGGGCGCATACAATTTGGCCGATTGAGCTGCTGGACGGCTACAAGATCCCAGGCTATGCGGAGCATTTCCAGACTCGCACGGAGCTCTTCCCTCAAGTACGCATTCAAGTCCTCGAACAAGTGGCTTTGGTCGACAAGGCTATTAAGGAGTTCACGGATGCGATAGAGAAGGCCATATGGGAAATCATGCAGTACGGGAAGAAAACGACGACGGAACTGCAGGCGCTGAGAACTGAACTGAGCAGGGAAGCAGAAACAGCCCTTGAAGAGGTGGAGAGGACTCTGGCAGAGGACAAGCCTCAACTCACCTCTTGCCTGGGAAGTGTGTTCAGAGCCCTGTCTGAAGACTTAAGGCCCTTCCAGCTGTTTTCCTACAGCCTCAACACCTCTTCTACACTAGCTGTCGTGACACTCACCTCCCAGCTGCACCTCTCGCAAACAGCGGTGCAGCCCCAGGCAGACCAGGTGGTGCAGAACTGCCAGTTGGTGGAAGTCACCAAGACCTATTTCCGAATCTTTGACTTCCAGAGAGGGGCTTGGAACCAGTCCAGTCCACTCAAGCCCAACATCCAGGCCGACCACAACAGTAGCTGGGTGGTATTGGAGGACGAGAGTATATTCATATGTGGAGGAGAGGGTTTGAGTACAGCCTATGTGGTGGGACTGGACAAGTGTGTGGAGCAGGGTAGGATGCATGGGGTTCGATATTGGCACGGACTGCTATACAGCAACCATAGTGTGTATGCCTTCGGAGGCCGTAACCCCAATTTGCTCAATTCATGTGAAAAATACCAGGTGCAGCAGCACAGCTGGACACCTCTGCCGCCCATGCAAGCAGCCAGATACTACTTCAACCCCTGTCTGTTCAACGGAAGCATCTACCTATGTGGTCGTAGTAGTGCACTCCTAGAAGCGTTTTCTCCACAGACTGACCAGATGCTGCCTTTCCAACTCACCATGCCTGCTGGTGTATACAGTAGCTGCTGCATGTATGTGGAGGACAACCTGTTGGTAGTGCACCTAGACCACAACATCCTCAAGTTCAAAGCGGGGCAGGCGGAACAGCTGGTCCAGACCAGCAGAAACAGCACGAAGGAGGATGTGGAGTGGCAGAACTCGCAGCCAGTGGTGAATGCAGCCCTCAGACTCTACTACCTCTGTCACCTCGGCAGTTGCTACAGCGTCAACATGGACACCGGAGTGCGGGGCCCAGCAATTAAGTAGCCTTAGCTCTACCCTTCGCACATAGAGGTATGACTGCAAGGTAGCTGCACTGCAGTTTCTTTCCTATTTACCCGCTGCAAGTCACACAGTAAATAGGAGGCCGGGTCAATGTGTGCAGCCTCTAAGAGGGCTGTATTCGCGCCTCAATAGACGAGTGAATGCAGCGCCAAGTTAATTGCCCTTTCCTGGGTAGTTCGCAGAGTTGCCAGTCTTTCCTATCTCTCAGCTGTGCACTTGCTGAGGAAGTCCAAGTTCCCACTAACTAATTGGCTTCTCTCTAGTAATTCTGCATGAGCAGCTATATGCAGGTCAAGTCAAGCCCTGTGGATTCCGTTTTAGCGAAGCGGCGGACTTTAGAGAGAAAGTGGAGTTTGGAGTAGCAGAATTGCAGCTTGTATGAGTGGGCACTTGGTTCTGTAGATAATTTCGAGGGGTGAAATGGGAATACGATAAAGGGTTGAAAAGACGGTTTAACACATTGTCTGCAGAAAAGGCTTCGGCAATCTAGCTGAGTAATTTGGGGAAAAAGAGGCTATTAGCACAGTAATCTTTTCTACCCCATCGCCTTTCTGTAAGCGCTAACACCAACAGATAAGATAATCTTCACCACACGGCCACAGGCTCCCTCCACTAGCCCTACACACTGAGTAAGGACTACC
>Ga0247837_1005463_pt1 | contig 19066 bp, 14 predicted proteins | sample LaCtaG_2_FD_187115 | JGI IMG/M metagenome (GOLD analysis project Ga0247837, IMG submission 187115) | Freshwater microbial communities from meromictic Lake La Cruz, Castile-La Mancha, Spain - LaCruzMarch2015_14.5m | ecosystem: Environmental > Aquatic > Freshwater > Lake | place: Spain: Castile-La...
TGATCGGCACCTCCACGAATGTGGCGGTCAGTGGCTACATGAAAAAGGTGGGGCTGGAAGAGGTGGGCATGTTCGAGATCACGCCGATTGGTCTGTGTATCGTGGCCGCAGGCATGGCTTACATGCTGATCTTTGGCCTGCGTCTGCTGCCCGATCGTGGCGACACGACGGCGACGGCGCTGAGCCTGCGCGAGTATGTGGCCGAGGTGGTCATTTTGCAGGGCTCGCCGATCATTGGGCAGGAGGTGATCGAGTCCGACTTTGCCACGCTGGGCTTTCAGGTGCTCAAGGTGATCCGTGGCAAGCGTGAGCTGACGGATGTGCGTCATGCCCAGCTCCAGGAGGGGGATGTGGTCCTGGTCGCAGGTAAGGTGGAGGACCTCATTCGAGTGAAGAAGATCGAGGGCATCGACATTCGGGAAGACGCGGATCGGCGTGGTTCGGATGTGAGTCTGGACGACGCGCACATGGCCGAGGTGGTGCTGACGCCCAAGTCCTCCCTCGTTGGGCGCACGCTGCGGGAGTCCCAATTCCGCCAACGCTCGGGCTTGTCGGTGCTGGCGCTGCTGCGCGGTGATCAGTCGCTGGTGAAGCAGATTGGCGAGATCAAGCTGCACGCGGGTGACGTGCTGCTGGTGCAGGGGCCGCCAGAGCGCATTCGGAGCTACGAGGAAGAGGCGCAGATGGTGGTGATCACCAAGCATCGGCATGATTCGGGCAGCGTGAGCCGAGGCTGGTTGCTGCTGGCTTGTTTTGCGTCGGTGATCGTGATCAGCAGTGTGTGGCCGAAGGTCTTGCCTTTGCCCGTGGGCATGTTGCTGGTGGCGATTTTTGCCGTGCTCAGCAAGTGCATCAGCATCGACACCGCCTATGAAAACATCGACTGGCGGCTGCTCATCTTGATTGGCGGGATGACGGCGTTTGGCCAGGCGATGTCGGGCTCAGGGGCGGCGGAGATGCTGGCGAATTTCGTCACAGGTAGCCTGTCGAGCTTTGGCCCTCTGGCGGTGTTGGCTGGCTTTTGTTTCCTGACCCTGGTGCTCACACAACCCATGTCGAACGCTGCGGCTGCGCTGGTGGTGCTGCCGGTGGCGATCGAGGCGGCCCAGCAGTTGCACTTGAACGAGCGCACCTTCGCCATCGCAGTCATGCTTAGCGCGTCGGTCTCCATGCTGACGCCATTCGAGCCGTCCTGCATCCTGGTCTATGGGCCGGGCAAGTATCGCTTCTCTGACTTCCTGCGTGTGGGCGGTGGCATCAGCGTGGTGCTGGTGGCGGTGATTTTATTGCTGGTGCCGTATTGGTGGCCGCTGGCGAAGTGACTTTGCTGCATCCATTTGCCAGCGAATAGCGAATTGTCACAGAGCCCCAGCGGTATCGAGTTTGCGTAAAGCGCTGTCGCGTGCCAGATTTGACGCCTACCCATGGACCTCCTCCGCCTGCCAGGCCGCACTTTCCTGGATTTCCTGCACTACCTTGGACAGCTTTCGTCGTTGCTGGCTGATCTTTCCTATGCCGTGCGGCGCGGTGTGCTAAGGCTGAAACTGGTAGCACAGCAGATCGTGGCCATCGGCTATGGCTCCCAGACGGTGGTCATCGTCACGGGGGCGTTTACGGGGGCGGTGTTTACTTTCCAGACCTTTGTGAAGTTCAAGGATTTCGGTGTCGAGACCAGTGTGGGGGCCATCGTGTCGATCGCGCTCTGCCGCGAGCTGGGGCCGGTATTGGCCGGTCTGATGGTCGCTGGGCGTGTCGGCGCGTCGATGGCGGCTGACATTGGCACCATGAAGGTGACTGAGCAGATCGATGCGCTGCGCGTGATGGGCGTGGACCCGGTGGAGTATCTGGTGCTGCCGCGCTTCATTGCCATGATGATCTCCATGCCGCTGCTGATCGCGGAGAGCATCGCCTTTGGCCTGCTGGCCTCCTACCTCGTCACCGTGCATGGTTACGGAGTGCCCGCCGCTTGGTTCACCAGTCACATGACCGAGCACACGGACATGACGGACCTGAGCGTGGGCATGATCAAGGGCTTCGTCTTCGGCATCCTGATCACCTTGATCTCATGCCATCAGGGCCTCGGGGCCAAGGATGGCGCGGTCGGCGTGGGCAGCGGCACCACGCGCGCGGTGGTGATCTCCTCCCTGGCGTTGCTGATTTTCAATTTCTTCCTCTCCCTGCTACTGAACTATTTCTTTCCCATCGGTGGTGACGCATGACCCCTGATCCGAGCCATGTCTGAATCCTCATCAAGTGCCTTCATCGAACTGCGTAACGTGCATAAAAAGCTCGGTTGGCAGCAGATTCTGCGCGGGGTGGACCTGAAGGTGCATCGCGGTGAAACGCTGGCCATCATCGGCCCCAGTGGCGAAGGCAAGACGGTGATGATGAAGCACGTGATCGGGCTGATGCGGCCAGACCGGGGCGAGGTCATCGTCGAGGGCGTGCATGTGGAAAAGCTGACCGACCGGCAGATGGCGCCGATCCGCAAAAAAGTCAGCATGATGTTCCAGAACGCCGCGCTGTTCGACAGCATGACGGTGGAAGAAAACGTCGCTTTCCCGCTGGTGGAAGCCGGGGTGAAGGACCGCAAGGAAATCCGGGACCGCGTGCAGGAAGTGCTGGAAGTGGTGGACCTGGCCGAGCATGGCAAGAAGCTGCCGGTCAACCTCTCTGGCGGCATGAGAAAGCGCGCAGGCATCGCCCGTGCCATCGTCGGCCATTCCCACTGCATTCTCTACGATGAGCCCACTGCCAGTCTTGACCCCGTGGTGTCCGACGTCATCGACCAGATGATCCTGCGATTGCAGAAGCGCTTTGGCGTGACCTCCCTCGTCGTCACGCACGACATGAAAAGCATGTTCAAGATCGCCAACCGCATCGCCATGCTGAAACGCGGCGTGATCCATTTCCTCGGCACGCCGGAGGAACTGCGCAACAGCCCGGACCCCGAAGTTCAAGACTTCATCGAAGGCCGCTCCGGCATCTGCGCCTGATTGCTCCCCCCCTTACTAGTCACTGACCCCTGCATTTATGGAAGAACACGATAAGAAAACAGAACTCATGGTCGGCTTGTTCCTTTTTGTGGGCTTGCTGTTGCTAGGAGGCCTCATTCTCCAATTCGGCTCCCTCCGCGAATCTTTCAAGGACACGTATGAAATCACCGTGCCCTTCCCAGACGCCACGGGCATCAAGCAGGGCACACCCGTCGTGCTGGGCGGCTCCCGCGTTGGCAAGGTCACCCGTATGCCGGTGCTCAACGACCAATTCAATGGCGTCATCATCTCCCTGGAAGTCTATCACAACATCAAAATTCCGAAGGATGCCAAGTTCGGCATCGGCACCGCTGGCTTAATTGGCGACGCCTACATCGAGATTCGGCCCAGTGGCAAGCACACCGAGAACTACATCGAGCCCGGCACCTTCATCACTTCCGATCAAGTGTCCACCGGCAGCGGCCTCGGTGCCATGCAAGAGACCGCCAACCAAGTGGGCAAGAAGGTGGATGTCGTGCTCGATGACGTCCGCGCCGCCACCAACGAACTCAAGAGCGCGCTCCAGCGGGTGAACCAGGGAGCCTTGTCCGACAAGGTGTTGGCGAGCTTCCAGCGCAGTATGCAGCACCTGGAGTCCACTATGAAGGATGTGGATGAAGGCGTGCTCGCCGAGGAGAACAAAACCAATCTGAAAGTCGCCATCTCTGACTTGAAGGATGCCACCGCCAGCTTCAAGCGCATGGCGCTCAGCGTGGAAGGCGAAGTCAAGAAAGTGGGCGTCATCATGGATAAAGTCGACCCCGCGATCACCAAGTTCGACAAGGCTGCTACCAGCGCGGATGCTGCGTTGCAAAGCTTCAAGCAAAGCGGCGACAACCTAGCGATCTTCACCCGTGAGATGGCCAAGGGCGACGGCCTCATGAAAGCCCTGCTGCTGGACAAGGAACTACGCAACGACTTTAAAGACCTGATCTCCAACCTCAAGCGCAACGGCGTGCTCTTCTACAAAGACAGCGCCCAGAAGGCCACTACCGAAGACAGTGCCCGCAAAGCTCAAGAGCAGCATCAGCAGCCGAGCCGCAAGCCGATCTTCGGAGGGGGAAGGTAGGCACGTCCCTTCAGGCCGATCTGGCGAACGAAAGCACTGGCTGTTTTGCCTCAGCCTAGCAGGGTTTGACGCCAAGAACTTTGCAATCTGAGCACCTCTGGAGAAAACATTGACTTCCCCGACTCAACTTTTAGACTCCACCTGAATTTAAAGGACTTAAACGGGTAGAGCCGCAGAGGAGAAAGTCACATGATGAACTTCGACCAAGACGACGCACAGCGTTCACACTCAGCACTGCACTCGGAGAAAATCATCAGTGAACGGAAGATCTTCTTCCTCGACCTCAAGGAGAATGAGCGAGGCCGTTTTATCAAGATCACCGAGGATGTCAGAGGCCGACGCGACACGATCATGCTGCCCATCGACGTAGCCAATGACTTTGCCGAAGCGCTGGACCGGGTCCTGGAAGCCAACGCAAATTTGCATTGAACAGCGGTGCAAGTAGCGGCGGGCAGATGGGCCTTAGGTATCCGAACTCTGCCGCCTCTGACAGAGTCCATGCTACAACCAGCGGGCACGATTACGGATCAGGCAACTCCCGGTGTCAGCACCACCTTCAGCAAGCCATTCCCGGGCTGCGTCGCCTTGTGGAACCACTCGGCGCCTTCATTTAGCGGGGCGGTGACGCTGAGCAGGGGCAGGACCTGGATGCTGCCGTCTTCGATGCGGCGGATTGCCTCGGGGTATTCACCGGCGCAGGAGCAACTGCCTTTCAGTGTGAGCTGGCGGGTGACGACTTCTTGCAGGGGGAAGGGCGTGTTGGGTTGCAGGTTGCCGACGAGCACGACTTGGCCGCCTTTGCGCACGCTGCGGATGGCGAGGTCAATGGGCTGGCCCGCACCGACGACTTCGAAGCTGGCATCGGCCCCATCACCGCCGAAGTGGGCGCGGAGGATGGCGGCGAGGTTTTCGGTCTTGGCGTTGAAGGCGGCCTCGGCGCCGAGCTTCTTGGAGAGTTCGAGACGTGCGTCATCCAGGTCAATGGCGACGACGCGTTCCCAGCCACGGGCTTTCAGCGCCTGGATGACGAGCAGGCCGATCAAGCCGGCACCGACAACCACAGCGCTACCACGGGGCGGGGGAATCTGCGGAATCGGAGCAAAGGCTTCGCCGACTTCGATGCCTTCGGCGAGGTTCACAGCGTGCAAGGCAATGGCGACGGGCTCAGCAAACGCAGCCTTTTCATAAGGTAGCGTGTCGGGGATGCGATAAAGGATGCGCGTCGGCAGCACGACCTTCTCCGCGAAGCATCCGTGGCGGCGGTAATCGCCACAGGAGACGCCGAGGACCTTGCGATTGGCGCAGAGGTTGATGTAGCCCGCGTTGCACTTCGCGCACGCGCCGCAGTATTCCGTGCTGTCGAAAGTGACGCGCTCGCCGATGCTCCAGCCGGTGACGTTTTCGCCGAGGGCTTCGATTTCACCTGCGGACTCATGGCCCATGATGATCGGCGGAATGCGGCGTCCGCTGCGGCCGTCCATGCCATGCAGGTCGCTGCCGCAGATGCCGGTGGCGCGCACGCTGACCAGGACTTCGCCCGCACCGGGCTGAGGCGTGGGGGCTTCACCGAATTCAAAGGTGGACGGGGCGATGAGTGTCAGGGCTTTCATGGATTGGAAGTAGAAAGAGAAAAGGGATAGGAGAAAAGAGAAAAGACACGAATCAAATCGCTGCCAACAGATTCCAGTGGGCACAGTCCTTTTCTCTTTTCTCTTGGCCCTTTTCTCTGCTCATTCGAGCAATGCTCGCCTTCGACAAGATCCACAAATCCTTCGGCACCATGCGGGCGGTGGATGGTGTGTCGCTGGGCATTGGTAAGGGCGAGGTGTTCTCGCTGCTGGGGCCGAGCGGATGTGGGAAGACGACACTGCTGCGGATGGTGGCGGGATTTGATCAGCCAGATTCCGGTCGAGTGCTGCTGGACGGGCAGGATATCACCGCGATGCCGCCAAACGAGCGACCGGTGAACACGGTCTTCCAAAACTACGCGCTGTTTCCGCACCTGAGTGTGCGGGACAACATTGCTTTCGGCCCACGCACCACGGGTCAGCGTGCACTGCTCGGCGATGTGGATCGGATGCTGTCGCTGGTGAAGCTGGTGGCCCATGCGGACAAGAAGCCAGGGCAGTTGAGTGGTGGCCAGAGGCAGCGCGTAGCCATCGCGCGGGCCTTGATCAACAAGCCGCAGGTGCTGCTGCTGGATGAGCCGCTGGCTGCGCTGGACTTAAAATTGCGTCAGCACATGCTGGCGGAGCTTCATGCGATCCATCGCGAGGTGGGCTCGACCTTTGTCTTTGTGACGCATGATCAGACGGAGGCGATTGGTTTGAGCGATCGCATCGCAGTCATGAACCAGGGCCGCATTGAGCAAGTGGGCACACCGCGCGAGATCTATGAGTCGCCCAGCACAAGCTTTGTGGCGTCGTTCATTGGCGACACGAACTTCATTTCGGGGCGGGTGATCGAATGCGTGGAATCGGGCGAGGCCTGGCTTTGCAGGATGGTAGCCGGGGTGTTAGGCACGGTCACCGCGCGCTGCACTCAGCGGTTGGCCGCAGGCACTCGCGCGCGGTTGAGTGTGCGCCCAGAGGATTGGTGGCTGCGTTTGCAGAGCACGGATGAACCCAATGCGGTGCAGGGGACGGTGGAGGATGTGCTTTACCTGGGCGGCACCACGCGTGTGACGGTGCATGTCGGCGCCGAGCGTCTGGTGGTGCAGATGACCAATCGTCGCTTGGACGACTCCGCGAATCTGCGCCGTTCCAGTGGCGTGTGGCTGGGCTTTCACGCCGAAGACGCGGTCGTGCTGCCAGAGGTTTCTTGAGTTGCGGGCAGAGGTGCGCGCATCACTTTGCGTGAAATGTTCTATTTCCTCGTTATCACTGCCTTCATGAAAACCTGGAAGTGGATCCTCATCAGCCTCGCAAGTCTCGCAGTCGTCGGTGGAGGCGCCGGTTGGTTTGCCCTTCAATCGCTGCTCAAAGACAGCCTCAGCAAAGAGTCGATCGTGCAACAGCTCGAGGCGAAGTGGAACTGCCGGGTGGCGCTGGAGGACTTCAAGGCTGAGCTGACCTCGTCGCCCGCGCGTCTCGTGCTGACAAATTTGAGTGTCGCGCCTCGCAGCGATGAAGTGGCCAAGCCTTTGGCCCAGCGCGCGCCTATTCCTGAAGGCACGGGCTACGTGCATGTGGATAGTGCCACGCTGGATGTGGACCTGACGGCCTTGCTGCAGAAGAAGGTTCACATTAAGAAGCTGTTCGTTTGGAACTGTTATGTGCGGGATGACGTGACCACGGAAGGCGTGAGCCAATTGGCCGAGCTATTCCAGCCGCCACCGAGCACAGCGGTGCCGACTGCTGCCGATGTCGCCCCTGTGCCTCCGTCCACCAAGCCTGAGCTCAGGAACAACGGCGAGTCGGTGAAGCCCGAGACGGCGGCGGTGGCCCCTGTAGCCCCGGCACTGCCCGAGGCGGTGAATGACATGAGTTATCGCGTGGAGGAACTGCTGCTCGAGGGGGTAATAGTGCATCTGCGCAATCGGCAGTCGAAGACCGTGAATCACATCGACGACCTGCGCCTGCGCATTAGCGATGTGGATGTCGCGCTGGCTGATCTGGCTGCGCATAATCAGGCCAAAATCGAGATCAGTGGCAAGGTGGTGTCGACAGGCCGCGCTCGTGTGGGCGAGGTGATCAAGGACGTGCCAGTGGCGAATTTTGCTTTCTCCGGCCAAGGGGAAGTGAAGCCGTATGACCTAGCAACGAAGACGCTGAACCCTGAGGCCACCTTGATCGCACGCTTGGACAAGGGCTCGATCTTCGGTGGCACCACGACTGTCGGGCAAGCGGTAGCGAAGGACAAGACGTTCCAGCAGATGAAGAAAAACTTCGGCATTGATGTCTCGGACGTCGTTCTCGGCGGTGCCTTGCAGGAGGAGGTCGTTATTGATGTGAATCTGAAGAACAGCCGCGTGACGTTCGCCAAGGACACACGCCTCAGCTTTCCTGATTATGTGGTCACGCTGCGCCAGGGCAGTTGGCTGAATGCCGCGCAGGACGATCATGAATCGCACCTGCTGCTGGTGCCCTCGGAACCCGTGGCCAATAAGATCATGGAAGGTGTGAAGTCCAAGATGGGCGATGGGCTGTCTGCCACGGCGCTGGGCATCTTCAACGACGGTAAGGGCAAGCTCGGCTTTGACATCATCTCCACGGAAAAACTGTCCAAGCCGAAGTTCAAATTGGGCGGCCAAGCGGGTCAAATCGAGCAGTTGTTCAAGGGCTTTGGCGGCGGCTTGCTCAAAGGCCTGCTCAATCAATAATCTCTTTCCTCTCTCGCTGCTCATGATCCGCGTTCCTGTGCTTCTCATTTTGTTGACCGCGCTAGCGTGGTGGTTGCACGGCGAGCAGCAGAGTGGTCGCTTTCGGCATGTGGATGAGACGTTTCTGGATTTCCTGCTGGCCAATACGCGAGACGAGCTGAAGCCCGATCCAGCCAAGGCGAGTGAAGTGGTTTTCATCACCCTGCGCGAGCAGGACAAGGCCGAGTATGAAGCCTGGCCTCCTTTGCCGATCGACTACCAGATGATCCTCAAGGCCTTGGTCGCGAGCGAGCCCAGCATGCTAGCGATCACCGAGCCCTTGCATTGGCCAGAGCCGAAGCCCCCCTTCCTCGACCAGCTTGCCGAGTCCTTGCTCCTGTCGCCGAATGTGGTCTTGTCTGCGGGTGCGGCGACGGACGGTAGAGCAGATGGTGCTGTGCTCGCCTTTGCCAAAGACAAGCTGCCGCTGATCGCACGCGTGCAGGGCGTGGAGGGATTGCTGCCTGTCGTGGTGAATGTGCCTGCGAAGCCTGAGCCTGCGCTGCTGCGCCAGGCGGATGTCGGGCTCAGCGTGCCAGGGAAGAGCGCCTTCGCCATGCGTGTGGGGGAGAGCGTGGTGCCGTCGGTGGACCTGCAAATCCTGGTCCACGCTACACGCACGCCTTTCAGCCGAGTGCGGTTGAATACTGGCCCTGGGGCTGGCTTGCATCTGGGGGATGAGATTTTCGTGCCGTTGTCGCGGGAGGTGAGTCTGCCCTTTGTCCCAACTCCAGTGGCGGAACTCAATGCGGTCGATTTGATCACGGCCTCGGTCACAGGCGAGGATGCTGAAGTGGCTAAGACTCTGGGCAAAAACAAGATCGTAGTCATTGGCCAGGGTGACGACGCGACTCGCCAACGTGTGCAGTCCATGGCTGCCGCCTTGAGCCTGCCGCGTCTGCGCGTGCTCAGGTTCATGGAGCAAGTCGCTGCCTGGAGCGTGGCGGGGCTACTCGCTCTGTCCTTGCTCTGGCTCCCCCGGCGGAAGGCGATCCTGCGCGCGCTGCTTTATCTTTTCCTGGCGCTGACCGGCAGCTACCTGGCCTTCCAGAATGGCCGACTGTGGTGTCCTCCGGCTATCCCGGCGGCGCTGCTGTTGGCGGGTGGATTGTTTGCCCGACTGTTCGGGCGGGCCGCAGATACCGGTCTTGACTCTGCCCCTGCCACATCCTAACGGGGGATTACACATACAATGAGGTTACGCAATCTGACTGGCCGCTTAGCAATTGGGCCCAATTCCTACCTGATCGAATCAGGGGATCACCGCATCATTCTGGACTCTGGCATGGACCCAAAGGCCGAAGGTATCGAAGCCTTGCCCAATCTGTCCGCCGTGAAAACCGACAGCGTGGACGCCATCCTGGTCTCCCACGCCCATCATGATCACATCGGCTCCCTGCCGATCACGCAGCGCCGCCAGCCCAAGGCACCGGTCTATATGACCCAGTTCACGGGCGAAGTCGGTGCTGCCATGCTGCACAACTCGGTCAACGTGATGACCAAGCAGCGCGCCGAACTCGGCATCGCTGATTACCCGCTTTTCACCCATCGCGAGTTGGATGAGATCCACCAGAAGTGGCACTACCTGTCGCTGAAGAAGCCCTATCGCCTGGGCGGCACGGAGCTGGACTGCATGTTCCATGACGCCGGGCACATTTGCGGTTCGGTTGGTATTCAAATCACCGAGGGTGACAAATCGCTGTTCTACACGGGCGACGTCAGCTTCGACTCGCAAACCTTGTCCATGGCGGCCGATTTCCCAGAGCAGGGCGTCGACGTGCTGATCATGGAAACCACGCGTGGCGACTTCGCTCGCTCGCCCGAGTATTCTCGCAAGGCTGAGAAAGAAAAGCTCGCCGCCATCATCCGTGACACCCATGCGGCCAACGGGTCCGTCTTGATCCCCGTCTTCGCCCTCGGCAAGACGCAGGAGACGATGCTCATGCTGCACGAGCTGCAGCGCATGGATTTGATCCCAGACATGCCGCTCTATATCGGCGGCCTCAGCACCAAGATCACCGAGATCACCGATCAGTACTCCAGCAAGACCCGGCGCAACTATCCCGGCTTTAGCTTGATGGAAGACATCGACTTCCTCGTCGCTTCCAAGAAGTCCCGCAAGAAGCGCGAGATCGCCTACCAGAACCGCTGCATTTACGCTCTCAGCAGCGGCATGATGTCCGAGAACACGGCCAGCAATGCCTTCGCCCGCACCTTCCTCGACAATCCGAAGAACACGGTCGCCTTCGTCGGCTATACCGATCCGTCGACCCCTGGCTACCGTGTGCGCCACGCCAAGAAAGGCGACCGCGTGTCGCTCGATGAGCGCCTGCCCGACGTGACCGTCAACGCCCGCATTGAGAGCCTCGACTTCAGCGCCCATGCCACTCGCGAGCAGCTGCTCGCCTATGTGCAGAAGGTGAACCCAAAGAAGGTGCTGCTCGTCCACGGTGACGAACCCGCCCAGCTCTGGTTCCAGCGCGAGATCACCGCGATCCTGCCCGGGACGGAAGTCATCCGCCCCGTGCCCGATCAGTGGATTGAGCTGTGGTAAGAGGCGTTCGCCTCAGTCCACAAACATGAATTCGTTGCTCATCATGAGCGCTTGAGCCAGCTGGGTCAGTGGGCTTTGCGTGCGCTGGCGATTCAACGGCCAAGCATCCTTGCCACAGAAATCGAGGCGGGCGTGGGTGAGCATTTCGGTTTTGCCGTCGGGCTGCACGAGGTGAATCTCGGGCACCCACTCGAAGCTGTCGCTGTCGGTGCTGTTTTCCGAGCTGATGGCGAAGTCCAGCACGTCACCTTTCTTGACCTCGATTTTGTCCACGGCCATGGACGCGCGCTTCTGCTGTGGCGTGGCCATGGTTTCCTTCACCAAGCCGGTGCGACTGCTGATGATCAGGGCGCGCACGCCATTGCCGCGATCCGAATCGCGAATGACGTCGCCGAAAAGACGCACAATTGCATCGAAAGGCGCGGTCCAACGGCGTGTCACGACGAGGTCATCCTTGGGAGCATGGCCGCCCTTGTCATACATCATGGCGTGTCCCCATTGAGCGCTCGGCAGTTCGTCGGCAGGGCTGTAAGTGGGGCGCTTGTTGCGGTCCTTGAAGACGCCGAAGGGCTTCCAGTCGGACAGCGTGACTTTGCCGGAGGGATCGCGGCTAAGGCGATGCGTGCCATACGTCCAGCGGAACGGCTCACTCCCTTGCAGCGTGCCAGCTTCGCTGAGGAAGCGCTGAGCGAGGTCGACCTCGTCCGGCTGTGGATCACGCAGCAACACGCGATGATACAGCGCCTTGATTGTCTGTGAGTCGGCGGTGCTGCCTTCGACGGGGAGCTTTGAAGACAAGGAGGATGCCTGCTTCTGCATGAATGGGCTGTTCATCAAGAACAACGCCTGCTGCGGCACGGTGGTGACGAAGCGCTGAGGGCTGTGGGAGTCCGGGTTCGCGAAGTCGAACATCGCAGGCACCGTGGCCTGATCATAGCGATCGACGATGTGATACAGCGTGCGCCGGCCATCGACCGTCGGCGCGTTGAGTTCCACGGGCCGGCCACCCATCGCGCCAGTATTCAGCACGCCAGCGGCATTGACCACGGCATCGCGCATTGCCTCATAATCCAGGCGCGTGCGGTTGAAGCGGGTGAGCATGTTATTCTCAGCGTCCTTGGTCTCCTTGTCAGGCGTGCTTAGGCTGCTCTGCTGGTAGGTGGCGCTGGTGAGGATCATCCGGTGCAGCGTCTTCAAGCTCCAACCTTCCTCCATGAAGGTCGCGGCTAAGTAGTCTAGCAACTCAGCCTGCAACGGCTTGTCCGTTTGCACGCCGAAGTCGCTTGGCTGTGCTACGAGCGGCTTGCCGAAATGCTGCATCCACACGCGGTTCACGATTACGCGAGCGGTCAGAGGATTGTCACGGTTGGTCACGGCCTTGGCGAATTCCAGTCGCCCACTGCCGTCGGTGAACTTCTGGCCGCCAAGCACTGTCAGGTTGCCCCGGGGAGCGACCTCCCCTGGGCGACCAGGGTTGCCGCGGATGAAGACGCGCACGTCGTTGGGCTTTGGTTTGTCAAGCATCACCATCGCTCGTGGCGGGGCACCGTCGTTGGCCAAGTCGATGCGTTTCAATTCATTGTTGAAGCGCACGACGGTCTCCAAGTCTTTGCGCGTGAACAGTTCATCCATCTTCTCCACGGTCACGGACAGCGGCGAGGTGGGCCGCATGAGCAAGTCATAGATGGAGTCCTTCTGGCCTGCGGGGGGCGCGGTCAGGTGCTTTACAAACATGGCGGCATAAGTGCTGGCGACTTCCGCGAAATTTTTCGGTGCGGGCTTGCTAGTGAAGGCTTGCAGCACTTCGGGGTAACATTTGGCCTCCGGCTTGGCCAGGCGTTGCAGCACTTCAGGTGCCTTGGCGGCGAACTCGCTCTCAGGTAGCGCGGAAAACTCCTTCCACGCGATCAGCACCCCGTGCGGTGGGCCTTCCCAGGCCATGTCAGTGATTAGGTTCTGCCATTTTTTCGACACCTTGTCGCGCAGTTGCAGTTGTCCTGCGCGACCTCGGAGCGTGTCCCCCTCTAGTTTTTTGGTTCGCACTTCATGCACAAAGCCCAAGTAGTGGCTCATGCGGTCGAGCTTGCGGATGTCGTCGTAGACCTCCTTGCGATACACATTCTTCTTCTCCTCAACCTTGGCGATTTCTGCCTTGTAACTCGCATACGCGATCTCGCTGGCGGGCTTGCCGATCACGGGCAGCATCTCGGGGATCTCGCTGCTGCTGAACATGCTGTAGAGCGCGTAGTAGTCTTTGGCGGGAATGGGATCATACTTGTGATCGTGGCAGCGTGCGCAGGACACGGTCAGGCCCAGCAGGCCGCGCGTGGTGGCGTCGATACGATCGTCCGTTTGCAGATCCCTGCTGCCGATAAAGGTGTCATTCACCGTCAGGAAGCCGAGGGCCGCTAGATCGCGGCTAGCGGGCTGTTCGGTGCTGCCTGCGGTGCTGCCAACCATGCGGTCAGCCGCGAGTTGAAGCATCACGAACCGGTCATACGACATGTCCGAATTCAACGCGTCGACCACCCAGTCACGGTAGGTGTAGGAATAAGGGAAGCGGATGTCTTTTCCGGCGACCTGATAGCCCTCGGTGTCTGAATAGCGGGCAACGTCCAGCCAGTAGCGGGCCCAGCGTTCACCATAATGGGGGGAGGCTAGGAGGCCTTCGACCAAGTTGCGCACGGCGGATTTGGCGTCACGGGCATGGGCCGCCTTGAACTGCTGCACTTCGTCATAAGTCGGCTGCAAGCCGGTGACGGTCAGATATAAGCGGCGTACCAGGGTGGCCGCGTCAGCAGGTGGCGCAGGCTGAAGCCCAGAGGACTGCATCGTTTTCAGCACGAACGCGTCTAGAGGGTTGGTGATGAGGGCTGGGCCTTTCGTTTCTGAACTAGCCACTAACCACTTGGCGTTAATCAAAGGCATCTGCGGCTTCACCACCTTTTGGAAAGCCCAGTGCTCCTGCCACTTCGGCTTTTCATGGGTGATCTCGCGGTCCGCGGGCCACGGCGCGCCCATTTGAATCCACTTCTCCAGCAGCGCGATTTGGTCAGGCTTGAGCGGGTCGCCCTTTTTGGGCATGGCTTCCACGCCGGGTTGGTGCTTCACCGCCTTGATCATCTTGCTGGCGGCAGGATTGCCGGGCACCACGACGGGGCCGTAGTCGCTGCCGCGCGTGACGGCGCTCTGGGAGTCGAAGCGCAGTCCGTTTTCGTGGCGGTGCGAGTTGTGGCAGTCCGTGCAGCTCTCCGCCAGAATGGGGCGGATCTGCTTCTCGAAGAACTCGATCTGGTCGGGCGGATACGTCGCGGCCTGCGCCACGGAGGCCATCGTGGCAAGGGCGATTGTGTAACGGGTCATCATGGGGGGTGAAAAACTATACGCGGGTGCAGCGAACCTATTTCCTCACAGATGGATGGAAGCTTGCCAGACGGTCCCCCATGCAGCATTTTCCACTCTCGTTCAATTCCCCACCCCCCGAAAAACTCACGCACCATGCCGACCTACGATTACGAATGCCAGGACTGCGGTCACCAGTTTGAGGCAAAGCAGTCGATGAAAGACCCGCACCTGACTGATTGCCCCAAGGAGGAGTGCAAAGGCCATGTGAAGCGCAAGATAGGCTTGGGCAGCGGCCTCATCTTCAAAGGCTCCGGCTTTTACATCACCGACTACCGCAGCGACTCCTACAAGGCAGCGGCCAAGGCGGACTCATCGTCTAGCTCCGCGCCTGCGGCGACACCGCCGCCTGCCAGCACGCCCGCAGCGTCAACTTAGCGCGTCTTTCCCATGGCTAATCCCTGGCTCAACATCGCGCTGCTGATCCCGCTGAGTGCGCTCGCTGCGGCAGCCGTGCTTAGCCATCAGACCCCCGACTTATCAGCGATCCAGACCGTGGTAGAGCCGAAGGAGACGCCCATCGTTGACTTGGCTAGCTTGCTCGAGCAGACGGCGATCAAGCAATCAGGACAGCTGGAGATTGGCGAAGGCGAGCTCAATGATTACCTGGCGCGCCGCTTGAAAGCAAAGCCCAAGGGCAAGAGTGCCAGCTTTGCGCAACTCGAGCGCGTGCTCGTTGACCTGGAGGAGGGGCGTGGACGAGTGAACTTCTGCTGGAAGGTGGGCGGCCACCGCATCGTCGCTGCTGTGGACCTGGGTATTCTGCGCACGGCGAAAGATTTCCGGGTGGAGGTGCTCCACGGTGCGTATGGCCGCCTGGAAGTGGCGCGCGGTTTTTTGACGCCCTTGATCCCGGCCATGATGCAGGTCGCCCAGGCATGCAAGCCGGAGATCGCCGCGCTATTCAAACTGCCCCACATTCGTGCGGCCAAGGACAAGCTCATTCTCAATCCTAAGTTCTAATCGCTTTTCTCCCATGATGAGTTTGTCACGCATTGCTTTGCTAATCGCCTGCACGTTGTCCACGCTTCATGCGCAGCAGCCGCCCCTTGACCTGCCGTCGCTGGACAAGCCGCCAACCTTGTCCTTACCCCCGCCGAAGATCGTGCCGCTACCGGCCGATGCAGCCGTGCCTGGTGGCGCGATGGCCCCGGTGACGCCGCCGCCGCCGACCCAGCCCGCCTTGCCACCACCGGTGGTGAAAGATGGCTCCACCAGCTCGACTAGCACGAATGGGCAATTCATCATTCACGGCGCTGACTTGCAGACCCGCAGCTGGTTCAGCCGCTTTTGCGAGACACTGGCTAGTGACTTGCAGCGGCTCATGCGCGACCCGCAATCCTGGAACATTCCGATCGTGCTGTCGCTGCGCATGGGCAGCGACATGTCCCTGACGGAGCCGAGTGTGAAGGCGGTGGTTTCCGAGCTGACGAGTGGCGGGTTTCAACTTCAGCTCACAGTGCAACTGCGGCCGGACTTGAACACGAATGACCTGCGCGCGGAACTCATCCGCATTTTGCTGGCGGAGCGCATCCTGCGTGGCCATGACAAGCTGACTACGAAGCGCAGCCGCATCTTGCCCGAGTGGCTGTTGGTCGGTGCGACCGAGGCCCTGCGCTACAAGGAGCGCTCGCGCCCGAGTGCGCTGTTCGCTGCCGTTTTCAAGACAGGCAAGATCTATGACATCGAAGAGATCCTGGAGGCGACACCCGGCAAGCTCGACGCGATGAGCCGTGCCATTTACGAGACCTCGTCCTGCGCGCTGGTGCTCGCCTTGCTCGATCAAAACGAGGGTTCGCTGCGCATGGCGAAGTTCCTCCATTCCCTCGCCATCGAGACCCGAGGCGACCGCGAGCTGATCAATGAATGGTTCCCTGCCGTCGCCCAATCGAAGACGAGCCTCGACAAGTGGTGGTCCCTGCAAATGGCGAACCTCGCTCGGCCGTCCGTGTTTGAATCGCTTGATCCTGTCGAGTCTATCAAGGCCCTGGACGACGCCCTCACGCTACGCTTCCAGGCCGAGGTCGAGGTCACATCCAGCGCACCCTCGAATGAAGGTGCCGAGGCAGAGGCCGTTGAAGATCGTCCGGGGTTCTTCGCTCGCCTGTTCCGGCGTTCCGCAGACAAAGACGAATCCATTGATTCCAGGCCAAAGCCTGAAGAAAAGGCCAAGCCCAAGGTCGAGGAGCAGCCGAAAGAGCCCGCCAAGCCCGAGGCGAAACCCAGGCCTAAGCCGGAAGTAAAACCTGCGGCCAAGCCCAAGGACGAATCCAAGCCCGAGGAGCCAAAGCGCCCAGGGTTGCTGCGCCGTCTGTTCAGCGGTGATGACGAAAAAGAGGCCAAGCAAGAGCCTGAAAAGAAGAGTGAAAAGCCCAAGACCACGCCAGCACCTGCTCCCAAAAAAGATGACAAGGCAGACGAGAAGAAGACCGCATCGATTGCCTCGCCCTTCTGGCGCTTGGCTGTTGATTTAACCTTCCCCGCTGCGACTTTGGTCTTGGACGCCCAGGAATGGTTGGAGCAGCCAGCCCCGCGGTATGCCATCCTCGGTTTCGGCAAAAAGAAAGATGCCAAGGCCGAAGAGGAAGACACGAAAAAGGCCAAGCCCGAAGCTGCGAAAGAGGAAGAGGCCAAAAAGCCGGAACCCAAGAGAGAAGAGCCCAAGAAAAAGGAACCTGCGAAGGCCGAGGTGCTCGCTGCTCCCGCCCCCAAGCCGACGGTGAAGACACGTAAGGTTGCGGCCTCATTGCCGATTGAGGACTACGCCAAGGTGCTCAAGCGCAGCGACGCGAAGGCGGTGTTTGCCAACACTGCCCAGTCACTCGTCAGTCTGGGCCAACGCGTGCACCCGCTATTCCGCCCTTTGATCAACGACTACGTGAAACTGATCTCCGACATCGCTGATGGCAAGACGAAGAATGCCGACGCGCGTCTTCAGGAACTCAAACAGCAGCGCACCCAGATCGCTGCACAGGCGCGCGCCGCCCAGGATTTCGTGGACTGGTATGAGGCCAGCCAGAACACCAATTGGTCTGGCTTGTTCGACGACTTCCTGCGTGTGCCTGAAGCTGTGCGTGATGAATTGCCCAAGCGCGTGGACCCGTTGTCCCGTTTGCTCGATGAGGCTGAGCAACAGGCACGCTGATCACGCAGTCGGCAAAATCAGCTCTGCCACCGCTCCGCCGCCCTGGCGATTCGTCAGGGTCACGCTGCCGCCGTGCAACTCCGCCGCCTCGCGCACGAAGCAAAGGCCCAGTCCTGAGCCCTTGCGGCCTGTGAGCGGGTGCTTGAGGGAGTAGAAGCGCTCAAATAAACGCGGCAGCGCATAGTCGGGAATGCCAGGGCCTTGATCGCGAATTTGCAGGCTCAACTGTCCGTTTGTCTTGGATAATGCGACCTCGATTCGTCCCCCAGCGGGTGAGAAGTCGAGAGCGTTCTCTAGCAGATTGATCACGGCGTGCTGAAGCAGGGCGGGATCACCTTGTAGCGGGCACACTTCCGTGGGCAACATCACGTCGCACAGCACCTGCTTAGCGGCGGCAGCACCCGCTAGCTCGGCCACGGCTTGGTGCGTGATGTGGCAGAGGTCTACCTCTGTGCGCACAGGCAAGGCCTTCAAGCGTTCGACTTCAGCCAGTCGCAGCATCTGGCGCAGCAGGTGTTCGGCACGGCTGGATTCATGGCGCAGGTTGTCGGTGAAGCGCTGGCGTTGTTCGGCATCCATCGTGCCCTCAGCGAGCAATTCAGAAGTGGCCTGAATGGCTGCGAGCGGGCTCTTTAGCTCATGGGTCAGCGTTTGCACATAGGTCGCGGCATAGTCGCGGCCTTCCAGTTCCTCACGCATTTCTTCCAAGGCCACTGCCAGCGTATTCACGTCCGCGCTGGCGCGCAGATTCGGCAATGAGGGGCGCTCGCCGCGCTTGATCGCCTGGACGTAAGCCGTGAGTCGGCGCAGGGGTTGCAGATACCAAAACAGCACGGCACCGACGAACAAGGCAATGCCGCTGCCAATGAGCACGCTGGAGAGCTGAATCTTTGACCGGCGCTGCTGAATGAAGGGCCACTGGTCGAGCTTTGGCTTCCGCACGGTGAGCACGCCGATGATGTTTTTGCCGTCATAAACCGGCGCTGCAACGTGCAGCACGCTGGTGCGAGAGTCGTCCTTCTTGGAGCGCGAGGAGCGTGCGCCATACGCTCCCTTGAGGGTCAGATACACGTCCTTGGCGGTGCCCAGGTCTCGGCCTGTGTTCAGGTCATTGTCGGAGTCATAGATCACCACGCCGTGTTCGTCGGTCAGATACACGTGGGTGGTGATTTGAGTCTTGGTGAGGTCGAAGATCGCGGCTTCGAAACGCCGCTCCACTGCCAGGGGCCAAGCCTGATGCAGCACCTCGGCGTCCAACGTATGATTCTTGATGCCGCTTTGGACAATGGCGGCAAGCACGTTGGCCATGTCAACCATGACCTCCTCGGTGGCCTGGAAGTTCTCATGCTCGATGTCGCTCGTCAGCGAGTCTGCAAGCAAGGCGAAGCCTAGCGCGACAATGACGACCACGGCGAGCAGGGCAAACTGGGTCGCTCTCATGCGTCCTCCTTCAGCGCGTAGCCCAGGCCGCGCCGGGTCTCGATAGGGTCGAAGCCTGGGG
>Ga0247837_1005470_pt1 | contig 19044 bp, 17 predicted proteins | sample LaCtaG_2_FD_187115 | JGI IMG/M metagenome (GOLD analysis project Ga0247837, IMG submission 187115) | Freshwater microbial communities from meromictic Lake La Cruz, Castile-La Mancha, Spain - LaCruzMarch2015_14.5m | ecosystem: Environmental > Aquatic > Freshwater > Lake | place: Spain: Castile-La...
GCAAAGGTTTTGGTGTCGTACTTATTTAAGGCCGATATCAGAACCTTGTTTGGCTTGGTAGCTCAGTTGGTACGAGCGAACGACTGAAAATCGTTAGGTCGCCGGTTCGATCCCGGCCCAAGCCACATCGCATATTGCTCATTAATGACCACAATGCTTAGTTATCCTTACAACACAATCGCTGTCGGGGGAGTCAAAATTGTCTGAAAATGAACTAGAGCCTTTACGTCAGCAAATCTTAGAATTAACTAAACAGTACGCAGACAAACTTCTTGCGCCTAAACCTTTTGTAGCAGGAGACGATCCAGTTCCAGTTTCTGGAAAAGTATTAACTTCAGATGACTTTTCATCTCTCGTAGATTCCTCCCTCGATGGATGGTTAACAGCCGGACGCTTCACAGTTGACTTTGAAAGAGCGCTTGCGAATTTTGTTGGAACGCGTCATGCACTCTTTGTTAACTCAGGATCTAGTGCGAACCTAGTTGCCCTCAGTGGGTTGACCAGTAAGAAACTTGGCGTAAGAGCTTTGAAGCCAGGTGATGAAGTCCTAACAGTTGCAATGGGGTTTCCGACAACTGTAAACCCAATTATTCAAAATGGTCTTAAGCCAGTTGTTGTTGACGTTGATTTGGACACTTTAGATGCCAATGCATCTCGATTAGAAGAAGCAATCTCACCCAAGACCAAGGCGATCATGATGGCTCACACCCTTGGCAATCCATTTGATCTCGATACGGTGCAGCGCCTTTGCAAAGAAAACAACCTGTGGTTGATTGAGGATTCTTGTGATGCTCTCGGCTCTACCTACAGAGGTCAGCGAACTGGAAGCTTCGGAGACACAGCAACTCTGAGTTTTTACCCTGCTCACCACATCACCACAGGCGAGGGTGGAGCAGTATTTGTTAAATCTCCACTAGTGAAGAAGCAAGTTGAATCTTTCCGAGACTGGGGCCGTGATTGCTACTGCGAGACCGGAAAAGACAACACATGCGCAAAGCGCTTTGGTTGGAAATTAGGTGACTTACCTGAAGGTTACGACCACAAGTACACTTACAGTCACATCGGTTACAACTTAAAGGCCACCGATATGCAGGCGGCTCTTGGCTTTACTCAATTAGCCAAAGTCGAACTATTTATTCAAAAGCGTAAAGAAAACTATGAGTACTTGAAACAAAATCTTTCTAAAGTTGAAGGGCTTTCGATCGCTCAAGCAACCCCTCATAGCGATCCGTCTTGGTTTGGCTGCCCTATAACTCTAGATCCCAATCATCCAGCCAATAGAGAAGACCTGCTCAGGTTCCTAGATTCAAGAAAAATTGGAACAAGACTTTTATTTGCAGGTAACATAACAAAGCAACCTGCTTATAAAGAGGTTGATTTCCGTGTTGTTGGCGATCTGACAAACACAGACATTGTTATGACTAGATCATTTTGGGTTGGCGTGTACCCGGGCCTAACGAAACAAATGCTCGATTACGTAATCGAGTCAATAACAGATTTTATGGTTGGGAAAATTCAATAAATGCATTACTTGGTGACGGGGCATACTGGATTTAAAGGCTCATGGCTTTCGCTCATGCTGCAAATGCAGGGTCACACAGTCTCTGGGATTTCACTCAACCCTCCTGAGAAATCACTCTTCAATCAAGCAAATTTAAGTAACATTTTTAGGAGTGATCTGCGGATTGATATTCGAAATTCGGCTGAATTGTCCAAAGCGGTTAAGGAAATTGACCCTGAGGTCATCATTCATCTAGCTGCTCAACCGTTGGTGCGTGAATCCTATAAAGATCCAGTTGGAACATTTGAGACTAATGTCTTAGGCACACTGAATCTCTTGGAAGCCACAAAGGCTCTTTCTAATTTAAGTGCCGCTCTAGTCATCACGACAGATAAGGTTTACAAGAATCACAACCACCTTCGTGGCTATGTCGAAACTGATGAACTTGGTGGCGATGATCCCTACAGCGCATCAAAAGCTGCTGCTGATATTGCAACTCAATCTTGGGTTAAGTCCTTCGCGACCACTCCTGTAGCAATAGCCCGAGCTGGAAACGTTATTGGTGGAGGAGATTGGGCCACTGCTCGCATTATTCCTGACCTGGTAAATGCATACTCTTCCAATCAAATACCAACTTTGCGCTATCCGCATGCCATTCGCCCTTGGCAACATGTTTTGGATTGTCTGAATGGTTATATGAAATTGGTTGATTCCATGATTAGCGATCGAATCTTAGGCGAGTGGAATTTTGGTCCTGACTTAAGGGCGAAGCATGAAGTTCTGGATTTGGTTAAGGCTTTTGCCAAAGCATGGGGTGTTCAGGAGAGTGATTCTGCTTGGAATATTGAAGAAATCGAACAGCCACATGAAGCTGGCTACTTGCTATTAGATTCAAGCAAGGCTAGAAACACCCTTGGGTGGAGTGACAAAATGAATTTTCAAGAAACTGTAGATGCGACTTCTACGTGGTATCGAAATGTTGGACGCACCGAGGCAAAGAGAACAACAATGATTCAAATAGAACACTATCTGAGTTTATAGTGTCTGCTTTCCCCTCACTGCGCCACTTGAAAACCGCTCATTACGTTAGTTCTAAATTGAAATAGTCGGGAGCTATGTGGACTTCTGAGTATGAGCCCTCCTTCTCCAATCGTGATTTGGAAGTGACCGCAAATGACTATCATCCCTCTTAAGCTATAGGGGTGAGAAAATCTCACTTCTACCTAATGGTTTACTTGAGATCAAGAGCTCCTCAGTTACTCTTCAAATAATAAACATGTAATAGCATGTCATGTATTAGACTAGAACAATCTAGATGTAAAGTTGCAGTGCAAATCAGAGAAAACAGGGACACCAATGAGCATTTCATCAAAAAATGAGATATTTGAGAATCTCTTTGTGTTGGAAGCAGCAAACAATCACTGGGGTGAGCTCGAACGAGGAAAAAAGATTATTCAAGATTTTGCAACCGTTGTGCGCTACAACAATATCAAGGCTGCAATTAAGTTTCAGTTTCGCGATGTAGATAATTTCATTCATGATGAGTATAAAGGCAATCAAGAAATTCGATATATCAAGAAAACTGAAGCTACAAAAATGACAACCGCCCAGTATGGCGAGCTTGCGAAAGCTGTTGTCAAGGCTGGATGTATTCCTATGGCGACTCCATTTGATGAAGCATCGGTTGATCTATGCGTAGCGTTAGACTTTCCATTAATTAAAATTGCGAGTTCCGACATCAATGATTGGGCCCTATTGGAGAGGATGGCTAGTACTAAGTTGCCTGTGATTGCCTCGAGTGGTGGAGCATCTGAAAAATCTATAGACGAGATCGTCACTTACTTTGAGAATCGAAGTATTCCATTAGCGCTAAATCACTGTGTAAGTCTCTACCCATCTGAAGACCATCAACTTGAGTTGAATCAAATTGATTACCTAAAGTCGCGATATCCAAACCATGTAATCGGCTTTTCATCTCATGAATATCATGACTGGCGTTCTTCAATGCTCATCTCATATGCGAAAGGTGCCCGAACATGGGAACGACATGTTGACATTGCATATAACGATGTTCCAGTATCAAATTACTGTTCTTTACCTGAACAAGTCGATGAGTGGTTTAAGGCATTTCACAAAGCTCAAGAAATGTCGGGGGGTTCAAGTAATTCAAGAAGAGTTATTCCTATAGAAGAGGTTAAGTATCTTGATGCTTTAGTACGTGGAGTTCATGCTCGCCGCGATTTAGAAGCTGGCTACGTTATTGACAGCGCCAATTTTGCTCGAGATTTCAAATTGGCAGTTCCATTAAGAAAAGGTCAACTTTCCACTCGAGAGTTGGTAAATGGTTTGACCTTGGTTAATGGAGTCACTGCAAACAAGCCAATAACTATCGATGACATCAGTGGCCCATACAATGAAAATAAAAAGTTGCGCGACCAAATCATGGAGCGTGGTGTATAGGCTTTACGAGGTTAAGCACTCTTTTTGCTTGCTGATTGACCTGTTCAAAGTTTAGAAACGTCATGTTCGCTCCAGCGTTGAGTAGCTCGTCTATTGAGTGGGCGCTTTGGGCTACCCCCACCGATTGAATACCTGCCGCTCTTGCCGCCAAGATATCCTCTACCCTGTCACCAAACATCACTATATTTTTCGCATTTGGATACGGCTCCATTACCTTTAGCAGAACCTCTGGACTTGGCTTTGGATTCAAACCATCACTTCCCAAAATTTTGAAATCAAAGCTTTTCAATGCCGAAAACTTTATACTCTCTTTTGCAAGCAAAGTAGGTTTAGAAGTTGCCACAGCTAAACTCACTGAGTTCCTGACTAATTCATTAATGAATTCGACTACCCCGGGAAATACGCTTACTCCGTTCTGAATGTTGATTTGCAATAGTTCTCGGAATCTACTTACTACAATCGCTTCAATTGCGGGGGGGAGCCTCAATGGCGACAAAATCTCAGTCAAGGGCATCCCTATGGCGTCAAGTATTTGATCTCTCGCCAAGGTGGGAAGATCAAACTCACTTAGAGTTAATATCAATACGTCACAAATACTTTTTGACGTATCAAGTAATGTTCCATCTAAGTCAAAAATTGCTAAACTCTGTGTATTCAAGATGAACTGTCAAGCCTTAGGGACACAATAAAGCACCGTATCAAATGTTTGATGCCCATAAACTCTAAAGAAAAAAGAGTATGCGTTCGGAGTAATTTGGTTGATTTTGAAAGGAATTTCCCAGAGATCTGCGGGCTTATGATAAACACTAATAGCTAGATGGGGCTTTTGCGTATAGATCGTCTTTTTTAGACCTTCTATAGCTTGAATTTCTGCGCCCTCTATGTCCATTTTTATGTAATTAATCAAACTAGAACCAACTAATTCATCCAATTTCATTACTAAAATGGAATTTTCAGCGAGCTCGTTTATTTGTGCTCCTGTTTGTCCATTGGAAGCAAACTTCAGTTGAGACGTTACCTCCCACGCGCCGATCGGTAACGGAAATACATTCGACAGATTCAATTCATTTACCTCTAAAACCAGTGCATGATAATTCTCAAAATCTGGCTCTAAACAAAAAGCAAAATTTATCTGTTTCGAACGTGAAATAAATCTTTTCAAGTCCTCGCCTTTGTAAGAACCGAGTTCAAGCATGCTGAGAGAATTGGGAGGAGTAGGCAGTCCGGAAGGAAGGTATTGGTCCTCTAATCTTTCAGGTGTAGGTATGTCCTCGACAAATCCACTAGTTCTGTATCTAACAATCTGATCCACTAATTCACGGGATTGTTGGTCACTTAACAAATTTTTAAGATCATCAATTGCCTGATTATTACTAGATAAGTACGTTGTTTCCCCAGTTAACCAGTAATTATCTAATTCGTATCCATTTGCCACACACATTTTTGCAAATTGGACAGGAGTAACAATATTCGCAAGTGGATTTTTTGAAAAGATTTCATGACATATTTTCTTTAAATCTCCAAACAAATTACAAACACCAAGAATTATTGTTAGGTTTTCTTTTTGCGGTAAATTATCAATATTTATAAAATTCTTAATTGAACTTTGCGAATTTGGGACGTGATCTACAAAACCTTCTATTTCGAGCCCAAGTTGATGGCAGAGATCAAGAGTGTCACGCCCGAAACTACCAGTTCCATAAATATAGATTGTTGACTCTTGCATGCTTTCTATAGTGTGCTTCATTATTTCTATTCCGAAAATTCGTTTACTGAGTTTCGAACCCTTGTGAGCACTTGGGCATCCAAATGAGGGTACATGTCATCTAAATCTGGTGTCGTTATTTTTCCATCAATAACTCGGGACTTCAAGCGTGGTTCAAATTCTTGTTCGCGATTTAACTGTGCAACTAATACAACTGGGCCAGTAATGCTTAAGGACTCTTCCACTTGTTTTCGCCAACCCTGCGGATCTAGTGCAATGACTTGAAGACCGAATGCTTCGCAAACGCGAGCGAAGTCCGGAAAAGTTAGTCCTGAATTGACTTCAGACCCATGTCTTCTACCAAAGAAATTTTCTTGAGTTTGTTTAATTGATAGGTATCCACCGTTATCCAAGATAAACAGTTTAATATCGGCACTCAGATGAGCAAGAGTTTGAAGTTCTTGCAAGTTCATCATTACGCTTCCGTCGCCGGCAAAACAAATGATTTTACTAGTTGATCCCTGACTTGCCCCTATAGCTGCAGGTAGGTCAAATCCCATGGATGCAGAACCGCTATTACTGAACATCCGCATTCCATCTCTGATTTTTGCTGTTTGAAAGGGAACAATACAGGCGGTTGCATCCCCACAAACAATAATTGATTTTTCGTCAGCAGCATCGATCACATGAGGGATGAGGTGATAAGCATTAATTGCATCGATTTTCTCTGGGTAGTCGCTAGATTTAACCTCAAACTCCTGTTGGACTTCTTTGCACCACTTTAACCACTCTGGTTTCTTTGGTGTGATTTCATTATTCTCAAATGCCTGAAGTAGTTCAGCGGTAAATGTTTTTAAGTCTGCAAGTATGCCAAGTTCAATCTTAGGGAATGGCTTCCGTAATTCTACGGGATCGACATCAACTTGAATAATTTGAGCATTTTTTGCAAAACTATCCCAGTTGTAGCTTATTTGTCTGATATTTAGCCGTGATCCCAGTACAAGGAGTGAATCACACTGTTGAATAATAAAGTTACCGGGACGTGTTCCTATTGTTCCTGGTCTTCCAACAAAATTTGGGTGGTCTGATTCAATAACATCATGTGTCCATGCTGTCATCACAGGAATTCCAAGATCTTCAGCGATTTTGACGGCAATCTTCTGGACTCCTGAAAGCCTTACTCCAGTCCCTATTAACATCACTGGACGTTTGGACTTATTCAACATTGAAATCAATTTATTCATATCTTGATGATCTACGGCAATTGGTTCTCTACTCATTAAGGTTGGCTTACCAATTTCTGATTCTAGAATCTCTAATTGCAGTGCTTGAACATCGACTGGAATCTCTAACCAAACCGGTCCAGGTCTTCCACTTACCGCACAATTAAATAATTGATCCACTTTCGAAAGGAATTCCTGTCCATTTATTTCCTTTGGAAATTGAAAACAGTCTTTGGTTATCCCTGAAACCATCTCAATCATTTGAGCTTCTTGATCTCCAAGTTGCCTTAGCTCCTTTAAATCGTAAGAGTTTCGAAGTGTTTCACTCTTTGCTTGACCTGCAATCACGATCATTGGGATTGAGTCTGTAAATGCCCCAAAAACACCATTAAGAGTGTTGATTGCGCCAGGGCCCGCCGTAGTTAAAACGACCGCCGGTCTATTTGTTGTACGTGCATACCCCTCAGCAGCCATCGCGCACGCTTGCTCATGATGCATATAGACAACTTTGATGCCGGAGTTTTCACCAAACGAGTCGTTTATATGCATAGAAGCGCCACCCGTGACGGCAAAGGCGGTATCGATTCCTAAGTTAACCAGTCTTTCAACTAGCAAATCTGATAGCTTCAATTTTCGCACCAATCTTGGTAGAAGTTGATCTTACCAATATCTCGTCTGAGAGTTGGTTTAGACTCAGGTTATGTCTCTCCCTTGGAATCCCTACCCTGAAGAAGATATGCGATTTATTCTTAGCAAAACTGAACACCACTTTAGGAACTTAGATGGATCTTCTTTTCTCTTGACAGGCGGAACGGGTTTCGTGGGTAGTTGGATGCTTCAATTCCTCATGTTTGCGAGTAGAAATTTGAAGGTTAACTTTAGCTTGGATGTTGTAAGCAGAAAGTCAGCGCTGTTTTCGAACGCAAGTTATCCATCGATTAAATTTATGCAACATGATTTGAGGTCTCCGATCAATTTTGACGATAAAGACTATTCTCATGTGCTGTTTGCAAGTACTCCATCCAACCCAGCGACTGGTGGATTGGATTCAGATTTAGTCTTAGAAAGTACTGTAATGGGAACAAGAAATCTTCTCGAAATGCTTGATAGGCGTAACAACCAGGTTAAATACTTAAACACGTCAAGTGGCGCCGTGAAGAAGGTCAAAAGTCTCACATCAATTGAGGGTCAAGGCATTAATGAAGTATATGCAAATGCGAAACTTGAGGTAGAAAAAATCTTAACTGAAGCAAAAGTCGCTTCAAAAATTACTTTATGCAGTCCCCGGCTATATTCTTTCGCTGGCCCTGGGATAGCACTGAACGCCCATTTTGCAATTGGAAACTTTATTCGAGATGCTATCAACGGAGGAGATGTCATAATAAAAGGAAGTCCAGAAACGGTGCGATCTTATTTGCACCCAATCGATATGACTATTCAACTATTGGATTGTTTGTTCACAGAAAATGTTTGCTCTTTTCCAGATATAGGTTCTTTTAACCCAGTTAAGTTATCTGATCTTGCGCAAACAATAAGTAAAACTCTCGGAAATGGGAATGTGACAGTTGTGGATAACTCGCAATCCCCCACAACTTATGTTCCTGATTTTCTCGTTCCTTCTCTTAACCATCAACACATTTCCCTAGAAGAAACGATTAATCGTTGGAAAAATTGGTTACTATAAACTCAGCCAAGGCGGGGGGGAGAGTTTTGCTAATTCTTCAAGTTCATTCTTCTCTCTTAAAGTGTCCATTGGTTTCCAAAATCCATCATGAAAAAGAGCATGGACCTTTCCAAGTTGAGTTATGCCAGGCAAGGTTGTGAATTCAAAGGATTCTGAATTAGCTTGAATAAAACCTCTCACCTTATGTGACACCACAAAAAAACCGCCATTAATCCAATCGGCTTGAGCCTGATCTTTTTCAGCAAAATGAGTAACTAATGTGCCATCTGTCTCCAGTAATCCGAATCTTGCAGGTGGCCGTACTGCAGTCACAATTACAAGAGCTCCTGTATTTTTGAATAAATCTATACTCTGCTGAATGTCGATGTTTCCAAGACCGTCACCATAAGAAACCAAAAGATCCTCTTCCGGAAAAATTTCCATACACTTTCTGATTCTTCCTGCTGTTTGAGTCTCTAGACCGGTATCTATTGCTTGAACATTCCAGTCACCAAAGTTTGATTTTTCTATCCATTCAAAAATTACCTCTTTCTTATACCCGCATGCCACAATAAAGTCAGTTATTCCATTTAAAGCATAAATCTGCATCAAGTGTTGAATTATAGGTATTCCACCTATTGTCACCATGGGTTTTGGTTTATGTTCGGTTTCTTCCGAAATCCGTGTCCCAAAACCACCTGCGAGAATGATTACCTTCACAGGGTTGCAACTCTATTCGGTGTGGATAGCCTTCGCGCTATGAAGGCTTTTATGACTTTAAGCAACTGAATTATCCCTTGGTTTCTTAGAATCATGATTGCCATCCTGACGCGATGACGATTAACCACGTGGTTGTAATTTGGTACATTGACAACTTTCTTGTATTCCTTCTTATCAGAAGCCCCTTGAACTTGATTTGTAAATTCAATTAGTTTTTTGAAAAACTCTTCTACGGTTTGTAAGTACACATCTCTGGCAACATCTAGTTCAGATTTAGCTTCTTCTAAATTTTCATCTGAGTATCCCCAGCGCATGCCAAGACCTTTGACCTCGAAATCGGCAATTCCCTCCGAGAAAAAATCATTCTTAATTAAAATTACCGGTGTACCCGAGAGAATTGCCTCCATAGCTATGGCTGAATTCTCGAAGCAAATTAATCCACTAGCTCGCTTAAGCAGGTGTATTACTTCACCCCTGCTCTGTGCACCAGGGCCATCTCTGATAATTTCAATTACCTTTAAGTTGGATTTGAATTCAGGCTCACCACTGAAGATTCGATATTTAGCAGCATATAGTAATAGGAATTCTTCCTTGTCGCTTTTGCTCTCAAATGGTCTAGGGTCGATGGCATGAAAAAAAAGCGTGAAAATATCATCTCTGCCCAACACCTTTGAAGCGTGTTTTGAAAGATTTTCCGAATATGCAACTACGAAATCATCTTTAGCAAAATCTACAGGGCCACCTAGCGCTCCTAGATAATTCCCAATAAACCTAACCACAAATGGTGCATTAATTGGATTCCCTGGAATAGTTTCAGAGTAAATAGTGATTGGTGTTAGTCGTGCCTTGAAATGAGCATCTGCTATCTCTTGAGTCAGGATGGGTGTCTTGAGAAACCCGTTCACCCTGGGACGATTCTCGTGTGATTCTTCGCAAACAACGATAAAGGCGATCTCACCAATTTCGTTGAGCGCATGACAAAGCAAATGAAGAGCCTTGATTCCTGCCGATGATTCAATCCATCGGGGAGCGTATATATAAAAAGGATGCCTTATGGGACCATAAAGTTTCCTCAAGCTTTGTGAAGAATTCATTGACACGCATGCATTCTAACAGGATGAGGTTAGTCTCTATCGGGCTTGGAGTTCGAAATCAATGACCATTCATGCTTTTTCCACGAAAAATATTAACTTGAGTTAAAGCCTCAAAAAGTGATGAAAATGGCCATCTGGTACCGCAATGACTGTAAGGTTTCATCTGGTATGACGATGAAACGGACAGTTCTAGAGGTGAACATGGAGAATACTGAAAAAAATAATTGGATCAAAGCCAAGCAGCTTATTCGAGAGTACCAAGGACGGTTGCCATTCAAACAATTGAAAACAGGTATCGCACATTCTTTAGTGATTCCAAATGCTACGTATTCGCCATGGCTAGATGATGAAGATTTTCTAAAGACACTGAGAATCGTTGAGACAAATACACTTGTTGACACTTTTCGACTCTGGGAATTATATCAAATTTCACGTCAATTGGAGAATGTTGATGGTGATGTATTAGAGGTTGGAGTGTGGCGGGGAGGGAGCGGAGCACTCATAGCTAAAACTATAGCTGACCAAGATAAAACTATATACCTGGCAGACACCTTTTCTGGTGTAATTCTGGCTGGGGAATCTGATTCCGTTTATATCGGTGGTGAACATAGAGATACATCCGAAGACATGGTTGATCAATTATTTCTCGGAATGGGATTAACTAATTATAAAAAATTAGTTGGTGAATTCCCAAAAGACAGCTCCCTTCAAATGGTTTCAACAAAATTGAGCATGGTACATATAGACGTTGATGTCTACTCCTCTGCAAAAGCTGTTTGGGATTGGGTGCAACCTTATTTAAGTATTGGTTCTGTGGTAGTTTTTGATGATTTTGGTTTCATAAGTTGCTCAGGCGTTACAAAATTCGTGAATGAGATAAGAGAAAGTCCTTCCTACTTTTACCTACACAATCTAAATGGCCATGCAGTTTTCATAAAAAAACTTGAAGGCTTATAAGTGCCAGCAGAGATTCGCAGTTCCTTAATTAGGTTACTACTTCCTCGTCCACCACAAAAGAGTGCGATTTTCATTCTAGAGACTGTTTCTCTTGGTAAGAATATTATTCTGTATTAAATTGTGTTCAATCACCAGGAATAACTGAAACTTTAGTCTCTTGATACCATCCCTCAGAAATTTGGCACTGCTTTTCCCAGATGTCCTTTTTAAGTGAGTAACCGGTCTCCATTCTGCTTTGAGAGGTGAGGTGCAAATAATGAAAGTCATCTCACCGCTATAATTCAATCCAACGGCTCTTAAATCTAAACTGCGAGCCAGATTTCCCGGGAGTAATTTCAACATGCAATTTGAATCTGGGATCCTTTCCAATGTTATGAAATTAAAAACTTTATTTGAAATTCTAGTCCCAATCTTAAAAAGGAAACTATCGGCTTTTTCTCGATATCCAAGTACGATCGCATCTTTCTTGGCAGTGTTTAACCACTCTAATGCGTCGCCAAGGTTGAATTGGCCGTCTGAATCAATTGTGATTACAAATTCATTTGATGATGCCTGTATGGCTCTTCTTATCGCTATGCCCGGCCCTTGATTAGAAGGATTTTGAACAACCTTAATTCTGTCATTTTTAATTTTGTTGACACATTTAATGGTCTCATCAGTCGAACCATCGTCGCAAAGTACTATCTCGTAATCTGTGATGGTAGTTTTTTTGATTCCTTTTTCCAGAGAAAATATCCAGTTTTGAAGAACTTTTTCTATGCCTGCTTCTTCATTGTAGGCTGGAGCGCAGACCGACACGGAATACATACCGTAATTGTACGACTTTATTTTGGATCACGGAAGTGATTTTGGGTTGTCGTATTGCGCTACGTGGGTACTTTATTGAAGTGGCCTCTAAATATATCCCACGACTTAGCTCGTTCTGGGAGTCCTGTGTAGCCTGAAGTACGTTTTAGGATTGTTTTGTTTTGCGTTGGCAAGGACGGCCGTGGATTGAAATGGTCATGTCCTTGTGTTTGTCGATCGTGAGTGTAAGGGTTGTGCGAACTTCCAATGAAAGGCAAAGAGATGGACCATGAAAGAATTCTTAATGAGTATGTACATACAACTGACCGAATGAGTGAGCTTTTTGGGTTTGGGTTAAAGGAACTAGTTTCTATTGAAGAACTCAACAAGGAGCGAATTCATGAAATCAATAAACTGTTGCGTATATTAGATATTTAAAGATTCAAAACTGTTCAGTTCCGTTTGGATTAATTGAAAAGACAAAGCAAGATGCAAAATCGCTCTTGCCAGATTTAGATCTTAGAGACCTTTAGTCTAGAACTACTGACCCCGTCGGCGTCGTCAAATGCACCGCAACAATTCCATATTCACCATCATTTGCTGACGGATCAATGAACTCAACATCTGCGCCGTTTAGTCCACCAAGGATCTCGGTCTTAAACCAAGAGTGAGCTAGGTACACTTCACTCCGAACTGATTCTTGTAGTCTTGCCGTTTCAATTATAGAAAGGTGAATTTTGTACTAAACTACAATTACACTTTAGGTCAGATTTTTAACGTCATTCATTGTAAGGCACCGCCCTATAGGTCATTACGGTCGTTAGTCTTTGCAATAGCGAATCTGACGGGGCCTGATCAAAACCTTTAGGAAAGTGTTTGTAATTTTCTTTATCTAGAGAAATTCGCGTCGAAACTATAGCCTGTCCATTTCTGGAAAAGATTGTCACCCCACTAAGTGAACAACCCCAGGCTGCAACAAAATACCGTTCGGAGACCCTACGAAAACTTCCTTGGCAAGTTGAACTCTTAGCGCCTGGATCAGTAAAAGTTTCTATCAGTTTAGCGTAACGAAATGGGCTGGATGGTTTGTAAATTTTGAATAGTACACCCCTAGCTGGCTTTCCACTTTGCGATTGATTATCGAAAAAGCTATAGAGATCATTTCCAAGATACCGAGCATCGTGCTGAGAATCTGAAATGCTTTTCGCATTTTCACCTTGAGTTCGAAGATTCAAACTCACTCCTGGCCAGTGGTTTCCACCTAATTTCCAATTCATTGTTTTATTCTTCAAGTTTAGCGAGTAAAGAGAATTGGTGTTGCGAAGTGAAATCAATATGTTATCGCTATCAATAATGGCTAAGCTATTGCAGTGAAAAGGGTCGAAGATAGTGTCAGCCTCAATTGTTCTTTGAAACTCGTAAAAATGTTTCTTTATGATTTCTGTCATGGGAAGCAACTCACTAAGTCGGAAGGTTGACAAAATCTCACCGCTCGAGGAAAGTTTTAAAATTTCGCAATCAATCACTTTCTGAGATTTATAGAGAGGAATCTTGCTTGAATACTTCTGGATTGCCTTCTGCTCCATTTCTGGATAAGCCAAAACCCAATAATTTGATTGCCCATCAATAATAATTTCATGCAGATCTATGTAGGAATCATTTTGCACCTTTAAAATTTCTTTGCCAGTCACAGCATTAATTACTTGTGTGCAGTCGTTAAGTCCGACGCCCCTATTCCGACAGGTACCGCCAAATCCTAGAATTTCTCCCAAACTATTTTGAGCGAGTGCTAGTTGTGGCGAAATGATTTTTAGTTTTTCTCTGACATCAAGGGTTAAACTAAGTCGAAGTCCTGAATATTCAATGCCCTCCCCCGGATTGGGCTTGGAAATCAAAATACTTGAAGTCTTAAACTCCTTGCTACTCTTAAGCTCCTCGTATGCGATTGCATTACCTACCTCGTATTGCAAATTGTAATAGCCTGGAATTTTCGAAACCCACTTTAAATCGTAAGCTTCCGAATTTTCTAGAATCAATACTTGTGAAAGCAGCAAAAAAAGACTCGTTCTAATCAAACGTTTTCTTTGATTCAAGGGCAGACCCTTCTCAGTGGAATACACTTACGAATTCTTTACCAAGAGATGCTTTTTTGGCTTCTTTTTTTTTGTATGACTGGTCTAACCTTTGGATACGAAGTGTATCTCCTGCGACTTCAACGTTAACAGTCCGTGCAATTATTTGCCATTTAGTGATAGATGGTCGAGTTAATTCCACTCAACAAGAAATAGGGATCGCTTGTCACAGGAACTAATCGAGAACGACAGTCCCACTCGGCGTCATTAAATGCACCGCAACGATTCCATACTCCCCATCATTTGATGACGGATCAACAAACTCAACATCCGCGCCGTTTAACCCAGCAAGGATCTCTGCCTTAAACCATGAGTCTGAAAGTTGATCAGAGTCAGCAATCGTAATCTTCTCAATAGCAGCAACTGCTTTGCCATCTTGTGATGGGTGATCTGCGGTTAACCATTGAATAAAGAATGGAAGCTCTCGAGAATCTGCAATTTCATTAACTCCGATTTGCTTCCACTTTAGATCGCTGCCATCTGGACGTGTGCGGTGACCTTCGATTGCGCTGCGTCCGAACTTCTCTTCAACCTGTGAAATATCTTCAGTTGCAAAAACCCAAGTAAGCCAGCCTCCGCCTTCTTGTGCCTTCTTGCTAACAGCTTTGCCCCAAGGGGTTTGCTCTGTTGCTGGGTGATCTAGTGGGCAGACAACTTCGATGTATTGACCGTTGTGAAGAGGCAGTGTGAAGTTGCGTGTGCCAAAGCGTGGGTGGACTCCGCCATCTACGAAGGTGCTGCCAAGGCGTGAGCCAAGGCGTTGGACGGTGTCGGCTAGTTGATCATGGGAAGTTACATATGAGACATGGTCTAAGCGCATGGGGAAATCTTGCCCTATGAAAGGGGGTGCTCATTACCAAAAGTGAGCGTAGGGCGATCGATCCTGAGCGTGTGGAATGAGGTTGGGGACAACTCGGTGCAGCTGTCGGTGGGGGCTGGGATTGTGCCCAATAACCGAAAAAGAGGCGGAATATATGAGTTGGATAGTTAGCAATCTGTACATTTCTAAACTGTTTCTGTACATTATTGCCATGAAGGAATTATCAGTTACAGAAGCACGCGAACAGTTTCCTGCTCTCTTAAATCAGGCTGCGAAGAAGCCAGTGTGGATCACACGCCACGGTGTCGATGTGGCTGTGGTGATTAGTCCTGAGCTTTTTGAAGAGCTTGTGTCTGCACAGGAAGAGCTTGAAGATATCGCTGCTGTTGATGAGGCGATGTTGGACGAGAGTCCGAAGATTCCTTGGGCTCAAGTTAAGAAAGATTTAAAACTCGATTGATTAAATATGAAATTGTATTTTCAGCTCGAGCAGAAAAATCCATAAAAGCATTACCTGAAAAGCTACAAGCTCGGATCCACGGAGCTATTGCAACTTTAGAGGGTAATCCAATACCGCCCGTTGCTAGAAAGTTAATTGGCCGGGACACCTATCGATTGCGCGTGAGTGACTATCGAATTATCTATTCAATTCAAAAAAATATTTTGACTATTGAAATAGTATCCGTGGGGCACCGCCGTGATGTTTATAGAAAAATTAACTAACGCGCCAACACACACATCAACGCCTCAACCGTCAGCAACGGCGCTGCGTTATGCCCCAGATTCGTCCTTGCATCCATGATCGCGTTGATCTTCTTGATGGTTGCTTGTGGCTTGGTCTTGGCAGCCGTTGCTCTAATTTCTTCTTCTAGCTCTTTATTAATCAGGGCGTCATTAGCACCTGCCTGAACCATCATGACATCTCTGTAAAAGGTTGCGATATCAAGCAGTGCTGCATCCAGTCCATCACGGATCATTCTCGTCTGTCTAGTCTTTTGTTCTTTCTCTAAATCCTTTATTGCTTTACTGCCACCAGTTGCCATGCCACGTCCTGTAGCACCTTTGCCATAGGCAAGAGAAAGGTCATCTACCTCTTTTTCATTTCTTTGCTCTGCAGCACTCGTTGCTTGTTCTGTTGCAAGATCAACCAGGGTTTGCGCCGCAGCAAAGGCAGAAGAAATGCCTTGAAGAGTAAGAGGCAGTTTCATGATGGTGTTTCTGGTGTTGCGCACAGATTCATTGTTTGCAAGATAGCGAGCGCGACCAATGTGACCTTGTGAGACACGGGCAGCAAAATCTGCCATGACTGGGGATATGCCATCTCGGGATTGGAGTACTTGTGCCACAGCTGTGTTTGATGGTGTGACAAGTTGGAGGTGGCGACAACGAGATCTAATTGTTGGCAACACATCATGCAAGGTTGGAGCACAAAGTAGCCAGACGGTTCTGTTACCTGGTTCTTCAATTGCTTTAAGTAGTGCGTTCGCTGCGGACTCTGTAAGTCTGTCTGCATCTTCCATCACAACTACGCGCCAACCACCCATAGATGGTGCCCAAGCAACGCGTGTTAGCAACTCTCTTACTTCATCAATCTTGATTGACAATCCTTCTGTGGTAATTACTTCGACATCTGGGTGTGATCCATTGGATGCAGATCTACATTCATTGCAGGTGCCACAACCATCTTTTGAACACACAAGTGCTTGGGCAAATGCGATGGCAGCAGATGATCGCCCTGATCCTGGAGGTCCTGTGAAAACCCAGGCATGGGTCATCTCTTGGCTTTCTTCGCCTGATCTAGTGGCAGCAACAGCCTTTTCTAGTACTTCAACAACATGTTCTTGTCCCACAAGATCTGAATAAACGCTCACTTTTTCTTAGCGCTCTTTTTCTTAGGGGCTGCTTTTTTAACAGCCTTACCTGCTGCCCTTATGGGGCGCAGTAGCAAATTGCCTTTGTCTTCAACAGCGTTGCGCTTAAGAGCAGGGATTTCACTGACTCTAGAGATGATGGCAGCGTGGGTGTCTTCTATGGATTGATTGCCATCGATGATGACATAGCGCTCTGGGTCAAGGGCAGCTAACTGCAAGAACTCTTGACGTACTCGCTCATGAAAATCCATTGGTTGTGATTCAAGACGATCCTTACTCTTTAAGCGAGCAAGACCTATCTGTGGTGGTAGATCAATAATGATTGTCAGAGTTGGAAAGAGTGATTCAGTTGCCCAACGAGATATACGTGCCACTTCACCAGGCTGCAGGACGCGTCCTGCGCCTTGATAGGCAATAGATGAATCAAAGTATCGATCACTAATTACTACGTCACCTTGGGCAAGTGCGGGGCGAATAACGGAGTAAACATGGTGGGCGCGATCTGCGGCATAGAGCAGGGCTTCTGCGCGTGGACTGATCTCACCAGTTGAATGAGAAAGAAGAATCTTTCTAATTTCAATTCCTAGATCACTGCCGCCTGGCTCGCGGGAGAGAACAACTGTTTCTCCTTCTTGTTCTAGCCAAGCTTTTAACAACTTTGATTGGGTTGACTTACCAATTCCTTCGCCGCCCTCAAAAACTATGAAGACACCTTTTGTTGGCGCACCGGTGATGCTGCCTAGCTCTCCTTTAAGCGCATTTGAAATATCTGACCACAAAGAAACATTAGGTCGATCCTTCATCTGCCTATAGGAGATGAGTCCGATAAACACAGCAATGACACCTGCGATCATGATGGTGACAGCAGCTCCGTTATAGGAGATCTGTGTGTTTTTAAATTCAAAGGTGTGTTGACCAACCGCTGCTGCAATTATGGGAGCGATAGCTAAGACGCCGACTAGAACAATACGGATCAGGCTTTGCACGAAGGCAAAGGTGCGACCACGCACATCATCTGCAACCTCCATGCCCAGCATGGTGAAGCCTGTAACCCAGCAAATGCCACTAAAGGCGCCCAAAATGATGGTGATAAAGACAGCTAGAACAAGGTTAGGGATGGCAGCAAGTGCCATCAGGAAGGCGCCTGCAACTGTTAGTGATGCACCAAAGAGTCGTCTGCGAGAGAACTGTGCAAAGACTCTAGGACCAAAAGCAATACCGGCAGCTAGTCCCGTAAAGACTGCGCCAAAGAGAACACCGTAGGCAGCCTCTCCTCCACCAAGATCACCAACAAATGTTCTAGCAAGTCCAATAACCGCACCTGCTGCCAAGAAAGCACCAAGCATGCCAACGACTAGGCCACGAATAATCTTTGTACCGCTAACAGATTTCCAACCTTCGTGCAGAGATTTTATGATCCCAGTCTCTGCAGCATTTTTTGCTGCAGCACCCTTAGGGATCTCTTTTAATCCCCAGATCGTAAAAGCTGCAAATGCAAATGAGAGAGCATTGACATAGAGCGCTATGTCTACTGCCGTTGCTGCTAGATCAGGCAAAGTTGCATTAATTGCTGTGATGAAAAGAGAAAGGAATGTAAAGAGCAGGGCTGCGATGGGTGCTGTGCCGTAGGCGGCCAAGAGTGTTACTTGGTTAGCACTTTCTAGTTTTTCACGGGGGACAAGATTAGGTACCGATGCATCCTTTGCTGGCGACCAGAACAAAGTTATGCACTCAACCAGGATCATGGCGGTGTAGAGCCAGAAGTAATTGTTGGCAATTGGGATTGAGATATAGAGCCCAGCGCGCAGGATGTCGCAATTAACCATTAACTTGCGACGATCTAACTTGTCAGCAATAACTCCTGCTAGTGGACCAAGAAAGACTGCAGGTAGTAGGCGTGCGATGAAAACACCTGCGATTGCAAAGTTTGCAGTGGTGTAGTTGCCATCTGAGAGTTGTTGCGCCAATGCAGTTGTTGCAAGTAGTCCTAGCCAATCACCCAAAGATGAAAAGACCATAGAGTTCCAGAGCTTGCGAAAGGGCTTAATTGCCAAGACACCACGTGTTACATCCTGCGCAGGTGCGGCAGGGGTTGGGAGCGTCTTTGGCATG
>Ga0247837_1005473_pt1 | contig 19023 bp, 12 predicted proteins | sample LaCtaG_2_FD_187115 | JGI IMG/M metagenome (GOLD analysis project Ga0247837, IMG submission 187115) | Freshwater microbial communities from meromictic Lake La Cruz, Castile-La Mancha, Spain - LaCruzMarch2015_14.5m | ecosystem: Environmental > Aquatic > Freshwater > Lake | place: Spain: Castile-La...
CGTGAGTTCGTAGCCCCGCTTCGTCTTCTCGAGGCCCTGCTGGGCGGCCATCTGCTCGACGAGGTCTTGCACCTGCCGCTTGAGCCGGTCGAGCTCGTCGAGCTCACCCGACTCGATGAATTGCCCGAGCGCCTCCATGTCGATGAGCGCGATCTTGGCGTTCTTGCGGGCCTCCTCCAGTTGCTCGAGAAGTTCCTCGATCGTCTCGAGCTCCTCCTTCACCTCGAGGGCTTCCGGCACCGTGAGCTTCTCGCGGCCGGTGAACTGCCATTTCGCGGCCAGCTCGTCCACCTGATACACGTCGCCGAGCCGGTCGATGAGGGTCACGAGGTCCGCGGCGAACCGGCTCTGATCGTTGCTCTCGGCATACCAGAGCCGTTCGAGCTGTCGCAGTTGCTCCTCGCGGATCGCCTTCTGAAACGGCTCGCGGGCCTTCGCGGGCGGCTTGGCCTGCTGGGCGGCGTCGCGAAATGCACCGCGGGCCTTCTTGCGCACCGCATCTGTTTCATACCGCTCGAGGATCTTCCGCCGCCGCTCCTCGAGCTGCCGCTTGATCGAATCGAGCGACGGCCCGAGCCCCTTGATTTGGTCGGGGTCGAGGACCACCGCCTCGGTGAGCTGCTCCTCCGTGAGTTCGTCGATGCTGCCGTATTCGAGCAGGTGTTCCATCGCCGGCGACACGAGATCGGCGGCCGGAGGCCGCGGCGGCGGAATCCGGGCGGGGTCGTACCGCTGATACGTGTGGACGATTCCGCCGAGTGAGTCGCGCGTGGGCATCAGCGGAAGCCTCGCGTGTCGTAGACGGTGTGGCCGTGCTCCTGGAGGCGGGAGATGCGTTCGGTGGCGTAGAGGCCGGCGAGGACGAACTCGATGCAGCTTGCGCGGATCGCCGGATCTTTCGCGGCGTTCACCTCGAATGCTTTCTCCCATACGGCGGGCACGTCGGCCACGATGCCCTCGTAGGCACTGCTCGGCACCATGTCGCCCACCTCGACCTTCACGCCCTGGCCAAACACCTTGCCGATCTCGTCGAGGCCGTGCTGCTCGACATACTCTTCGAACACCGTGGCGATCGCCTCGGCGATCACGGCATCGAGCACCTGCCGTTCGCTCATCTGATGGCTGCCCATCAGGTCGAGCTCGAGCTTGCCGAGGCTCGATGCATAGATGTGGCCGAGATCGCTGATCCGCGGCACGGCCGGCTTCTCGCCGAGCCGCACACCCCGCTGCCGGGCGCTCGCCACGACGGTCTTGAGGTTCGCGATCGAGAATCGGGCGCTCACGCCCGACTGCTGGTCGATGAACTTGCTTTTTCTCGCGGCGATCGTGATCTGCTCGAGAATCTCCCGGAGAAAATACGGCACCACGACCGGCCAGTCGCCCCCGAGGTCGATCGCCGCCTCCTGCTCGGCCACCTTGATGCCGAGGTCGCGCTCCCGTGGATAGTGCGTGTGGATCACCGCGCCGATGCGGTCCTTGAGCTGCGGGATCACCTTTCCGGAGCGGTTGTAGGTGGCGGGATTGGCCGAGAAGAGCAGCATCACGTCGATGTCGAACTTCACGGGATAGCCGCGGATCTGCACGTCGCGCTCCTCGAGGATGTTGAACATCCCCACCTGCACGAGTTCGTCGAGCTCCGGCAATTCGTTCATCGCAAAGATGCCGCGGTGCATCCGGGGGATGAGGCCGAAGTGGAGGGCCTCCTCGCTCGCCATGCTCGTGCCGCCGGCGAGCTTGGCCGGGTCGATCTCGCCGATGATGTCGGCGAACTTCGTGCCCGGTGCGAGCCGCTCCGCATAGCGTTCCTCGCGGGGCCACCAGGCGATCGGAACCTGGGCGGGATCACGCTCGGCCACGAGTTGCTTTCCTGCGCCGGTGATCGGCTTCAGCGGGTCGTCGTGAAACGGAATCGCCGGGTCGTCGAGGTACGGCACGAATTCGTCGAGGAACCGCACGAGCTGCCGCATGAGGCGGCTCTTCGCCTGCCCCTTCTCACCAAGAAAGAGCATGTCGTGCCCGGCAAGGAGCGCGACGTTGATCTCGGGAATCACGGTGTCGTCGTAGCCGACGATTCCCGGAAAGAGCTCGTCGCCCGTGGCGAGCATCCGGAGAAAGTTCTCCCGAACCTCCTCCTTGACGGTGCGGCTCTTCCAGCCGGAGGCCCGAAGGGCGGCGAGGGTCTTCGGAAGCGAGGCGGGGGCGGCTGGCATGGCGGAAGCTCCTTAGGCCTCCGCATTGTAGACGGGTCACTCGGCGGGCGATGGCGAAAGGATTCCGCCGACGGCGACATAGAGGAGCGTGCCGTCCGCGCTCGTCCAGCGGCCGACGATCGGGAAGCCCTTGGTCATCCCCTTCACGCCGGCCTGCGTGGTTTCGAGGTATTCGGCCACGCTCGCTCCCGTCTCGCGGCCATCCTCCTCGATCGTCACGGTCGTCTTTTTGGCGATCGTCTCGGAGCGGGCCACGGTAAGACCAGTCTTTTCGGCCACAATGTGGGCGTAGGCCCGGTTGCGGGCGATCGTCTCGGCCCGCTTCCTGTCGGCGGCCGAGCCATCTTGGAGCGCGGAGGAGGCAATGCCGAGCACGAGCAGCCGCCGTGGCTCATCGGACGTCGTGCCGAGGCCAGCATCGAGCCGGATCACCTTCGCCCCTTCCACTTCCATCAGCAGCGGGTCGGCCGTGAGATAACCGGCAAACTCCGGATCGAGCCGGAGGTTTGCCGCGCCCGCAGGCCGTTCCACCACCTTTACGCCCGATTTCGGCACGTTGAAGGCGATCTTGAATCGGTCGCCCGCAACCGACTCGGCGCCCGCCACGAGGCCGGTCACAGCGAGTTCTTGCGTGGCCGCAAGCTTCAGGTGCCGGGAGAGGGCGGTGAGCGCGAAGGAGCGGGCCAGACTGCGGTTTGCCTCGCGGTCGGAGCCGTCGTCGAAGCTTTTGACGGCCCGGGCCGACACACCGAGCGCATAGGTCTCGCCGGTGCCGTCGATGTCCACCTTCGCCTCGCGCGGACCGCCGAGGTCGATCGTGGCCGCGCGGGCGAGCGCCGGCACGAGCAGGAGAAAGAGCGGCAGCAGAAAAAACATCGGGTGGCTCGGCGGCGTGAGCTGTTTTAGTTGTCAAAGAAGCTTTTCGCACCGGGCAACGTGCCCGACTGGTCGCCGAGCCGGCGACGCTCGTCGGCGTCTGCCCCGCCCACGGCGGCCGCCGGTTGCGTGCCGGGCGTGCGCGGGCGGTCGAGATCGTCGGCGAGCGCGCGGGTCTTGGCCGCGAGGTCCTTGCTCCAGCCCATCACGATCACGAACATCCGCTCCTTATCGTTGAGGTTCACGGTCTTGAACCCGAGCACCTGCATGCCGCGGACCATGCCCTCGGAGAAGGTCTTGTACTTCTCGGTGTTCTTCGAGATCTTTTTGCCGCTTTCGGAGACCGTGGAGCCGTCGCCCTCGAGTTTGATCACCCGTTCGGTCTCGGTCGTCTCGGTGACGCTCACCTTCTCTTCCAGGAATTGGCGAAACTTCCCCACCGCCCGCAGGCGGGCCTCGTTGCGGGCCGTCTGCAGGCCGTCGGCCGCCCCGAGCACCGTCGTGATCTTGGCCGCGCCGACGACCACCATCTTCACGATCTCGCCATCCTTGTTCTTGACGATGTCCACCACACCGTCGATGCCGCTGTCGGCGTAGTCGGCGATGATCTTGTCGAGCGTGGGGTGGCTCGCGCCGAGCGGAGCCGTTTCGACGGCTGCCGGCTGGGCGGGAGCCGGCGCGGCGAGGCAGATGACGACCAAGAGGGAGAGCGGGAGGTGGCGCATGGGGTGCTCCGGGAAGTGGGGAAAAGAAGTGGTCACTCGTGGGGAACGAAGATCGGCGTCGCCTGGATCGTCTGCACGCGGGCGAGCGTGTCGGGGTCGATCGGCACCTCCAGGATCTGCCACGCGCCGGGTGAGAGTTTCACCTGGCCGGGGCCGATCACCGAGAAGCAGAGCGGATTGACGTAGACATTGACTGTTTGATTTTGATGAACCGCAAATTCCGGCTCTTGGAACGAGGTGAGCAGGATCGGAGCCCCGTAGAGGGAGCTCGCCGGGGGCCAGGTGCGCGGGGCCTTGGCGTCGAACCGGCGGGGCCGGGCGATCGCCCAGCCAAACCAGTAGGCGGGGCGGGGGAGGGCGGTGAGCGGGTCGTGCGTCTCGCTCCGCACGACCTCGCCGGCGGCATCAACGAGGTCGAGCCGCACCTTCATCGTGCCCTCCACGTCGCCAAGCGTCTTGGCGAGGTCGATGTCGAGGGCGAAGCCCGTCCATTGCGTCGAGAGGTGGTCGCGGCTCCAGCGGGTCATGAGCCACAGGCACCAGCTGTCGGGCAGGCCGGAGAGATCGGGGCCGAGGCGGAAGGGCGGGCTGTCGGTTGTGGTCACGCCGGCGATCTGCTTCTTGCTCTTGTGCTCGACCGTCTCCCAGGCCGGGGCGGATCCGTCGCACCAGATCGGCTTTACCTTCACGAGCTGCACGGTCTTGGCCTTCGCCACCTGCGTGAGGAGCGGCAGGGCCGAGTCGAGGAACGCCCCGTAGCGGTCGCGGTCGGTGAGCAGCGTGTACGTGACCGCCAGTTTCTTGGTCTCGGCATCGTAGTCGCCCGTTCGGAAGGGGAGCGCCGACGCCGAGAGCACGTTCGGCAGCTCGCAAAACTTTCGATAGAGCAGGGCGGCCGCGGCGTCGCGGGCCTCTTTCCGCGTGACGGCCGAGGCCACGAGGTCCTGGCCGGCGAGGTGAAGCGTGTCGATCTTGGCCTCGCGCAGGTTGGCGAGCATCTTGCCCACCTCGATCGCGGCCGAGATCTTCACCCGCACGAGGCCGTCCACGGTCTCGCGGCCGAGCTCTTCGTAGCGCACGACGAAGGCATCGCTGAACGTCGTCAGCCGGTCGGTGACGATCTCCTCCTTTTGTGAGATCGTTTCGCTATCCACATACACGCCGACGGCCTGACGCACAGCCGTGCGGAAGGCTTCGCGGAGGGCCTCCGACGCGGTCGTGCCGGTGCCCTCGGCGATCTCGGTGTGGATCTCGCTGCCGGATTGCGGGTCGGCGGCCGCCGCGGCCGCGGCCGTGTCGAGGGCCGTCGTGAACCGGCCCGTGAGTTCGTCGAACCGGTCGAACCGCCCGGTCCGCGGATCGATGGCGAACGTCTCGCCCGAGAGGAGCTTCACGGCCAGGCGGATCCCGGGGCGGGCGGTGAGCGTGTCCTTCTCGGGCGCCGTGTCGCAGGCGCGGTAGGTGAGCCGCTGGGGCGTGAGCGAATCGATCCAGATTCGCGTGCCGCCGCCCGAGTCGCGCAGCAGCAGGGCATGCTGCGGGCGATCGACGAGCGGCGCGGGCTCGGCGGCGGCCCTAGCGGCGATGAGGGCGACGACGATACCAGCGGCGAGGGGCGCCGTCAGGGAGCCCAAGCCGGTCGCCTCACGCTGCATCGCGGGTCGCCTTGGCCTGCGGACTCGCGGGGGCGGGCGTTTCCGCGCCGGCGCCCTGCTTCTCCTCGACGTAGCCCTTGGGCATCGGGAAGGCCCGGGCCGGGTCGAGGCCGGCAGCCGTGGCCTGCTCGGCGAGCGAGTCCTTGAGCTTAGGCCAGGCCCGGAGTTTGAGTTCGTCCGGCGCCCAGGCCCAGATCCGGGCCCGCATGAGAACGGGGCTCTTGCCCTGCTTCATCATCCCCTCGAAACTCGCGTCCACGAGTTCGGGGAACGAGCCGATGTCTACCTGCTTTTGCACGCGGATCTTTGTCGGGTCGCTGACGGAGTATTTCTTGTCGTAGACCTTGTAGGCCATCCGCAGGAACCGGTTGAAGACATCCATCCGGCCCTGGGCGAGGCCGTCCACGAGCGCCCGGTTCAGCATGCCGTCCACGAACTGGCGGGTGTTGTTGAGGTCGAGCTTCATGACGTCACCGAGCCTGAGCGTCACGAATGTCTGGAGCGACTCACGGTAGATCGGCTGGTCGCCCATGCCCTGGTCCTGGGCGAGCTTCACGAGTTTCTGGAAGCATTCGTTTGCCTTCGGCTCGTCGCCGTAGACGTAGGCCATGATCGTGGCCTCGTTTAGAAACCTTTCCCAGCCCTTCATGAGATCGTCGACCTCGGCCCGGCCCCAATACTGCGTCGTCACGCCCGCCTCAGACTGGATCGTGGCAATCGCCTCGGCGAGGGCGGCTTCATAGGCCGGGATGAAGCGGGGGTCGGGAAGCAGGTCGATGCGATCGGAGACCGCGTCGTAGTTGATCCTGCCGGTCCGCATGAGCTCCGCGATCATGTTGAGCCGGCGGCGGATCACGAGCAGCTCGTTTCGCCCCTCGCGGTTGAGACTCTCGGTCGATTTCGCGTAGCCCTCCTCCATCCAGTAGATGCCCTGGGCGCTCGGATGCCGCCAGTCCATGGGGCCATATTTCTCCATCAAGGCGAGCATTTTTTTCGGGTCCATCCGGTAGCGGTCGACGAGCGCCCGCTTCTGGAGGTGCGGAATCAGGAGTTCGAAGCAGGGCTTGCCGAGCTCGGGCACGCCTTGCAGTGTGCCGACGAGCGACTTGTTCGTTCCTTCCGGCACGCCCCGGCCGGTCATGACGGCGGCATCGCCGGAAGCGTTGACCATCACGACGAGGCCGAGCATCCGGAGGAACTCCTCGTCGGGCTTGGCGCCGAGCCGCTCGATCAGATCCAGCACCGGCTGCACCTCGGGATGCGCCGCTACGAGTTCCTCGAGCGTGTCGGGGGCACTCGCGACCTTCTCAAAGCCCTCGACGACCTCGACGGCCGTGCGGCCATAGTTCTTGTCACCGAGAACCTCCTGCATGTCGCTCACGAGCCGCTGCTTCAAAAACCAGTGCTCGCGGTCGCGGTCGCCGCCGACCTTGTCCATGAGGATCCAGCCGAGTTCCTCGTAGAGCTTCGGCGCGTTGGGGTTGAGCGGGATTCCCTTCGATCGCAAGAGTTCGATCCCGCGGCTCACCCAGCCCCAGCGTTCGAATGGTTCCTCCGCCATCACGGAGATGTTGTAGGCCATGTTGATCGCCTGGAACCCCCAGACGTTCACGAAGTGCGGCTGGAGCGACGTGATCCATTCGGCAAGCGTCTGGGCCTCGAAATACTGCCCTTTGGCCTGCAGTTCATCGGCCCGGATCCAGAGCACGTCGGTGGCCAGGCCGCGGAATGTGCCGAGCGCGGCCGTCGCGAGGGCCACGTGCGGCGGCATACCCTGCGTGCCCTCGACGGCCATGACGAGCTGCAGGTCGGTCCGCTGCCTGCCGATCGACTTGAGCAGAAAGCCGGCCCCAATGAGGCAGCACACGATGGTCCCGCCGCAGATGGCCTCGACGATCCAGTCGCGGCTACCGATCGGCTGAGCGGCCGTCGGCTTGCGCGGATCGTTTTCCAGCCCGTCGCGAGATCGGGCGCTAGCGGCGCTTGGACGACGGGGCTGGGCGATGGCGGTGCTCATGCGGTGCCTTCAGTGATCACGTGTTGGAGCGGACCAGATCCCGCTGCTCGAAACAGAACCAGGCGAGGAGGCCGAGCACGATCGGTGCCACGATGCCGACGCGGAGGATGCACTCGAGGACGGTCCAGACGCTCACGTTCATGCCGGTCGCGACGGCTGTGACCGCATCGTAGCGATCGAATGACGGGATCACCTTCACGAACAATTCGCCGAAAATGGCCATGATCACTTTGATGGCCTCCCAATACTCTCCCTGCTTGAGAAAGTCGTAGAAAGACGCATAGCGAAGTTGTGCCATGTCCTTTACGTTGGCGTTGACGTCATCCATTCCGGTGTAGAACTCGAGTGAATCACCAACGAATCCGCTTCCGAAGGCCGACAGGAATATCATCAGGCTCAGGAGCACAGCCATCGGGAACCCGAGAAACGTGGCCGACGCGACAGCCACCGCCGCGATCATCGCGAGTTTCAGCCAGACGACGAACAGACACTTGAGATAGTTTTGGCCAAATGAGCCGACCGGCTCAAGGACTTCGAGACCCTTGCCCGGTACGATCGCGATCGTGGTTGGCTGTGTGGCACCGGCCGGGATCAGATTTTTGTTCTCAAGAGACAGTCTCAGGACTCCGTTATCATCGATCGCCTCGGTTGGGATGTCGATCGTGTGGGTCGTCTGCCCAGCGAGTGTGTAGGCGACGTGCTCGCCATCTCGATAGGGATACGGGCGGCCGTTGACCCACATCGCCACCTGCACATCGGCCCGATCAAGGCCAGTCCCGTCGCCATAGGGACGAATACGGAGGTGGACGACAGGCGCGACGGTCTTTGCGCGTCCTAGGCCGGAAAAGACGTATTCACCGACCTTGCCTGGATAAAGCGTGTGCCAACGTTGGACATATTGATCACGAATTCGCTGCCGCGTGCCTTGTCGATTCACCTTGAATGCGTCGGGCAGTTCCTTTTCGAATTCATCGATCACCTTCTCGATTTCCTTCTCGTAGGCATCGCCGCTGGGATGGCTGGGTCGGATGCTCTGGCGGGCTGTGAGCACCTGCTCGTCCACGGCATAACGATCCCGCTGACTCGTCGCCGGCGCGAGCGATAAAAGCCGCGTGAACGAATAGATGCCGATTCCGGCGACGACCACGAGCAGCGCATTCACGGCCACGAGGCCGGCCCATTTGCCCAGCAGATACTCAGGGCGGCCGAGCGGCTTGGTGAGCGTCATGTGGATGCGGTTGGAGTCGATGTCACCGGAAAGACTCCCGCAGCCGAGGAACACGTTTAAGAGCCCCAGCAACAGCGTCGTCGCGCCCAGCGCCCAGGTGAGCAGAAACTGCACGCGGTATTCGAGCCGCTCGCCCGAGTCGAGCAGCAAGGGGAGGAGCGGCAGCGAGAGCACGAGCACGATCAGGAGCACGAGCGCCGCCCGCATCCGGATCGCCTCGTCCACGACCGTGCGGGCCACGGCCGCCCAGCCGCTGCCCGAGAGGATCGCTCGCAAGAGCGACAGACCTGCAAGAAATGCCGCGGTGATCGCGACGACGGCGCCGATCGTCAGCGCCGCCGCCGAGAGGCCCTGCCGGGCGAGAAACCAGACGAGGAACCCTGTGCCAGCCAAGCCTCCCACGGCAGTGGCGAGCCAGCGGTGCTGGGGCGCGGCCTTGAACGCCCGCCAGAAGAGGAGCCCGGGTGCAGCGGCGGCGGCGAGTTGCAGCACGACGCCCAGCGGAAGCGACAGCTTTTGAGCGGCGAGTTCCGCGAGGCCGCTGCCGCCGGCAAGCAGTGCTGAGAGCAAGGCGGCGCGGGTAGCCGGGCCGATGTCCGTCGCGAGGCGCGACCCAAGCAGCGTCGAAACGCCGAAAAACGTCCAGCCGATCGCGGCGACGAGGCCGGCCAGTCGGACGGCCGTGGCGACGGTCGGTGCGGCCTGCGCGTCGAGTAGCCAGCCGGCGGCCACCGAGGCGGCGATGATCCCGGCGAGCACGCCGGCAAAAAACACCGCCGGCCGCCATGAACTGCCGCCGTCGAGCGCGCCTGAAGTGTGTCGGTTCGCTGCCATCGGTTCACCGCCGGGTGAGGGAGGCGAGCACGTCGTCGTCGGGATCGTCGTCGGGACCGGTGTCGGCCTCGACCGCCTGCGGAGCCTGTGCTGGGTGAGCTGCTCCTGGCGGGGGCGTCGGGCGGGCGACGAGTTCGGCAAGGGTGTCATCTTCACGGGTTGCGGCCGGCGCGGTCGTAGCTGGCGCAGGCTGCGGGGCGGCAGCCTTGGCGGCGAGCGAGTCCAGGATCTCGGCGCCGTCGGCCTCGGTATCGCCGGCCGCTTCGGTAGCACCTGCGCGGAGGAAGTCGGCGATCTGGCCGCCGCTCCGCGCACCGCTGGTATGCGTGCCTTCCTTGCGTGCGGTATCCACGATCTCGAGGAAGAGCGATTCGAGCCGCCGCCGCGGCTGTTCGACGCTGCGCAGACCGAGGCCCCTCTTGGCGAGCACCGCCTGAATCTCGGCCACCGCATCTGCCGGTAGCCGGTCGGTCTGAAGGTTGGTCAGTTCCTGCTGCTCGAGCAGTTCGCCACAGGTGCCCTCGGCCCGCACCTTGCCGCCAAACATGATCGCCACGCGTTCGCAGAGATCCTCGACGTCGGAAAGAAGATGCGTGCAGAGGAGAATCGTCTTACCCCGCTCGGCAAGTTTCTCGATCACGTCCTTGATCTGCCGCGCGCCCACCGGATCCATGCCACTCGTCGGCTCGTCGAGGATCAAAAGCTGCGGGTCGTTGATCAGACTCTGGGCGAGTCCGACCCGCCGTTGCATGCCTTTGGAAAACTCCCCTACGGGCCGGTGCTCGACCGCCTCGAGGCCCACCATCTCCAGGAGCTTGCTCACCCGCTCGCGGCGGATCGGTGCGGGAATCCGGAACAGCCGGCCGTAGTAGTCGAGCGTCTCGCGGGCGGAGAGGAACCGGTAGAGATAGCTTTCCTCCGGCAGGTAGCCGATCTCCTTCTTCGTATCCACGTGGCGGGGCCGTTTGCCCATCACCGCAATCCGGCCGGCCGTCGGGGTGAGCAGGCCGAGGAGCATCTTGATCGTGGTGCTCTTTCCCGAGCCGTTCGGGCCGAGCAGGCCGTACACCTGCCCGCGGCGAACCTCCAGATCGACGCCGTCCACTGCGCGGACCCGCGGTCGCATCCAGAAGTCGCGAAAGATCTTTGTGACCCCGACGCACTTGATGTCCACGGGTCGTGAGTCGTCCGCCTGAGGAAAATAGGGACGGGAGCTATTTTTCTCTGCAATCATCGTGCGCTGCCTTCCGTGTGGGAAAAATAGCTCCCGTCCCTATTTTCCGGTCTGCAGCTGGCGGGCCCGCTGCATCTCCTTCTGCTCGGTCTTCAGGTTCTTGAGCTGCTCCCGCTGCTTCATCTTCTGGATTTCGGGATCACGATTGAGTTGGAGCTGAAGCTGGCCCGGGACGGTGTAGAACGTCTCCACGTCGCCGGTGAGGATCTGCTCGCGAGCATCCTCCCACAGCCGTGAGAGAATGATCCGCGGGTTTTGCCGGAACTGGGGCAGGAGTCGCTCGAACATTTCCCGCTCCGATTTCACCCGCTCAACGACCTGGGTGCGATATGTGTTGGCCGCATTGATCACCTTGGCGGCCTCGCCACCGACCATCGCGCTCTCCACCTTGAGTTCAGCGAACGCCTGGTCGATCTGTGCCTCCGCTTCGGCGGCCTCGGCGTCCGTGCCCGCCTCCACGGCCTGTTCGTAATTGGTCACGAGGGCCACGAGCTTTTCGGCTGCCTCTCCGGCGGCCTCGGCCAGAATCCGCGTGCGATCCTGCTGGGCGGCCACGATCCGCTGCGAGCGGTCGGCCTCGGCGGTGGTCACGTCGTCGAAGCTCTTGACCACGGCCATGGGCGCCGTCACCTGGTCGAGGTTGAGCTGATCGATCGTGAGGCCCGTCTTCATCTCGTCGAGCCGTCGCTGGGCGATGCCGATCGCGAGCTCCCGGTTCACGACCCCCTTGAGAAAGTCTTCAGCGGGTAGTTGCGCCGTTGCCTGCACGATCCCCTGCTGAATCGCGCACCGCACGATCTCCTCGCCGAGCGCCGGCTTGCCGACGTTCGTGATGTAATCCTCAGGGTCGGTCACGCGGTAGGTGAGCGACCAGCGGGCGTGGGCGATGTTGAAGTCGCCCGTGAGAAGCGAGCCGTCCTTGATCGGATTGAGTGGTCGAGCCTGGCCCGCGCGGAAGCTTTCCTTCGAATCGCCGCCGCCGGTGATCTCGTACCAAAATTCACGGTCGAGATCGATCGTCGTGGGCCGCGTGTCAACCTTGATCACCTGCTCGATCGGGAACGGCGCCGCGAGATACGTCCCCCGCTCGAGCACCCGCTGACCAGGGGCACCGACATAGTCGCCAAACCGCAGCCGGAGGGCCACTTCGTTGGAGCCCACGCTGAACGTGCCGCTCAGGCAGTAGGCCACGAGCAGGCCGAACATGGCAAACTTGAGAATCCCGAAGCTCACCTTGAGAGCCTCGGCGAGCGACTGCTGCGCCGGATCGAAGACGTCACCCACATCCTCGGCCTGCGCCGGGGGCGGGGCGGACTGCGGCGGGGTGAGTTCGTTGATCGTGGGGTCGCTCATGTGGGCATGTATTCCGAGAACGTCACTGCGGCAGCGGCCGAGACTGCGGAGCCCGCGGTTGGGCCGGGGCGGCTTGGCCAGGATCGCGGTTGAACCAGTCGAGGATGCCGAGGCTGTCGGCCGAGAGCACGAACGTCGTATTGTGGTCGAGCATCTTCTTCAGGGCCTCGACCTTGCGGAGGAACACGGCAAAGTCTTCATTGGCGGCGAAGCTTTCGTATTCCTTGCTGGCCTCGCGGTCCCCCTTGGAGCGGATCGTCTGGGCCCGCCGTTCGGCGAAGGCGAGGATCCGCTCGCGGGCGCTCTCGGCCTCGCTACGGATCGCGGAGGCCTGGGCCTGTCCCTCCTGGAGGGCGTTTTCGCTGAGCCGCTCGCGGGTGGTGATCATCGTCTCGAACACCTTCTGCGTGGTCGATTCGGGGAGCACGATCTTGTAGATCCCCACGCTCTCCACCTTGAGGCCGTAGCCCGACTGGGCGAGCGACTTCTCGAGCGTCGCCTTGGCCTGGTCCTCGATCTCGGCGAGCTTGATCGCGTTTTTGTCGAGATTCACGAGTTCATCGAGCCGGTAGCGGCTGATGAGGCCGCGAATCTCGCGAAGGCGGCTCGAGAGCTGCCGCTGGGCTTCGGCCGGATCCTTGAGTGTGACGTAGAAGTCGAGCGGGTTCTCGATCCGCCAGGTGAGATACGTCTTCACGATCACGCTCTTGCCGTCGGCCGTCTGCAGTTCCTCGACGGTGTCTTCGAGCAGCTGCAGCCGCTTCGAGTAGTGCGTCACTTTGTGAATCGGCCACGGAAGGCGGAACTTGAGCCCCGGCTCGGTCTGCACGCTCCCGGCGTCGGCCTTGTCGAACGTCGTGCGGACGGCCACCTGGTCGTACCGCACCTGATAGAGAAACATGTACGAAAGCAGGGCCGCGGCGATCACCGCGCCCATCAGGATCGTGAAGGAGTTTTTCATGTCGTTGCCGTTCTATTCACCGATGAGCGTGTCGATGGCGTTGGTCGGGTCGCTGAAGTCGAGGTTGAGCACGGGGAGGTCCCCCTTGTCGCCGGCGATCACCACCTTGCGGCGGTCCACCAACGAGTTGGCCAGCACCTCCAGATACTGTTTCGTGCGGAAATAGGCGGGGGCGGCCTGGTAGGCGAGCAGCTGCCCGGCGAATCGCTCCAGGGCCGACCGCTCGCCGATCGTCTTTTTCCAGCGGTCGGAGCGGGCCTTATGGATGATCTCCGCCGCCTCGCCACGGGCCTCGCCGAGCAGGTCCTCGATCTCAAGCTCCTGCTTGGCGAGCTGCTGGGCGGTGAGCGGAAGGATCTCGCGGGCGCCGATCTTCGCGGCAGCCTCGGCAGCGGCGGTGCGGGAATCGTCGAGCCGGATGATCGCATCGTTGATCTTGCGACTGCGGTCCACGGAGCCGGCCACCTTGGCGAGCGTCTTGATCGCGTCCTTGTTGGCCAGCTGCACGAGCGTCTCCCGCTCCTGTTGCGCGCCGATCTGGCGGTGGAATTCGCGGGCCACCTTGCCCGGCGGCGGCTGGAGCGTCGTCACGCCCACGTCCACGATCTCGAACCCGAGGCCGAGGGCGTCGACGCGGGCCTGGATCCGCTTCTGCAGTTCCGGCCCCCCTTCCGTGCGGCCCCTGGAGAGCAGTTCCTCGAGCGTCTTACCGGCGAAGTAGGTGCTCGCCTCCTGCTGGGTCACCAGTTCGATCGATTCGCGGGCCGAGGTCGAGCCCTCGAGAAACTTCACGAGATCGCCGATCCGGTATTGCACGATCACGTCGGCCACGAGCAGCGAGAGCGAGCTGCCGCTGCCCTCGCCGGTCTCGGAGGCGCAGAGGAAGAACTCGAGGCCCATCTTCGCTGCGTCGTCGTCGCCGCCCGTCCAGAGGAGCCCTTCCCGCTTCTTCTCAAACCGGCCGAGCTTGTCGCTCGAGATCGTGAGCTGGAGCACCTTGCCGGTCGGATAAATCTCTGAGGTTTCGATCGGCCAGGGGGCCTTCAGGTGCATGCCGGGCCCAAGTGGCCCGCGGGCGAGCGCGCCATACCGCAGCACCGTGCCCTGCTCGTCGGGGCCGACGATCACGAGCGTGCTCAGGGCGAACAGCACGGCCCCGGCGAAGATGGTCAGCGGCGTCACGGCGCGGCCGAGCATCTGATAGAACCAGCTTCGCGAGACTTCGACGCCGAACTGATAGTTGATCAGTTCGCCCACCACCTGCCCGAGCGACTCAGGCGCCGTGAGCAGGCCGAGGAACCGGCTGTCGAAAGCCGGCCGCGGAATCTCGCCCGGCCGCTTGGGGCGGTAGGCGGCCAGGAGCGCCGTGAGCAAGATCTCGCCGCCGACCAGGATCATCATCCAGGGCACGAGCCGGGCAAGCCACTCGAAGAACGTCGTCTCCTTGACGATCGCCACCGCCGCCGCCCCCGCGAAGAGCAGCGCGGCCACGAGGAACGTGCTCATCAGGTAGCTCGCGCCGCCGCGGAGCAGCTGCCACTCCCGCACCCGCGTGTAGCCGCTGATCCAGCGGGCGGCGATAAAGGCCACGAAGGCCACGCCCGCGGTCGCGAACATCAGGCCGACGGGATTGCAGTCCTTGGCGAGCGACAGGGCGACCCGGTCGGTGCCGAGGCCCGCGGCTCGGTAGAGCATCGCCGCCCCGGCAGCGATCAAATAGATGGCCACGGCAAAGCTCACGGCCGGCAGGCCGTAGGCATAAAGCCGGTCGAGCCGATTGCGGGACAGCTGCAGTTCGTCACTCGTCTCGCCGAAGATCGCGGCGCTCGTCGCATCCTGCGTGGCGAGCTTCTCGGCGGCCAGCGACTCCGTCCGCTCCACGCGGTGCTGCTGATAGATGATCGCGAGGATGATCCAGATCGGGATGCCGCCGGCGATGTGCCAGGTGGCGGCCTGGATCGCAGGGCTTTGCGCCCAAGCGCCGATCAGTCCCGTGGCCACGCAGAGCACGATCTGGACGGCGAGCCCGGCAAGGGCGGCTGTCGTCGCCCGACTGTACGTCATTTCGTCGCGATTCATGCGGTTGATCCTGCCATCCCCATCATGCAGCCGCATATGAGATTTCGATGAGGGCGATTTACCCGGTATCCTGTCTGCATGCCGCCGATTTTCTCCATAGCCCGCAATGCCTTTTTGGAGGCGATTCGCCAGCCGATCTTCATTGTGCTCGTGCTCGTGGGCCTCTTGGCGATGGTCTGCAATGTCAACCTCGCCGCGTTCACGATGGGGGAGGACGAAAAACTCCTGATCGATCTCTGCCTGAGCACCCTGCTCATCATAGGCCTCTTGTTGGCGGCCTTCACAGCATCGAGTGTGCTCTCCAAGGAGATCGAAAACAAGACGGTGCTCACGGTCGTGAGCAAGCCGGTCACGCGGGCCGCCGTGATCGTGGGCAAGTTTCTCGGCGTGGCGGGGGCCCTCGGCGTTGGCTACTACATCCTCACGCTCGCCTGCCTCCTGGCGGTGCGACACAAGCCGCAGATGGGGATGGGCCGCGGCGAGATCTATGACGGACCCGTGCTCACGTTCAGCCTGCTCTTCGGCCTGCTCGCGCTCCTGACGGCCGGGCTGTTGAACTATCTCTACCGCCGGCCGTTCCCCTCTACGCTCACCGCCTGCCTCGCCGGCATGCTCACGATCGCCGTCGGGATCTGCTCCATCCTGGCCCGCGACTGGTGGCTGCAGGGCCCGCTCACCGACTACAACCCGCAGTTGATGTATGCGATCGGGATGGTGCTCCTCGCGATCCTCGTGCTCTCGGCGGCGGCGATCGCGGCCTCCACCCGGGTCAATCAGGTGATCACGCTCCTGATCTGCTGCGGGGTGTTTCTCTTTGGTCTCGTGAGCGAGTTTTTCCTGGGGCGGTCGTTGGCCGAGGGTGCCAGCCCGCTCGTGCGGTTACTCGCGCCGCTCTACGTGGCCGTGCCGAACCTGCAGGTCTTCTGGGCGGCGGATGCACTCTCGCAGGGGCACGCGATCAGCCCCGAGTATTTCGCGAGCGTGGCGGCGTATGCGGCGGTGCTGATCACGGCGCTCTTGTCACTGGCCGTGCTGCTCTTTCAGCGGCGGGATGTGGGGTGAGTCGGCATAGGCGGCTACTCCGTCGAGCCGCCGCCGGCCATGAGAACTCCGCGAAGTCTGCCGATCCAGATCTGATCGCGGATTTCCTCGAGGGCCGATGCGTCGAGAACGAATTCGTGGCCCGGCTCGCCCTCGTGCGTTCCCGGCTCTCCCTGGAATGGCCCCAGCCAGCCGTCGCCACGACGGCCGCCATAGCCTCCGGTGTCTCGAATGCGGGCCGCATGCCCGTCGGCGAATAGAATCGGCGCTGAACCACCGACCATCCGAAAGAGCTTGCCGTCTTCGGCGCCGGGGTTTACCAGCGTGCGCTTCGCCTTGTGGATCGGCGCGATGTCGGCCAGTGTATGCACCTTTCGCGTGCCGTTCCCTTCACCCCAGGGTGTTGCGAGCCCTGTGGCGATGGTGGCCGTGGGACCGTCCGTCATGCCCTCGACGAGCGGGTCGCCGATCTTGGCGGGACGCGTCCGCCCGCTCGGATCGGCGAACTGGTTGAATGCCGACGCCATTTCGTGGTCAAGGATGACATCCTGTTCAGAGTGGCCGTGCCCACCGCCGTGGTCGTTTCCATGGTCGTGGTCATGGTTGCCGACTTGGGCGGGGCCCAGAACCGCTATCTTGTCGGCTGATGACAAGCTCGTGGGATCGGCGAGATGGGCGGTTGACAGCGGGCCGTCTCCATCGAGAGGGCACATCTCGGGATCGCCACCGGCACTGTCAGGGCTGGCATCCACCGCATAGACGTCACCAGCGGTGATGTTGTTGTCACCGCGCACGAAGTGCCACGTCGCGCAGAAATTCGTGTTGAAGCCCTCGCTCCACAATGTCTGGTCTGCGCCGAAGAACTCGCTGCCATGGAAATCATCCTCGTCGGCAGGATCGACGGCGGAACCATCGGCCTTGATTGCGGTCGTCCATCGAGCACTATTCAGCTTGCCAAAGCCATCGAGTGCGCCGGCGAAAAATGCGGTTTCTTCGCTGATCTTCCCGCGATTGACCGGATCGATGCTCTTGCCAGGATTGGCGTACTTGGCATTGATCAGATCGGCCACCCAGCCCTGAGTGCGGATATCACCGTCACGGTAGTGGTCGTATGCGCCGCTCGTGAAGCGGCCATCGGTATCGAGCGAGGCATGATCCATGAATCCCTTGCCGAAGGCCTGCACATAGGACAGAGCCGCCGCCGCCTTGGCCGTTGTCTGCACCGTCGCCAGATTCGGCAGCAGCAATCCAAGGAGAATACCGATGATTGCGATCGTGACCAGCAATTCGATCAAGGTGAAGGCCCGACGGCAGGATGGAGATTGGGAAATGGTGAACATGATGAAAAGACCTTGCGTTGAAAGAAACGCTCGTGCAGGCGCACGAGCGGCCGCGGATGGAGCGGGAGAGTGAATGACACCTGAGATGAAAAGATCGCCACGCCGGCAACGATGCTCGGCGGCGACTCAAGCAGGCGGGCCGCGGGCATGAAAGGCCGCGGCGGGGCGCAGAGGAAATGCCGTCTCTTCAGTGGGCGACTCGGCCCAGACGCAACAGGGAAGATCTTTCGCGCGTCGCCACACAAAAGTGGCGTTCATGTGGCCGAGAACCTCACAGGCGACGCAGCGCGCTCCGAGTGCATTGGCTCCTGCGTCATCGGCAGCCTGGAAACGGAGATACGGCTTGCAGTCCCGGTTCGAAGCCGGGCGACGCGCATGATCGCGTCGGCAATGGTGGTGTCGGCAGGGACCCTTTGGGCCAACGTCACGTGCCCAACTGGCGTAGGTGTCCCTGCCGGCTGCCGGCGAGTGTGGATGCGTGTTCGGGCAACATCCGCCACCCTGTCGGTGATCGTGAGAATACGCGGCCAGTGGTCCGGCCAGCAGTTGGACTGCGAGGCTCAGAACCCCGATGGCACGGCGGATGACGGCAAGCCGAAACACAGACGTTCGATCCTGGGGGCGAGCATGCCAGGAGAAAGATGCAACTGAATTGCATGATATTCGGTGGGGCGACACGTCGCAAGTCGAGCCGGAGGGGCGTTAAGGACACCGTTGGAGGGCGGCGCGGATCGCCTTTGCCTCGGCAGACCGGCCGCGGGATTCGAGGAAGTTGCCCAGCGTCATGAGTGCCGCAGCCGTGCGATCGCCGTTGAGCGGCTTCGACGCCTCGGCCTCCACGACCTGCCGCAGCAGCCGCTCCGCAGCCTCATCCTGCTTCGCGGCCGCTAACGCCGCCGCGTGGGCGGTCGTGGCGGCGAGCGCCACCGGGTGATCCTCGCCGAGGGCCGATGTTGTCGCCATGTCCAGCCGTTCGGCGTCTGCAAAAGTCTGCGGCGTGAAGGCTCCCGCAAGCCGCCCACGAAGATTAGCTGTGAGCATGGCGAAGTGCATCGGATGGTCGGCTCCAAGTTCACGATCGATCAGCGGCAGGGTGTCACCGCAGAATGCGCTGGCCTCGTCGACTCTCCCCTGCGCAACCAGCGTTTCGGTGAGCAGCACGGCGAGGTCGAACCAGACCGCTTTGTGCAGGCAGTCGTGGGACGCGAACACCTTCATCCCCTCGCGGCACACCCGCTCACTCGCGCGCGGGTTGCCGGCCTCGAAGAACCGCTTCGCGCATCCGTGGAATGCCTGCGACGCCGTGCCGGCCTCGGTGGAACGGCCGGCGAGTTCGATCGCGCGGTCGACGTCGCCTTGGCCGGCCGCCTCGACGGCTAAATGCCAGTTGGCCCGCATGCCCCGCGGGTTTTTGGCGTGGCAGTCGTGCCACATCGTCGAAAAGCTCTCGTAGGCACGGTTGCGGGCGTG
>Ga0247837_1005477_pt1 | contig 19007 bp, 20 predicted proteins | sample LaCtaG_2_FD_187115 | JGI IMG/M metagenome (GOLD analysis project Ga0247837, IMG submission 187115) | Freshwater microbial communities from meromictic Lake La Cruz, Castile-La Mancha, Spain - LaCruzMarch2015_14.5m | ecosystem: Environmental > Aquatic > Freshwater > Lake | place: Spain: Castile-La...
AGTTTTTCCGAGCCGAAGGTGGCCCCCGCCTGCTCTTCTCCGGAGCGCCGATTTCCGCCGAGCTTGGACAACGGTTGGCCGACGTCGCCGAGGTAGTGGTTCACGAAGGTGGTGTCGAAATCCCTCGCATGCTCAGAACGCTGCGGGAGCACCACGGGGTGAAGACCCTCGTCTGTGAGGGCGGCCCGACGCTTTTCCGATCGTTCCTGGAGGCCGACGCGCTCGACGAACTCTATGTGACGCTGGCGCCCCGGATTTTCGGCGGACAAGGTGCTCCGACCCTTACGGGCTTGCCGGGAAGTTTTCTGCATCGAAGGCGAACCGCCCGCCTGCTCAGTTGCGAAGAGAAGGGATCCGAATGCTTTCTTCATTACCAAATCGTCCGCTGAATCGTATGCGCTCCATGCGGGAATCCTTATGAGCCTTTCCACCTCCGCCTCGATTGTCATGTATGCGCCGCGGGAGCTGATCTTCGACACGGTTGCCGACCTTGCGCGCTGGCCCGCTCTGTTGCCGCACTACCGTTATGTACGCTTTCTCGAACGCGACGCGGACGGCGAAAGCGGTGTCGTAGAAATGGCCGCGACGCGCGACGGTTCCCCGGTGCGGTGGGTGTCGCGGCTCGAAGTGGACCGGGAAGCGATGGAAATCCGCTTCACGCACGTTCGGGCAATCACCCGGGGGATGGAAGTCGTCTGGTCCTTCACTCCGCAGCCGGGGGGAAGCGTGTTCGTCGAAATTGTTCATGACCTGCGTTTTCGTCCGCGCCTTCTGGCACCGGTGGCAGAACGCATTATCGGCGGATTCATCGACGCCGTCGCGGGCCGGACCCTCCGGGAAATGAAACGTCACGTGGAGTGCCACGCGTGAGTCCCTCGCGTCGGGCGGTCATCACCGGATTGGGTCCGATCACCTGCATCGGTGAGGGCGTGGAGGCTTTTTGGAACGGTATCCGGGCGGAGAAAAGCGGCATCGGACGGTTGACGCGTTTCGACTCCTCACCCTTCCACGCGCACTGCGCCGCGGAGATTCCGGATTTTGATCCCACCCGCTACTTTCCGCCTCACCGGCTGAAACGACTCGACCGTTACGCACAGTTCGCCGTCGCCTCTGCGCGGTTAGCTCTCGAGGACGCCGGACTCACTTGGTCCCATGACGAGCCGCGGGACCGATACGGGGTGAGCTTTGGGACCGCCCTGGGGGGCATCAGCAACGCCGAGGCGGAGCACGGGGAGTTTTTGAATCGCGGTTCGCGCGGAGTGAATCAAACGCTCGCGCTGCAGGTCTTCGGAGGTTCCGCGCACAGCAACATTGCCATCGAATGTGGTTTCATGGGGCCGGGTACCACGAACTCCAACTCCTGCGCGAGCGGCCCGGTCGCCGTGGGCGATGCCATGCGATGGATACGAGAGGGGTTGGCTGATGTCGTGGTAGCCGGAGCAGCGGAAGCTCCGCTGAGTCCGCTCACGTTCGGCGCATTTGACATGATCCGCACGATGAGCCGCGGGGAACCCCCGCACGCGTGCCGACCCTTTGATCGCGACCGGGACGGTTTTGTGATGGGCGAAGGTGCGGCTGCTCTGATCGTCGAAGAGTACGAACATGCGATCGCCAGAGGTGCGAGGATCTACGCCGAAGTCCTCGGAACTAGCCTGAGCAACGACGCGTATCATATGACGACGCCCCGACCTGACGGCCGTGCGGTCGTTCGCACGGTGCGGCTGGCGTTGGAAGATGCCCGGACCGAACCCTCGGAGATCGACTACATCAACGCACATGCGAGTTCGACTCGGGTCAACGACTCCAATGAGGTGCGATGCCTGCGACAAGTGTTTGGGGAGAGTCTCCGCTCCATTCCGTGCAGTGGCACCAAGGCTTACACGGGTCATCCTCTGGGCGCCACGGGCGCGATCGAATTGGCAGTATGTGCACTCGCCTTCCACCACAACTTCCTGCCTCCGACGCTCCACCACGAAAACGTGGACCCCGAATGCGATATCGACGTGATCCCCGTGCACGGCCGCGAAGCGCGCCCGAATCGGATCCTCAGTAATTCCTTCGGGTTTGGCGGAATCAATTCCTGCATCGTGCTGGGCCGGGTGTAGCGGAGAACGGACTTTCCCGTCCGTTTCCTTCCGATCCCTCGCGTTGATCGATCGCCTATCCCAGCGGCCGGGTCACGCGAACGCCGGCGGGTGGCTGGAAATCAAAGGTTTCAGGCGGTAGCGGAGCCGAGCGCTCATCCGTGAAGATCGTGACGGTGCGATCCCCGTTGGGGGAGAGAAAGTCCGTCCGTGTGACGCGCAGGTCTTCATCGAGTTCGACGACGAGTTGTTTGAACAACTCCTGAATCGCGCGATTTCGTGGTCGGAGCGTGAGTTTCCAGGAATCGCGGCCCTTCTCTGCGGAAACCTGAAAGTCCTCTCGCAATCGAACGAAGTTCATCGTCGCGGAGAGGACCGACAGCCCCTCGCGGATCTTGCGCTGGCGAGCGAGATCGTATTGCTCCGCTTCGGCGAACGAGGGATAAAAAATCCACAGCGTTTCGCCGTTGCAGATGGTGATGCTCGGATTCGATCCGGCGACTTCGCGTCGGAATCGATCCGGCGGGGCGAGAAAAAGCGTGCCCTTCGACTGAATGGGGCGCACGGAAAGTCGCGACGTCTTGGTTTCCACAAAGTCCTTCCGCACGCCGACGATTCCCGCCCGGGAGTCGGTCATTTTTCGCAGAAGATCCGTCGTTGCGTTCTCCGATAATGCTTCGGTGTGACCCGTCGCAGGGATAGTGGCCAGGAGCAGGAGCACAAGCCCCAGTGCGCGCGCGTTCATCGGCCGATCGGAATGAAGTGGTACCATTGCTCGGGGGCGCGCTCGAACTCGGTAATCAGAGCCTCCGCCGAGCGACGCGTCATGGTTTGAATGTTCTCGGACCGCGACAGCGTCGGGTCCGACCAGATGCAGGGATGGGCCACCATGCGGTAGTGGTCGTTTCCGGATCGCGTGATCGCAACCGGGATGATTGGACAACCCGAGATCCACGCAATCATGGCGGGTGCCTCGGAAAACAACGCGCGCCCGTTCCCCATGGGAATCTCGCAGGCCCGGGGTCCAAATGGGCGGTCCACCAGCATCGCGGTGTAGCGTCCGTTCCCCACGGCGCGGGTCACCTCGAGCGAGGAAAACGCGTCGCGCCCGATCTCGATGGTTTCCGTGCCCCAGCGACGCCGAAATTCCGCCCTCCACCGGGTGAGCGCCTCGGTGGGTTCGGATAACGTCACGATGGAAACGTCGAATCCGTACTGACGCAACAGGAGCGAACCGAATTCGAAAAACCCCAGGTGGCCGGTGACGAGGATGGCGCCGGTTCCCCTTCGACGGGCCTCCTCGAGGTGTTCCAGCCCCGAACGTTCGACGCATAGGTCCGCTGCATCGGCGGGGGTCATGTTTCCAATGGCAATGTAATCGGCGATCGTGGCCCCATACTCGGTGAACACGCGGTGAGCGGTCTCGGTGGTTGCCTGCGAGGGGGCAATGAGTTCGATGTTGCGTCGAACAACTTCCACCACGCCGGGGTGCGTTTGCGCGTAGGTTCCGGCGATTGCCCGTCCGAGCCCCAATGCGATCTCGCGCCCCACGTAAGGGTACAGTCGATCCATCAAGCCAAAGATGTGGCTCGTGTAGCCCACCTTGTAAAATGCCCGCTCCGTGTGGGCACGGGCTGCAGCCACCGGTTCGGGCGGGGCGGTCAACTCCGCAGCCATTTGCACTCGGGAAGAACGCACGAAAATCCGCGATCCCGCAGGCCACGGAGGAGAAACTGGAGGCTCGACGGCCGCCACGATGGCCCGCTGCCGTCTCCCGACCCCTCGTGCAGCATGACAATCGCCCCGGGTCGTAGCGACCCCAACACTCGGTTGGCCACCCGCTCCGGATCTGCGCGGAAGCCGTCTCCGCCGGCGATCGACCATCCGACCGGTAGCAGCCCCTCGCGGGCAAGGATCGGATGAACATGCGGATTCCACATGCCGACCGGGGCGCGGAAATACCGCGGGGACCGACCGATCGCCGTGCGGATGGCGTGGGTGCCGCGGGAGATTTCGCGCTGCATGGCCCCGCGGCCAAGGGACCAGAAGCGGGCGACGGGATGGGAGAAAGTGTGGTTTTCCAAAGTATGGCCGGCCGAATGGATTCGTTCCGCGAGCTTGCGGTGCGCGTCAACGCGTTGGCCCACGGCGAAAAATGATGCCACCGCCTCGTACTCGCCGAGCAAATCCAGGATTCGCGGAGTGTCGACCGCATCGGGGCCGTCGTCAATCGTCAGCCAGATCTCCGGACGATGGGTACGGAACCGCGTGATGACCGAGCCAAACAGCGTACAGTTGCGTTTGAGCACCGGGGCCAGCAGGACGGCGTGCGCCGCCAGGAGCAAGCGGTGCGCCCGCCGGGGGTCCCCCCGCATCGCGGCGGCAACGGAAAGCGCGGGAAGGATGCCTCGCGCGGTTAGGAAGAGGAGGAGGCGGCGGATTTCCGGTGTCGGGCGGGCAGGCACAGTAAACGCGGAATACGCCCTAGCATTCCAAAAAACAAGCGCAGGTGCGTGCCGATCAGCAGGACGTTGTCGCGAAGGTATCGGAAATGAGAAACGCCGCCGGCGTGCGTCGAAGGGTAGGTGACCCTCGAGGGCACGTTTACCGGGCGAATTCCCCTCCAGTAGAGCCGGACGACCAACTCCGTGTCGAAGTCGAACCGTCTCGCGGTGCGGATGGCGTCCAGGATTCGAACGGTCTCACCGAGCGGGTACACGCGGAACCCAAAGAGCGAATCCCCAATGTCCCCGCCGCACGTGGCCACCCGTGTCCACCAATTGCCGATGGTGCGACCCTTCACTCGCTCGATGGGCGCGTCGCTCCCGAAGACTGGCACTCCGAGGATCATCGCATCAGGATGCGATCTCGAAATCGACATGAAGCGCACGATATCCTCCACGCAATGCTGTCCGTCCGCGTCCATCGAAAGCGCATGCGTAAACCCGTGCGCGAGCGCCTGGCGTGCAGCTGCGAGGAACGCCTCACCCTTTCCGCCATTCGCGTCTCGTCGCACGACGTGGAGGTGCGGGAATTCCGAGTCAAGCGCGAGCGCGTCGTTCACGCTCTCGTCCGTGCTTCCGTCGAGCACCAGCCAGACCGGAGCCCACCGGGTGCATACCTCGCGGATGACCGGTCCGAGTTGATTTCCGCTGTTGAAACTCGGGATGATCACCGCGTGCGTTTGGCTCGGCTCGCGAGGCATCACGCCGATCCGCCCGGTGTGCGATGTCTGTGGTCAGGGCGCAGGCGGATGGCGTCGCCCGTGTTCTCCAGATTGGACCGGAAATAGACCTCGAGACGTTGTGCGAAGGCGCGCGGTTCTTCCCCAGGCAGCGGGGCGATGCGTTCGCCAACGCTCAACCGAACGCGAATCGGTAACATCGAGGGTTGCACAAATCCCACCCCGCGGGCGAAGTACGGCGCGCTGCGTTCGATCCAGACAGTTTGAACCGGCGAACCGGTGAGCGTCGCGGCGAGAGCAAAGCCCTTTTTAAATCGATTCACGGGCTGCGAGCGGGTTCGGGTTCCCTCCGGGAAAATGACGATGGTCGTGCCCTGACGCAACCGTTCCGCTGCGTGACGCACGAGAGTGACCCCCCGGTCGTTGGGAACATATCCCGCGAGCGAGGCGGCCCCGCACATGCTCGGGTGCCGCATAAGCCCGGCCCGCATCACACAGACGGCGTTTGGGAGACGGGACAGCAGGAAGACGGCATCCAGGATCCCGGGGTGATTGGCGGTGATGATCACCCCGCGGAGATCCTGAAGGCGCTCGAAACCTTCGAACTCAATGGAAAAGAGCCCCAACTGCTGGATGGACCTGACGTAGAACCGGAACAAGATGCGGATGAGGCTTTGACCGAGGCGTTCGCGTCGGCTGCGACCCGGGATCGCGAGCAGGAGGGGGGTGATGAGCGTGACGCCGAGGCCGACTCCGAAGAACAGTGCGATGGCGGCGCACTGGCGGAGCGCCCCGCCTGCCCGGCGCAGGGCGGAAACGTGCGCACGGGGAAGGGGATCGGCGGAACAGGTTGGCAGGGGAATCCCCGCCTTGGCATCACGCGTCATGGACATGGATACGACTCAAGGTTGGAGTTAATGGCGCGGAGGAGGCAAGAGCGTTCGCGTGGTTAACGGGGGATTTCGGACGTTCGGCTTTTCCCAAATGTCTTCCCACGCCGCATCGCGTTGTGTAGTCCCCGAAGCGCATCCATGAAGAAAGCCGTCATTCTAGCCATTCAGACTGGCGTCACCGTGGCCTTGCTCTATTGGATTTTCCATAATCAATCCCTGCGGGATCGATTGACTTTTCTGATCGCCCATGCAGATCGTTCGTGGATCGCGGTGGGTTTGGCGGCAGCGGGGGCGGGCAATCTCCTCGGGGTCCTGCGCTGGAAGGTGTATCTTGATGTGCTGGAAATCCGGCTGCCGATTCTCCGTGTGACACAGCTTTACTTCATCGGCGTGCTTTTCAATAGCGTGATGCTCGGCATGGTGGGGGGAGACGTGGTGAAGGTGGGAGTTCTCATCGCCGAGGGTCATCGAAAAACCGCTGCCCTGCTCTCGGTGATGCTGGATCGGATCAGCGGATTCGCCGCGCTCGCGGGCACCGCTGCAGCGTTTCTCGGAATGCGATGGGCGTGGTTCAACGCAAGCAAGGAAGTCGCGGGGATCGTTTGGTTTGTCATCGCCTTCCTGGCGCTTTCTCTCGCCGGTCTGGTGGTCAGCTTCGTGGGAGCCGGAACGGGGCTAGATAAACGCCTCCCAGTAGGATTCCCGGGTCGGGCAAGGATCGAGGAATTTTCCCGGGCGTACTTCGTCTTCGCCTCGCATTGGCGGGGCACTCTGTGGGCGTCGTTTCTCTCCTGCATCATGCTCGTGTTGTACTTCCTGACGTTCTTCGCCGCCGCCCGCGCCGTCGGCGTGGGGGTGGGTTTTTTCGATTTTTCGTGCATTATGCCGCTGGTGGACGTGATTTGCGCGATGCCTGTGAGCCTCGGTGGGTTGGGGGTTAGAGAGAAGGTGTTCGAGACGCTGCTCGGTTCACTGCTCGGAGTTCCGGCAGCCGAGGCGGTGCTCGTATCACTGGGCGGGTTCCTCTTCATGACGCTCTGGGGTCTGCCCGGACTGGTTTTCCTGCCGCTTTACCGCGGCCTGATCCGCGACTCCGAGGCGCACGTCGGTGCGTAGCCCTTCGCTGGCACGGCGGGTGGTGGCGGGTCGACTGTTCGAATGGATCGACCTCTGGTGCTACGCCCACTCGAAGCTAGCTTGGGACCCGGTGTACGAGGCGTTGTACGAGGCCACGCGCGACAGCTCTCTGCCCCTCAGTGATTTGGGTTGCGGGATCGGGCTCCTCGGATTTTACCTTCGCGAGCGGGGGTTGACGTTCCCGATCGTCGGGGTGGATGTTGACTCCCGTAAAATCGGGGTGGCCCGACTTGTCGCGCGCCGTGCGTACCAGGGGGTCACCTACACCCTCGGGGATGCATCAACGGCGGACCCGTCGCCGGGCAATATCGCGCTCCTTGACGTGATCCTTTATTACCCTTGGGAGATTCAATCGGAATGGCTCCTGCGCCTGGCGTCGCAGTTGCCGAAGGGCGCTTCGATTTTCATTCGCGTGGGCGTCCGCGATCGGTCCCTGCGGTATGGCATCACCCGGGTTCAGGATCAGCTGGCGCGGAGGAGTCGGTGGATCAACGAACCCACGCTACATTTTCCCGCGAAAGAAGATCTCCTGGCGCTGTTCGATCCGGAGCAGTTCGATTGCAGGGCCACTCCGCTTTGGGGGACGACGCCTTTCAACAGCTATTTTTTCACGATTACGCGTCGCTGGGAGCACGGGCATTCTGCCCGTGTGGGGGAAGGGCAACGGACTGGAAAGGTCGTTCTCCTAAAGGAGCACGGGCATTCTGCCCGTGTGGGGGAAGGGCAACGGACTGGAAAGGTCGTTCTCCTAAAGGAGCACGGGCATTCTGCCCGTGTGGGGGAGGGCAACGGACTGGAAAGTCCGTTCTCCTAAAGGAGCACGGGCATGCTCCTTCTCTCACTAATCGTCGCCGAAGCGGACGCGGAAGTTTTCCCCGCGGCTCCGCGTACTAATTCCCACCAGACGCCCATCGAGTCGAAGATACGCCGACCAGTCGTCGCCGGACCGACGCGTACTTTCGCCTTCCGGTTGCTTCGGAGCCACGTCGTAGGCACTCAAGAGAACCATCCAACCGTAGAGCCGGGCCGGAGCCTGATTGATATCACCCGACCACGGACGCCACGCGAGCTTTCCGCTGGCGTACCAGACATCATCCACTCGAAGAACCTCAATCATCTGCGCGGGACCCTTGCTGAAGCGCAGGGCGAGGTCGGTTCCCGGTCCCCGGGCAAAAATGGCCTCTCCGAGGAGGAGTTCGTCGCGGGTGAATCGTTGGAGCTGCGCCGGTTGTGAGGACACGGCACGAAATTCCGGCACGACAACAGGTTCGCGACTGGCACATCCCACCAGGGCACTCACCCACCCAGCGCCAAGGGTGGCAATCAGCAGAAAGTTGCGTGTGCGCATGAGAACGAGGTTCCACCGGAATGCGGAAAAAGGGAATCGCATTGTCAGGCGGGCTGCAAGGAGAGGCGCGGAGAGAGGGCGAATCGCCGCTGAAGGCGAACCAGCGCGTGGAACACGGCCAAGCGCCAACGAAGGCCAAACTGCGTGCCCGGGTTGCCAGCGAGTACCGCGTTGACCGCGGGAACGACTTTCAGAAATTCTCTTGGGTTGAGTAACGTTTCAATGAATGGCTGCGTGTACCAGCCCGAGACGAATTCCAGGTACAAATCCATCACGGTATGGAGCCGCTTTGCGTACGCCGGAAAAATGCGCCGTGCCTGGCGAGGGTCGTTGAGGGTCTGGTCGAGCGCATCAGCCGCCTGTTCCCCGCTGAGGATCGCGATGAATACCCCGCTGCTGAAAATCGGATCGATGAATCCCGCCGCGTCTCCGGCCAGCAGCCAGCGCGGTCCGTGCAGGCTCCGATTGCGATAGGAATAATCGCCGCTCGCCCGGACCTCGGTCACGCGGCAACTGCCGCGCAATCGATCGCCGACGCGGGGCTGACGCTCGATCGCCCGGTCCAAGATTTCCTCAGGAGAGCCTTTCATCTGCTTGTAGGCATCCGTGTCCATCACGACCCCGATGCTCATGCGTGTACGGCTGAGCGGGATCATCCAGAACCATCGGTCGCTTTCCCGCACCATGCGGGTCAGCGTGCCTTCCTCCCCGCAGGGTTGGTTCACGCCGTCGTAGTGGGCGTACACCGCGAATTTCCGGAGGTGCGGATACGTGCGGCGGAGGCCCAACTGCGTGCCGATCACGGAATGGCGTCCGCTCGCATCGATCACATAGCGGGCGCGAATTGTTTCCGTTCCCCGCGGCGAACGGGTTTCCAGTTCGACGTGTTCTCGCTGGAAGTCCACGCTTCGGACGAGCGTTTCCTCGCGCACCTCGACTCCCGATTCCGAACTGTGGTCGAGGAGGATTTTGTCAAACTCGGATCTTGTGACCTGGTACGCCGTTTCGCACTGGGGTTGGAATCCGTTCCGGAAGAGAAACCGCACTTCACGCTCACCGCAGCCGGAGAGGACTTCCGCCCCGTATTTGGGCAGGAATCCTGCGGCATCGAGTTTGGAACGGACGCCCAGACGGTCGAGGGCCGCCATGCTGAATGGCAAAAGGGACTCGCCAATGTGGAAACGGGGAAACTTCTCCCGCTCCAGGACGATCACACTTCGCCCGCGCTGCGCGAGGAGGGTGCCCGCCGTACTACCGGCCGGGCCCCCTCCCAGAATCGCAACGTCGTACAACACCGAAGACTAACTATCCGCCGCTCGCCTTTTCCAAGTGGCCGCCGAACTGATAACGCATCGCCGAGCAAACTTTCTCCGCCACGGTGTGTTCCTGTTGGGAGCGGAAGCGGGAATACAACGCGGAGCTGAGCGTGTCGCAAGGAACGCCTTCGTCGATCGCTGCGGAGATCGTCCAACGTCCCTCGCCCGAATCCGAAACCCGGCCTGTGTAGTTCGAAAGCGTGGGGTTCTCTGCCAGAGCCTGTGCGGCGAGGTCGAGGAGCCATGACGCCACCACGCTGCCGCGACGCCAGACTTCCGCCACGTCCGCGAGGTTGATGTCGTACACGAGGTCGGTGTTGGTCACCGGGGCGGTCTCGGCATCCTGCTCGATTTTGCGGGAAGCGACGTTTGCATTTGCGAGGATATCGAGTCCCTCGCCGTAGGCCGCCATGAGGCCGTACTCGATGCCGTTGTGCACCATTTTGACGAAGTGACCCGCGCCCGAGGGTCCACAATGGAGGTAACCGTCCTCTGCCGTGCCGCCGAGTTTCTCGCGGCCGGGGGTGCGATCCACGGAGCCTTTTCCGGGAGCCAGCGTGGCAAAGATCGGATCGAGACGATCGACGGCCTCCTTGTCCCCGCCGATCATCAGACAGTAGCCGCGCTCCAGGCCCCAGACCCCGCCGCTTGTGCCGCAGTCGAGGTAGTGAAGACCCTTTGGCTTGAGGCTCTCGGCGCGGCGGCGGTCGTCTCGGAAGTACGAGTTGCCCCCGTCAATGATCGTGTCGCCCGGTTGCATCAGATCCGCAAGCTGGTGAACCACTTTGTCCGTGATGGCCGCCGGCACCATGACCCACGCGTTGCGGGGGACTTCGAGCTTCGAAACGAACTCCTCCAGCGAAGAAGATGGAATCGCCCCTTCCTCCGCCAGTTGGCTCACCGCCGCAGGGTTCGCATCATAAACGACGCAGGTGTGTCCATTACGAAGTAGGCGGCGCACCATGTTGGCGCCCATCCGACCAAGGCCGATCATTCCGAGTTGCATAGATTTTTTTGGGGTTTTTGAGTTTCGAACTGCGGTTTCGGTCGCGAATCTATCGGCCGTTGCGGGAGAAGCTATCTCAAAATTGCGTCAAACTTGTCGCACAATTCTGTCCGTTTCTTCTTCCAGTCGACGCATTTGCTCCCGCCTGCGGCGTCGGATCCACACGACGAGAGCGACGACGGCCGCGAGGGCGAATGGCCACCAGGGGACCTGAAGTCGGCGCGGGGCCTCTGTTTGTAACGAAAATGTCGGCGAGGGCGCGGAGAGGTATCCCATGAAGTCCTCGGTCACGATGCGCACAAGAAGGGTCGAACCCGGTTTAAGATTCTCGATCCGCGCGTGAACGCGGTCCCCGATCTTTTCGATTTTGGCGGGCAGTCGCTTCCACACGATGAATCCGCCGCGACCCTGTTGGGTGAATTCAATCCGTCGTTCTTCCAGGATGAACGTGTGCGCGTCGGTGGAAGGATTCTTCCAGACGATGTGAATACTGCGGCGCGTGGCTTCGACGATGCCGATTTGTTCAATCGGGGGGACGCCGCTCATCGAGCCCGTGGGGATGGCGATGGGGCGTGAAGTGGGCGATGGGGAGGGGACGGGAGTGGCGGAAGCGCGGGGTTTGACGCCCGGTGAGGATTCTCCCGAAAACGTGGCCTTCAGGGGAATCACGAGAAAATGAGCGCCGAACCCGAAGCGCAGCGATTCGTTTCCTTCGAAACGGGAGTGCGGTTCGAACAGGATCTCAAACGCCCGAGTTTCTCCCGGTGCGAGCGGGAAGGCCTCCGGTTCTGGAAGCACAGAAACGCCTTCCGGCATGAGCGCACTCAGGCGTGCCGGAGCCCCTCCCAAGTTGCGCAGCTGAATCGATTTGCGGTAGAGCCTTCCGCGGCTGACTTGGCCAAAATCCACGTCGCCAGCGGGTTCCATGACGACCCGGGGTGGGGCCGCCGGTGCTTTCAGGGCGGTTGTTGCCGAAAACGTCGGCGAGGATGCCGTCAACTCACCGGTTTGGGCACCGAGTGCGGCGGCCTCCACGGCGATCGGGAGTTCCACCTCGCCTCCCGCTGGCAACGTCGCCCGTTGTGCGACCTCAAAATGCGGGGAAGCAGCGAGGGTCACTTCGATGGGTTCATCGGTGCGGTTCGCCAACCGAGTCGTCCCGATCCGCCTCCCGGCCGACATGTCGTGCAGAAGCAGCGTCTCGCGGGTCACAAACGCGAAAGGCACCGTGCCCATTCCCGTTACTTGCAGTCCCTGGCGGGCGGGATCGCCCGCGTACGCGATGTTGGTCGTGTACTGGATCGCATCGGTCGGACGGAACGCCACCTCGAACGTGCCTGACTCTCCGGGAGGCAGTAGGAGCGAATCTTTCCCCTCAATGCTCCATGGCTTCGTCGCTTCGAGTCGGATATTTGCCGCGCTGCCCCCGGTGTTCTTCAGGCGGGCGGTCTTTTTGACAACGGTTCCGATCGCGACGTCGCCGAACTCCAGGGCACGGTCGGCCACAATCACGGCGGGAGGGGTTTCCACGCTGATCCGGACGCGGGACGCGACGGAAACGGGTCGATCCGGTGCCTGGATCGCATAGGTGAATTCATCCTCGCCCGGGCCGGACGCCGAGCGGTGCGTGTAGGTGACCGATGCGTTCGTGCGGTCCGTCACTTCGATTTCCGAAAGCGTCCCGAGCGAGGGTCCGCGCCGGATCAGAAATTTGAGCTGCTCGCTGGACCGTGTGGACGAGCGCAGCGGAATCTGGATGGTCGAACCCTCCATGCATTGGACAGAGACTTCTGCCGGGGGAGGGAGCGGAGCGCCGGTCGGCGATGGATCCCGCTGGGCAAACATTCGAGACGGCATGAGTGCCCCGGCAGCAAGGACTGCGATCGCCGCGAAGCGAACCCCGACTCCCCCCGCGTAGGCAATGCCTTGGCGGAGGGAACGCAATGTCATTGAAAATTCCAAGCAGAGGGATTATGCGATGTCACGCCGAGGCTTCCAAATCCAATTCATGCGAATCCACCTCCTGCTCCTTCCGGTTGCGGCGCTCGTCGCCGTGTCCGTTGGCGACGTTGCCGTCGCCCAGGAAGCCCCCACCCCGAAGACGGTCCAAAAACCCGCCGCGCAGGTCATTCAAAAGCAGGAGAAACCCAAGGTGGTCCCTCGCGTGATGGAGAAAGTTTCCCCGGACATCACCCGCATCGTGGTTTCCCTCAGCAAACAGCGTGCGGTGTTGTTCGTCGGCGAGGAAGTGGCCATCGACACGCCGGTTTCCACCGGGAAGCGAAAGGGGATGACGCCTGCGGGTCAGTTCGCCGTGATGGAAAAAGACGCCGACCATCGTTCCAGCCTCTACGGAGATTTTGTCAACTCGCGGGGTGCCGTCGTTCGCGGTGGCGTGAGCACGCGAATCGATTCCGCTCCGAGCGGCACGCGATTCCGCGGCGCACCGATGAAGTACTTCCTTCGCCTGACAGGCGACGGCGTCGGCATGCACATCGGGATCCTTCCCGGCTACCCCGCCTCCCACGGTTGCATTCGGCTCCCTGCGGACATCGCCCCGCTCATCTACAACGCGGTCAAAGTCGGCACCGTCGTTGTCATCGAAGAATAGTCAAACCCTCTCCCCCTCCTCATTCGCGGCCTTCGCGACCTCGCGCGAGTCCCCTCCTGCCCGTCAAGCCAAGGGACCAATTCGAAATCCCGGGATCACGCGGCGAAGGCACTCCGTGTAAAGCCGGGCGGCTCCGTCCAGCTTCCTCCGGTGGTTCCGCGGATCCAGAAAAATCCGGCAAAACAATGCGGTTTCCGTGTGCTTGGGCAGGTCGAGAAACCGCGCTGAAACCCCGTTTCCATCGACCCGAACGACCTCCGCCGCGGTCTCGCCGATGTCCGCAAGGTAAATCGACACCCGTTCGCCCCGGTTGAGCGGGCAGGGTTCGACCAATTTGCACCCTCCCATGCTAAGGTCTGTCGTCTCGGACGGGAACTCAACGCCCGCCAGCGTCACGCGAATCGGCACGCGGATCGGGAAACGCTCGTCCGAACGCTTGTAAACCGGCGACACACACCCGAGGACCCCCAGAAACACAATTGCGGAACTGACGAACGTCCAGAGGTAGGCTGACTTCAACTCATCGGGGTGACCGATGAACTGGTAGTCATCTGCGAGAAACGCGACAATGCCGACCACTGTCGCTCCGAGGATTCCCAGCAACCAAGGCAGGACGGTCCAATTGATCCGGCTCGTGGTTTGCGCGAGTTTGCCCTTCGGCGTGACGTGATTGAACTTCAGCAGCGGTTCGCCAAAGGGCTTGATCAGCGTGGTCAGCACCGTGGGGAGAACTTCAAACGAAAGCAGGAGCTGCAGGGCTTGGGAAACCAGCGGATACCAAAGCCCGTGCGACAACCACCAGATCGTCAGATTGATCGTGGAGAAGAGGAACACGGGAAGCCAGAACACCTCCTCCGGTGGCATGTTGGGGAAAAGACGAACATGGAAGATCCACATGATGGCCGGAAGCATCGCGTAGAAAATCGGCGCGATGAAGCCGATCAGCCAAAATGACTGGCAAAACATGATGCGCTGGAGGGGGGTGAGGTTCGGACCGAACGGGCCGTGCTTTGAGAACAGGATCTGTACGCTGCCGCGCGCCCAACGTTTGCGCTGCTCGAAGAGCGCCTTCAGCGACTCCGGAGCGAGGCCAGTCGACAGGGTTTCGTTAAGGAATCCGGTCTCAAAACCCGACTGCAGCATGGCGATCGAAGTAATTTGATCCTCGGTGTCGTAACCCATGACGACCCCACCGATGGCCTCTGCTGCCTTCCGACGGATGACCGCACTGGATCCCACGTAGAACGAACATCCCCAGGAATCGCGACAGGGTTCCATGACCGTAAAGAACATCGCGGTGTCGTCGGGCAGCGCATTCTGGAGCCTCAAATTATTGCGCATGGGGTCGCAGTTGTAGAACGTCTGCGGGGTCTGCAGGATGCCCCACTTGGGATGGCTGGCGATCAGTCCGATCGTGCGCATCAGGAAGTCCGGCATCGGGATGAAATCTGCGTCGAAGACGGCAATGAATTCTCCGGAGGTTTCGGAAAGCGCGTAGTTGTGATTGCCCGGCTTCTTGTGTGCGTTTCCGCTCCTACGAATGTAACCGAAGTTTTCCCGGGCACAGCGTTCCTTCAGCCAGTCGCGCTTTCCATCATCGAGCAGGTATCCTTTCACCTTGCCCGCCGGGTACCGGAGTGCCTTGATCGCTACGATGGTTTTCTCGAGGATTTCCCAGTCCTCATTGTACGTGGCCACGAACACATCGACGGTCGGAACATCCTCCGGGGGAACGCGCTCAAGTTCCGCTTGTGCCCGATCCGCCTCGGAGCTGCGATTCCTCAACCGGCTCATCGTGGCGAGGAAAACGAAGAAATCGCAGAAGTTCAGAAACTCGAAAATGAACACGCCGCGGGAGAGAATCCCCTCCATTGACGTTAGTCCCTGCGGATCGATCAGGTAGCTGCCGCGCCAAATCAGATACGTGACCACCGCAACGGCACAGGCAAGAGCGATGCTCCCGCGCCACACGTTCCCGCTCCGGCGTCCGAAGACAACGACAAACAGCGCCAGGGCGTTTGCAAGGATGACGATGCCAACAGCGGGGTCGAGATAGTTCATGTTGCCGGTTTGCGGTGCGAAGCAGCGCTCACGTTCTAAGAGCTTTCGATAAGGGGCACCCCGACGACCGCGGCCGCTGCTCGCAACGCCTTGTCTTGCGTCGCAAGAGGCAGTCCCCTCTCTTGGGCTAACCCGAGATACGCGGAGTCATAAGCGGTCAGTCCCCGTCTGCGGCCCAATTTGATGGTCTCATCCATTACGGCAAAATGAGCGGGCTTGTCCCATTCCCAAGGAAGGACTGCCAGTTTCGCCAACATCAGACCGGCGCGGTCGGGCTCAAGTCGGCCTCGCTTTTCGGCAGACAGCATCAGATTGGACACCTCCCACAGGAGAAGATTTGGTGCGACCAGTTGCGTCCCCGACGCCACCTGGTCCCCAACGTATTCCGTGTAAGCGTTGGATTCATCCTCCAGTAGCCACCCCGCGACCACGGAAGCATCCACCACGATGGCGGCTACCACTGGTGACCCTCGTGAACGAGTTCCGAGAGCGATTTTCCGCATGCGCGACCACTTTCTGTCCCTTGGCGCAGAGTCTTCAATTGGCTGAAAGCCTTGCGCACCTCATCGACACTGGATCCTCCGCTCCATGCCACCAACCGGGCCATTGGTTGCCCATGCTTCGTAATCACGATTTCCTCGCCTGCCTGGACCCGCCGCAGGAGTTCGGAAAGCTGGTTCTTTGCCTCAAAAGCTCCGATTGTCATTGTTTAGTCTAGCTAACAGCTAGATGGAGTCATGTCAACGCGGGGCGAAGCGGGGACGCTCATGTTTTGGAAACGTTTCCAGCCGTTGTTGCAGCAGAAAAGATGGAAAGCTTCACGTCGGCGCGAACGGCTTCTTTCGCAGCATTTTGGGTTCATCTGAGAAGTTCATGCCTAGGACCGCAGATTTTCGTCGATGCTCGCAGATTTTATGGAAAAGGACCTAACCTACGCCGTGCTCGGTGCCGCGACGGAGGGGCATCGCGAACCTTGCCGCCTCCTCGTTGGCATACAAGTGCCTGGTTTTGAGCCGGGAGCAAATCTGCGCAAATCCCGGGAATCTGCGGTTATCCAACCCGTCCCCGGAACCACGCTTGACTCATCAGTAGTGAAGATCTTTGGGCAATGACATTGATTTCATTAACCTTTACGGTCATGCGACAGCCCCAGTTGAGCAAGTCGGGCTAATGTCCATTGCGCCTCCGGCGCACAAAGCCTCGCGGAAGTCGGAAGCCACATCATAATGGAACTTTCCGGATGATCCGTTTTTTGTGAATCACAGCGGCACACGTCTCGCAGAAGCGAATGTTTCCTGAATCTACCCCTTCGGTGCAGTCCACGGTTTCATCTCCCACCATCAGACAGTCGATCTCTTCCTCGTAAGAGTGATGATCCAATCCAAAGGTATGTCCGAGTTCGTGCAGTGCGATTTTCGCGATGCGCTCGGCGAGAGTTTGCTCGGAGGGTTGATCTCCCGCCAGGGGGTGGATGCTGGCAGTAGCTGCCGGCAGTCCAAGGTAGGCAAGACCGAAGAGGAAATTGTAGCTTGCCGAAGGCACGATGTTCTTCTCGGTGATTCCCAGCGCGGCGATCTCCCCTTTTCGCCAGCGGTTCAAAGTTTGGCGCAAAAAGACATTCGCCGAGATTCCATTCCAATGGGGACGCCGACTGGGACGTTCGTCGAGATAAGCGGGTTGAATGACACAGGACACCTTGAGCGCGTCCTTGATCGCTCTGGCCAGAATCCCCGTGAGTCCATCTCTCACCGGGCCGAGTCGCCAAATCGTGATCGCTCCCTCGGCCGGCAAAACGATGTCTTGATGACAGTAAGTACAGCGGATGTCTCCGATCTGGTTTCCCTGGCAACAGTGTGGGCAAACATTGCAGTCTTTCATTTCAAAAGGGATCGGGTTTCCAAGTGCGTCAGTCGGAGCGGAAGCTGTAGCAGAAACGGGTGGACTATGACATCCCTGTCCCGGTCGGGCCTAAGTAACGTTGGGCAGAGAACAAATGTCCATTGTGGCGAAAACGTCACTTGACGAATTCACAATCTTATGTGCAGAAACGCCGACTATGAGCCGCAGGGAAAAATCAACGGAATCAATGAAATCAATGTTGGCAGTGGCTGCCTACGGGCTGGCACTTGGAATGATGGCAGCCGGAACCGCGCAGGCCCAGATCACGATTCCGACCGTGACGGTCGGGGATGTCAGCAACCCGAATGATTCCACCGGCTACGGTGCCGTTTCCTACGTTTACAATATCGCAGTGACGGAGGTGAATCTGTTCCAATACACCGCGTTCCTGAACGCGGTTGCGGCGACGGACACCTACAACCTCTACCACACGAGCATGGGGACAAATGCGAGCATCGAAGGGATCACGCAGAGCGGGAGCAGCGGGAATTACTCGTATACGGTGATTGGGACAGCCACGCGCCCGGTGACCTATGTGAGTTGGTTCGATGCGGCGCGGTTTGCGAACTGGGTTGCCAACGGGCAGCCGACGGGAGCACAGGTGAACGCGACGACGGAGGACGGGGCCTACACGCTGAATGGAGCGATGAGCGGGAACCTGAGCATCAGCAAGAATGGGATCAATCCGAATACAGCGACAACGACGACATGGTGGATTCCGAGTGAAAACGAGTGGTATAAGGCGGCGTATTACCAGCCAGTAGCGCAAGGAGGAGATAGCGACAGCTATTGGCTGTATCCGACCGCCAGCAACACGATTGCAGGGAATACGATTGGGGTTGCGGATTCAGCAAACTACTACGACGGCGATATTGCGAAAAATCAGAATAGTCTTCCGAGCGTTTTGACCGATGGCGGAGCCTATGGAAGCAACTCGGCGAGTTTTTACGGGACGTATGACCAAGGAGGAAACGTCGGGGAGTGGAACGATGCAGTGATCGGTTCGTCCCGGGGCATCCGCGGGGCCTCGTGGATCAACAACGACCTCGACCTGCTGTCCTCCAGCCGCAACGGCAGCGACCCCACGCTCGAGTTCTTCTACGTGGGTTTCCGCGTTGCCAGTGTCCCCGAGCCGTCAACCGCAGTGTTGATGTTGATGGGAGGAGGACTGTGGCTGCTCTGGCGGCGTAGGAAGGTTACCCTTTAATCTTTATCTCTTTTACCCTTTGCCTGTCTGGTGGAGGACAAATCTGCCAAACAGGCAACGGAGAAAGGGAGCCCGCGAAGCGGGTTGCGAAATTTTTCGCGAAATCGAGTGTCTGCTGGTGCGCCGGATGCACCAGTGGTGCTCGTCAAATGGTATGACTATGCGAAGTGGGTGCTGGAGCGGGTGGAGAGCTTTCCGAAGAACCAGAAGTATGTGCTGGGCCAGCGGTTGAGCAACCAAGTGATGGAAGTGCTCGAACTG
>Ga0247837_1005480_pt1 | contig 19000 bp, 17 predicted proteins | sample LaCtaG_2_FD_187115 | JGI IMG/M metagenome (GOLD analysis project Ga0247837, IMG submission 187115) | Freshwater microbial communities from meromictic Lake La Cruz, Castile-La Mancha, Spain - LaCruzMarch2015_14.5m | ecosystem: Environmental > Aquatic > Freshwater > Lake | place: Spain: Castile-La...
ACTTAAAAGCGACCTGACCCAAAAATGGTCCCATCTCTTTGCCTTCCAACTACCACTTGTCGCCCGAAAATAGCAACTGCAATGGAGCGACCAAAGCGAGTAATTCGCACTCTTTCAGAGTTACCGCCCGACTCCACCTGCATCCGACTGATCCACGTCCTGCCCGGAGTCCAAATCACCGACAAACAACTCGCGCATTTCCTGGGAAACGCCTCAATTCAGCATATGACCAAGGGTCCGGAAAAGGTGGTAAGAGCTGAAATCCGAGGAGCTGTGATATCGCCGATAAAGCCTTTTCCCCCTCGTAAGTATGTCCACTTGCATTCCCAGGCCAGTATCCGTGCAATACCCCCTCGGGTGCATATGCCGATTTTAAGGAAACAGAGACTCAGGAAGCAGCTCAGTCCTTCGCCTTTGCAACTTCACTCGATTCAAAGCACTGATCAGTACCGCAGCCTTATGACCGGGCACTTGCATGTCCCAAATCGATGCATAATGCAGCCTTTAAGTCGCACTGGAAAGTCGCTTTCCCCCGCCCCCACCCTCTGGCGCTCCCTTTCCCCCGACCCTCACACTAAGAAGTCTACATTATCGTAACTTTGTTGCTTCGGTAGTAGCCTTCATGTTGATAAGACTTCACAGCGTGGTACGACTCGTCCATGTATCTGTCCGAATTCGGGTCAGTTTCCTCCCTTCCGCGTTGATTCAGTCTGGACTCATTCTTGCGACTGTTCAGGAAGTCGAAGTAGGAACTGATGGGGTTGTGGATATTCGGCAGCTGCCGGGTAGACTGATGGTTGCTTTCCGCTTCGACTACCTCAGGGATCGGCCGGGGAGCGGGCTTTAGCATGTGGCCGCGGCTAGAGACTTGGGATTTGAAGGAAGCGGGCTCGTAGGCGGAGTCGTAAACGTGCATATTTGCCTTTTTCTTCTTTGGGTCGGCCATTCGCGGCTTTATAGGCTTCTGGTCCTCTTCTTCGGAGATATTGAACATGAGGTTGTCCTCGCCTGCGCTCTTTTTGTTCTTGCCTTTGGACACTGTCAACTTAAAGCTCTGCATATCCCTTACATGCTCAGTAGTGGGCGTGTGGTACTCCGCTATTGGGTACTGCGGCTTGCCCATTGCCTCTTTCGACCGTTGTCGCGGGAAGTCAAACTCATGAGGGTCGGAAACGAAGGGAGAGGCTCTGGTTTTGGCGCGTTGTTGGTCTCGCATAGCAATTGCAGCGGCTTTTTCCTGACTGGAAGTGTTATGGTAGCCGTAGGAAGTGGGCGGCGGCTGGGATTGCTCTTTGCCGTGGACTTGCGGAGGGGGGGAGGGAGAGGGCTGGATGCCTAAGCGGTTGTTGCTCTTTTTCGACTCTCCGCCCTGCTGATATAGGGCTAGTTGGGACTTCATTTTCCCAGCAGGCGCAGGCTTCCCAGCAGCCAAAGTCCTCCCCCTACTTTTCCCCGAATCCAGCCTCTGAAACATCGACGCAGTAGTCTGCGGCCTGTCCTCCTCCCCTTCTGTCCTCAGCACCTCGAAATAAGGGTGCTGCAAGGCCTCACTGGCCGTCATCCTCTGCGTGGGGTCCATTTTCAGCAGTGCCTTCATGAAGCTGATAGGGACTCGGCCTAGTTTGCCTGTATAGCGACGCTCAAGTGTCTCCGGCTTAGGGACTTCGGGGAACTTCAGTCCTATGAAGTGTGGGTTTTTCTGGAAAGCTTCTTGTTGGTCGGGGGTTAGTGGGCCGAGTATCTTCTGAATCAGGTACAATTGGTCGATTTCGCTTTCGCCGGGGAAGAGCGGCTGCCCGTCCGTCAACTCTCCCATGATGCAGCCTATCGCCCACATGTCCACCTCCTTCCCGTACGTGCAGCCTAGCAGCAACTCGGGGGAGCGGTACCAGCGAGTAGCCACGTAGTCAGTCAGTGCTCCTCCCTTCTGCGGCAAAGTCCTCGCGAACCCGAAATCACACAATTTCAGCGACTGATCCGCCGATATCAGCAAATTTTCCGGCTTTATGTCTCTATGCACGACCTCCTGTCCATGACAATACTCAATCGCCCTGCACAACTGGTATATATAACTCCGCACCAAGTCCTCCTCTATCCCATGACTGCTTCCTTCCAACACTTCCAACAGGTTTTTCTCCACGTACTCGAACACCAGGTACAGTTTCCCCTTGCGGCGGAAAGCTTCTTTGAGCTGCACGACGTTGTCTTGTCGAAGCAGTTTTAGCATTTTCACTTCGCGAATTGTGGTTTTGCGCACTAGTTCGTCGTCTTCGGATTCTTTGAATTTCTTGATTGCTACGATTTCGGAGGTTTCTTTGTGACGACATTTGAGGACAACTCCGTAGGCGCCCTCCCCTACCACTCCCAAAACTTCATACTTATTCATTTCCTAGTGACGGCTTTCTTGCAGAGACAACAGCTCAGGAGGCCTACAGGCCAAAGGCGGACTTAGCCTAGTGGTAGAAGGAAAGGGGGAGAGTAGCTCTTCAATGAGACCCTAAATACCCAATTGGTCGGTTTTTTTGCTACGTAATTGAGATAAATTGGCTGGAATTGATATAGTGAAGAACGAAATTGCAGCTTAGAGACATAAAACAGAAAGTATTGTCTGTATGTACCTGGTAAACTGGCTAGGGATATTTTGCGATGAATCAGGCGAAATAGCTGGAAATGTAGTTTTTCCTTGCAAATAGAGCTGGGAAGATATGAGTTTTGCGAGTTCTCGGATTTTACACAGCTGATAATCAGAGAAATTAGTAATTTTGAGCTATCAATTGACTCCATTTGAACCAAAGAACGCAAATAAGTGCAAAACTGCAAATTTCCTAATTACTGTAAACACTCCTTTTCTAAAGACTCCTATCAAGCTCCAAAATTCGCACCTTCCTCCCACTCTCCCACACAGCCAACTCCCTCTCCTTCCCAGGCTCTTGCAACAGACAGGGCCCATGCTGCTTCCCCTCCTGCCAAAACCCCGCCATCACCTTCCCATTAGGCCAGTAGTACACTCCGAAGCCTTTGCGCTGCCCATTAACCCACTCTCCCTCGTACTTGAGCCCTGGCTTTAGCACCAATCGCCCGATTCCATCAGCCTTTTTGCTATCGTGGCAGCCGCTGTATAGCTGGGAACAGTAGCGAAGCTGGAGGAATTTCCCACACATGACTGAGCCCTCTCCGGCCTTTGCCCAGCAGTCGTCCATTACGGAGAGGTATTCGGTCACGGAGGCGGTTAAATCGGTGATATAGGGGAATAGATCGAAGGGATTTGAGGGCGGCTGGGGACGGATTTGGGGCAGGTGACCGCGCTGCGTTTCGAACCACAGCCAAACTGAGTGAAAAGTACCGTAGCCGTCGTCTACTGCATATAGCCACTGGTCAAAGGAAGCCAAAAGCGTAGGCTTGGCTACAGTAGGACTATAGAAACAATTAGTCCATTCCCCCTCAAATCTGACTCCTGGCCGTATCTGCATCATTCCCTTGCCCGCAGGCATCCCATCCCGCCAACACCCTCGGTACCAAGTGTCAGAACTCCACCGCATTTCCCCTTCTCCGTGCCTTTCCCCCTTCTCACACTCCCCCCTGTACTCCGCTCCACTTTGGTACCGGACTAGTCCCATTTCCTCACTCCTTCCTGCTACTGTCAGTTGGAAATAAGCGGAAAAGGCTGTGAGAACTAGGGAAGGCTGTTCGTCTGAACTGCTGTCTTGGCACATTTGCTGGTTTTCAGGACCGGATTGGACTGTTGTGAGGTTTAATTCCTGTTGAGGAGTATGCGGGGCTCTGTCCGACTCGGATTCGTAGGCTGTTTCAGGCTTAAAACAGCCACAACAGGAACTGACCCACAGAAACCTGTACTTCATATTGATATATATCGTAGAAAGTGACATTTCCTGTGGATCAGTTAGAGCTCGAGTGCATTTTCAGTTCGGAAATACTGGCTTTCGGAGTAGATCGCAGTTTGTAACCCTTCCAATAAGCAAATTGTTAGTATTGCAGTCTAAAAAGCTATTGACTCATACATAGCAGCTGAGTAGTCAGATGGTCTAATGAGCCTGTAACAGTGCTTGAAAGGACGGAAAAGTACTCCCTTTGCAGGCCTTTCGAGCCTATCAGCCTGCAACGTGCTGCTACTCTCAGTTACGCTAAGGGAAGACTCGCCATTCGCTCAAGCTGCGAAGCAGTCCACAGGTACTGATTAGTCTTCACGTCCTTCTCCATCGCCTTATAGTTCTCTCCGTGCTTCGCTTTCAAAGTGTCCAAAATCGCTCTTTCCCAGCCCTTGAGTCGTCTCTCCGTCTTCACATGGTCATTTTGTCCTGCGACTTGACTGATAAAGGAACACGTAGCAGTCCCGGGAATCTCCCTAGTCGGCTTGATGTGAATTCCCAAGCTGTCATAGTTCTCTATAGTGGTTTTCTTCGGGTCCCACAAGGCTCTGACCACAGCGTTCGCAGGCAATTTGGGCTTTTTGGCCCTGTGGCCGCCTGTGGGCTTTCTCTTGGTCGCGAGTCCCTTGCTGGGCCTGTGTTTCACCATATGTCAGGCTAATAGCGGCCATGATTTACCTTATTCGCCACGCTCAAAGCCAAATGAACCTTGCCAAGGTCCTGCAGCAGGCCGCCATTGCCCAGGGGCAAGCGGAAATCGTGTGGGACCGGACGCTAATCGACGCCTCTATCACTCCTGCTGGAGAAGCACATGTCAAAAGCACTGCTCCAGAAGCATGCAATTTGCCCATATCGACAGTTTTCGTATCGCCGCTGTTGAGAGCACTGCAGACCTGCAAAGGTCTTTTTAGCGCCCATCCAAATAAACCTGAAATCGTGGTTTTGCCTTATTTAGCCGAAATCATATCCGATGCAGGGGACATTCCGGCTGGGAATTTCGCTCACAGGAACCAATTTCCTGCATACGACTGGTCCTTAATATCGGAACTAGACAAGAAATACTGGTTCGCTAGTGTATCTGACAGTAGTGAAGTGCACCGAATTGTTCGCCAATCAAACGATACCAAACAAATTATCGACTTTTTGTGTGCGGAAATCGCGAAAAGGTACCCGATTCACTTCGAAGCACAGAGCGAAGCAGTGCGCAGGGCTCAAATTACCCAAAAGTACCTGCAAAGCGCTACGAAAAAGGGGAAACATATAGCAGTGGTGGGTCACAGAGACCTGCTAAGGGCACTTATGAGGCTATATCTGCCCCCTGAACAGGCCTTTTTGCTGCAAAATTGCCAAATCTACCCCCTTTCTTCTACCTTAAAGGCTAGTTAGTCACTAGACTCGGATAGGTACTCGCCCAGCGCAGGGAAGATCAGGCATTTAGCACCAGGAGGGAGTGTGCGGGGCTGGGGAGGAGGCGTGTTAATGCTTGCAAGTACAGCCAGCGACTGTGCACGGCTCGCAGCGTTGGGGTGGCCTCGTATATAGCGTCTTCTGATCATATTGTTATTGACCATTCACCATTATGTTTGTTCTAGAAAGGCAAAAAAAGGCAGCTATGACGGACTGCCTAGATTAGCCCATGTACTTCAAAATTGTCTGTTTTTATCCTTATAGTTGATTTATTCTTATAGTTGAAATGCAAGTCTGTGAATTGGAAATGAAGGCAATTTTTTAAATACAGATTGGGAGCGATTTTTGTCACTTCCTACAGGCCAAAAGCAGGCAAAACCACTTCAAATTGGCTTGTCTAGCCTGCATTCCCCTGAATTAGCTATAAGATGACCCAGCTACGTCCATTTTTCACCACCCTCTCTCTACTCCTTCCCAGCTCAGCCCAGCAGTCTGCACCCAAGAACCCTTATTACTTATAGCGACTTGGAGAAGAGCGGCAAGATCACAGGCTTCACTCTCGCGTCTTCATGACTCATCACCGAAGAGGCCTGGAAATGCCTGATAAGCGCACTTCTGCCCTGGATCCTGCCATAAGTGACCTCACAGACCTTAGAGCTGTTGAACAGCTCCCACTTCCGCTCACTGAAAAGCGCATGGAACTGGATAATGCCAAGAGGGGACAGGAAGTTGAGGAAGGCGTAGCCCACATTGCACTTGTTTTTGAAGTCGATAGGCAGGTAGAAGAAGTCGTACTTCCCGTGGAAATCCTTGTCGATGGCTTCCAGCAGGAGGTGTTGGGAGTACTTGTTAGGGATGTTCTTGATCATGACGGAGGTGCGTAGGTCTTTGGAGGCCAGGATGTCGTCTAGGGAGATGGAGAAGGAGGGGTTTGCGCTGGTTTCCAGGTCAGGTTTAGAGTCTGCGGGAGTGTCTGGGCTGGAGCCGGGACTGGAGGTAGTGCTGTCGCTGCGGTTTTCCATCACAGTCACTATGCACAGTTCCGTCTTCCTAGTGACTTCCCTAAACGCCAGTTCCTCCAAGTCAATAATGTCCTCATAGTGGTCCAGCCAGGCCAGTTTCATCAGCTCCAGATAGGCCTTCGACCGCGCCCTGGTGTCATAGAACTGTATACATATTAATGACCCTGAGGCCATATACCCCCTGACCTCCCCGAATTCCTCCATTGTCGCCACAACATCCTCCACTGAGTGGCTGCCGTAGTCCTGGAAGACCAGGAAGTCTGTGTACTCGGGGTAGGGGAGGGAGGGGAGGTAGCCGCAGTCCCAGCACTCGCTCAGTCCTTGTAAGGCTGCTGTGGAGTGGCGTAGGTCATAGTAGGACACTATGCCACGGCCGTAGGCCAAGTCTTGAAGGTCCAGACATTGAACTGGACCGTAGCGGGAGACCATGGCCAGCAGCTCTTCCTCGCCGCAAGTAGGAGCCACGCCTTCGAAGCCGACATGTCGCGAGACAGAACCACTCGCGGCAGTGGGCGAGTAAATCGCCCTGAAGACTTCCAGTCTTCGACCCGAAATCGCGTTAGCGACTTGCACGCTTTCCATGTTTTTGCAAACGGAAATGGCGAACTGCTTGTGTCCGAACTATGGCTTGGGCCCTCTCCACCTGGCTTCGGACTCTCAGACAGTGCCTGCGGCTGAGGATAAGAAACATGTGGCTGCGTTTCAAAGCTGGTTTCAGAACCTCACTCCCTCTGAGCGAGAAGAAGCCTTAATCGTAACCCACCGCACCCTCGTCCAGCTGCTCTGCCAAATGCACCTCAAAAAGCTCCGCGAAGGCGACGGCGTCTTTTCCCTGCTAGAAGCCGGCTCCTGGGACTCCCCATCCCTGGAAGACAAAGTCTACTTCCACCGAAGTTCCTCACTATGCAGGCCAGAAGAGTGGGAATTCGAGAAGGAATTAAGGGTATTTGACGTGCAAAGTTACTCCGACTCCCTGACTGTCACAGAGACTCTGAGTCAAGGAACGCTCAGATTGCTTGAGTTAGCAGCGGGCATATCAGAGGGGAAAGCGTTCTTTCAGCCCTGCAGAGCGGTTTTTAAGCCGGATAGCCAGTGGCTGTGGGACTTACCAGAGTGGTTCAATGCCTCCTACTTCTCTCTGTCGCAACTAGCCCTGGCTCTGCTTGAGCAAAGCGTTTGGAAGAATTATTGGAAATTCGCCCAGGAAAACCCCTGTAAAGAGGCAATGCAGGGACTGATCCCTGTGCAGACTGGGTCGCTGGGCGCCTCCGGGATCAAACAGCAACTCGTGGAGTACTGGAAAACGCTAAAAAAGGCGACTCGGACCAAGGTGCTGGGCGACTTCAAGGCTTTGTACATTGCAGTCTGCGAAACTAAGCGCTTTTCCGGGTTTTCTGAAAGCCGAAAAGAAAGCTTCCAAACCATGTCTGCAGCCATCACCCCTCAAAAACACTATTTAGCCCAACTCCGCGAAAGAGAGAAATTCGAGCAATTCGACTCCCTATCCCTTCTATCAGACATGGGCCTCTCCGCCACCTCCGCCCGCTTTCTATCCGCTCTGTTCTTCTCCCCGCTGCACCGGTCTGGCACTGCCTTCGACCAAGTCTGCAGACAACTCGTGATAAGGATCAGGACTGCGTATACTCTGCATGAGGCCACTGCGACTTTGAGGAAGTTGAAGAGGGAAAGGGAGGAGGAGGGCAGTTCTTCGGAGACTAGTTTGTTCATACAGGACCCGGTGTTTCACCAGGAGTCGATACTGGAGGATGAGTAGTAAGTAGGCTGTTCGAGTGGAGTTTATGTACTGAGAGGTAGGAATTGGGGTGTATACTGAAGCAGGAATTGGGCTTAGTGTATGAATATATGTACTAACAAGTCATTTCCAGCCTCCCTCCCCATACCCCTTTAAACATGTCCCAGCCGCAACCCCTCTTCGACCCCCGGCCCAAGTTCGACATCGAACTCAACCTCCAAGGCGTCCGCTGCGTCTTCGACTGGGACAACGCCAGCTGGGTGACCTCCGGAGCCCGCCAAAGCGACTCCCAACAAAGCGAAGACGAAACCACCCGGCTAAGACAAGAGGTAAAGAACCTGGAACTGAGGAATGAGATCCTCCTGGACATGCTCACTGTCAAGGAACTGGACTTGCAGAAGGCGAAACAGCTGAAGAAGGAGATTGAGGACTTGGTCAATCCGGCGCTTCCGCCTATGTCCTAGTAACGAAGGATATAGAGATAGGCAGGGTTCTGTGGGGAAAGAGGGAATTGGGTGTATGGGGAGTTGCAGGCTTGGGGTAGGAGTTAGGGAAATAGTGGTTCGGACATGGTCGAAAGGCAGCGGAAATGCATGAAAGACTCGATAAAGAGACCAAATGCAATTCTATTCCGCACAGTAAACTTCCCAATTAAGAGGAAAACGCACTTCAACCCTTACCTCCAATCCACCCATAGTCCTATATAGATTTCCCCGCCTTTCTGAGTATGTTACACTACGCAGTCATCCTCACTTCCCTATCCTCGTCCTCCTCCTGTCCCAGCGTCCTGGGAAACACGTACTCCTCCAATGGCCGATTCGCCCTGTGCTCCACAGTCAAGCAAGTGAGGGAAACTGAGCTTTCTCGGTCTTCTCCAACCTTGCTTCTCTGGCTTATTCGTCCCTCAGGAGCCACCTGACTACCAGAACTTATATGAGGAACTGGCTGGGAGGTCGGAGTGGAGTGGATGAAGTCAGACAGTTTGGGCGCTGAGGCCACTTTGAAGGATTTTCGCACGCAAATAAGGCAGCGGAGACAGCGGGGAAGGCGTATTAACCACCACTTGGCCATCTTCCTTTTGGTATACAGATGATAAAAAGTTCGCAAAGCAGACTAAGGGCCAAATTGACACTTTTATATCAGAATAAGACGTATTGCGGTTGAAAATGTAAGAATTTAGGTAAATGTTGCATATTTGTAACACAGATTCCACTCTAAATGCTCATGTATTAGGTTTGAATCCCAGTTAAACGTGTTGCTATTTGAATGTTAGCAAAATTAGTGGTTTATGGGCTTATTTGCCTCGAAAACCGCCTTTTTCTCGCTGAATCTCCCTGTAACTCTCTTTTTCATATGTCAAATTCCGTCCATCTTCCGTCCTTCCCAGTCAAAATGTAGAATTCGTGTAAAATGTCGCTCTTCGACTCTCTCGAAGGTTGTTTTTCCTGCCAAACCCCCCTCTTCCGCGCAGTTTCCCCGTCCCTCTTCCCCTGCCACCACTACGCAGTCTGTCTCCCCTGTCAAATCAAGTCTGCTGGGTACTTGTGCTGCGGAGCCTGCAGACAGTGCTACCCCTGTCTCCAGCCCGACCCCAGTTTGAGCCTGTGGCAGGGCAACATACAGACTATCAGAGGACTGCAGTGCTCGGAAGAGAGGAAAGAGGAGTTGAACAGAGCGCAGAAGGAGTGGTTTCTGCAGTGGAGATGGAGGGAAATAGAGGCGATTCCCAGGCTGTTGGCGGAGGAAATGAAGACGGTGGAGCCGGTGATAGTGGATTTATGTGAGGAATTCAGCTCTGTTACAGCTACAGTTAGCAGGAATTCGCAGGTGAGTGCGGAGCCCATGGCTATTGATATTGAAGGGGAGGGGCTATTGCCGAGGATGGGAACAGTCGAGCAAGTGAACAGGGATAAGTTCGGGAACTCCGACTTCCGCCCAATACAGTTAGAGGCGATTACTGCTGTTTTAGAAGGAAAGGACTTGTTTCTGTGTATGCCCACAGGCAGTGGGAAGAGTCTCTGCTACCAGCTGCCCGCCTGCCTCTCCACAGGACTCAAAATTGTGGTGATGCCGCTGCTTGCCCTTATCCGTGACCAGCGGGGGAAGTTGAATAAGGTGGGAATTCGCAGTGTTTGCTTCATGTCAGGCCAAAGTAAAGAGGTAACTGAACAGACGTATGAGGCAGTGGAGTCCGATCCGGCAATTTCTATACTCTTTTTGACTCCTGAAAAACTAGCGAAATCAGATAGAGTCGTCCTCGTCCTACAGCAACTCTATAGGACTGGGAGGTTAGCTCGACTAGTAGTGGACGAAGCGCACTGTGTTAGCAAGTGGGGCCGCACTTTCAGAGAGGACTACCTGCGGCTGAGCGACTTTCGGACTCTTTTCCCCACTATTCCCATAGTTGCGATGACAGCCACAGCTACTAAGCGAGTCAAGGATGACGTCAGCTCTATTTTGGGACTAAAAGACCCTGTTTACCTGAAATCCGACTTCAACCGTCCCAATCTCTTTTTCTCAGTCAGACCGAAAACCTTCAATGTGATGCGGGATATAGGCACATTCCTCCTGCTCTCCCACCCAGGAGACTGCGGACTTATCTACTGCTATTCCAGGAAAGACACAAAGCTAGTGGCTGCCCACCTAGCCTCTGTCTACAAACTCAGCATCACTCACTATCACGCGAAGCTCACCTCAGCAGAAAGACAGAAGGTGGAAAGACGCTGGAAAGCCGGGGAAGTGCTGATTTTGGCCTCCACCATTGCCTTTGGTATGGGCATAGACAAGTCGGATGTCCGCTTTGTAATCCACCACTCCATGCCAATGAGTCTGGACAACTATATCCAAGAGGCAGGCAGGGCAGGCCGGGACGGCGCCCCAGCGGACTGCATTTTATACTATACATCCAAGGATAGAAGCAGGAATATATACCTATTGCTGATGTCGACTAAACAGGAGGATACAGGGTACGGCGGAGCGATCTCAGACCTAGAAGTAATGAGCGAGTATTGCGAGGAAAAGCTGAAATGCAGGCGGGAAGTACAGATGGAGTTCTTAGGGGAGTCATTTGACAGTGGGAACTGTATGCAAACCTGTGATAACTGCCGAGTAGGTCTGCAGGGAAGCGGAGATGTGAGGGATTTCACGGCTTATGCGAAGGCAGTAGTAGAGCTGATCCAAGTCACAGGCAGTATTCGCTATATTCGCGACTTGCCCTATCAACTAAGCGAAGAAGCCAGCCTTTCCCCCGCTTTGGAGGCTGCAGCAGCACTGCTCCAGACCTTAACAGAGTTGGAAATCCGAGCCTTGGGGCGGAAACTGTTCGCCGCTCGCATAATTCGCTACCTTGGCACCAAGAAAACCTACTCTCTCGCTTTAGATTTCAGCTATATAGACCTGATTCAAGGCAAAATCCAAGTAAAGTTCCAGCCCCCGCCCCCTGAGCCTGTCCCAAGCCCCACTCCAGTCCCAACCCGTCCCTCCCCTCCTATTTACCACTCTCTCATTTAGCCTTTAGTCTACGCACTTCCCTAAGCACACTCTTCCTCGAGTCCTCCTGTTGCTTGCAGTACCACAACTCGGCCGAAGCCAAAGACTGTAGATTCCGCTTCAAGTAGTCAGCTTCTGCGGTGAATTCGCTGTATCCAAGTTCCTATCTCCGCTTGCTGCAGTCAGGTGAGGAATTGCAATCCTGCTCAATTTCCATTGAATTGTAGATATAAAGCATGTCAGATTTAGACTCCTTTGAAGGCTGTGTTGTATGTCAAATCCCTCTCTACTGTGCAACTGCCCCGGTCCTTACCCTTGCCTCCACTGCGCAGTATGTCTTCCCTGTCAAACTCATGCGTCTGGGTGCCTGTGCTGTGGACAGTGCTCCCTGCAGCCTGACCCTTGCCTGGCCCAGAGGCAGAGGAATATACAGAGTCTAGACTAGAGTATAGGCTGGACTTATTATATTGGGCTGCTCTTCCCATATTAGTGGAGTTCTGCTATAGTTTCAATTCACCGCTCACTGCGTCTACACTTAGTATTGGTCTGTACCCTTGGACAACGCACTGTTGTACACTGGTCCTCAGTAGTGCGCTAACTCTTCCCTATACTTCCTCAAGTCTTCGCTTCGCTATGCACCTCTCCTCTCACTTTCCTTAATAGGCAGAAAAGCCTCAATTCTCCATTTTGCACTCCGATGCTTTCAATGAGTCTCTCTACTCGGGTTCTTTTAATTTAATGCTTCAGTCTTTTCTCTCTAACGATGCACAAATTCCTGCCCTTAACTATGCATTTCGCACTAACACGTATTAATCTGCATTCATATCGCTGCTGGGACAGATTCCTTGCGGCCTCCTTCCCGATTTCATTTTATATTAGGCGAACATACTTGGATCGGTCTACTCTTTCTTTCCCCTACAACGGTGTGGGTATATACCGACTATTTAAGGACTCCAATGCTCGGAAGTAGTAAGAGAGGAGTAGAAAAGGAGTGGTTTCTGCAGTGGAGAGGAGCGAAAACCCAAGTCCAGCTCCACCCCGCTCCCTGAGCCTGCCCCTGTTTACCACCCTCTTACATAGACTTTAGTCTACGCAGTTCCCTGCTTTCCCGAAACACACTCTTCATCAAGTGTTGGTCGTTCTGCTGCTTCATGAATTGGTAGAAGTTCTCATCAACTAGCGCGAAAGAACTGCCGTTGAGGTAGGGCTTGGTCAGGGCAGCTCCAGTCGTGGTTTCCCGGTGAATGGGAGCGATGATAAGCGTTAGTTCTACCATTCGGTCCGCTCCGAAGGTCGCGTCGAAGCCGAGGATGGCGGATTCCGCTTCGAAGTAGTCAGCTTCTGAGGTGAATTCGCTGTGGTCCAAGTCACCTATCTTCACTTTCTGCAGTTCGGTCATAAACAACAGTCCTGTAATTGCGTTATCAGTATATGCAACCGTCAATTTACGCAGTGACTCTCCTTTCTTCAGAGTCAACTCCACTTCCTCTAGCACTTTAGCCCCTTTAGCCACGTAATGGTATTCCTTCTTCTGGCCGTCTATTAAGGCTTGCGTAGCCAGGCCACAGATCATGCCCCTGATGCTCAAGAAGACTGAGTGGGGGGTACCTTTGACTGTACGGAGTGTGTAGTAGCTGGCGATGTAGGCGAGGTCTAGTGTGTGCATAGGGACACTGACGTTCGTTTCGTTATGCACTCCCAGCATATACGTCTTTCGCACCTGAGACATGTCGTAGTCACTGCGGGTCTAAGTAGCCCTTACAGAGTGCACTTGGCTCAGACCGTGCTGCTTGCGGAGACAAGATCCCATTATAAAGTTCAAATTGGTGATATAGGAGGCTAGGATTAGGCTGAAAACAGGGGATTTTAAGCGAGAATAGGGTCTAAAAAGCCTTTGAAAGCGACTTTTCTGTTCCTTTTTCAATCTTCTCAGCACAATTTCGATACATTTGTCTGAATTTCCAGTTTTTCGCAGGCTTTCTGCCCTGTTTCGAGGCAAACTCCTGCCTACCTGTCCTACTTAGCTACTTGCCTTCCGCTGCAGTGTAATATGCACCAAGTCCAAGGACTGCTTCCTCTGGTTGATCAAAGCCGCCACCTTGTCCATATTCTCCCTCAGCATGAGCACTTTCCGCTCACAGAACCTTTGTGCCTGCTGCACCTCTCTCTCTACGTAGTAGCCGGTGCCTATCTCCACCAGCACCTTGCCGTCTGGCACTAAGCGTCCGGGCACGTACAGAGCGCTGGTGAGAGGCACTAGCAGTTCTCGCTCCTGGCCCAGGCCGTCCAGAGCCTGGCGGGAGGCACGGTACTTGGAGCCGGCTTGTCGCAGCTGGGTGAAGCTGGTGGTGAGGCGCTGGATTTCGTCTTGCAACTGGTCCCGCACTGCCTGCAGCTGCTGCGGACTCAGACTGTCGATATCCATTACAATGCCGACACTAGTGATCTGCGATATGGTGGAAGCGCTGTGATCTTGGCTGGATTGAAGGAATTCGCTGGGCTGCTATTTGATGATTTGTGGGAAGGAGCATATATAGCGTTTGTAGGATTTGCCTGCAAGTTAGGGATATTGCAGAGATGCACGCAATTACCGACATAATGCTCCGAAATCGCAGTTTGCACACTCCCTCGTCAGTCCACCCCTCCGAATTGGCGTTTCTAACAGCTATTAAGTCTATTCTTAGTAGCTGAAGTTCCCTCAGCAGACACAACTGCTCTGCCCGAGTCCGCCTACATCCAATAGCAACCAACATATATGTCACCTGCAGAAGAGCGCTGGGAAGCAGCGTGCTTCTCCATGGGTCTCGCCGGCCTTTACCACCTCCGTCCCCAAACGCTACAGATAGCCGAGTGCTCAGCATTCGAAAAGCCCCAATTCCAGCCTTCCCAAGCCGCCATCCTCTCCTCAGTGCCGCTAATGCTCTGCTGGTCTCGACTTGAAGAGCTCTTTCTGAGCCGCAAATTCAACATCGTGCGCGCTTTTGAGCAAAGCGAAGGCCAGGGGAGTGGAAGGTCGCTGGAAGGGGTGTTGGGAGGGGAAAAAGGGATTGATGAGGAGAGTGTAGTGGGGTTTAGCTTGGATTCCAGGCGAATTTACCTGCTTTTCTCTTCACCTGATAGGGCTAGGAACTGGAAAAGAGCTGCTAATCGACTCCTGAAGGCGTATTTTCACCCTCAAGAGCCTGTATCCCCCCGAAGTTCCCTATCCTTGCGTCCCTGTCTCGGCCTTCTCTTCGACATCACCCCTAGCGACTCGCCTCCCGGCCTCAAATTGACCTTCCTGCGGCCCTCTGGAGCCTATGAAGAGTTCTGCGCCTTTGAAAAGGACCAACACCCTGCAGTCGGCAGAGAGACTGCGCTGGCAGCACTGAGACCTAGAGTGGACGCTGGGAGCTGGGCAGTGCTGCGGCTCTTTGCAGAGGAAGAGACTGAGTTGGAGAGGGCGGGGAAGCAGGGGAGAGAGGGCAGGGACTGGCTGTTGAAGCTAATGGACGTGGATCCCAGCCGAATCAACCCTCGCAGTCTCAAATTCCAAGGACAACGCTCCCTCTCAGCCCTGCAAACTGCAGTGAGTCAGCAGCGGGCGGGTCTTCCTCAGTCCGCCAGTCCTGTTTCGTACCTCTTCGCCCTGCTTTCCCTGCACTGCACCAGTCTCGAACTCGCCCTTTCCTCCCTCAACCCCTCCAAACCAGTCACTTCCCAGTCCATGTCCCCTCGTAGGAACCGACTCTTCCCTGCCCCTACCAACTTCTCCAGACCTCACCAGCCCTCCAAGCCCCTGCGCAGGCCGGGGAAGTGGTACCGTGACGCCTGTGACTGCCACATCTACTAGTTAGTCCATAATGAAGGCCTTCCAGATCTTGAAGGATGGGGTTTCCTTCGACAGACAGCGGTTCCGGCGAGATATGGCGCTGTTTGAAGACCTGGAAGAGCCGGACCTCTGCAAGAGACCGAAAATCGCAGAGGCTGGAATACAGGGGAAAGTGGTAATTCAGGGGGGAAAGGCGCCTACAGCCAGCGACACCTTTCCATCGCTCCTAACTGCCTTTCCACAGGGCGTGCAGGACTACATCAGCAGCAACTACGAAAGCCCTACCCTGGTGCAGCGCCACGTCATCCCTGCAGCCCTGGGCAAAAGGGAAGTAATTGCTGTGGCGCCCACAGGGTCTGGCAAGACTTTGGCCTTTTTGCTGCCTTTGGTGAAGCTGGTGAAGGCTAATGGCCGCTTGCGGGGACTTGTGCTGTGTCCGACGAAGGAACTTGCGAAGCAAATATACAGAGAAGCGCTTTTACTGTCGGAATCCACCCAACATCGACTACTTTACATAGGGAAAAAGTCGCCTCCGGCCTCAGAATGGTCCTCTAACTACGATATTGCGATTTCAACTCCTTTAATTTGCGTCCATTTGCTAGGCGAAGCCTTACTGTCATCCCTGCGATATGTAGTTTTCGACGAGGTGGATCAACTTTTCGAGTTAGGGTACATGGAGCAGGTGGAGGCCATTTTGACCAAGTGCAGAGGGGAAAAGCTGGTAAAATGGATGTTTTCCGCCACTTTATTGCCTGCAGTTGAGATGCTGGCCAGGTCCATCATGATCGACCCTGTGAAGGTGCAGATCGGGAGAGCCAACACCACTGTAGGGACAGTTAGCCAGAAGCTGGTTTTCTGCTCAAACGAAGCAGGGAAACTCACAGCTTTACGGCAACTCCTCCAATCAGGCCAACTCACGCCTCCAGTCCTCCTCTTCGTCCAGTCCAAGCACCGGGCCAAGTCCCTCTACCAAGAACTGCACACTTGGCCCATACACGCAGGCCTGATTCACTCCGATTTATCCCCAGGAGAGCGAGAGCTAGTCGTGAAGTCCTTCCGACAGGGCCAAACCTGGGTACTGGTTTGCACGGACTTAATGGCCAGAGGGATAGACTTCCAAGAGATCAAATTGGTGCTGAATTACGACTTTCCGCAAAGCATGGTTGCGTACATCCACAGGATTGGCAGGGCTGGGAGGAGGGGACAAACTGGCGCTGCACTTACTTTCTATACGTTCGAGGATGCACCCTATGTGCGGATGGTCACTAATGTGATGGAGAAGAGTGGATGTGAGGTGCCGGAGTGGCTGCATAATTTGCGCAATCCCAGCAGAAAGGAGAAACGGAGCCTTGAAAAGAAGCCAGTCCGCAGAGAAAAGGTAACAGGCGGATACGGTCTCTCCCGCTCACTCCGCCGCAAACTACACAAATCCAATACTGCACCTCCTGCGCCAGTCGAAGACTCGTCCACTAGTCCTCCATAGCTACTCTCTAGGCCTTAGAAACATAACATGATCAATAGCAACTGCATTTACTTCCGCATGAAGAGCGAAAGGGACAAAACTCGCCTTTCTATCGCGGGCTCTGGGGTCACTGTGAGAGTTTTGAAGCAGAAAATCGCGGAGTTGAAGAATTTCAAGGAAGATGTGACGGGGAAGAAGAAGGGACCGAATCCCGCCTATGTCCTGGTGCTGTTTAACGAGCAAACCAAGGAGGAATATAGAGAAGAAGAAGTGCTGATCCAGTCCGGCACTGCAGTGATGGTCAAACGCACTCCAGTCTCTCTGCGGCCCCGCATAGACGCCATGTCAAACAAACAGGTGGAGGAAGTGGTGGTAGTGCCTGCTGTGCTGAGGGTGCAGGATGGGGTGGAGCGGTATGCGCAGCTGGCGCATATGATAATTGAGGGCAAGACTCCGGATTTCTTGGTGTGTGCGCATTGTGAGGGAGTGGTGGAGGAGCCGGTGCTGACAAGTTGCTGTGGACATGAAGGCTGCGAAAGCTGCATCCAGCGCACCCCCACCTGCCGCCAGTGCCAACAACACTTCGAACTCCTACCCAACAAAGCCCTCCGCGAGCTGCTCTCCAAGGTGAAAACGGAGACTGCAAAGTACCTCTCCGAGCGAGAAGTATCCGCAGAGCTGAGTCCCTATACCAGCGAGAGCGCCTTTTTCCTGATGAAAAGCGACAATCCGGAAAGACTGCTAAGTTCGCTGCGGCAGTCGGAGTGGGTGCTGTATGGAGCGGACCTGCCGGATGTGCTGAATGCAGAATACACGCAGAAGGCAAATGTGCTGTTTCTCTTCATTAGCTACAAAGGCGGGAACTTCTGTGGCTTAGGACGGATGATGTCCCCTGCAGTGAAGCGCACTTGCACTGAGCCGGACTCCAGCGAGCGCAGACCCTCTGCCATTCTCAATGTCCGCTGGCTGCTGCGGGCCAACCTTTCCGCCCTCAAGACGCTCTATATCCGAGGGACGGACGGACTGGTGTTTAAGCGGGGAGGTGCGACAGAGGCCAAGCCCTTTGACCAGACAATGGCCATGAAGCTGATCGCTCTGCTCGAAAATGAGCCCAAAATGGAAGTCCCGGAATTCGTGCAATTCACAGAAGCGCAGCTAAAGCCGGAAGAAGTGGAGGCGGAGGACAAGGCAAAGAAGCACAAGGAGCCGGAAAAGCCCAGGAGAAGGAGCAGGACACCAGATAGACACAAGTCTAAGCGGTAGAATAGGCATAATGGCTACTACAGGTCCGTCTCCCCTCATTGCCACCTACTCGGACTGGTCCCGCGCCTCTCCGCTCCCGGTCCAGGCCCGCTACGAGCCCTTGCCCAACTATGTCCCCAAGCGGACATACCGCCCTACTCCGTCCTCTCCCTTTACCCACGAAGTCCGGCGTCCTGTGAACAAGTACTCTCTAGGGGAAGTCCTGGTCATGGACACCTGCCAGCGGCCTGCCACCGCAGTGCCAGTTCCCCACAAAGCCAAGGCCTGCCAGGCTGCAGGCCTAGCCAGGAAAGCGCCTTTGACTGGAGAAAACAGTCGCCAGGGCGGGCTGGAGGGCAAGTGCGAGCAGTGGACGAGACCAATGACTCCCAAAGGCTTGTGGTTGTACAGAGATTTGAAGCCGGAAGACCACTTCACAGGGAAACGAGAGGTCAAGAGAGTGCGGGTTTCAGAGGAAATGCAGGCTGTCAGGGACTTTATACAGGAGCAGAAGTCGCAGAAGGCAGTGGCCCCTATCCCAGCACTCACTGAGTACATCAGTACCGATGGGAAAGACGTAATTGCCACTATTAACGCTGCATTAGGCGACCCACAGCCTGAAAACCCTCCCTCAGACCCTACAATTCCGTCTCAAATCCTCCCAGAGGCGCCTATTGACGCAGAAAAAGAGCCTATAGAGAGCCTGGAAGACCGAATCCAGGCACTAGAGGCCAAAGCCGCAGTCCTCTCCGCCAACCTCACCAAAAGGACCGAATATCAAGCGGAATTCACCGCTGCCAACAGCTTGACTGGGAGAGTGGAGAGTTTCAAGCCTGCCACCGCGCATATTAGCTACTTCCTTTAGGTGTTAAGCCTAGGGGCGAATGCAATTTCAGTGCTGCATGAGCTCATTTTCGAAGCATTTTA
>Ga0247837_1005481_pt1 | contig 18999 bp, 17 predicted proteins | sample LaCtaG_2_FD_187115 | JGI IMG/M metagenome (GOLD analysis project Ga0247837, IMG submission 187115) | Freshwater microbial communities from meromictic Lake La Cruz, Castile-La Mancha, Spain - LaCruzMarch2015_14.5m | ecosystem: Environmental > Aquatic > Freshwater > Lake | place: Spain: Castile-La...
CTCACCACTCATGCCTCGTAAGCCGATGCATTGTGTTATAGTGGAAGGGTGAGACTTCAGAGCGACACGAAGGCGATCGTGCTGGCGATTTTGGCCGAGCGGCCCGCCCACGGCTACGCCGTGGTGAAGGCAGTCCGCGAGAAAAGCGGAGGCAAGCTCCGCCTCAGCGAAGGGCAGCTGTATCCCGTTTTGTATGCCCTGGAGGCCGCCGAATGGGTGACCGCCGAGTGGGAGAATGGCGACCCGGAATCGCGCCGCCGCATCTACGCCATCACCGACGCCGGGCGGGCCGAGCTTGCCGACCGCACAAAACGCTGGTCCGACTTCGCCGCCAGCGTTACCCGGCTGCTTCGGCCCGACGCCACGACGGAGGCGAAATCATGAACTCAGCGGAGTATCTGGACCAGTTAAGGCAACAACTGACGAAGCGAACTTCGGAAGGGTTTGCCAGCGACTGCATTCGAGAGCTTGAGGGTCACCTGCTGGCATCGCGGGCGGCTCGCGAGGAGCTCGGCGAAAACCCTATCGAGGCAGAGCGACGTGCCATCCTCGACCTCGGCCCGGTTCGGCTTGTCGCCCGCGACCTTGCCCGCCAATACCGGGACACGGGCCGCCAAGCCGAACCTGCGCTCGGCCCAATTCTGATGTTTGGCCTCATTTTCGCTTACGGCTTGGTCTCGTTCGCGACTCCAGGCCTGTCAAGCTTCACAACGGCGAGTTCGGCGGCCATCGTCGGCGCGATCGGCTGGCGAACCTGGCAGACCCGTCGCTGGTTGGTGCGTCCGCTGATGAGCTGGATCGTGGGTGCCGTCGTTGCGGTTCTGGCGGTTTCGCTTTTTGCCAGCTTGAGGCAAGCGGAGGCTTTTCGGGCATCTGGCGAGCAAGCCCGGATGATTCGGCAGGACGAAATCGCCCTCGCACGCGACCGCGCCGCCCTTGCCGCTTGGCAACAGGGCGCGCCGCCATTGACGCAGGGTCCGTCTCCGGTTGCGTACACACAGCAAACCTTCCTGCCGCTCGTGCCGTGGGCTTTTTCATGGGTTGGTTCGGGCGAGCCGTCATTAACAGCGATGGATGCAAAAACCGCCCGGCGCGCCTGGGAAAAGCACGGCGCGGCTTTTGCCGAGGCGGTGAAGGGCCGAGAGGAACAACTGGCCCGGCAAAAGTCGCATCCCGGCGAGCTTGCGCCCATTGCGCGGAACCTCGTGCAGCAGGGCGGATCGGCCCTCGTGTTCCTGCTGGCGGTCGTGGCGGCGTGGAACTGGCTCTTTCTAACGTTGTTTTCTTTGCTGGATCGCCTGGAAGTCACGCGATTCCGGCGGCAAGTTGGTTAAATCGCTCGCGCCTCTCCAACCCTAATCCCCTCATCCCGCCGAGGGAAAGGAGGGGATTTTTGGAACTTAGTTGATGTTCAGCTTCGCGGTGTGGGCGGCGTCGATGTCCAGGGTGGTGTTCGTTTGCGCGGTGATGCTCGCAGGACCGGCGGTTGCGGTGCTCCTCACCGTAACGGTGAAGGTCGCAGAAGTCTCGCCAGCCGGGACGGTGACCGTTGCCGGCGCATCTTGCAGCCGGTAGCTGACCCGAACCGGGAACGTATAGCCACCGACCGGAGCCGGAGTGAGTAGCTGCGCTTTCACGGTTACGGTGCTTCCCGGGGCGGCTGAAGACGGCGCGGAAAGGTCGACGAAGTACTCCGGTTCGTTCCACAACGTAACGGCTTGGAACCCGGTCGAGGTCTTGCCCACCGTCCAGAACCGATTGTTCGGCGCCGGGATCACGAACGAAGTCGACACCGTAAACGGCTGGGTCATTCCGGCCGAGTAAAGCTTTTCGCCGGTGCTGCTAAACGCGCTGTACAGTCCCTGCACGCCCGCAACCGTCGGGCCTCCCGCCAGATAGGCGCGGCCACGAGAAGCAACAAGGCTTGCACCCGAGAAGTAAGGCGCGGCAGCCGCATCCGAGATCGTGTAGGCACCGGAAGATACGCCACCGTCGGTCGAATACTTCAATAGGAACTCACCAGCTCCCACCGTGCTCTGGCCATAGACCAACCAATCGTTCCCTAGCCGGGTTGCCGTCAGGGGCACGGAAGAAGCCGGAGTATTCACTTCGTACGAAACAGTCCCCAACCGCATGGCATAGCCACCACCGAGGGGCTCCCGGCTGACCACCAAGTTCTGGGTCTCAGAAGTACCCAGCCCTTCGGCTCGGGCGTCAAACTCGTTACGAGTTGCCGCGCTGACAAAAGTTAGGCTGGTAGAACCAGGTACGACGTTAGCGGCATACGTCTGCAAATTTGCATCCCTTAGGAAAGGCTGGTTCTGGGAATATCGGAAGTCCATCGCCACTTGCATCCTAGGATCGGCCGGCGTGCCAGTCTGAGTGAGGCCCACCAATTTGTAGTTAAAAGTCGCCCTAAAGTCCCCAGCTGAAAAGCCACCCCCAAGTTTCTCTCTCACATCGGTTACCGATATAAAGGAGCTGTTGACGATACCGGAGGAGGACATCAAGGCCACGCCTAACAAACCGCTCGCATTCCTTAAGGTCACGGCGATTCCGAAGTCGGTTGAGTTTCTTCGGGGCATCTGCATTTGACCGTCTAGGACGTCATAGACTTGGCTGGTAAAAACCCTAAGGATGTGAACCAGAGACAGGCTGCCGACCGTGGTGCCGCTGTCATCGATCTTGCGGATTACAAGGTCTTCCGTCGTGCCGGGATAGTCCGGATTGCCGGCGCGGGGCGAGAGAACGTACGTGTTGCCCGAGCCGTCCAGCATGATTTGGAACTTGCCCGCGACCTGGCCGGGCGCGCTGACCGGCACCGGCGTGTTGATGGTGCTGGACCAACGTCGCACTCCGGCGGCGGTGAATTTAGTGATGACGATTTGCTTTCCGGAGCCGAAGTCCGCTTGTGCGGCGGTTACGAGGTTGCCGCTAGCGTCGACTTTCGCATCAAGAATGACCGGGTTTGTTCGTCCGGCAGGAATGAAAAAGTTGGTGGCTAAGCGAACCGGTCCGGCTAGAGAAACCGAGGCCGCCAATGCAACCAAGGCAGTCAGAACAGATCTAAAAAACATTACGATGAGACTACAACGAATCGACGGCCAAAAACTAGCCTGGAATCTTTTCTTCTCTCCCTCTAATCGAGCGACAGGGAAATGCTGTTGCTAATTTTAACCCACTCTTTCGTTTCACAGACGAGGGGTCAGTGTGCGGGGGGTCCGAATACTCCGAGCTGGATTTAGCAAACTCTCCCTCTCCAACCTCTCCCTCTCGCAGGGCGAAAGGGAGAGGCTTTTTATTTTTACAAACTATAACAAGGCGCGTTCTTTCACGCGGAAGTAAAACGTGACGAGGCTCGCGGCGAGGTCTTGTGGTTCCGATTCCAGGTTTTGGATGCCCGCCGACGTCATCAACATGGTTGCCTTCTGCCGGTCCTCCGAGAGGATTCCCGCCGCCGTTACGGCAAACATGTCCTGCGGATTCTCAATCGTCTTCTCCGTCACTTCCGCAAGCCGTGGGTCCAGTACGCGGGCAATGAGCGCCAAGTGTCGCCGCGCCAGCGGAACGTACGCCGACAGCAGTTCCTTCGCCCGGTCAGGGTCCTCATAGTCCGTGAACGAAACCAGCAAGGAGCGCCGCTTCCACCGGGTGGCGAGGTACGAGAACGCGGCCACCGGGTCCGATTCGACCGGCTCGGCGACGAGGTCGTGGCAGGCCTCAATGATGGCCCCAACCTGCGCGCGGCCCTTGCGCGGCGGAAGGTACCGACGAACTTGGTCGCTATACACGAGTAGGCCCACCAGGTCGCCCGCCATCGCCGCCGCGTTGGTGAGCATGAGTAGCGAATCCAGCACGTAGTCGAGCTTGCGGACGCCGTTCACCTCGGCCAGCATGTGCCGACCGATGTCGATGGTGATCATCACCACCTGGTTGCGCTCGGTTTCGTACTGCCGAACCACGAGCTTTCCGCGGCGCGCGCTGGCCTTGTGGTCGATCTTACGGAAGTCGTCGCCGTCGCCATAGTCGCGCAGCGATTCAAATTCCATGCCGATGCCACGGTTGCGCGTTCGGCGAATTCCGATTTCCCGCAGGCGTCCCTGCTGCTTCAGAAGGTCAAATTCGCGCAGGGCAAGAAGGTTGGGATAAACGCGAACTGGCTCCTCGTTTGCCAAAAATACGTCCCGGGTGACCAGCCCAAATGGGCAATCCAACCGTAAAAACGTGCCTCGAAACTGGTGCAGGCCGCGTTCTTGGGGCGTGACCGTGTACTGAAATTCCAGCGGCTCTTCGGATTGCAATAGGAATGGGAACGGCTTGTTAGAGGTGGGGAAGAACTCCGGTGGTTCATCGCGAACAATCCCGCGAATCGGTTCGGCGCCTTCGTTGTTCAAAATCAGCCGGACCTTGTTATCGGCGCGAACCGAAAGCAAGGGATCGAACTTGCGGGTGACGGTTAGTCCGTCGAGCCGGGGCATGAGACGAAAAGTAATGTAGGCCGCCGCAAAAAGCAGGACGTTATAGGCAACGGCAACGGCCGGCGCGCCAAGCAGCGCGGCGATACCGGCAATCGGTATGCCCGCTAGCAAGAACCAAAGGAACCGGCGCGTAAAAACCATCTCTCTAGGGCATGATAATCGAATCTGGCCGAACAATTTGGGCCAAGGCCTTACCCCTGCCGGAACTCGGTTACACTTTATCCGTGCAACAGGACCTGGCGATTCTCACGCCGGAAAAATCCATCCTCACCTTCCGGTTAGCCGGCTTGGGGGCACGCGCCGGCGCCCATCTCATCGACATTGGGATTATTTTCGCGAGCATCGTCGGTACAGGCATTGCCACAGCACTCGCAACCACCGTCATCGGCTCCGATATCGCGACCGGCTTCTTTGCCATGTTCGCGACGTTTTTCCCGTTTCTCTACTTCATTCTCTTGGAGGGCTTTTGGAACGGGCAGACCGTCGGCAAGAAAGCCACCGGGTTGCGGGTTCGAATGGCGGACGGAACGCCCATCACCTTTCTCGCGGCGTTCTCGCGAAACCTCATGCGTCCCGCTGACCTGCTGCCGGGAACCTATTTGGTGGGAATCGGTGCCATGTTTACGAATCCTCGTTCCCAGCGGGTGGGTGACCTCATCGCCGGCACGGTGGTTTGCAGCGAAAAGATGCCGACCGGATCGATCTCCATTACGCCCCACACCGCCGGAATCCACCCGCTCGAATCCCAAATTGGCGACCTGAAGGGAATGACGACAGAAGAGTATTTTGCCCTTCGGCGGTTCGCAGACCGATTCCCCGAGCTTTCGGCCACGGTGCAGCAGCGGCTCACCCGCGAGGTCTTCCTTCCCATCGCCGAAAGGCGGAACATTCCGATCCTTCCGAACATGCATCCTATCTATCTGGCCGAGGCCGCCGTCATGAAATATGGCCGCCAGAACGGCCTGCTGTAGACGTGCAGAACGCGTGGAAAACTCTGTGGAGAAAAAACGGAAAAGATGGGCTAACTTTTCCGGCGGGAAAACCAGGCACCGATTGTGGAAGAAATCATCGCTTATTCCCGAGTTTTCCACGGGCCGAAACGGTGAGTTCGTTTCAGGTTTGGTCGCTTAAACCGATAAATATGCTTCGCTTTGTGACCGCGCAGGCCAAGTTATCCCCGCCATCATAATAAATCTAGATAAGTATTCATTGTCTGCTCTTATTGGAAACCATGCTGGAAAACTCTGAACCCTTTGTGATCGAACAGGGTTCCAGGGAGGTCTTCGTGCTGGAGGAAGTTGCCTTGCGGAACTACCGAAACTACGCGGAGCAGAAGGTTGTCTTGTCGCCGGGATTTAACGTGTTTGCAGGAGCCAACGCCCAAGGCAAGACCAATTTCCTAGAGGCGATCTATCTGCTGGCAACCACCCGGCTGTTGCGTGGACGTAAAGACGCCGAGGCGATTTTGGAAGGCACCGAACAGGCAACCGTTTTGGGAACCCTGCGCGAAGGGGCGACCCAACTCTCGGTGGTGTTGGACAGGCACGCCCGGAAGCGCTGCGCGATCAACGGGCTGGGGCTGCCTCGAGCCGCCGATCTGATTGGTCGGCTGCCCTGCGTTTGCATGAGCGCCGAAGATATGGCGATCGTTCGGGGGGAACCCAGCGACCGCCGGCTGTTTCTCGACCTTGAGCTTTCGGCACTTTATCCGGCCTACCTCCGGCATCTTTCCGTTTATAAGCGGGCCGTGGAGCAAAGAAATTCGCTTCTGCGGCTCTCTCGTGAGCAATTCGTGCCGGGAGAGGTGTTCGAGCCGTGGGAGGTCCAGATCGCTCAGCACGGCACCGCAATGCGGCAATTCCGCAATGAGCACCTCGACCGGTTGCGGCCGGTGGCGCAGGAGATTCACCGCCAGATGGCACCCGGCGAAGAGCTGTCGCTGGTTGTCGAGCGAAACGACGAGGGGGAGTTGCTGGACCTCCTGGTTCAGAGCCGACCAACCGACACCGCACGTGGAGGAACCGGGGTGGGACCGCACCGCGATGATTTGGGGGTGGAGATCTCTGGACGGACGGCGCGTCAGTTTGGCTCGCAGGGGCAGCAACGAACCGCCGTCATTGTCATCAAGGTGGCCTCTCTGTTGGCCGCACGCGAGGTTTTGGGGGCGGCACCGGTTCTCTTGCTGGATGACATCCTGAGCGACCTGGATGAGCACCGGCGGGCCCACTTGGTTGAAGTCGTGATTGCCTATGCGCGGCAGGCGGTTTTGACGTGCACCGAGGCTTCGGCAGCCGGCGAGAAGATCTTGAAAGCAAGCCGGGTTTTCTCGGTAGATGCCGGTACGATTCACGTGGAATGAGACGGGTCGGCGAGATGGTGGACCAAGTGATTGGCCAACGGAATGTTTTGCGAACGGCCCGGGCCCGGCTGACCATGCGGGCTTGGAATTCCCTCGTTGGGGACGTTTTGGCAAAGAAGTGCATGCCGGACCGTTACGACGACGGTGTGCTCTACGTTACCGTTCAAAGCGGCGTTTGGCACCAAGAATTGCGAATGCAAAAAGAACGTATTTTGGCGATCTTGCGGCGGCACTCTGGCGAAGACGACCTCTTCCGTGACGTGCGGTTTAGCGTTCGGCCCGAAGAAGATGGGAAGTTCTTTCAACCTCCGGTACCGAAACCCGTGACACCGCCATCTGGAATGGACTATAGTCGCAGCATCCGTGACATTGCCGAAGAACGAAGAAGGCAGCGGCCAGCTCGGCTGGACGAGTCTTAAGCAGCAGCTAGCGGCCCGGCCGGCGGTGGCCGTCCTGTTTGGGCTGGTGGTCGGGCTCACGCTACGGCAGCATCCGGGCCACATCTTCTTTCTTTTGGCCGGGTTGTGGTTTGTGGATGACCGCCGGTTTCGCGTTTCTCTCGGGTTGTCTTTTTTGCTTGGGGCCGTGCTTACCCCGCAGTTGGCACCTCGTCTGGAGGCTTCTTCCTACCGGCGGGAGGTCGTGGAAGTCGTGTCGGTTCCTAGGGTCGGGCCAGATGGCGTTACCTTCAACGCAAAGTCGAGCTCGATGGGCTATCGGTTTTTTCTTCCGCATGGGCCAGTTGCGGATCGCCTGATCGTTGGCGATCGGCTGCAATTTGGAGGTGTGGTTCGACCGTTGCGACCCGAAACTGAGATGAACTTTCGGGTGCAAGGCGTTTCTGGCCGGGTCGTGCCGGACCGGGTTGCCGTTGTTGGAGAGGGCACTTGGTTGGCCCGGACGGCTAAAAGTGCGTCCCTCATGTTTAGCGGTCGGATGAACGCCTGGCTTCCGAGAGAGCCAGCTAATTTTATGAATGCGCTCGTGCTCGGCTCCCAGGATCTTCTGCCTGAGAAAACCGCAGAGTCGTTGCGGGCGACCGGCACTTTTCATGTGGTCGCGGCCTCGGGAATGCAGGTCACCGCCTTCGCCTCGATCATCGCGTTGCTCGTTCGGCGTCTCCCGGTTCCGCGTGGGTTTCGGTTCGGATTGATCGCGGCGGTTTTGATTCTGTACACGCTGGTCGCGGGTGCCAGCGTGGCGGTGGTTCGGGCCGCAATCATGTTCCTTGTTGCGTACGGGGCGTTCTTCTATCGCCGGGAGCGCGACTTCCTATCGTCGTGGTGCATCGCCGGAATCGCCATTTTGCTTTGGCAGCCCAGCGCGATCTTCCAGATCGGAGCGCAGCTTTCCTTCATCGTGATGCTTTTCCTTGGGTTGTTTGGCGGGATCGGCGAATCCGACCTGCCCTGGAAGAACCTCCTGCGTTCCTCTTGGGTCGGCTTCTGGGCTTCGTCGCCGCTGACCGCCTACTACTTTGGCTTCGTGCCCGGTCTGGCGTTGCTGGCAAACTTGCTGATCGCCAGCGCGATCACCGTGTTGTTCTTTGCCGGTCTTGGGCTCGCTGCGATCGGTTCAGTGTTTCCCGGCGTGTCCGCTTGGGCGGCACCTTGGCTCCTCGGGAATCCGCTTCGATGGATCGAGTGGGTTACAACATCGCTCGGCTCTGATCCCCGGCTGCAGTTCCCCGTGCCAGCATTTTCTGGTTATCTACTGTTCATCTACTACGGTGCAATTTTGTGGTTCTGGAGGCCGGTGAAGCGTGAAGCATAGGCTCTTGACGGCGGCGATCGTTTGCCTGTTGCTCCTTGCCTGGGGTTTTTGGCCCCGTCCGGCGATTCGCCGCGCGATCTTTCTGGCCGTCGGGCAGGGCGACTGCACCGTGATTCAAAGCGGCGACACGGCCATCTTGATTGACACCGGACCGAAACGCGCCCGCGATGACGCCGGTGAGCGACTCGTGGTGCCGAAGCTTCGCAAGTACGGAATCAACCGCGTCGAGCGGATCATTCTCACGCATCCTGACGGCGACCACGTGGGCGGAACCGGTGCCGTCCTGGCACGGTATCCCAGCGCGAAGCTGGTGGCCTCCTCAGGATTCGAAGGGAACGACCAGATGGTCGCTTGGATTCAATCTTGGAGAGCTCAACTAAAAGATGTGCAATGGCTCACCAGCGGCGCGTTCGACTTTGGCGGCTTGCGCTTTGATATTTGGTGCCCTTCGGTTTCGGCTGCTACTCCGGATAACGATGGCTCGGTGTGCACCCGGGTCGCTGGTTCGAAAGGTTCTTTGGTGATTACAGGCGACTTGAGCGGCGACCGGGAAGCGGAGCTGATCGCCGTAACCGGATGGCGCTCCGACATCCTGAAGGTTGGCCATCACGGCTCGAAGTCGAGCAGTTCTGCCCAGTTTTTGGCCGCAATCCAGGCGCGAGCGGGGATCATCTCCTGTGGCCGGGAGAACAGCTACCGGCACCCGCACCCGGAAACGCTTAAGCGTCTCGAGGATGCGGGCATCCGGGCATTTCGCACCGACACGGACGGCGACCTGATCTACGACTTCGACACCGGCCGCCTGACGAAGGGCGACTAGGCGTTTTCCTCGAAGGCTCGTCGCCGTTCTTCCAGCCGCAGAACCTTCTCGGAAAGCTCCAGAAGTGCCGCCTGGTCGCGCTGAATGACCTCTGGCTTCGCCTTTTCGGTGAACTGTGGGTTCCCCAATCGGGCGGTGAGTTTCGCGGCGTCCTCGCGAGCTTTTGCGAGTTCGCGATCCAGTCGGGCCATTTCTTTTTCGTTGTCGACAAGACCCTCGACCGGCAGGTGGAGGTCTACCCCCGCGACGGTTGCGGTGATGTGTGCCTCGGTCGGCTTGCCGAATCGAATCTCTTCGAACCAGGCTTGAGACATGATGATCCCGATTCCGTCGTTTAGGTCACCCTCAACGTACAGCACCGGAACCCTACGGATTGCCGGGAGGTTGATAGTCGCCCGGAGTGCGCGCGCCGCCCGCACGATCTCGAAAGTTCGCTCGACACTTGCCTCTGTCTCAGGGTTAACCAGACCGGTGGAAGTTCGCGGCCAAGAGGAGCCCATGAGCAGCGGAACCTTGTTTTGCAGCGGAAGGTGCGAATACAGCTCCTCGGTGAGATGCGGCATCACCGGATGCAGCATCGTCAGGAACGACTCGATGGCGGTGAGCAAGACCCATTGCGGCACTTCCCGGGTGGTGATGTCGGCCAGCCGCACCTTCGATACCTCGATGTACCAGTCGCAAAGGTCATTCCAGAAGAATCGGTACAGCTTTTGGCAGGCAAGTTGAACATCGAAGGCAGCGTAAGCTTCTTCGATTTCCTTCTCCGCGCGCTCCAGCCGCGCGAGCAGCCATTCGTCGACGGGGTTCAGCTCGGTGGGCGGCAACGGCGGCTCCTCAACGTTCATCAGGATAAAGCGCGTGGCGTTCCAGATCTTGTTGCCGAAGTTCCGGGCCTCTTCGTTCTTTTCCTCGCTATACCGAACGTCCTGGTTGTCGCCGGTTTGGCTTAGGAGCGTCCAACGAAGCACGTCGGCCCCAAGGGTGCTGATCACGGTCATGGGGTCCACGCCGGTGCCAAGTGATTTGCTCATTCGGCGACCGTCCTTGGTGAGTACGGTGGCGTGGATCAGCACGTTGGTAAACGGTTTTGCGCCCATCCGGTCAAAGCCCATCATCAGCATCCGCGCAACCCAGAGGTTGATGATGTTCCGGTCCGTGATGAGCGTGTTCGTCGGATAGTAGCGCGCCAGATCGGCGGTCTCGTCTGGCCAGCCGAGGGTTGCGAAGGGCCAAAGACCGCTGGAGAACCAGGTGTCGAGCACGTCTTCGTCTTGCCGCACAATGGGAACCTCGCCTGCCTTTTCCTGCGCGTCTTCCCAGCTGAGGGCGGCATACGGCTTCTCGTTGGCGTCGTAGTAGATCGGGATGCGATGACCCCACCAGAGCTGCCGGCTCAGCGTCCACTCATGGACGTTCTCCATCCAGGCGAGGAAAATCCGCTCGTAGCGAGCCGGCGTGAACTTGATTTCTCCGTCCTTCACGGCCTCGATGACGGGTGCGGCGAGCTTGGGCTGATCGCAGAACCACTGCTCGCTGAGCAGCGGCTCGATGACGTCTTTCGACCGGTCGCTGATCACCACCGCGATTTCGTGATCCTCAATCTTCTCGATGAAGCCCTGCGCTTCCAGTTCGGCAACGATCAACTTTCGGGCGGCGTTGCGGTCAGCTCCGTCGAGGGAACGCACGAAGTCCGATAGCTCCTCGTGGGAAATGTCAGTGAGCGTCACCTTCGCGGTCTCATCAAAGATCACCGGCATGGTTAGGCCGTGGCGCACTCCTACGCCGTAGTCGTTTGCATCGTGCGCAGGCGTAATCTTCACCGCGCCGGTTCCGAACTCGGGATCGGGATAGATGTCGGCGACAAGCGGGATTAGCCGGTTCACCAAAGGGAGGCGAATCTCCTTGCCAACCTTCCCGTGGTATCGGGCGTCGCTTGGGTGGACCGCAACCGCAACGTCCGCGAGCATCGTCTCGGGCCGTGTGGTGGCAATCACGACGAACCCCGATCCGTCGGCGAAGGGGTAGCGGACGTGGAAGAGGTGGCCCTTTGTGACCTTGCGCTCGGTCTCGATATCGGAGACGTTGGTTCGCAGCGTAGGGTCCCAGTTCACAACGCGCTTGCCGCGAAAGATGAGGCCACGCTCAAACCAGTCGATGAAGACCTCGAGAACGCTGTTGGCGTAGTCCTCATCCAGTGTAAATCGGCTCCGCGACCAGTCGAAGGCGCAACCGAGGGCGCGAAAACCTTCCAGGATCATGGAGCCAGACTTCTCACGCCATTCCCATACGCGCTCGTTAAAGCCCTCTCGGCCCAGCTCGGCTGGATGGATTCCTTGCTCGCGAAGCTGCTTGCTTACAACAGATTGCGTGGCGATTCCGGCGTGGTCGTGGCCGGGGAGGATGAGCACCGATCGTCCGCGCAGCCGCTCAAACCGGCCGATCATGTCCTGGAGGGGATAGCACAGCGCGTGCCCCATGTGGAGGCTTCCGGTGATGTTTGGCGGCGGAATCGTGATGCAGAACGCCCCTTTCGCAGGGTCGGCATCGGGCTGGAACAACCCGGCTTCCTCCCAGCATTGATACCATTTGGTTTCGCTGGCGGTCGCGTCATAACGGGTTGGCATTTCGAAGGTGTTCGAGGTGTTTTCCATGGGCATACACTCCAAGTCCGGGAGTGCAGTTAGTGTACCGAGGCATGTTTCACGTGAAACAATTCCCTGCGGCCGTCAGATTTTGCCAGCCAATCGGCTGATCGCAACCGCGATGACCGGAGCGGCAAACAACACGCTGTCAAGTCGATCCATGATTCCGCCGTGCCCAGGCAGAAGATCACCGCTATCCTTCACTCCAGCCTGGCGCTTCACATAGCTTTCAAACAGGTCTCCAAGCTGGCCCAGAATGCCGCAAAGCATTCCGCAGAGAAGCCCCATCAGGGGAGACTGCCCCACCAACGGACCGAGACCCCAACCCACTAACGTAGCCGCAAGAAAATTGGCGATGCTACCTTCCCACGTTTTTCCGGGCGAGATCTGCAGGGCCAATGGGTGGCGCCCAAACTTCTTTCCGATCACGATGGCGGCGGTGTCTCCTGCCCAAACAGGCACCATGGCAAGAAGCATCGGGTTTGCCAGGTTCCAAAGTCCAACCTGATCCGGCAACTGGTGCAGCCAAATTAAAGAGAGCAAGGGAATAGTGAGCCAAACCGTGCTGGCAAATTCGGCCTGCAAGACCAGCGGCTTCGGCCAATCGCGTAGGTGATAAACGAGCGGTGTCAGGCCAATCAATGCGGCCCAGGTAAGGGCCCAGCCCTCCGGCTGCACCAGCTTCTCCAACAGGCCGCGGTTAAGCCAAAAAAACAGCGCGGCGGTAACGAGCAATGCCGTGCCGACGATCGGCACGGACCGTTTTTCTCCCGTGAGCAGGCCGCTAATCTCTCGGTGTCCCAGCCATGCCAGTACGACGGCTAGGAGGCAGATGGGAAGAATCCCGACGTAAGCAACGGGCAAGAGAGTTACGGTCGCGAGCACTAGCCCCGTCAAAACCCGTTGCTTCATTATCCAGGCGATTATAGTCCATGCAGGCCTAAATCGCCCGTGGGATCAATCTTCGACTTCGGCAACCGGTGCGTTGACCAGTTTAAGGGCGACCTGAACGCGGTTCTCGCAGTGCAGCTTTCGCATAACCACGCTCACCAGGTTCTTCACGCTCTGCTCGCGCAGGCCGGTTTGAACCGAAATTCGTCGGTTGCTCATTCCCTTGGCGACCAGCAAAGCGACTTCGTACTCGCGACGGCTGAGAACGTTGTCCTCTTTCGAGCCGTACGGCTTGCGGCCCTCGCGAACGAGTGGTCGGCGCAGCTTGAGCGGGGTGGAAACGGCACCGAGAGCGTCGTAAAGCGACTTTGCCGATTGGGCGCGGGTCACGATTCGGTCGACGGGAATGCCCTGGTACATCTCCATCTCATCCTCTTGGATGATGAGGATGATTTCGAAGTCGCCAAATGCGCGCGCGCCCAGCAGAAACTGCAGATCGCTCTGGTCAAGCTTCGTGCTGTCGATAACCAGCGCCTGCGCGTACTGATCCTTCGCAGCGGTGATCAGGGATCGCGTGTCCAGCTCTACCGCAACGACCTCGCAAGATTGGTTTGCGGAGAGGAGGGCGACGAGGGCGTCGCTCCACAAAGGCTCTTTACAGCTGAGCGCAATGCGCATGACGGAATCGTAGTTTCTGCTCACGGTTAGTCTCTCGAACGTTCGTTCAAACGCAGAATACTACGAACGACGAAATTTTTGGGGAAATGCGTGCGCAATTCCCCTGTAAGACGTACCGGGTTACCGCCAAAGGCTGGCTTACGGATTGATTTTGGCTTTGATCGTCGTTTTGAACGGCGCCTTCAAGCCGAAGTAATCGGAAATGGTTAGGGTGATCGTGAATGTGCCGGGTCGTCGGAACTTATGCTTCACGACTTGGCCTTCTGCGTCAACTTCAACTCCGTCCGAATCGTCGAAATCCCAGGTGTACTTGAGAACGCTGGTACCACCCTGACCGGTGGCCGAGAACACCACTTCTGAGCCCAACTCTCGGTTGATTGTGCGAACGTTCGGTTCGCCGCGAACCGGCGTACTATCGTTAATCACCCGGAGGTCGCCAAGGTAAACGACGGCCGACACGTCGGTGCTGAATGCAACCGACTGCACCATCTTATTGGTTCGCTCGAAACCTGAAATGGCCATCAAAGGAACCGCCACGCTGCGCCATCCGCGCTCGCCGGTACCCGACGACGTGTTCACGGGAACATACGTCTCCGACTTCTTGCCGTCGGTGGTCGTGATGATCACGCGAATCGTCTTGAGCTTCGTGGCCGCCGCCGCGCCGCCGCGCGCCGCTGCCGGAGGGCCACCGATACCGGCTCCACCGAAGCCGCCCTGCCCGGCACCACCCGGAATTCCTGGAGGAGGGCCGCCAACGCCCGCTCCACCAAATGCACCGCCTCCACCTACGCCGCCGCGTCCGCCGCCAATCACGGTCGAAGAGTCTGAGGTTCGATAAACCAACCGCAGCAAGTTGTCCTTGTCCGTGAAGGCTTTCGCCAGGTCCACCGACTTGCCGAGCGTAATGATTCCGCCCTGGAAAAAGTTTCGCGAAGAGAACCGGATGGAATGGGCACCTTCGTAGGCCGCATCATCAGACTCGGAGATCGTGCCGCTGCCCCAACCCTTCACGGTTAGTCCTTGGTCGGCGATCATTTTCACCGGAGTGTAAATTACTTCGGCGGCACCCGGGGCTTGCGCCACGGCAACCTGGGTGGTGGCGAATGCCGCAAAGGCAAGCAACGGAACGGCAATCACGGCCTTCTTCATCATTTTCTCCATTCGGTGAACACTTCTATTCTAACGACAAATCTGTCTGAGGGCTACGCCTCTTCACGAATCCGTTCGATTTGCAGCGCGCGTCCGCTCGTTTTTTCGACGCGAACAACCACCCCGCAGAGTACACCCGACTCGTTTGCCACTTCAAAACGCTCGGGAAGGCCTCCGCGAAATCGCCGAAGAATCAGGTCACGGTTCATTCCGAGGATGCTTTTGCGCGGCCCGCACATGCCGACATCGGTGATGTATGCGGTGCCGCCATCAAGAATCGCCTCGTCGGCGGTCGTCACATGGGTGTGGGTTCCCACCACTGCACTCGCTCGTCCGGACACGTGGTAACCCATCGCGATCTTCTCGCTGGTCGCCTCGGCATGAAAATCCAGAAAGATGTGGTTGGTGTCGGCGGCCTCTAACCAATCGTCCGCCATCTTGAACGGGTCGTCGTAAACCGGATCCATCTCCACCCGCCCGGAAAGATTCCAGACTGCGAGCCGAACGCCGCTCCGTTCGAAAACGGTTTGGCCACTCCCCGGCAGTCGAGCCGAGAAGTTGCCCGGCCGAATGATGTTTGGGTTGTCTTTTAGGTACGGGCCGATTTCGCGCTTATTGAACGCGTGGTTGCCGAGCGTGATCACATCGATCCCCATCGCAAAAAATTCATCCGCAATCTTTGGGGTGATGCCGATACCGGCAGCCGCGTTCTCGCCGTTTGCGATGACGAACAACGGATCCAAGCGGGACATGAGGTGCGGTAGCCGATTCTCGACGGCGCGTCGACCGGGCTCGCCCACAATGTCGCCCAGGAAGAGAATTCGGTAGTCGGCCACGCTGGAATTATCCCTTTTGCTTCGACTTAGCGTAGTTCACGGCGCGGCGTTCGCGAATCACCGTGATCTTGATTTGGCCCGGATAGTCCATTTCGGTCTCGATTCGCTGCGCGACCGCGCTCGCTAGCCGCGACGCCCCGAGGTCGTCGATTTCTTCCGGTCTCACGATGAGGCGAACCTCGCGGCCGGCCTGCACCGCGTAGGACCGCTCGACGCCGGGGAAGTCGTTGGCAAGGGCCTCTAACGAGGTGAGCCGCTTTAGATAGTTCTCTAGGTTCTCGCGCCGGGCACCCGGTCGTGCCGCGCTGATCGTGTCGGCGACGATCACCAGGACTGCCTCCGCGCTTGTCGGTTCGATGTCGTTGTGGTGCGCGCCAACGGCAAGCAGAATCCCATCCTTCTCGCCCTGGGTCCGCAGGAACTCCATGCCGGTGAGGGCATGCGGACCCTCAAACTCGGGACCAAGTGCCTTTCCGATGTCGTGCAGCAGGCCAGCCCGCTTTGCAAGCTCGGCGTTCAAGCCGAGTTCGAACGCGAGGTTTTCTGCCAGCCGAGCGACTTCGACGCTGTGGTCAAGTACGTTCTGCGCGTAGCTGGTTCGGAACCGCAGGCGGCCCATTGTCTCGATGGTTTTCGCCGTCAATCCGCTGACGTTCGCGCGCTCGGCGGCACGCTCCCCGGCCTCCAAAATCATTCGGCTTACCTCGGTCTGCGCCTTTTCGTAAAGTTCCTCGATGCGTACCGGGTGGATTCGTCCGTCCAGCATCAGGTTCATCAGCGTTAGGCGGGCGGTTTCGCGCCGAACCGGGTCGAACGACGAGATGACGGCGGCTTCCGGCGTCTCGTCGATGATAAGGTCCACGCCGGTAACTTGCTCGAACGCCCGGATGTTGCGGCCCTCGCGCCCGATGATCCGTCCTTTCATGTCTTCGCTGGGGAGCTCGACGACGGCCAGCGTCGCCTCGGTCACATAATCCACGACCGACCGCTGGATGACATCGAGCACAACCTTCTTGGCTTTTCGCTCGATTTCGGTGACGGCGCGAAGCTCCGCTTCCTTCGCCTTTTTCATTCCGATTTCGTGGAACTCGGCTTCGATCTGCGCCAGGTAAACGCCCTTTGCCTCGGCGGCGGAGAGACCCGCGACCCGCTGGATCTCCTCCTCGATGGCGCGCGAGCGGCGGTCAATGCTCTCCTCGCGCTCTAACGCCGCCCGCTGTTCCTTGAGCAGCCCTTCTTCTTGCGATTCCAGCTTGAGGCGTCGCTCTTCGAGCTGGGTTTCCTTCTGCTCGAGCCGGAGCTCATCCCGTTTTTGGTTCGCTTGCCGCTCTCGAATCTCCTCATTTGCCACCCGGACAATTCGTTCGGCATCGGCGCGGGCGTCGTCAAGGGTGCGGTCGGCGCGTTCCTTAAGGTCCCGGCGTTCCTGATCTACGGCGGCACGTGCCGGTCGAATCAGGCCGAGATACAGGGCGATGACGACGAACGTTCCGGTGCCCGCGGCCGCGGCGATTGCTTGGGCGAGCTGCGTCATGCACTCCTATTGTGACCGTTCGCGCCAGGCCAGAATCGCTTCTTCTTCGAAGCCATGGCTCGCAAAGTAACGCGCCATTTGGGCATCCGTCCTGCCCCGGGTGGGAATCTGTGCCATTCGCTCCGCCTCGCTTGGCATCGCCCGCACGACGTCTTCGAGGAGGTCCGGCTCGACGTTGCGCTCCCTCAGCTTTTCCCTCAGGTATCCGTCCCCATAGTCGGCCCGCTGCCGGCAAAGGGCTTCAGCGGCCCGGAGGTCGCTTTGCAAACCTTCGCGTTGAAGCTGGGCGATCACCGGCTCGTTGCCCTCACCGAGGGCTTCTTGCAGTTCCGAGGCGAACCGCTCGCGCTTGGCGAGCAGGTTCAGCGCCTTCTCTCTCGGTGACACGGGTTATGCCTCGTCTTCTTCCTCGAACGGCTCGTCTACGGAAACGGGACCTTTCACGCGTAGGGCTTGCTCTTCCTTGAAGATTGCCCGCACCTTGGTGTCGAGCTCGGCGACCATCGTCGGATGCTCATCGAGGAACTGTCGCGCGTTGTCGCGACCTTGGCCCAGGCGGGTGTCGCCGTAGCTGAAGTAGGTTCCCGACCGGGTGATCAAGTTTCTCGAGACGCCGATGTCGAGCAGGTCGCCCGACTTCGAAATGCCCTGGCCGAAAATCATGTCGAACTCCGCCAGTTTGAAGGGTGGGGCAACCTTGTTCTTCACGACCTTCACCTTTGTTCGGGCACCAATCTGATCGGTGCCGACTTTGATCGCGTCGCCTTTTCGAACCTCAAGCCGGATGCTCGCCCAGAACTTGAGGGCGCGGCCGCCGGGCGTCGTTTCCGGGTTGCCGTACATCACGCCGATCTTTTCGCGCAGCTGGTTGATGAAGATGGCGGCGGTCTTCGACTTGTTCAGCGAGCCACCGAGCTTTCGCAGCGCCTGGCTCATCATTCGCGCCTGGAGACCGACGTGCGCATCGCCCATCTCACCTTCGATTTCGGCTTTGGGTACCAATGCGGCGACCGAGTCAATGACGACAATGTCGAACGAACCCGACTTAATCAGCGCATCCGCAATCTCAAGAGCTTCTTCGCCGCTGCTTGGCTGCGAAAGATACAGTCGATCCACGTCGACACCAAGCCGGCGGGCATAGTCCACGTCCATCGCGTGCTCGGCATCGATGTAGAGCGCGAGGCCGCCCAGCTTTTGGGCCTCGGCAACGCAGTGCAAGGCGAGGGTCGTCTTTCCGCCCGACTCCGGTCCGTAGATCTCGGTGATCCGCCCCCGAGGCAATCCGCCGATGCCAAGCGCAAGGTCGAGGCTGAGTGAACCGGTCGGAATCGCCTCGACTGCCTCGCGGGTGTCATCCCCCATGCGCATGATGCTCCCTTTGCCAAAGGCCCGCTCAACCTGACTCAGGGCGTTTTGCAGGGCGCGATCTTTATCGCTCGTGTCAACGGCTTCTTTCGCAACGGTGGGTTTTTTCATCAGCTTTGGCTCCGATCAGACCGGAAATACATAGACGAATATATACCAAAACGGAGCCCTTGTCAAGCCTCATTCTGTTCTCCAGAAAAAAACTTGGTTGACGGTTTCGAGAATTTTGGGCGATTTTGGAAAGCGTTGCCATACTAATTCCCGTGGCTTGCCTTCGGCTGATTCTGGTCCTCTTCTTCGCGCTGGTCGCGGCAACGGCAAGACCGCAGGCCGAGGCGACCGAGATTCGCATGATGGCGGGGCCGGGCTATGGAATTCCGCCCAAAGAAGCCACCACCACGACCGCGCTCATCCGCCGGTCCGTCTTCGAGGATTTCCACCGGCGCAACCCGGACGTGCGGGTCGTGAACGCGG
>Ga0247837_1005482_pt1 | contig 18998 bp, 14 predicted proteins | sample LaCtaG_2_FD_187115 | JGI IMG/M metagenome (GOLD analysis project Ga0247837, IMG submission 187115) | Freshwater microbial communities from meromictic Lake La Cruz, Castile-La Mancha, Spain - LaCruzMarch2015_14.5m | ecosystem: Environmental > Aquatic > Freshwater > Lake | place: Spain: Castile-La...
TATTGCGTTATTATACTTGAGAAGTTAAATTATCGCGATATTTTTTAAACTAAATCTAATTTGCCATAATAACGTAAGTTAATTTAAAAATATTCGACACCAATTGCTTTACGTACTTCATACAAAGTCTGGGCGGCAACTGCTTTGGCTTTAAGTGAGCCTTGGCGGAGGATTTCCATAACAGCGGCTTTATCTTGAGCAAATTCGGCACGGCGTTCGCGAATTGGACCAAATTTAGCCTCTAATACTTCGAGTAAATAACGTTTTACTTTCATGTCACCCAGACCACCACGTTGGTAATGAGCTTTCATTTCTGCTACTACGGCTTTATCGGTCGCAAAAATATCTAAATAGGCAAATACCATATTTCCCTCGATCTTACCTGGATCTTCAACGCGAATATGTTCAGGATCAGTAAACATTGACATAACTTTCTTTTTGAGCGTATCGGCATCATCACCCAAATAAATGCAATTACCTAATGATTTACTCATTTTGGCTTTGCCATCGAGACCAGCTAAACGTGCGTTGGTTGAGAGTAGGGCTTTGGTTTCAACCAAGACATCTCCGTAAATATTATTAAACTTGCGCACAATTTCATTGGTTTGTTCAATTACGGGTAATTGATCTTCACCAACTGGCACTACGGTGGCTTTAAAAGCGGTAATATCTGCCGCTTGCGAGACAGGGTACATTAAAAAACCAGCTGGGACTTCTGCGCCATAACCTTTTTGTTGCATTTCGCTTTTGACGGTTGGATTGCGTTGTAAACGTGCCACCGAGACTAAATTAAGGTAAAACATGGTTAATTCATTTAGCTCTGGAATTGCCGATTGAATAAAGAGCGTGGTTTTACTTGGATCTAAGCCAACCGCCAAATAATCTAGCGCTACCTCAATTACATTTGAGCGTACTTTGTCAGGATTGTCGGCATTATCGGTTAAGGCTTGCATATCGGCAATCATAATAAATTGCTCATGGCTGTCTTGTAAGCGCACTCGATTTTCTAATGAGCCAACGTAATGACCTAAGTGAAGTTGTCCAGTTGGGCGATCGCCAGTTAAAATGATGGGTTTATTTTGTGTCATTTAGTGCTTCCTCTTGAGCAGTTTCTTGTTCTTCAGCTTCGACAAATTCGCTAATCCATTGTTCCCATAGTTCAGGAGTTTCTAGGCTAATTACGCCCATTTTGCCACTGCGGAAATCTTGAATCACAATTTCGCTAATTTTTTGGCGGTCAATTTTGCCACCAGCAATCATACATCCACGTTTGTTGGCTAATAAATCCAGCAAATTATCTGGACTTAAAGTTAAATGTTCGGGTTTTAATTTATAGCGAGCGCTAAAGCCTGCTTGATATTTGCTAGTTTGTAAGAGCTCAATTAGATATAAAGCTAATAATTCTTCATCTAAAGCATTGCGCCCAATACTATTACAAATGGCTAAATGATAGCCAATTTGCGGGTAACGTATTTTTTGCCACATCATACCAGGTGTATCAAAAATAACAAAAGTGTCATTTAAGTAAAGGCGTTGGTTGGCTTTAGTCACTGCTGGAACATCGCCAGTTTTAGCGGCTTTTTTGCCGACTAATTGATTAATTAAGGTTGATTTACCAACATTGGGAATCCCTGTAATCATAACGCGCAGTGGCTTTTCAAAACTAGTGCCGCGTGCTGGTGCTAATTTTTTACATAACTGGATAATTTTATCACGTTGTTTTTTATTGTCTTTATCGCCAAGTATTGCGAGGGTATTCTCTTGTTGGTTAAAATATTCTAGCCAAACTTTGCTAACTTCTGGATCCGCTAAATCGCTTTTATTTAAAATGCGGATGGTGCGCTTAAAGCGAATGATATTTTGAATCAATGGATTGCAGCTTGAGAATGGTGCGCGTGCATCAAGTAATTCAATTACGATATCAATTTCTTCGCTAAGTTCTTGAAGTGCCTTTTTGGCCTTGTTCATATGCCCAGGAAACCACTGGATTGCCATATTCTATCCTTTGTGTAAATTAGCCAAGATTTTACCATATTTTGCGTAGGAATCAGTCTTGAACTATGTATTTAGTTTGGCGTTAAATGTAGCTAAGTTGTTGAATGTCCGCTAAAAAGGACATTTTAGTGCGGTGATAATGATGATAAAAATGTTATAATATAACCCTTATTGTGTTGGAATTAAAATAGAAAAGGGGACGTATGAATAATTTTAAAGTCCTAGCCGCATTAATTGGTGTTGCGCTAGTTGGTTGTAGTAGCTTTGAAAGTAATCTGTATAGTAAAAGCATGGATCCTGCAAAAGTATTGCCAAGTTATGTTTCCGCAGATAAAAAAGGTATCAGCGCCGATGCTGCAGGTTTTGTTGAGCAGTTAGATGAAACCGACTTAATGGTAACGAATTCAGCGCCAGTGTTAAAATTAATTGAGTCAGGTAATGTTACAAAATGGAAAATTAATAATGATAGTCAAGCCAGAATGTCGCTGAAATTACCGATTTTGGATGTTGATTATCAAAATAGTGATTTGGCATACTATCCATTATTGACCGCAGATTTACAATCCGTGGTTCCTGCGCGAATGACGCCTACTCCAGATGAATCAAGTTTTAGCTATTTATATGCTCCAGTAGGTTTAAACTCATCAGCGTATAATCTTAAAACTTTACAGCCTGATAATTTACAATCGGCATTGTTAAATGTAGATTTTTTAACTGCACATAAATTATTAACCGCTCACTTAGATCCTGATATAGTTAAAACGCGTCTTGAATATTTAGAACTGGCTAAAATAAGTTTGGAAACCATGTATTCTAATGACGCAACCTTGCGTCCTAAATTTGAATCAGCAGTGGCTTTTGGCGTATTTGAGATTAAAAATTTTAATGTGTTATTGTATGTAGCAGCGTACGGCAAAGGCGTTATTTTTGATAATAAAAATAAGCAAGTTATTTATATGGATACGGTCAGAAGTGGAACTGGACCAGGTCTTGGTTATGAATCGTTATATTTAGTTTTTGTCTTTAAAAACGAAATGGCATTGAGCCAATTTATCGGTGCTAAAGGTGGTGGCGGTGATATTGGTGCATCGGCAACTTTAGGTGTTTTAGGTGAACAAATTTCATTTAACCCAGAAATTGCGGTTTATCAACTCTACAAAAATGGTTTTGATTTACAAGCCAACTGGGGTGGAACAGTTTATTTTCCAGCTCCGTCATTAAATGACTAAATTTATTGATTTATAATGAGTTTAGTTTCATTTGATCAATGTGTAACATGACTTTGTGAGTTAATAGACTACTTGTATTTAATCTTTCATTTATTTTGTCTTTGTTGGTATGGATTTTTACTCTTCTATACCAACAAAGAGTCAATACCTTGTCTTACGATATTTCAGCGTTGATTTGTTTTATTTATATATGCCTTCTTTCCAATGACTACGGCACACCGACACATAACGAGTGTCAATTTTTTTAAGATCCTCATCATCAACTACCACTTGGCTACCTTCTTTAATCGCTACGCCATCCCGTACTAGCATATTAAAATTTGCTTTGCGTCCACAATGACAAATAGTTTTTACTTCTTCAAGCGTATCTGCAATTGCTAATAGTGTGCTTGCGGCTGGAAAAACTTGCCCACGATAATCGGTGCGTAAACCATAACAAATTACTGGTACGTTTAGATAATCGGCTACATCGGATAATTGCATAATTTGTTCTGGATTAAAGAAATGAATTTCGTCAACTAAGACACAGGCGGTAGTTTGTTCTTGCATATGTTGTTTGACTAATTCAAATAAATTATCCTCTGTAGTTGTTGAGATGGCTTCTTTATCAAACCCAATGCGTGATTTAACTTTATTATCACCCGCGCGACGATCTACGCTTGAGGTAATTACTAAGGTATGCTGCCCACGATCCTCGTAGTTATAAGCAACTTTGAGTAAATCTAAGGTTTTGCCAGCATCCATGGCGGAATAACGAAAATAAAGTTTTGCCATTATTTAGTACCAAAAATTCGATCGCCAGCATCGCCAAGACCGGGTACAATATATTGATGATCATTTAATTTTTCATCGATTGATGCGGTGTAGATTGCTACATCAGGATGGGCAGCTTGGACTTTGGCAATTCCCTCAGGCGCAGCTAAGATACACACAAATTTAATATTGCTCGCACCACGAGCTTTTAGTGCGTCGATGGCTAAAATTGCCGAACCGCCTGTGGCTAACATCGGGTCTAAGACAAATACATCGCGGACTTCGATATCGCTCGGTAATTTGCAGTAATATTCGATCGGTAAATGGGTTTCTGGATCACGGTACATTCCAATGTGTCCAATTTTAGCATTGGGAACAAAATCTGCAATTGCATCTGCCATTGCCAAACCAGCACGTAAAATTGGGATTAATGCCAGTTTACGTCCCGCTAGAACTGGGGATTTAGTTTTAGCAACTGGGGTTTCAATATCAATTAGCTCTGTGCGAATATTGCGCATGGCTTCATAACCAAGTAATTGCGAAAGTTCATGGGTTAATTCACGAAAAGCCTTGGTGCCAGTCTCTTTATCGCGCATGATAGTTAATTTATGTTGAACTAATGGGTGGCTAATAACATGAATATTCTGCATTCTATTTTCCTTCTGTTTCAGTAATTAAGGGTAAACAATTTAATTGGTGCTGATTGCTCTCATCTAAGAAGACATTAGCAATACAGTCGTTTTGGAGTGAAATTAAACCATGATATAGATTATCAGCTTGATAAAAATCAACAATCAAGCCAACTTCTTGGTTGTCTAAATTGGGGCTAACGACGCTCTGACCAATTTGTGGTGCGACTTGGCTGGTAAATTTAGCCATACGGCGTTTGATTTTGCCAAGGTAGTGTGTGCGTGCGACAATTTCTTGTCCCGTATAGCAGCCTTTTTTGAAATTAATCCCGCCGATTAGGTCAAAATTAACCTGTTGAGGAATTATTTTTTCCTGCGTATCGAGATAAATCATCGGGAAGGGTAACTCAACTAAAATTTTATGCCAGGCATTACTATCAATTTGAGCCTCATTAATTGGTTCAGCGCTGATAATTAAAAAATGTTCGGCTGCGAGTTGTAGGCTATGTATAGATTCTTGTGGTGTAGTGCTAAAACTAAGTGATTTAGTGCTTAAAACTAAATCTACTTTACTGCGCAAGATAAACATTTTTAAACGTGGAGTAATTTTATCTGCTAACGTTTTACTGGTGATTAAATAATACAGATTTTCACTCGGAGAAGTAATGATGAAAGTTGCTAAAATTCGCCCTTTGTTATTTAAGTGGGCGGAGAATTGGAATGGCTTAGTTGCTAGTTCGCGAATGTCGTTGCTTAATTGTCCTTGTAAATAAGTTGTGGCATCAGCCCCGCTTATTTCAAGCATGATTAATTCAGTATTTAGGTTAAGTATGGTCATAACGATCCTCCTTAACCCGAGATTTTAACACTGTTTAGACCTAGATTTGTATGAAATCAGGCTGGAGACGAAGTTTATTTCGTGGTTAGCTAAAATCAGCTGAATAAATTTACCTTCTGTTGCGTTATAACGTAATCGTTAATGGTACTTCAATTAGCAATAAGCGCGTTGAGTGATTGACTGTAAAATTAACTTCAGTGCAATCGCGGAGCATGATTGCATCACGATTATGTAAAATGTGTTCAGCTAAATTTAATTGTCCTGATATCACCATAATAAAAACTCCATGAGTTGAATTATGCAAGGTGTAATTGAACATTTTATCAGGATTTTGAAATTCGCCAAGTGCAAGATACGCTTCTTGATTAATTTGTAGTCTATCGTGGTGTGCATCAGGGCTAATCAATAATTGCCATTGATCGATGTAGGCAAGTTGGTCGCTAAAATTGCGTTGTGTGTAGCTTGGCGTAAGATTTCTTTGACGTGGGTGGATCCAAATTTGGAACAGGCTGAGTTCTTCATTATAAGATGGATTGGCTTCACTATGTAGAATCCCACTGCCTGCACACATAGTTTGAATTTCGCCTGCGCAAATGATAGTTTTATTGCCAAGATTATCTTGATGTTCAACTGATCCAGCCAGCACCAGTGTGATAATTTCCATATTTTGATGTGAATGAAGAGGGAATGAGCTTTGTGGGGCAATGATATCATCATTGACCACGCGCAGTGCTCCGAAATGGATGCGCTCACGGTTATGATATTCTCCAAAACTAAATGTATGATGGGTGTCTAACCAGCCAAAATTGAAGTGTCCGCGTTGATTGGCGCGAATAATATCGAATTTCATGATTTATCTCCTAAGTAAAAATAATTTTACTTCCTCAATTGTAGCACGGTGATGCTAGACTATCAATTCAATTTAGTATAATTTTTTATGATTTCAGTTTAATTAATTTAAACTCAAAGTAATTGAAAATTCAATCAATAATTTAAGATGTTGTGTATTATTATTTGATTATGAATCAGTGTGTTGAATTTGTTTTTATTTAGTTGGACTCGATTGAATTTAGCGAGCTAAAAATTAAAAAATCGCGCGTTAAATTAAAAAATTTAAAATGGTCTTGAAAAATTGCATAAATACCTTACATGAAAGTAAACTAACTTTATTTAATGGAAATCAATTCATGGAAACTAATAATCAAGCAACTGAAAACATCATTGAAAATGAAACTGAAGCGCTGAATACCGCTGAAACCTCAAGTGCACCAGCTGAGCCAGTTGTCGAAGAAATTAACCCAATTACGAAACTGGAACAAGAAGTAGCTGAGTTAAAAGATGATAAATTACGCATGTTAGCGGAAATGCAAAATGTACAACGTCGCTCGCAAGAGGAAGTGAAAAAAGCCCGTGATTATTCAATTAGCAATTTTGCGCGTGAAGTTATTACGGTACGTGATTATTTGGAAATGGCGCTTAAAGATCAATCGGGTAATTTTGAAATGTTGAAAATGGGTGTCGATTTGACTTTGCAACAATTGATCAAAATTTTTGATGCGCAGCAAATTAAAGAAATTAGTCCGCAAGCTAAAGAAAAATTGGATGCTAATCTACATCAAGCGATGAGCACTGTGGATGAACATGAGCAAGATTCAAATACTATCGTTGCGGTTATGCAAAAAGGTTATATGTTAAATGGACGAGTATTACGCGCTGCAATGGTGACAGTTGCTAAATAATTAAATAATTTGTAAAAATTGATGAATTAAGCTTGAAATAAATTTAAACAGCCTTAAATATGTATTAAGAAACAAATAAAGCCGTGAGTAAATCACCGCGCAATCTAATTTTAAAAAGGAATTAATTATGGGAAGAATTATCGGAATCGATTTAGGTACAACTAATTCATGTGTATCAGTTATTGAAAATGGTCAACCAAAAGTAATTGAAAATGCTGAAGGTGCACGTACAACTCCGTCAATTATTGCTTATACCGATGGTGAAACTTTAGTTGGTGCGCCAGCTAAACGTCAAGCTGTGACTAATCCAAGAAATACAATTTATGCGTCAAAACGTTTAATTGGACGTAAATTTGATGAAAAAGAAGTACAAAAAGATATTAGCTTGATGCCTTTTGCGATTGTAAAAGCTCCAAATGGTGATGCATGGATTAAAGTTAATGATAAAGAATTAGCTCCGCCACAAATTTCAGCTGAAATTTTGAAAAAAATGAAAAAAACGGCTGAAGATTATTTAGGCGAAGAAGTTACTGAAGCGGTTATTACTGTACCTGCTTATTTCAATGATAGCCAACGTCAAGCAACTAAAGATGCTGGTCGGATTGCTGGGCTTGATGTTAAACGGATTATCAATGAACCAACTGCAGCTGCGTTAGCTTTTGGTTTAGCTAAAAAAGAAGGTAAAGATCGTAAAATTGCGGTTTATGACTTAGGTGGTGGTACATTTGACGTGTCAATTATTGAAATTGCTGACGTTGATGGTGAAAGCCAATTTGAAGTGTTAGCTACTAATGGTGATACTTTCCTTGGTGGTGAAGATTTTGATCAACGCTTGATTGAATACATCGTAGCTGAATTTCAAAAAGACCAAGGCATTGACCTTAAAAAAGACGTAATGGCTTTACAACGTTTGAAAGAAGCGGCTGAAAAAGCGAAAATTGAATTATCTTCAAGTGCGCAAACTGAAATTAATTTACCATATGTGACTATGGATGCCAATGGTCCTAAACATTTGGTAATGAAAATTACACGAGCTAAATTTGAATCATTAGTTGGTGATTTAGTTAATGGCACAATTGAGCCATGTCGTATCGCATTGAAAGATGCTGGTTTATCTGCTTCAGATATCGATGATGTTATCTTGGTTGGTGGTCAAACACGTATGCCTATGGTACAAGATAAAGTTAAAGAATTCTTTGGTAAAGAACCTCGTAAAGATGTGAATCCAGATGAAGCGGTTGCCGTTGGTGCTGCAATTCAAGGTTCAGTATTATCAGGTGATCGCACCGATGTATTATTGTTAGATGTTACACCATTATCACTAGGTATTGAAACTATGGGTGGTGTGATGACTAAATTGATTAACAAAAATACGACGATTCCAACTAAAGCGTCACAAGTGTTTTCAACTGCTGCGGATAATCAACCTGAAGTTACGATTCACGTGTTGCAAGGTGAACGTCAAGTTGTAACGGGTAATAAATCTTTAGGTCAATTTAACCTAGGTGGAATTGCTCCAGCACAACGTGGTACACCACAAATTGAAGTGACTTTTGATATTGATGCTAATGGTATCTTGCACGTGTCAGCTAAAGATAAAGCAACTGGTAAAGAAAATAAAATTACCATTCAAGCTAGTTCTGGTTTATCTGAGTCTGAAATTGAGCAAATGGTACGTGATGCCGAGGCTCATGCTGAAGAAGATAAAAAAGCAGCTGAATTAGTGCAAGCACGTAACCAAGCGGATGGCATGATTCATACCACTAAAAAATCATTAGCTGATTACGGTGATAAAATTGATGCGGCTGAAAAAGAAAAAATTGAAGCGGCAATCAAAGCGGTTGAAGAAGCAATTCAAGGTGACGATAAAGAAAAAATCGAAGCGACAACTCAAGAATTGATGACTGCGTCACAAAAGATCGGTGAAATGATGTATGCTGATCAAGCTGCAGCACAACAAGGCGCTGCTGGCGGAGCTGAACAAGCTGCTGCTGGTGAATCTGCTAAAGATGATGTTATTGATGCCGAATACAGTGAAGTTAAGGACAAAAAATAATCATTATCTTGAATGATATGAAAATGGTCGAGGATAAAATCTTCGACCATTTTTTTATTCACGCTAGCATTATAATAGATAAAATGCACAGGCGTTAATATGATAAAATAGCAAAATTTTCTTTAATTTATTACTCTTCTGAAATTTTAATACAGGGTTACTATGACTTTAGCTAAATTAGCGGTACATTATGAAAACAATAAGATTTATGCTCCATTAAAGAATAAATATTTGGAAGCAAAACCTGAAGAAAAAGTTCGCCAACAATTTATATGTGATTTGGTTAACGATTATGGCTATAGCCTTGAACAAATGGATCAAGAGTTAAAATTAACTACCTCACAACGAGGTAATGGTGCAGCTCGTGCAGATATAGTAATCTGGAAAACTAAAGATGATAAGGTAAAAAATAAAACCGCTTTTTTAGTTATTGAGCTTAAAGCTGACACTTTAAAACTTAAAGTTGAAGATTGTTATCAGGGTTACAATTATGCGACATGGAGTAGAGCAAAACTATTTGCTGTATCAAATGGTACTGAATTGCAGGTTTATAAAACTGTAGAAGATGAACTACCACTCAAGCTAAGCCCAGTTAGCGAAATCCCGCCTGCGAATGATATTATGGATGATAAAAAACTTGAAAAGGCACTGAATAAAACCAAGGCTTTTAAAGGTGATGAATTTGCTAATTTGTTGAAGCAATGCCATGATGTTATTCGTAATAATGACAAATTATCACCAGAAGCTGCATTTGATGAAATCAGTAAGGTATTATTCATTAAAATAATGCACGAAAGAGATCCAAAAAATAAAGGTGTTTTTTCTAAACAAGCCTTTGAAGCCTTAAAAATGGATTTTATTAATACCTTTAATTTAGAAAATCAAAATACTATTCGTTGGAATACTACGCAAAAAGAAAAATTGATAAAAACAGGAAAATTTACTGAAGCAGAAGAGTCGGAAAAAGAAATCTTAAAATTAAAATCCTCCGTTCCTCCATCATACATGCAGCAGTTATTTGAAGATGTTAAGGCGGATTATGAAAAAGATCATATTTTTGAAGATAATGAGAAAATTCGCATCCGTGAAGGTAGTTTTGAAGAAATTGTTGAAAAGTTGCAAACTTATAACCTTACCAAAACTGGCGCAGATGTCAAGGGAATTGCATTTGAAGCATTTTTAAGCAATACGTTTAGAGGTGAATTAGGACAATTTTTTACACCACGCACGGTGGTTGAATTTATGGTTGATGTGCTAAAACCTGAGCAAGGAGAGTTAATCTGTGATCCATGTGCTGGTAGTGGCGGATTTTTGATTAGTGTTTTTGAAAAAGTAAAAGAGAGCATTGATACTAGATACATTAAACTAAAAAAAGACAAAGAAGCAGGGATCTTTAATAAAGTAGAACTGGCTGATGATGAAAAAGAGCGCTTATATAACGCAGAGCTTGAAAAATTAAATAAACAGCAAGATGCTGAAATAGCTAAACTGTCCAAACAGTCAATTTTTGGAACAGATGCAAATCCGCGCATGGCGCGTGTTTCAAAAATGAATATGATTATGCATGGTGATGGTCATAACGGTATTCATCATAATGATGGTTTGCTCAATGTTAACGGTATATTTAGAAATCGTTTTGATGTAATTTTAACTAATCCACCGTTTGGTTCGGTTTTATCCAAAGATAATCCCAAAGTAGCAATGGAAGATAAATATACTAATGAAGATATGATTAAAAAATATATTGGTTTATATGGTGACATTTATAAAGAAGAGCTACAACAAGTTACGGCAAACTTTGGAAAATCTATTCGTGGATTATACGAAACGGGTAAAACAACTGGTGCAACTGAGGTGCTATTTGTAGAACGTTGCCTTGATTTGTTAAAGCCAGGTGGTCGGTTAGGAATTGTTTTACCTGAGGGAGTGTTAAATAGCTCAAATTTGCAAAAAGTACGCGAATATTTTGAATCTCGAGCCAAAATTTTGCTAATTGTCTCTTTACCACAAGATGTATTTAATAGTTCAGGCGCAACCGTAAAAACCAGCTTGGTATTTTTGAAAAAATTTACCTTTGAAGAACAAACACATTACCAAAGTCTTTGTGAGATAGCACGAGAACAAATAACAGTAAAATATAAAGATGAGTTAGAGTCAATAAATGAACAACTCAATAAAAAAGGTACTGATAAAATTATTGCTACAGAGCGTAAAGCATTACAAAATCAATTAAAACAACTTGAAGCAAAAATTGAAGAAGAAATCAAACAACAAGTAAAAACTAACTTTGATTATCAAATACCGCTTGCTGAAATTGGCGATGCTGGCATTACTACCACGGGTGCCGAATCTAAGGGCAATCAACTGGTTAGTTTATTGAGCGAGTTTAAACAATATCAACAAGAAAATAAATTATGGTAAACCATGAAATGTACAAGGCATTGAATTTTATAACCTTCGCCAATCTTGGTTCTTGGGATGTTAAAAGTTTTAACATTAACTCTCAGAAATTTAATTTTAAAACAATAGAATTGAAAGAGGTACTAAGTAAAACCGCAATTCAATGGGTAGAAATTTCTGACTCAATGGAATATCCTATACTTGGAGTTAGATCCCATGGACAAGGCGTTTATATTAATAGAATTGCTAAGGGTCATGAACTCACAATGAGGAGATATCAGCGATCAAAAGAAAATACGTTATTTTTTTGTAAAGTTCGTACTGTTGGTGGACAGTGGGGTATTGTTTATCCTAAATTTGCAGACTCTTATGCTTCTAGTAATATGACATATTTGAATATAGATGTTACAAAAATTATGCCGAGTTATTTGGAGCTTCTGTTAAAAGTTCATAAATTAACGGATGAATGGGATAAAAATTCAATTGGTGCAGATGGTAGACATTTTACATTAAGTACCATGTTAAATTTTCAAATCCCATTACCAACGTTAGACGAGCAAAAACAATTAGTGGCGAAATATCAAGCAAAAATTGAATTTGCGAATGATTGTGAGAAGCAATCCCAAGAACTTGAGCAATCCATTGAAGCATATTTATATGATGAACTCGGGTTAGAAACATCGCTATCAACTAAGTATAAGTCAAGTGCATTTCTTAAATTTATAAATTGCTCTGAAATTACTCAATGGGATTATAAGAGTATTTTTGCATCTTCAATTTTTAATGCGAAGTATTATATAGGCAAATTGGGTGATTTAATAATTGAAAAGCCCAAATATGGCTCTAACTCAAAAACATTAAATAAAATTACAGAAATCCGTTATATTCGTATAACCGACATAAATGAAGATGGTACATTAAATGAAAATATTGTTTCTTCAGAAAAACCAGATGAAGCTTATTTACTTCGGGATGGAGATTTTTTAATTGCTCGATCAGGAAATACAGTAGGGAAAACATTTGTATATAAAAGTGAATATGGTAAGTGTATGTATGCTGGGTATTTGATTAAATTTGTTTTTGATACTTCAAAAGTTAATTTAATATATTTATTATTTTATACAAAAAGTCATTTATATAAATCATGGATAAACAATACTATGAGATGCGTTGGACAACCAAATATAAATAGTCAGGAATATTTGTCTAGTCCAATTATTCTTCCCAAACTTGACATACAGAATGAAATTGCTGAGCATATAACAAATATAAAAAATAAACTCAAAGAGCTAAAACAATTAGCGGTTGACAATAGAGCTAGTGCCATACTAAATTTTGAGAAAGCAATCTTCCACTATGAAAATCACTAAACTAAAAATTAAAGGTTATAAAGATCTAGACATTAATATTGAGCATCGTAGCGATGTTATTGCATTTATTGGTTTAAATGGCAGTGGTAAAAGTAATACAATAGAAGCGATATGCTACATATTTATGAAGTTATATCATAATAAAACCCAACACCTAACTTCAATATGTAAAAGCATTAAGTTTGAATTTGAAATTTCTTATGCTTTAGATGGATTAAATGACAGAACCATTATTAAGCTTTCAAATAATGGAATAGAGACATTTGTAGATGGTAATATAAAAAATTTATCTATTAAGTACTAATGCAATAATTAAAGGATAAAACTAAGTAACTCAATTCATAAATAACTAGTTGGTTTATTTGATAAAAATATAGACTCTAATTACGGATATTTTGCGTGAAAATAATTGCATTGGTACTTAACGACAAAGATTTACTGCCTAAGAACTTGGTAGTGGTATATAGCGGTGAGGAAAAAAGGCTTTGGGTGAATTATTTCCAACCAGTTTTTGTTGATTTTATTAACAGTGTAACATCTGGGGTTTTCTTAAGTTCAATAAAAATGAATTTTTTGAGTCGTAGGCACTGGGGGATTTCACTTTTGACACTTCTATTATCTGAATCAGAAGATAATAAATATTTTACAGAAAAAACATTAAGAATTCATTCCGTCTCTAATATTGAATTTAAATTTGAAACTAAAAAATATAAAAATTGGAACAATAGTCAAACAAAAGATTTTGTAAAGCTAATTGATTTTAAAAATAGTTACAATTTAGGAGAGTTAAAGCAGTTGTTTAAGTCATTATACAGTGATGTTGACATATTTGAATACTTATATAATGCGATTGCTAGTGAAATGATTAGTGATATTAAAATTACTTTTAATAAAGATTTGACATTAAATGATCTAAGCGAAGGCGAAAAGAAACTTTTGCTTTTAAAAGCATCTTTTGAGTTTGTCTCTCAGGATGACAGTTTGTTTTTGTTGGATGAACCAGATTCGCATATCCACTTGAATAATAAGCCGCAAATAATGAATATTATTAATCAATACAAACATAACCGACAATTTATTTTAACCACTCATTCACCAACCCTAACTCAATGTATTAAAGATGTTGACAATGACAGTCAAGATCGAGTTTATGTTTTAGATCGTGGTAAAAATATTGACTCAGCCAAGACTAAGGAAATAGATTATTTAGCAGGAGATTTTTGGAGCGCCCAACAACAAACCGCTTTTTTATCAACTAAGAAAAATGTTATTTTATTGGTTGAGGGTAAACATGATAAGAATCATATATTGAATGCTTGGAAACATTATAAAGATGAATATTTAAATCTAGATTTTGATATATTTGTTATGGATGGCGCAGATAATGTTGCACATATGATAACTGGATTACGAAAATCTGATAGTATAGATATATCTAAGAAATATATTGGTATATTAGATAATGATGAATCGGGAAGAAATTGTAGAAAAGAATCAGATGTTAAGTATCCAGAAAATAATAAAATTGGCGTAACTGGATTTATGACTGTTCTATATCCTGAACCTGATGGATTTACAAAAAAAAGCAAAAGTAAAGAGAATGATTATACTGTAGAAAATTTACTTCCCATTATAAAGTATGAAAATGCATATAAAGAAATTGTCAGTTCTTATGAATTTACAGCCAAGAAAATAGATGAGATCTCGAAAGATATACAAGAAAGAGTTAAGGGCTTATTGGCATCGAGAAGTAAAGACTTTAGTAAGGATGATTTCAAAGAATTTAAAAAATTATTTGATATTATACATAAAATAGCAAATTTAAGTAATCATGCTCCACTAGTTGATGTACATGCAGAAATAATAACACCGTTGCAACCGCAGGTACATGATAGTGCTAATCTTGAAAATTCTACAATCGATTCAGACGCAACTTTATCTAGTGCAGTTGAACGCGCACAAACTCGTTTAAGAAATTATCAAATCAATATATTTGCTGATTATGCACCACGTGGACAACCAAAAGTTCGTTATCCAGCTATATTTAATAAGAACGATAAATCGGTTGCTTATGATGGAGTTACCTACCAATCAGCAAATAAAGCCATGAGAGCTATTCGCGAGTCTGTTGGAATAAAAGCAGGTCAACGAGCTGGGCTGTTTTGGAAATATTTAGATGATGCCAGTAATACAAAACATTTATCTGATTTATTGTAATACGATTTTAGTGGTAGCTAATTATGACAAAAACTGAAGTGTTACATTATTTAAAATCCCATAAAGCCGAGCTAAAAGAAAGATTTGGCGTAATCAAGATCGGGCTTTTGGGTTTATTTGCCAGAGATGAACAAAGAGACGATTAATTGTTCAAAAAAATGGACTATGGTCATTAGATATTTCTGAAATTAATATAGGGTAACAAAAATTTCATTTCCACAAAATTTATGCCACCCTCTAATAATCTAGTACAATAGCTGCTATATTATTTTTAATAAGTGTATTTTATGGAAAAACGTGATTTATTGAATTACTGTCAATTAGCTTTTATTAATGGGGTAAATGATGCCATATCTGTAATTATGCTCCATAAAGTCTTTGTGGTATTAATGACTGGTAATCTGATTTACTTTGTAACAGACATAACTACAAATTTTGGCTTTGGTGACTGGGTGCGCTTAACTTTATTATTAAATTTTATTATATCTGGTATTTTAGTTAACAATTTTCTGGCTAAAAAAAGCATACTCTTTAAAATATGTATTACGTTAATATTTGTAGTCTTGTATTGCATAATAGGGAGTGTATGCTTACAACTCAAAAATTTAGGTGATGATAGCTGGGGGTTTTTAATTGTCGCCAATATTGCAACCATTACCAGTGTAATGATGAATAATATTTTCTATCGACTACATACAACCAAATTTAACCTAGTCGCATATACTATGAATTTGATCAATTTGGCACATATGATTGCAGAAAAACGCCACCATGAATTACAGCTTTTAGGAATTACCTTTGCCAGCTTTATTAGCGGATTGATCGTAGCCTCATGTCTAGTCGTCAAATGGGATTTTTATACTATTTTGATTATTATCCCTATTTTGTTGAATCTGTATCAGGTAAATAAGCGCTACAATTAAAAGCAAATTATTAACTAATGTCTCGATTTGCATATTGAGAGGAGGAAGATAAAGTGTAATATTTGACTAGTTTGACTAAGATTGTGCTATTCCTTATTACAGATTATATCAAATTTTTAAATATAAACACGGCAAATAGTCAATCGATTGCGTTACCAAATAATCAAGGACTGTTTATTTATTCTCTAGTTTCATCCACTGAAATCGGCTTATAATTCACCAATGTTATCTACAAAGTGGCGCGGAATACCAAATTGTGTTATTTAAGATTGCTTGGATGAGATATTTGATTAGTCATCTTCAAACTTTATAATAATGAAGGGTACACACCGCGAAATTTCTCTCAGTTATGCACTCAAAGTAGCTCCAGAGAAATTGCAAACAGTTTGACGTTCTGAAGTTCTGAAGTTCTGAAATAATCTTAATTAAAGGTAAACCATTATGAGTGAAACTATTCGCAGTCTAACCAGAGTGCAAGGCTTTAAAGATAGTGAAATGGATTTTCAATTGTTGCGTCAATTGGGTTCTGCAAGTTATGGCGGAGCATCAATTGGAGAGTCGTTAGCTGTAGCCGCGCGCATGAATGATGAGAGTGCTAAACAGTGGGTAGTCGAATTTGCGCAGCTAGCAATTAGGCAAGAGCAAGATGCACAAGCCAGATTGAGCAAAGGTCATCAAGTTAGTGCCAAAGAGCAATTTCTCAAGGCATGTAATAGTTTTCGGGCGGCCGAATATTTTACTCATTCCCAACAGCCTGAACATCGCGAATTTGGTCTAAAGTCGCGAGGATGTTTTTTGGAATATTTGCAATTAGCTCCATTTTATAGTGAGGCTAAATTTGTTGCGTATAATGGTTTGCAATTACCGTATTATTTTATTGCACCAGATAAAGCACTACAAAGTAGAAAGACAATCATTATTGTTAGTGGTTTTGATGGAACGCTTGAGGAATCATTTATTCAATCGGGTCTAGCGGCGATCGCACGTGGTTATAATGTAGTTTGTTTTGCTGGACCTGGGCAAATGGATACCTTACGCTTTAATCATAACAGTTATTTTGAACCAGATTTTGAAAAACCAGTCGGTGCATTATTGGATGCTTTGGCACAAAATCAATTGATTGATAATGCTAAAATTGCGCTATTAGGAATTAGTTTTGGTGGTTATTTTGCAGCGCGTGCCAGTTGTTATGATCCACGAATTAAGGCGCTAATTGCCAATTCGCCCATTAGTGACTTGAAAAAATATGTACTGGGGTTTTCCGTGCAAGATGAATCAGAAATAACTGCGGATGAGGATTTTAGTTATGCCGATATTCCGTATATTCCTGACGAAGTTATGCCGCCAAGCCTCAAAGAATTAACCGCCAATTTATTGTTACGCTTTGGAAATCGCACGATGCAACAAACGGTTAATTATCTAAAAGAATTTAATATTCAAGATCAACTCCAGCAAATTACTTGCCCAACTTTAGCGCTGATTGGTGCTGGTGAGGGTGGCGAGCCATTAAAACAATTTAATGAGTTTTTGGAAAATGTTGCTGGAATAATCTCTAGTTATGAATTTAGTCTTGATGATGGAGCGGACACGCATTGTCAAGTAACGAATTTAAATTTCTCCAATTGTGTTATTTACGACTGGTTGGATGAAGTGTTTGCGGCTAATACCATTACAATAGATAAGAAAGAAAATTTAGCATGAACTATTTAGAGCTATTGAGTAAATTAATTGCCTTTGACACAACTTCACGTAATTCAAATCGTGAGTTAATTGATTTTATTGCGGAATATTTGGCTAAATATGGCATCAGCAGTCACTTAAGTTTGAGCAGTTGTCAAACTAAGGCTAATTTAGTGGCAACATTACCTGCTGCGGATGGTTCATTAGTTGGTGGTTTGGTTTTATCTGGACATACCGATGTTGTGCCTGTGGATGGACAAAATTGGAGTTACCCGCCGTTTGCATTAACTACGCTGGAGGGTAAAGTTTATGGGCGTGGCACTTGTGATATGAAAGGGTTTATTGCGGTAGTCTTGTCTTTGATTCCTGAGTTGGTTGGGAAAAAATTGGCGAAGCCGTTACATTTGGCTTTTTCATATGATGAAGAAGTTGGTTGTTGTGGTGCTGTTGGTTTGCTTGAAGATATTCAGTTGCGTGAATTAAAGCCTGAATTTTGTTTGGTGGGTGAGCCTACCTCACTGGCTGTGGTAACCGCGCATAAGGGAATAAATGTTTATCGAGTTAGATTGACTGGTAAAGCCAGTCATTCATCGTTAACTAATTTAGGCTGTAATGCGATTGATTATGCCGCAGAATTAATTGTTGCGATTCGTCAGATGGCGAATCAACTCCGTGCGCGTGGTGAGCAAGATCTCGATTATGATGTGCCATATTCAACTATGTCAACTAATTTAATTAATGGTGGAATTGGTAGCAATATTGTACCCGAACAGTGTGAATTTTATTTTGAACTGCGTAATTTACCGCATTTATCGCCATCGCAAATTTTGCAACCAATTCATGAATTTATTCAAACCGATCTACTGCCACGGATGCAAGCAGAATTTGGTGCTGCCACGATTGAGATTACACCAATGGCACAAGTACCAGGTTTGCAAGCTGGCGAAAATCAGGACTTGGCGAAATTAGTCCAGCAAGTGGTTGATTGTTATACAATTAATAAAGTCGCATATGCAACTGAGGCTGGATTATTTCAAGCGTGTAATATACCGACCATCGTTTGTGGTCCTGGGAGCATTGAGCAAGCGCATCGTCCTGATGAGTTTGTTAGTGTTGCTCAATTAGAACAGTGTCGTCAATTGCTTGCGGCGGTAATTCAAAAGATATTA
>Ga0247837_1005486_pt1 | contig 18988 bp, 14 predicted proteins | sample LaCtaG_2_FD_187115 | JGI IMG/M metagenome (GOLD analysis project Ga0247837, IMG submission 187115) | Freshwater microbial communities from meromictic Lake La Cruz, Castile-La Mancha, Spain - LaCruzMarch2015_14.5m | ecosystem: Environmental > Aquatic > Freshwater > Lake | place: Spain: Castile-La...
TGCGGAAAATGGCCAAATGGCTATCCTCTGACGTTCCGTTCCCCATTCCGTCCTTCTTCCCACGAGTTGTTCCTGTGGCACGTTCCTGTCAGGTCTGCGGCAAGGGTTTTTCCGTCGGCAACCAGGTCACTATTCGCGGCAAGGCGAAGTACCTCGGTGGCGTCGGTACCAAGGTAACTGGCATCACACGTCGGAAATTCAAGCCTAATTTACAGCGACTCCGGGTCACGATCGGAAAAGGTACCAATACGTCGTTGCTCGTCTGCACGCAGTGCATCAAGGGCGGCAAAGTGACAAAACTCGTCCGCCAGAAGCCGTTCCGTCTCCCGACCGTTGAGAAGTCGAAGACCGTCGCCGAAGAGGCAGTGCCGTCGGGTCCGCGGGCTCGGCCCTGATCGAGGAATCCTGCAACACGAGGAATTCTGGAACAATCGGTTCGTCTCGGGATCGGACCGACGCTTCAACGTGCTCCTGTCGATTCCTTCCGATCTGCCTTCCGATCTGATCGGCCACCACAAGAAATCCGAGCGAAAGCGTGAGCACGCCCCAACAATCGCTGACGGCCAAGGACGTCGCAAAAGTTGGCCTCCTCGCGCGGCTCGCACTCTCCGATTCCGAACTCGAGCGGATGACGGGCGAACTCTCCAAGATCGTCGGCTTCGTATCGATGCTGGGTGAACTCGACACGTCCGACGTCGAACCGCTGGCCCATCCTCTCGACACGCAAAACGTTTTCCGGGACGACGTGCCCGCCGCCTCGCTCTCCACGGCCGAGGCCCTGCAGTCGGCGCCTCGGCACGATGGTGCATGTTTTCTCGTGCCGGCCGTGCTGGGCGATTCAGGAGCGGCGTAACCGTCAACCCTCCGCCGGCCACCCTCTGCCGGCCAGAGCTTTTTTCGCCGATCTTCTTCAACCACGCCCGATCGACTCCGCTTCATGCAACCACTCGACCTTTCCGCAGTTGATCTCGTGGCCGCCCTGCGGCAGGGCGACATCACAGCCGTGCAGTGCACGTCGGCCTTCCTCGACCGGATCGAGGCGACCAACGGCACGATCAACGCTTTTCTTGCGGTCGACCGCGAAGGGGCACTCGCCAGGGCGACCGACATCGATGCCCGACGAAAGGCGGGGAAGCCGCTGGGGCCGCTCGCCGGCCTGCCGATCGCACTGAAGGACGTGCTGTGTACGTCCGACATGCCCACCACCTGCGCATCGAAGATGCTGCAGGGCTTCCGGCCACCCTACGACGCCGACGTGGTCACCCGGTTGCGGATGGCCGACGCCGTCTTCGTGGGTAAGACCAACATGGACGAGTTCGCCATGGGCGGATCGAACGAAAACTCGGCGTTCGGACCAGTCCGTAACCCGTGGGATCTGTCGCGGGCCCCGGGTGGCTCGAGCGGCGGCTCGGCGGCCTGCGTGGCGGCCGACATGGCTCCTGTCGCGATCGGCTCCGATACCGGGGGCTCGATCAGGCAGCCTGCCGGACTCTGCGGGATCACCGGACTCAAGCCTACGTACGGCCGTGTCAGCCGCCGTGGCCTGATCGCCTTTGCATCGAGTCTCGACCAGATCGGCCCGATGGCCCGCAGTGCCGCTGACTGCGCCCTGATCATGGAGACGATCGCAGGCCACGATCCGGGCGACTCCACGTCGCTCTCCGTCGACGTGCCGCGGTATACCGACCTGCTCGACAAGCCGCTGGCCGGCGTCCGGATCGGTCGTGTTCCAGAGCACTATGCCGAGGGACTCGATCCGGAGGTGGCAAAGGGCGTGGAGGAGGCATTTGCCGTGCTCAAGGCGGCCGGTGCCACGGTCCACGATGTGAAGCTGCCGCATGCGAAGTATGGCATCCCCACCTACTACCTGATCGCGCCCTGCGAGGCATCGAGCAATCTCGCCCGCTATGACGGAGCCCACTATGGACACCGGGCCGAGCCCGGGAAGGGACACCGGGCCGAGCCCGGGAAGGGACACCGGGCCGAAACCGGGAAGGGCCATGCCACAAAAGGCGCCGGCTTCGAATCACCGCTCGTCGAAATGTATTGCCGCAGCCGGGCCGAGGGCTTCGGACCCGAAGTGAAGCGGCGGATCATGCTCGGCACCTACGCCCTCTCGTCCGGCTACTACGACGCCTACTACGCCAAGGCGCTGCGGGTCAGGCGGCTGATCCGGCAGGACTATCTCGACGCCTTCCAAACAGTCGACCTGATCGGCGGTCCGGTCTCGGCCACGCCAGCGTTCAAGCTCGGTGAAAAGACCGACGACCCGCTGGCGATGTATTTGGTCGACCTCTACACGGTCGGCACGAATCTCGCGGGCGTGGGGGGCATCTCGTTTCCCTGCGGATTCACGAAGTCGGGGCTGCCGATCGGGTTTCAGCTCCAGTCGCCGCCACTCGCCGAACCGCTGCTGCTGCAGGCGGCCGACCGTTTCCAACGGCTGACCGACTGGCATCGCCGCCGACCCAAGGCGATCGGGGAGGCCAAGGCATGAGCACTGTCACCCCCTTCACAACGATCATCGGCCTGGAAGTGCACGTGCAACTGATGACCCGCACGAAGCTTTTCTGCGGCTGTTCGACGCGGTTTGGCGCGGCACCAAACACCCAGGTCTGTCCGACCTGCATCGGTCTGCCCGGATCGCTGCCGGTGATGAACCGGCAGGCGTTCGACCTGGCCCTGAGGTCGGCCCTGGCCCTCGAGTGCCGCATCGCCCCGTTCACGAAGTGGGACCGCAAAAACTACTTCTATCCCGACCTTCCCAAGGGCTATCAGATCAGCCAGTTCGACCTGCCGTTTTCGAGTGACGGATCGCTCGCGGTGGTCGATCCGAAGGGGGCCTTCGAGCCGCGCCGCGTGGGCATCGTTCGCGTGCACCTCGAAGAGGACGCCGGCAAGAGCATGCACGACGAGGCAGCCGGCACGGGCGACACCCGCATCGACTTGAACCGCGCCGGCACGCCCCTCTGCGAGATCGTGACGCAACCCGACCTCCGCAGCCCGCAGGAGGCGCGGGCCTGGCTCAACGAGCTGAAACTCCTGCTTGTCTATCTCGGGGTCAGCGACTGCAATATGCAGGAGGGGAGCCTCCGCGTCGACGCGAACGTCAACCTGCATATTCCGCAGGCCGATGGCCGCGTCGCCAAGACGCCGATTGTCGAGATCAAGAACATGAACAGTTTTCGATCGGTCGAACGGGCACTCGTCTACGAAACCGCCCGACAGTGGGAGGAGTGGCAGGCGACGAAGGTCGAGATGGGTAAGACTCCGAAGCAGACCCGTGGCTGGGACGATCCCGCCGGTATCACGCGGGCCCAGCGGCAGAAGGAGGAGTCGAGCGACTACCGCTATTTTCCGGAGCCCGACCTCGTGCCGGTGACGGTGACTGAACAGCAGATCGCTTCGATCCGCGGGAAAATGGGGGTTCCGCCCGTGTCCCTCCGCAAGACGCTCGCCGACACGTGGAAGATCTCGCCTTACGATGCCGACGTGCTCGTGAACCAGGGCCCCGAACTGGTCGATTACTTCGAGGATCTCGCCACCCGCGTGGGCGAGGGCAAGGTGGCCAGCAACTGGATGCAGCAGGACGTGCTTCGCGTGCTGAACGAGACCAATGGCACCGTCGCCACCTTTCCGGTCCGGCCCGCGGGCCTGGCCGATCTGATCGGCCGCGTGGTGAAGGGCGACTTCGATACCAGCCGCGGCCGTGAGATCTTCGCGGAGATGGTGACGAGTGGCCGGTCGGTCGACGATGTGGTGGCGAGCCTGGGCATCTCGGCCGTCAGCGACGATGACGTGATCGCGCTCTGCCGGGAGTTGCTCGCCGCCAACCCGAAGATCGTGGCCGACGTGAAGAGTGGCAAGGAGCAGGCCGCCGCCGGCCTGATCGGACAGGCGAAGAAAAAGAATGCCAACGTCAACCCGGGGAAGGTGCGTGCCGTCTGCCTGGACCTGATCCGCGGGATGGAGTAACGGCCGCCGCGGGCAGCGTTGCAGAGGTTAGAGGACGGCAAGCGGCATGAATCGCGTCGTCACGCTCACCACCGACTTCGGCTCCGGGAGCGGGTATGTAGCCGAACTCAAGGGCCGGCTGCTCCATGCAAGGACTGCGTTCACGCTCGTCGACATCTCCCACGACGTGCCGCCGCACGACATCCGCGCCGCGGCGTGGCTGGTGGGGCAGGGCTGCCCGGCGTTTCCATCCGGCACGCTCCATATCGTGGTCGTCGATCCCGGCGTCGGCACCGCCCGCGGTCTTGTCTGGGCCCGGCTGGGCACTCCCGAATCGCACCAGGAATTTCTCTGCCCCGACAACGGCGTGCTCTCGCTCGCGCTTCAGCGGCTGCCGCTGATGGCGGCCCGCCGGCTGCACGTGCCGCCTGATGCCGCGGCAACGTTCCATGGCCGCGACGTGCTCGCGCCGGCGGCGGTGCGGCTCCTGGAGGGACTCGATCCGGATTTCCTGGGCGATCCGCTCGCCACACTCGCAGGGCTGCCGTTGCCCATGCCGCAGGAAACGCCGACGGGCATCCACGGTGAAATCATCCACATCGACGCCTTCGGCAATCTGGTGACAAACCTCCCAACCTCGCTCCTGCCGCAACTTCAAGCCGCCGGCCGGCTCCGCATCGGCCAGCACGAGATCACGGCCATCGTGCGGACCTACGGCGAAGCGGTCCCGGGCACGGCCGTGGTGCTCGTCGGCTCCCAGGGCTTCATCGAGGCGGCGATCGTGGAGGGCCGTGCCGACGAACGGTTCAACGCCCGCATTGGCACACCGGTTTTTCTTGGCCGAGCGGCCGGCAGTCGCTGACCCCGGCCCACGGAGCCGCCGTCGCTTCCACGCGAGCACGCCGCACAGGCTGCCACACGATCGGGCTCACTTCCCAGGCGGTCGACGAACGGCTACCGCGACTGCTGGAGCAACTGCTGCACGAACTGCAACCGCACACCCTGCACGCTGTCGTACCGCCGCTGCATGTCTGCGAGCTGCGCCGGCGTCGGCGGCGTGCCGTAGAGCTGCCGAAACACCTCGGCAACGTAGACATCACGGCTGGACCGCTGCCGCTCAAAATATTCTGAACTGCTCAGAATGCCCGCCTGCACGTCGGCGAGTGACTTGCCCTGCTGCAGGTCAGCCAGCCAGACCTCCGTTTCGTAGGGCCGCGGCGGGCGGCCGAGATAGGTCTGGATCCATTGCTGAATCTGGGCACTCGGCACGACCGAGACCGCCGTCGGTGGCGCAGCCGCCTGCACAAGCGCGAGATCGACACGCTGTTCTCGGTCGAGCGCCGCCAGCGGCACCGGCGTGGCCGTCTGCAATAGCAGGCGACCACCATCCTCCACGCGGGCATCGACCGCGTAGCGATGCCCCGCGGTGGGCACCGGCGGATCGAGCCGATAGGAGACGGGAAAGCCCCGCGCCGCCGGCAGTTGGCCTTGGGTCAGGGCGACGTCCCGCCATTGCGGCTCGGTGACGTCGAGCAACCGAACCGTGATAACGGCGGTCGACGGCACCTGCAGCCCCTGCGGTGCATTGAGCACGCCGCTGATCGCCCGCGACGCCGTGCCGAACTGTGCGGGAATGGTCGCGAGAGCTCCGGTTCGACCGTTGCGCACCAGAAGCGGCACCTGACCGGATGCATTCAGGTGTCTGGCCACCTCGTCCCCGACGTCGTAGAGCCGGTCTCCAACCATCCCGACCTGATAGCCAGCGACGTTGATGATCGTGTCGCCCGCCTGCAGGCCCGAGGCCTGGGCCACCGAGCCTGGATTCACATTGACCACCTCGACACCGTTGGCCGTGTTGCGTGCCATGATGCCCAGCGGAAGCGGCGCGGGCCGTGGAACAGCGGGAGCAGTGGGAACAGCGGCGGCAGAGGAGTACCCCGCGACGACACTACCGGCATCTCGCGTGCGGACGTCCTGCGCCATCGATCGCGCCGGGCCCGTTCCCAAGCCAACCGAGGCGAGGCACGCGACCGCGACAACCGGCCGCATACGCGCCAATCGGAACCCAACGAACGACGAACAACGATCAGCGATGGAAGTCATATGTGAAACATAAGCTCCTGTTGAGCCTGGAAGAGTCTGTTCATCCCGATCCCGTCGCTTACGCTTAGGGCTTCTATTCCCATCCCGTCGCTTACGCTCAGGGCTTCTATTCCCATCCCGTCGCTTACGCTCAGGGCTTCTATTCCCATCCCGTCGCTTACGCTCAGGGCTTCTATTCCCATCCCGTCGCTTACGCTCAGGGCTTCTACTGGCTCCCACTACCTCGCCATCGACCACCCGAGCAGCTCTTTCTGGGCATGGATCTCACCACGCGACAGCGGCAGCAGACCATCTTTGGCCACATCCAACTGCCCCGAGTAGCTGAGCACATACTCAAGAAATTCCCTCAGTTCAGCTGCCATCTCCCCCTCGGGGGGAATGGCCACTGCGAGGAACAGCGGCCGGCAGTCGGGGCTGCGATCCGATCCCACCACGGCATCGGCCAGGGCCGCCGCCTGGGGAGTGATCAGCACCGGCAGACGCTTCACGTCGGGCCGATTGGCATGCTCCTCGCCGACGAGCCCGAGGCCGCCGCGGTCCGCAGCCACGGCCTCGGCCAACTCGGCCCCGGCCTTGTGCTCGATCATCGTGAGTTGACACGGCACCGCGCCGGTGAGCATCCGATCGATGTGCCAACGTGTTCCAGACGTCAGCCCTCGGCCGTGTACCCGGATGGGCACGTCGCTCCAGGATGTGTCTCCATTCAGACGGTCCCAGTGCGTCGCTGCCAGCGACTCGGGCGTTACGCTACCGCTTTTTACTGCTGCCTGCAGGATGCCGGTCTCGGGAGACCAGATGAGTTCGCGAACGGGATTGGACGGGTGCACGATCCAGACCAACCGCTCGAAGCCGGCGACCACGACCGCAAGCCTGCTCTTATGCCCCTGGCTCCAGGCCGCCTTCTCTGCGTCGCTGACAGGCCGGCTCAGCAGGGCCATGTCGGCCTTCCCCTCGGCGAGCGCCTTCCAGCCCACCTCGGAGCCGGCAGTCTCGATCGAGCACCTTGCCTGCGGGTGGATCCGTTGAAACCCCTGCACCCAGTGGGCGGCCGCCTGTTGGAGCGTTGTCGATCCCACCAGCCGGATCGCCCCCTGCGTGCTGGCCCGCGGCTGGTAGGGGAGGGTGACCAATTCAGCCAAAGGATTGGTCGCCGGCACCGACGGCGGGGCATCTGCCGCCCCGGCCAGCCCGGCGGAGCATACTCCGCCGACAAGGAGCAGACCGGCAAACACCCTCGTAAACACCCCTGCCACCGGCCAGGAATGGCCTGCCATCGTGTCTGTCATGCCAACGGTCTCCCTCAGTGAGCGGCTGCCAACGTCGGGAGTTTAGGAAATCCCGTCGGTCTCCGGGAAGCTCAATTCCCCCGGCTCAATCCGCCGCCGTGGATCGCTGGAACCACCATGGACCGCCCCCTGGTCCTCGGCCTGCCGCGGCCTACTGCACGACCGACTTGCTGCCTTCGGTGGAACCGCCGATCGGGGCCCCCTCGGGCATGGGCCGGCAGGCCGCGGGGATGCCCTGGCGGTGCAACTCCTCGCGGACCTTGCGGTAGACGTCGAAGCTGTCGGGATAGCACCAGAGCGTGACGGTTGTCTCGGGCGTCACCGCCGCCAGAATCAGGCGAAACTTCGAGTGGGGCGAAAGCGCCTCGTCAGAGGTCTCCCCGGTGCCCGTGCCGACCGGCCGAACCACCCACTCTCGCGACCGGATCAGCACCTGCCCCCGTGACTGGTCCACCTTCGCCTCGATGACGTAATCGAGCGAAAACCCCTGCACAGGGCCGACCGACTCGATCCGCGAAGCCATCTCGGCAAGCGAGCCGGAATGCCGCCGCGTCTGCGACTTCGCCAGTTCGAAGAGGTCCTCGATCGGTATGAACGCGATCCGCCCCTCGCCCAGCCGGAAGTGAATCTCTTCGCCGTTGACGGTGCGGCCCACCGGCGTCGGATAGGCCAGCACCTCCTTCGTCGTGGCCGGCACGTGCGAGAGCCCCTCGGCCTCGAGCTTGCAGCGTTCGACCTCCGCTTCCAGTTCCTTGCGCCGTGCCGCCGACTCTGCCGCCTTCACCTTCACGACGTCCGTCTCCTGCTTGACTCGCTCGACCTCCAGCGTGGCGGCCGAGACCGCCGTGGCGAGTTGCAATCGCGCCTCGCCCGCGAAGGCGGCGGCCGTCGCCACCGTGCGCCCCTGGACGGCCAACTCGTGAACGTCGCTCTCCGCGAGGGCGACCTGCTGATCGAGCAGCTCCACTTCTTTTTCAAGGCCCTGCACACGCGAGGACGTGGCTGGCGGTGCGGTGAGAATGATCTGTTGCACCCGGCCGCCAACCACCATCACCAGAATGATGAGGATGCCGACGATGTTGGTGACCACGTCGAGGAACGAGTCCTGACCGGCGGAGCTGATATCTTCTGGCCTGGGACGCGGCATCACGCGGACTCCACGGTTCAACGGGCGGGCACGACTGCAGAGGTCCGTTCGATCGGGGGCAGGGGACGGATCTGGTCACGAGTGTCTTTGGATCGGGTGTCGATGCCGCTTTCGGCCAACAGCCGTTCGAGATCCTCGCGCCGCGACCTGCCGTCGGCCGTCTCGGAGAGCACCAGCTGCGGCTTCCAGTACATGCGATCCCCCGCGATGCCCCAGGTGTTCACCCTCGCATGGATCGCCGCCACGAGCGGATCGATGGCCGCCGCGGTGTCGCCTGTCAGCGGGATGCGGTATTCCACGCGGCGGCCCGTGTCGTCGAGCATCCTGAATTCGTTGAGCCCGCATTCGAGGCGGATCGGTCGCGTGAGCGGGATCGGGCGATCCTGCGTGGCGAGGCTGGCCCAGTTTCTGCCGCGCGATTGCGACAACGACGCCGAACCGCCTGCTGCCGCAGCACCGGCCTGTCCGGCGGCGCTGCCCCCGGCCTGGTGAAGGCCCGGCATGGCAGGGCCGCTGCCGCCTCCAGCGGAGCCGCCCTGTGAATTGGTGCCGTTCCCCGTGCCACCTGGGCTCGTCGCAGTGCCAGTCGCCCCCGCGCTGCCAGCAGCAGTGCCAGCCGCCCCCGCGCTACCAGCCGCCCCCGCGCTACCAGCCGCCCCCGCGCTACCAGCCGCCCCCGCGCTACCAGGCCCTCCCGCGGCACTCGTCCCTCCCGCACTGCCAGTCGCAGCCAGGCTGCCCGTAGCGCTGTCGCCGCCGCCACCGGCCGATCCTGCACTGCCACCGGCAAACGTCGAAGTGCCGCTGTAACGATCACCGACCGCGGCCGTGCCGCCGGCGGGATTGCCGCCGGCTGTGGCCCCACCCTGTTGGCCCCACCCCGCAGCGCCTGCCGAGCCACCCGCACCGGCGGGCCCTCTTCCGTCGCCCCGACTGCCGCCTGAGCCGCCCTCACCGGAGCCATCGCCACCGCTGCCAAGTCCCCCACCACCGCCTCCCGGACGGGGGCTGCCGCCGGCCACAGAGCCTCCTGCCTGTGCTGTATTCTTCCAGTCCCAGCGGGACTGATCGCCGAGCACGCTCGGGCCGCCGTCGGCGACCACGCCGCCGCGGGTCGGTGCGGCCCTGTACTGCTGCGGCGGCTTGACAGGCCGCGTCGGCCGCACTTCCGCCAGCCATGCCAGCCGCGCCCGTGATTCCTCGATCGCCCGCCTCTCCACCTGGGCCAGCGTGGAATCGGGGGGCGGGAAGGTGAGCGTCCAATCCTCGTCGATGAGCTGATAGCCGAAGTCGCTGCCCCACGACTGGATCGCCTCCCGAGCGGCGTAGTAGGCCATCACCCCCGACGGCCGTACCAGCAGCAGGGGATAGGGCTGCGCTGCCGGATCGTTCGTGCCTCCCTGCAACGCAACGACGTGTTCCCGCGCCGCCCGCAACGCACTCGCCAGCGGATTGCCGGGCCCCGGCGGCCCCTCGAAGTCGCCCGGACTCAGCCGGATTCCTTCGGGCTGCAGAAAGACGCCATCGCCGCAGCACTCGATGTAGAGGGGACGACGGTGCGTGCCGTTGCGGCCGTCATAGGGCACGACGGCGTAGGCAGGAGCCTTCGTTTTCTGGTCGGCACGGGCCTTGTCGAGCGATTCCCGCGCGTTGGTCAGCTTCTTTTCGAGCCCGCGGAGTGTCTCTTCGTCAGCCGCGATCACGCCCGTGTTTGACGCCAAGGCCGCTGCCGTGCGGCCGAGCTTCTCGAGTTCGTCCTGGAGGCCGCGGGTGTTCTCCTCGACGCCAGCCAGTTGCATCCGGGCCTTGGCCAATTCCTCGGCCGTCCGCTCGCGAACGCCGGCCAACTGATCCCGCCGCCAGGCGAGGCTGTCCCGCGCGAGCTCCAGTTCCTGCTCGAGCTGTTCGCGTTCACGGGTTGCCTCGGCAGTCTCGCCATGTTTGGCAGACCTGCTGAACAGGACGAGCAGCACCAGCAGCGCACCCATCGTGCAGAGCAGCACGGCCAGAAACGGAAACAGCGATATGGTCGGCCCGGCAGCGGGTTGTTTGCGGCTCATGCAACCTTTCCGACGCGACGGGCGGGCTGCAGCTCAATGCGGCGCGATTCGCCGGTGACGTCGCCGGCGCGTGCCGCCAACAATTGCACCGCCGCGGCCAACGTCGCCAGGGTCTCGTCGAAACGGCCCGTCGTCGCCAGCGTGTTCAGGTTGGCGTCGAGAGACCGCTCGAGCGTCGCGATGTCGCGGGTGGCCTCGACCACCTTCCCGAGCAGTGCCGTCTGGTCGGCGATGCTGCCATGGTGGTGTTCGAGTCCGCGGACTGCGGCCGCCAGCGACTCGGCTGCCTGCGTCCAGCGATCCTCGCGCCTCGAGATCAGACTCTCGTGGGCCGCCACGAGCGAGTCGCTCCACTTGGCCAGCGTGCCGTCGAGCGACTGCGAGAGCGATTGATTCAGCGTGCGGCCCGCATCGTCGAGCACCTTCGAGAGGTTCCCCGCAGCGGTCCGCTCGAGCGAGCGCCACGATTGTTCCTGCGCCTCGAGCAGCCGAGCCGAGCTGCGGCTGACGGTTTCGCTGAGCCGCGCGACCGCCAGCGTCGCACCACCGTCCCCGGCGAGCGATTGAAACCGGCCTGCCAGTGCTGCCCATGCCGCCGAGTCCACCTCCGCCAACAACGACTGCTCGTAGCGATCGATGATGAACTGCATGAACATCAGCACCATCGACAGTCCCAGGGCGGTCGCCGTGGTGTCGAACGCGGTCCCGAGGCCGGCCACCACGCCGGAGATGTTCTCCAACTGTGTCGGCGAGAGGCAGGCAATGGCCACGGTGATGCCGATCACGGTGCCCAGGAAGCCCATGATCGGGATGGCCCAGATCACGAACCGCACCAGGCCGTAGTTCTGCGCGGCCCGGGCCGCATCGAGATCGGACAGATACTTGAGATGGTCCTCGAGCGAGTCGGCCGAGCCCGTCCGCACCACCAGATCGACGGCCTCGCGAAGCCTGCGGACGAGGTAGCCCGACGCGGCCGGCCCGCCCTCGTCAGCGGCCGTGTCGAGGACTGCGGCGAGGGCAGGGGCATCGGCCGGGTTCTGCCCCCCCTCGGGAATCGGCTCGAGCCACTGCCGACCGACGTGCCGCCGCTGTCTGGCAAAGTCGGCGACCATCAGCAGCAGGGCCGACAGGCCGACGCAGAACATCACGACTTCGACATACTCGACCCAGTGGCCCGCCAGATACCGCACCACGTTGACGTCGGTGATGACACCCCCGTGAATCATGGCGAAGAAGCAGAAGGAGATCGCCCCCCCCCACAGCAAGGGCGAGCGAATCAGAAGGGTCGCGACGGCATTGAGTTTCGACACGTGGAATGTCCTCCGAAACGGCGGGAAGCGACGATGCCGGAACGCATAGTCGTACCGACGTCCCTCTTCCATCGGTAGACTCTGCCCGACCGATTGAATCGAAACATCCGACAAACCGAAACAGTGCGTGAGGCGGAACGGCCCTGGCAGGCGAGGCAATCTGGGCAGCCGCAGGCGGTCGTTTGTTGGCATCGCTCGCTTGTCGCCTGCGTGTGAGCGACCGTAGACTTTTCACTCGGTGGTGCGGCGTTCAAGCCTGCCTCCCCGGCCTCATCCACTTGCCTCCACTCCGGACTGCCCATCCCATGCAGAACCCCATGCAGAACCCGAGCGGCTGGATTCCCGTGCTTCGACCCGCGATTCATGCTGTGGGACATTTCTGGAATGCCCGCAGTGGAGTCCGACAGGTTCTCATTGCCTCGAGCTGCGTGTGTGCGGGGGTCGCCCTTGCCGCGATGCTCGGGAGCGGCGGGCTGGCCGCACAGCGGGCCGGGCGTCCGCTGCCCGTCGGACCGAGCGAACAGATTGGCTCTCTCTGGATTCAGGCAACGCCCCTCGAAGATGGCCGACAGATGCTGTTGATGGTCGACCAGCAAAACCGGGCTCTGGCCATCTACCACGTCGACCCTTCCAGCGGCACGCTCACCCTCAAGAGCACACGAGACGTTCGCTGGGATCTGATGGTCGAGGACTTCAACGCCCAAGAACCAAAACCAGCGGCCCTGAAGAAAATGCTCGAAATGCCGAAATAACCGGCCGCGACGGCCCTGCCGGCAATGTCGGCTGAGACCACATCGGTTGGCCACGGTGGACTCTCCCACGCTGATCGTCGACAATAGAAGGAGTGGGGACGGAAGAGGTGTGCGGCCTCAAGTATCTAATGTCCGATCGCAAGGTCCGATCGTAAGGTCCGATCGCCGGTTTTTGTGAATCCGAAGGTACCATGGCCGGAAAATTCCTCCTGATCGAAGAAGCTGCCCGCCAACTCGGCGTTTCCGTCGACGAGGTGCATCGTCTCGTGGAGCGAAAAAAGCTCTATCCACTCCGCGACGGGGCAACGCTCAAATTCAAGATCGACGAGATCGAGCGGCTCTCGGCAGAAGGTGCTGACGCAGGCGAGCCATCCGGCTTGGGTTTGGAACTCGACCTGGATGACGTGGCTGCCGGGGCGCCACACGAGTCGATCGCTGCGGCAACACCGCTCCCTTCCGCACCGGTCGCCGGCCCCGGACAGACTGTCGACCTCGACCTGTCAGGCATCGGCCTGGCGGATGACAGTCCCACGGGCGGTGGCGGCGGATCGGGGGTGGCCCCTGCGGGAGAGTCGATCTTTGGCGCCGGGACTGCCGCTCAGGACGATCTTGCGCAGACGATGCTGGGCACGGGCGAGGCGTTCGGGCTCGACGCCATGGATCTCGATCTCGATTCCATCGTCGGTATTTCATCGCCATCGCTCGCCGCATCGGCATCTGCCCTGCCGGTCTCTCTGGATAAATCGGCAGGAAAGCCGACGGCGGGCAAGGCCGCTGCCCCGGCCGATTCCGGCACACTTGCGATCGACCTTTCCGGTATTGGAATCGGTTCGCAGCCCAGCAACGCCGTCGGCTCGAATGCCACAGGTTCGCTGGTACTCGGTTCGGACGTCGACCCTGCGGTGCTCTCGGGTCCGCTGACCAACGCCGGAGCCGCCCTCTCAGGGGCGCTCGACAGCGGGCTCTCGCTGGAGGATGGCGACGCAGCCGTGTCGGGAATCGACATTGGGATGTTGGAGGGAGGTGAACTCGACGAAGACGGCGCCACCGCTCTGGCGGGAGACGAGTTCGACCTTGGCGACCTTGACGTCGATGAGGATGATGGCTCGGTGGTCGCCGTGGAACCGGAGTCGGGTGACTCGAGCTTCTTCCCCATTGAGGCGAGCGAAAGCTCCGACTTCAGTGGTGACATGCCGGCAGACGCGGTTGCAGCCGGGACCGATCTCGGCGAGATCGACGCCGTGGACGTGGTCCGTGACACACGCTTCAGCGTCTGGCAGATCTGCGGGCTGGTCTGCTGCGCCCTCCTGCTGATGACTGGCGGCTTCGTGATGTTCGACCTGATGCGAACCATCGGTAGCCCGGGCGAACTGAGCCTGTCGAGCCCTCTTTTAAATCCACTTTCCTCGGTTTTTGGCTGGCGGTAGGGACTTCAGAATCCCCGGCATCGGGCCCCCGTGCTACGATACTGGCATGATGTGTTCCTCGAGCCGTTGGCTGTGCTGTGTGATCGTTGCCGGGTCGGCGGCCTCCTGCCGTCCCTCTGCCGACATCCAGCCGAACGACCTGCGAACCTACACCGTGCCCCGGTCGGTGGAGAAGGCCCCGCGGACCGCGATCGGCGGGCCGTCATCGCCTGCCGGCCGGGGGACTATGGCGGCTCCCGGCGGACTTGCGCTCGAGTACGACCTGCCTGCTGGCTGGACGGACCTGGGAGCCAGCGGTATGCGTCTGGCTACGCTCACAATAGGCTCCGATGCCGCGGGGGGGGGTGGCGAGATCACGATCATTCCGGCTTCGGGCACGCTCCAGGGCAACGCCGCCCGCTGGCAGGAGCAACTGACGCCTGGTGCGGGCCCCGAACTGGTGTCGCGAGCCATCGAGCAGGCTGAAAAAGTTTCAGTCAACGGCGTGGAGGGCACCATCATTCTGCTCCTCGACCAGAGCCCGGAAAGCCAGAGCCCGGAAAGCCAGAGCCCGGAAAGCCAGAGCCCGGAAAGCCAGAGCCCGGAAGACCAGAGCCCAGAAGATAAGAGCCCCGAGAAACAGCAGGCAATTCTTGCCGCCATGATTCCGCTGGAAGAGTCCGTGTCGCTGTTCGTCAAATTCAAGGGATCCGCCGGTCTCGCCCGCAGCCTCCGTGAACCGTTCACGGAGTTCATCCGCTCGATCCGGTGGAAGTGACCCACCGACACCCACCGCCACAGCACAGCACGGAACCCACGCCCATGGCCACTGGCAGTCTCGACTCGCATGGCTTCGCTCAGGCGACACGGGCCACCGCCCGCACCGCGTCTCGCGGCGACGGATCACTTGCCTGGCAGGCCCTTCGGGCGGCCGGATCACTCAAGATCACGGTGGTGATGTTTCTCGCCGGCATCTTCGTGCTGTTCGTCGGCACGCTCGCGCAGGACGAAAAAAACCTGCCGGAGGTGAAGCAGGAGTATTTCAACAGCTGGGTCGCGCAGGTGCCGTTCTCCGACTTTTTCCCCGTCACGGTTTTTGGGCCATCGACACTCACTGGCTGGTTTCCCTTTCCGGGCGGGGCGACGATCGGCCTGGTGCTCCTGGTCAACCTGATCGCCGCGAAGCTGACCCGTTTTCAAGTCCATGCCACCGGATCGAGGCTTCTGGCGGGCACCATTGTGTCGCTGGTGGGCGGCCTCTTGACGCTGCTGGTGATCCTGAGCGGCCACTATGCCGACGGATTGCAGGGCCGGCCGCCGATCGACTACGCGACCGTCTGGCGGCTTGTGCAGGCCGCGGCTGTAACGCTGGCCGGAGGGCTGGGCTGGGCCGCGGTCGCCGGGCGTGATGTCAGCCGGCTGACCCGGATCGTGCTCTGGGTGGCCTCGGCATCCGCCGCCACGGTGGCAGCGATCAGCCTCTTCGGCGGCGAGGGGTGGCGGATGAGCGAGCCGGGCCTGCGGATCATGTGGCAACTCATCCAGTCGAGCGTGGCATCGCTGATCCTGCTGGCGGGCCTGATCATGGTGTTCGGCAGCCGTGGCGGCAACGTGCTGATCCATCTCGGTGTGGGACTGCTCATGCTGGGTCAGTTTGCCTTTGGCGACCGCCAGATCGAGGAGCGCATGGCGCTGATCGAGGGACAGTCGAGCAGCATGGCGCTGCGTACGGACGAGACCGAACTGGCCGTGATCCAGTCTTCCGATGCGGCCAACGACCAGGTGACGGTCATTTCCGGCCGCCTTCTCAAGGCCCGGGCCGGCGGCGACCCGATCAAACCGGATGGCCTGCCGTTCGACGTGCGGGTGCTCTCCTTCTTTCCGAATTCCGGCGTGATGCGTGTGGGTCCGGTGGCGCCGAACCAGGCCACGACCGGGATCGGCAGGAGTTGGCTGGCGACGAACAAAGCCCCAGAGGGGGGCGCTAGCTCCAAGCCCAACATCTCTTCGGCCTATGTGAACCTTGTGAACCGGGCCACCGGAGCCGATCTGGGCACGTTTCTGGTCAGCCAATACCTCAACGACCAGGCACAGCTCTTCATGGGTGCCGGTGGTGACGAGGTCGACACCGTCGAGGTGGACGGCACGCCGTACCGTCTCCAGTTGCGGTATCGTCGCGAATACAAACCCTACTCCGTCGCGCTCACGGACGTCCGCCGGATCAACTACGGCGCGAGCGAGACGCCCCGCGACTACTCCTCCTACGTCACCTTCACCGACACCGCCACGCATGCACAGCAGGACGGCCGGATCTGGATGAACAACCCGGTCCGCTACCGCGGCGAAACCTTCTACCAGAGCCAGTATTCGACCGTCGAGCTTCCCGACGGCACGCGGAGCGAGATGACCGGCCTGCAGGTCGTGGAGAATGCCGGCTGGCTGATTCCCTACGTTGCCTGCGTGCTGGCCCTGTGGGGCATGCTCGCCCACTTCGGCGGCACTTTCCTGCGGTTTGCGGACCGTTACGACCGTGGCCTGACCGGCCCCCGCGATCTGGATGCCGTGCATGCTGACCGGGCCGCTCATGCCGTGGAAACATCGACCGTGGGGGGCCAAGCGGGAGCGAGTCGCAATCAACGGCGGGCGGCCCGCCGCGCCGGGGAGCGGCTTGCATCGGCAGAGGGCACCGTTCGCCAGCCTGCAACGCCGGTAGCCGAACTCCTCATTCCGGTCCTTGCCCTGTCGTGCGTGGCCTTGTTCTGCCTGATGGCGAACTACGACCGGTCACCGCGAGACGACACCCGCGACTGGCGGAGTGCGGCGGCCCTGCCGGTGCTGCACGAAGGACGCATCAAGCCACTCGACACCGTGGCCCGCAACACGCTGCAACTGCTCGGCAACCGCACGAGCGTGATCATGCCGAAGTCGGGAGAGGCCCAGGCAGGCGTGGATGCCAAAGTCGGGGCCGCGCGGCCTCCCGCCGATCTGCCCGTCGGCACGGTCTCGGCGGCACGGTGGATGCTCGGGATGATGGCAGGGGCGGAATGGGTGGAGCATGCGCCGGTGTTTCGCATCGACGCGCAGGAGGTCACCGACCTGTTCGACCTCACGCGGCGAAAGGGGCATCGCTACAGCCATGCCGAACTCGACGCCGGCCTTCCCAGGCTCCGCACGCAGCTGGAGTCAATGCGGGACGTGCCGCCGGAACAGTTCAGTTTCACCCAGAAAAAGTTCTCCGAGATCAACCAGAAACTGATGGCCTACGACCTGCTTCGTTACAGCTACGAAACCCCACGGCTACCCGATCCAGGGGAAGGGGAAGAGGCGCGGAAGGAAATGCTCGGCGAGATGGAACGCGTCATGCAGATGGCCCGGCGGATCGAGGCCAGTCATCCGCCGGCGGCACTTCCCCCGAAGCCGATGGCGGGAGCGTCGTCGACCCGCGAAAGCGATGGGCAATGGCAATCGCTCTATCCGGCCTGGGTATCTGCGATCGTCAGCAAGCTTTTGGCTGGCCGGCCCGGGCAGCCGGCCTTCGAGGTCCATCCCGGCCTGCTGCCGTTGACCGAACTGCTTGGCGCGGTGACCCGAACCCCGGCCGACTTCAACCGGGCACTCGATGCTTTCAAGGCGTCGACGGCTTCATTGCCCGAGGTTCGCAGCACGGCCGACAAGGCTGCCTTCGAGGCCTGGCTCAACCGGTTCAATCCCACCGATCTGGCGAAGTGGCTCTACGTGCTGTCAGGGATCATCTGCTTTTCCAGCTTTCTGGTCGGCCGACGCCCACTGAACCGGTTCGTGTTCTGGATGCTGGTCGGCATTCTGCTGCTCCATACGTTCGCCCTCGGCAGCCGCGTCTACCTCACTGGCCGCCCACCGGTGGTGAATCTCTATTCCTCCGCCGTTTTTATCGGCTGGGCCTGCGTGCTGGCGGGCCTGGCCCTCGAGGGACTGCATGCCAACGGCATCGGCAACCTGGTGGCGGCCCTCAGCGGAGGGCTCACGCTGATGGTGGCCTATGGCCTCGATTCGGGCGACACCATGCACGTCTTGCAGGCGGTTCTCGACACGCAGTTCTGGCTTTCCACACACGTGATCACGGTCACGCTCGGCTACGGTGCCACTTTTCTGGCCGGCGTGCTCGGCATCTTCTCGGTCGTGCAACGGATCGCCGCCGGATGGACGGCATCGACGTCGACCGAGCAGCAAAGGCTCGCCGCCCGGCAGTCGCAGGATCAGCTCTATCGCATGACCTACGGCGTGGTCTGCTTCGCCCTCTTCTTCAGCTTCATCGGCACGGTGCTCGGCGGCCTCTGGGCAGACGACAGCTGGGGCCGCTTCTGGGGCTGGGATCCGAAGGAAAACGGCGCGCTGATGATCGTGCTCTGGAACGCGGCCGCCCTCCACGCCCGATGGGACCGCTGGCTCGGCCCCCGCGGCTTCGCGCTCTTTGCCATCGGCGGCAACATCATCACGGCCTGGAGTTGGTTTGGCACCAACCAGCTCGGCATCGGCCTCCACAGTTACGGGTTTACCAGCGGAGTGTTGCTGCTGCTCGCAGGCTTTGTGGCCAGCCAGTTGCTTGTGATCGCGGCCGGCTGGGCGCTCACGCGGCCGGGCGGCGACGGGGAATCCCATCGCTCACGCTCCGGGCTTGTGTGAACGTTTCCAGACAAGCCCCGGCTTCCAACGGCTTCCGTCCAGTTTCCCCCGGCTTCCGCTGGTTTCCTTTGTTGGGGGGGCCTCTTGCCCAAGTCCGGCTGGCACATCCTGCCACCGACCTCCCACGAACTGCGTCACCCGCACGGCTGAAGCCGTGAGCACCACCGCGATCGCGCCCCCCGTCGATGCCTCGTCGGAGCCCGTCTTCACGACCGGGATTCGACCGCCATCCCTGCGGGCCGCGGCGTAGGCATCGCGGACCTCGGGCCAACCGGCGGCTCCCGCGCCGCTGACGATCACCCAATCAG
>Ga0247837_1005489_pt1 | contig 18965 bp, 16 predicted proteins | sample LaCtaG_2_FD_187115 | JGI IMG/M metagenome (GOLD analysis project Ga0247837, IMG submission 187115) | Freshwater microbial communities from meromictic Lake La Cruz, Castile-La Mancha, Spain - LaCruzMarch2015_14.5m | ecosystem: Environmental > Aquatic > Freshwater > Lake | place: Spain: Castile-La...
GGCGATCGATGCGATGACAGCGATTGGTCGCGGACAGCGCCAGCTCATCATCGGTGACCGTCAGACAGGTAAGACAGCGGTTGCTGTAGACACAATTATTAACCAGAAGGAAAACTGGAAATCTGGCGATAAGAAGAAGCAGGTTAAGTGTATTTATGTAGCTATTGGTCAGAAGGGTTCAACGATTGCAGCCGTTAAGGGCGCACTCGAGGAAGCTGGCGCAATGGAGTACACAACAATCGTTGCTTCACCTGCATCAGATCCAGCAGGTTTCAAGTACTTAGCTCCTTACACCGGTTCTGCAATTGGTCAGCACTGGATGTACAAGGGCGAGCATGTTCTTATCGTGTTTGATGATTTATCAAAGCAAGCTGAGGCGTACCGTTCAGTCTCACTTCTACTTCGTCGTCCACCAGGCCGCGAAGCGTACCCAGGCGATGTTTTCTACTTACACTCACGTTTGCTAGAGCGTTGCGCAAAGCTTTCAGATGAGTTAGGTGGCGGTTCAATGACCGGTTTGCCAATCATCGAAACTAAGGGAAATGACGTTTCTGCGTTCATTCCTACCAACGTAATTTCTATTACTGATGGTCAGTGCTTCTTCGAAACAGATCTTTTCAACGCCGGTGTTCGCCCAGCGATCAACGTAGGTGTTTCTGTTTCTCGTGTAGGTAGCTCTGCGCAGACAAAGGCGATGAAGAAGATCGCTGGACGTCTACGTCTTGACCTTGCTCAGTACCGTGAACTTGAAGCTTTCGCAGCCTTTGGTTCAGATCTTGATGCTGCATCAAAGGCACAGCTTGAGCGCGGTGCTCGCATGGTTGAACTTCTGAAGCAGGGTCAGTACTCACCGTACTCACTAGAGCGTCAGATCGTTTCAATCTGGGCGGGAACAACTGGAAAGCTTGACGATGTTGCAGTTGCTGACATTCGTCGCTTTGAAGCAGAGCTTCTCGACTTTATTGGCCGCGAACGCAAGGAGATCAACGCAGTTATCTCTGAGAGTAAGCAGCTTGATGATGACACCATCGCAAAGATGGAAGAAGCGGTTTCATCATTCAAGAAGATCTTCAAGTCATCTGTTGCAGCAGCTCTTAACGAGGCACCAGCAGAAGCACTTGATGGCGAAGATGCAGAGTCTGTAACTAAGTACGTCCAACCGGCGGTGAAGAAGTAACCCATGGGTGCCCAACTTCGCGTTTATCGCCGACGGATGCGATCCGTTAAAGCGACCAAAAAGATTACGAAAGCAATGGAGTTAATCTCTGCTTCTCGTATCGTTAAGGCGCAGCAACGAGTCGCAGCTTCAACTCCTTATGCAAATGAGTTGACCCGTGCGGTATCTGCAGTTGCAACTTTCTCTTCAACAAACCACCCTTTGACAACAGCTTCTGAACGACCAATCCGTGCAGCAATTTTGATCATTTCTGCAGACAGAGGTATGGCTGGTGCGTACTCAAACAATGCAATCAAGGAAGGGGAGCAGCTTGCTGCCCTTCTTCGTGAGCGCGGTCTAGAGACAAAGTCATATTTGGTCGGCCGTAAAGCGGTTAGCTATTACAAGTTCCGCAATCGTGAGATCGCTGGACAGTGGACAGGTTTTTCAGATAACCCAACCTACGAGGATGCTCGCAAGGTTGCCGATGCACTTATCGAGGCATTTATTCTTGATGCTCAGGTTGATGTCAATGGAGTCGATGAGATTCACATCGTCTTTACAGAGTTCAAGTCAATGCTTACGCAAAATGCGATGGCAAAGCGCATGCTTCCTCTAGAAGTTGTTGAAAGCGAAGCACCAGCACCAGCTGGATTGCTACCAATGTATGAATTCGAACCAAGTTCCGAGGTTGTGCTTAATGCACTTCTACCTCGTTACATCCAGGCTCGAGTATTTAACGCGATGTTGCAATCTGCAGCTTCAGAGCATGCAGCTCGCCGTCGCGCTATGAAGTCAGCAACTGACAATGCTGATGATCTAATCAAGTCGTTAACTCGACTTGCGAACGCGGCTCGTCAGGCCGAAATTACACAAGAGATCAGTGAAATTGTTGGCGGCGCAGACGCGTTGGCCTCAGCTAGTGCAGGGAGTGAATGATGTCGAACTCAAAAAAGGGCCGCGTAGCTCGCGTTATCGGACCGGTTGTGGATATTGAATTCCCAGCCGATTCAATGCCAGCGATCTTTAACGCGCTACATGTAGAGACAACCATGTCAGGTACTACTCGTACCTTGACACTTGAGGTTGCTCAGCACATTGGCGATAACCTCGTGCGCGCAATCTCAATGCAGCCAACTGACGGTATGGTCCGTGGCGCAGAAGTTTCCGATACAGGGACACCGATCTCAGTTCCTGTTGGTGATGTGACAAAGGGCCATGTGTTCAACACACTTGGCGAGTCACTAGATGTTCCAACCTCATCACTCGACATCAAAGAGCGTTGGCCAATTCACCGTGATGCACCAGCATTTGATCAATTGGAATCTAAGACTGAGATGTTTGAAACCGGAATTAAGGTTATCGATCTACTAACACCTTATGTAAAGGGTGGAAAGATTGGTCTATTCGGTGGTGCGGGCGTAGGTAAGACAGTTTTGATTCAGGAAATGATTTACCGTGTAGCTGAAAACTTCGGTGGTGTATCTGTATTCGCCGGTGTTGGTGAGCGTACCCGTGAAGGTAATGACTTGTTCCTCGAAATGACCGAGACCGGTGTTATCAATAAGACCGCGTTAGTGTTCGGTCAGATGGATGAGCCACCTGGCACGCGTCTACGTGTTGCTTTGTCAGCGTTAACAATGGCGGAGTACTTCCGCGATGTTCAAAAGCAGGATGTTCTTCTGTTCATCGACAATATTTTCCGTTTCACACAGGCAGGTTCTGAGGTTTCAACACTTCTAGGCCGTATGCCATCTGCTGTGGGTTACCAGCCAACTTTGGCTGATGAAATGGGTCAGCTCCAAGAGCGCATCACATCAACACGTGGTCACTCAATTACATCTATGCAGGCGATTTACGTCCCTGCTGATGATATTACCGACCCAGCTCCACACACTACTTTCGCCCACTTAGATGCAACAACAGTGTTGTCTCGTCCGATTTCAGAGCTTGGTATCTACCCAGCTGTGGATCCGCTTGACTCAACATCACGCATCTTGGATCCACGCTACATCGGTGAGCACCACTTCCGTGTTGCAAACCGCATTAAGCAGATCTTGCAGCGCTACAAGGATCTACAGGACATCATTGCGATTCTCGGTATCGATGAGTTGTCAGAAGATGACCGCGTACTCGTAGGCCGCGCACGCCGTATCCAGCGCTTCTTGTCACAGAACACATTCGTTGCGAAGGTGTTTACAGGAATCGACGGATCATTCGTTCCTCTTTCAGAGACAATCGAAGCATTTGAAGCACTTGCAGATGGAAAGTACGATCACATTCCAGAGCAGGCATTCTTCATGTGCGGTGGTCTTGCAGATGTTGAGCGCAACGCAGCTGAACTAGCAGCAAGCTTGGCGAAGTAATAGATCATGACACTTAAAGTCGAACTAGTATCTCCAACGCAGCGCGTCTGGTCGGGCGAAGCAACATCTGTTTCTGCCCGCACAGTCGAAGGTGATATCGGTGTTCTCACCGATCACTCTCCGCTCTTTGGAGTACTAGTAGACGGTCAGGTTGTAATCCACGGTACCAACGGAGAAGCAACTGAGTTCAAGGTCAGCGGCGGATTTCTATCGGTCGCAAACAACCGCGTATCAATCTTGACGGAGTCAGTTAACTAACTCTATTTAACAAATAAAAATAAGATTTTCAGTGTAGAAAAGTGTGTAGTTGCTTCTTCATCTTTTCGAAACTGAGAATCTATTTTTATTTGCAGAACTATTCGCGGGTGACTTGAGCCCCAAGGCTTTGCAACTGTTCGGCGAAGTTGGGGTAGCCGCGGTCGACGTGGAAAGCCTGATCTACAGTTGTTTCTCCCTCTGCAACTAATGCGGCAAGGATTAAGCCTGCTCCTGCGCGGATATCGTGGGCTTCAACTGGTGCGCCAGATAGCTCCTGTACGCCTGTAATTGATGCATGGTGGCCATCAACGCTGACCTGAGCGCCGAGGCGGCTGAGTTCATTGACGAACATGAAGCGGGATTCAAAGACATTTTCAGTAACTAATGAGTGGCCTTCTGCGATTGAATTCAGGGCGATCACCATTGGAAGCAAGTCGGTAGGAAAACCTGGGTAGGGAAGTGTTGCAACATCAATTGACTGTGGTCGCACATCCATCTTTACTCGAATTCCATCTGCAGTAGATGTGATGATCGCACCAGCTGATGCTAGCTTTTCAAGTGGAAGTTCAAGATGTTCAGGTCGAGCACCATGGATGGTTATATCGCCGCGGGTCATTGCTGCTGCAAATGCCCAAGTACCTGTGATGATGCGATCTGTAATAGTTGTGTGATCAGTTGGTTGTAACACCTCAACGCCGGTGATTGTGATGACGGGTGAACCAAGTCCTTCGATCTTTGCACCCATTGAAATGAGAAACTCACCAAGATCTACGATATCTGGTTCGCGGGCTGCGTTATCGATCGTTGTTACACCCTTAGCTAACACCGCAGCGGTCATGATGTTTTCAGTTGCACCCACACTTGGAAAATCCAATTCAACTGGTGCGCCAGTCAATCCATTAGGGGCTTCGGCAATAACATAACCATGTTCGATGTGGGCTTTAGCACCAAGTGCCTCTAAACCTTTAATGTGAAAATCTAATCCGCGTGATCCGATTGCATCACCACCAGGTAGCGCAACATCTGCCCGAGCAACACGTGCAACCAGAGGGCCCAACACATTGATGGATGCGCGCATCTTTCGTACAAGGTCATAATCGGCGCGGTGTGCAGGCTCTTGGGGTACGGTAATTGTGACCATATCTTTTCCGCGAACAACTGTGCATCCAAGACGGGTCAATAGATCAGCCATGATATCTACATCGGCAATATCGGGAACATTTCTAATAGTTGTTGTGCCCGCAGCCAGCAATGAGGCGGCCATAAGCTTTAAAACTGAGTTCTTAGCCCCGCTTACTGAGACCTCTCCACGTAATGAGGTGCCCCCGACTATACGGAAGCGATCGTGGGATGCCATAGGTGCAGTCTACTTATAAGGTAAGCACATGGTTAATTTAACGCGCATTTACACAAAGACTGGCGATGATGGGACAACATCTCTAGGCGACATGAGCCGTACCTCAAAAAATGACCCACGTCTTGAAGCATATGCAACGGTTGATGAGGCTAACTCAACAATCGGCGTTGTTCTATCAACCGATGGTTTAACAGAAGATATGCGTGCGCTGCTAGTACGAATTCAAAATGATCTCTTCGATGTAGGAGCCGACCTTTGTACTCCTGTTGTTGACTCTCCAGCTTTTGAGCCACTGCGTGTTCTTGAGTCACAAGTTACTTACTTAGAAGAGCAGATCGATAAGTACAACGCTGATTTAGAATCACTTCGATCATTTGTTTTACCGTCAGGAACACCGGCTGCAGCACATCTTCATGTTGCCCGCACCGTTGTTCGTCGCGCGGAGCGTTGCACATGGGCTGCTATCCATGCCTTCGGCGGGGGAGTTAATCCGTTAACTGCTAAGTATTTGAATCGTTGTTCTGATCTTCTCTTTGTTCTTGCACGTTATGCAAATAAAGAAATCGGTGATCAGTTATGGGTACCTGGAGCTAATCGCTAGGGAGCAACTGTGTAGGTTGTTGCAGGTACTTTTTCCTGCGGTACATCCTTCCGGCATGATGCTTTTATGCTTGCAATCGAGTGCTGTAATTCAATTGGCTCTTGGCTAATTATCAAGATAGTTGCGTACTTCTTTGCGCCCGTCTCGCCAATTGTTGTTCTTACCGTTCCAAAGGTTTTCTTTGTTGGATCCTCTGCCGAAACTGCGCCTCTGACATTTGCGGTCACCACCCACCAGGTGCAACCAGTTATTGAGGCTACCTGAACGGCGCCACAGGAGAATCTCTCACAGACGGGCACACCATCTACCTGACGTGCTAATGCGCGAGTTAAGCTCTTATCATTAGAAGCCAGCCCCACAAGTTCTTTAGCGGTTGGAATCTTGGCGAAGGTATTGCCATCTTTGCTCTTAGCAAATCCCTTGGGTGGCCAGGCGGGGGATGGTGATGGCGTTATCTTTGCCTTTTTTGTTGCTGCGAGTACTGAGGTTTGCGCAGAGTGAGCCGCTGGCGCTAATACAACGAGCGCCAGAACAAGTGCAATTACCTTCTTAATCGCGATCCCACTTGAACTTACGGACGCTAAAAAAGATTCCGATGATCAGCCAGATAAGCAAAACAACAAAGGTGGTTTGCAGTTCCCAGGATTTTGCAACCTCTTGCGATGCAAATGAATCAGGTAGAAATACAGATCGCATTCCTTGTGTTAGCCACTTCAAGGGGAAGATCGCAGCAACCTGTTGCATCCATGGTGGTAGTTGGGTAAATACAAAGAATACTCCACTAAAGAACTGCAAGATAATGACTATCGGAGAAACTACTGCAGATGCTCCGCGCCCACTCTTGGGAACAATTGAAAATGCGATGCCAAGCGCGGTAGAACATGCGCTACCAAGCAGAACCAGCCAAGCAAAGGTAAGCCACTTGCTAGTTTCAGTTGGCATCTCCAATCCAAAGAATGCAACACCAAAGCCCAGAAGCAGCAGAATTTGAATGACCATGCTGACAAAAATTAGGATTGCTTTTCCAATGAAGTAACTGGATGCTGGCATTGGAGTTCCGCGCAACCGCTTTAATGCACCGACATCACGCTCCATCGGAATTGTGATCGCTAGCGCCTGAAAACCAGTGTTAACCAGACCTGATGCAATCATGCCAGCTACAAAGTATTGAGAAAATGTGACCCCAGGAGCGATTGTGTCCTGGAATACCGAGCCAAAGATTGCTAGCAAAATCACCGGGAATAACACCGTGAAGACAACTGATTCTCGCTGACGAGCAAACTGCCTGATCTCTAATCCACCGCGGCGAATACCTAATTGAAGTGCGCTTGGAATCTTATTCATCAACCCCACCAATCATTTCGAGGTAGATATCCTCAAGAGAAGGGCGAGAAACGACTAATTCAGGTACTTCGCCATTGAATCTGGCCGATAGTGATGACACTAAAACGGTTGGATTGTCTGTCTTTTCGGATTTAATCTGATCACCATCACGCCATTGAACGGTTGCTTGTGAGGTTGATCTTCCCCCTAGCTCTGCTGGGGTGGAGATTTCAACGATTACACCCTTATTGATGACCGCAACTCGATCAGCTAGCGCTTCAGCCTCATCCAAATAATGGGTTGTCAGCAAGATCGTTGCGCCATCGGCCCGTAACTTCTTAATTAGTGACCAAAATGATCGTCGTGCTTCAGGATCAAAGCCGGTTGTTGGTTCATCTAAGAAGAGCAATTGAGGATTTCCGATAATTCCAAGGGCAACATCAAGACGTCTGCGCTGGCCACCAGAAAGATTGCGAATCAGAGCAGCTCTTTTTTCCTGTAAACCAACTGATTCAATCACCTCTTCAACATCTCTTGGATTTGAATAGTAGCCACTGAAGTGAGTAATAGTTTCAATGACAGTTAAATCGCCAGCATCTGAAGATGTCTGCAGAACTATTCCGATTTTGTTGCGCCACTCTCGAGATTCATGCCCTTTTGTACCGGGATCAAAACCCAAAACGGAAACTGATCCCGAGTCACGAGTCCTGAAGCCTTCAAGAATTTCTACTGTTGTTGTCTTGCCAGCACCATTAGGCCCCAAGATAGAAAAAATCTCACCCTGCTCGATCGAAAGGTCTAAGCCCCGCACGGCATGAACATCACCGTAATGTTTAGTGAGGCCTTTTACTTCGATGAGGCTCATGTGGTTACTTTACCATGAGAAAATACACCTGTGAGCCCGCGTAGAAACTACCCAAAGAAGCGACAAAAACCCGAAGAACCTCGGGAGATTAATATCGCCTCAACGGGTGAGAGTGTTGAAGAGCACAGCGATGGTGTTTATATCGTCAGGCGTTTAACTGGCTCTGGATCCACAAAACCATATCGCTGCCCAGGATGCGATCAGATGATTCCCTTAGCAACTCCACATGTTGTTGCTTGGAAGGATTACGATGAAGATGGACGTCGTCATTGGCATTCAGCTTGTTGGGCAAAGAAAGATAAACGTCGACCAAATACTGAACGTACTCGCAACGCTCCACGTTTCTAGTTGATGCAGAATTAAAAGTTAACCTAAACGTCCTTTTAGTAGCCGTGATGCTTTAACAATGAGACGATCGGTTCCAGCTGTTCGCTTGAAACTTAAAATCCTGAGTGGCAAGTTAACTCGAGTTCTTACAACGGTACGCGCATAGGTGTATTCCAGTAAACCTTCTGGACCATGAATACGGCCATATCCACTCTCCTTCACACCACCAAATGGAACGGAAGAGATAGCGGCAAATGAAAATGTAGAGTTAATGGCAACCATTCCGCAATGTAATTGAGAAGCAATCTTTTTGCCTTGTCGCTTTGACCAGATGTTTGCGCCTAAACCATAGCGAGAATCATTAGATAGTTGGATCGCTTCACTCATTGATTTAACAGGATTGATAATGATGATTGGTCCAAATGTTTCTTCACGAACAGCCGCTGAACTTTCAGGTACATCTACCAAGATCACCGGTTGTATAAAAGGTTCTTGAATAGATTTCATACTTCCATAAGCAAATTTTCCACCATCTTTAATGGCTGCTTTGATGTGAGATGTGATCACACCAATCTGGGATGGCATTGTTGATGCACCATAATTTCCTTCTCCAGGAGCACCAGCCTTTAAAGTCGAAGCTAATGCAATGGCTTTTTCAATGAAATCATCTGCAACTCTTTCATCGACATATACGCGCTCTGCACCAATACATGATTGTCCAGCATTGGCCATAGCTGACCAGATGGTTGCATCTACTGCGCGATCAATATTGGCATCTGAGGCGACAATAACTGGATCTTTACCACCGCATTCCAAAACAACAGGTGTCATTTGGGTTGCACATGCAGCAGCAACTAGCTTTGCGGTTCGAGTTGAACCAGTAAAGGAGAGCTTGTTAATCGCAGAGGTACAGAGAGCATTTCCGGTTTCTGCTAACCCAGTAATTGTCGTGAATACATCATTAAGGGGCGTGACCGCCTTGAAACTCTCATTGAGCCACACACCAACGCCTGGGGTGTACTCACTTGGCTTAAAAACAACGGTATTTCCGGCGGCTAAGGCGTAAGCGATAGAGCCAACTGGTGTGAAGATTGGGTAGTTCCAAGGTCCAATTACTCCGACTACACCCATTGGAGATCGTTCAACCGTGGCAGACATGTTTGCCATAAGCGCACCCGGTGCACGATGAGAAGTGCGCATGATCTCTTCCGCATGGCGCGCAGCCCATCCAATGTGGTTCACAGTATTAGCTACCTCTAAGCGTGAATCACTTAGGGGTTTTCCTGTTTCTAAGGAGATTAGGTGTGCAATTTCTTCAATGTGGTTAATTATGTAACTGCTCCAGGCAAGTAAAGTTTTCTTACGCCCACTAAATCCTAATTTGTCCCACCCAATAAAAGCTGCCTGAGCTTTCGACACGACCTGTGCAACCTCTTTAGCCGAAAGAATTGGATAACGACCAAGAATCTGCCCATCAGTGGGGTTATAGGAGTTAAAAGTTTTTGCCATGTCACAAAGCCTAGTCATGTATCGATAGGATTTGAAGTATGACTCAGACAGTTCGTCCTAGTAGCGTCTTTGAAGCGACACGAACTCCATTTCATGTTTTAACTGAGGACGGTGTGGATCTGATTGGTGAAGTTGCGGCCCCTATAGGTGCTTCTAAAGGTGGGATTTTATGCTTACATCCGCTGCCAACCGCCGGCGGAATGATGGATAGCCATGTATTTAAGAAGGCCGCTAATCGTCTTCCTGCTATGGCTGGCATAACTGTTGTTCGTTTCAATACACGAGGTACAACAAGCGAGGTAGGAAGCAGCACAGGAGATTTTGATAATGGAGTATCTGAGCGATTCGATGTTGAAGCGATGTTGCGCTACTGCTTTGAAACCTTGAAGATAGAGAATCTCTGGGTAACGGGGTGGTCTTTTGGAACTGATCTAGCGTTACAACATGCAAAAGATCCGCGCCACAAGGGTTTGATCCTTTTGAGCCCGCCACTTCGCACAACCACAGATTCTCAACTTCAATACTGGAACACAGATCCGCGACCAATTACTGCATTTGTACCTGAACTAGATGATTTCATGCAACCAGATTCTGCGCGAAAGAGATTTGCAGTAGTACCAACGCTCAAAGTTCTGGCTGTCGATGATGCTCGACACCTCTGGATCGGTGAACCATCAGTAAACAGAATTCTTTCGGAAATAACCTCGATTGTTACTGGCGTGCCTACAACACTTCCATTGGAGTTTTAAGCCTTATTTGCTCGCGGAATTACAACCTCATCAAGAATCAGAATTATTGATGCTGCAACAGGTACCGCCAGTAATCCACCGACAAGCCCCAAAAGTGATGAACCAATAAGAGCGGCAATGATTGTGACCGCACCTGGCACGGACAGCGTTCGCTTCATGATCCGAGGTGTAACTACATAATTTTCAACTTGTACATAGACCACATAAGCGACAAATGCGATGACACCGATTACTAATGATTGCGAGAGGGCGATCAACGTGAAGATTCCAGCGCCGATGAAGTGGCCAATAAGTGGGATGAGAGCTGCAACCAAAATAAACATACCGATAGCGATAGGTGAAGGAAGCCCAAGAATTATCGAGAGAATCGTGACAAATACCGCAGCCATAGCTGCGATCAAAATTTGGCTACCAACAAAAGAACCTACCCGTGCGATCACTGCATTTGTCAGTAGACCAACTCGATCACGGCGGCTTGCAGGCACCAGAGAGAGCCCAAGATTTACCGCTTGAGGGAGTGAGGTGATGAAGTACAGTGTCAAAACTAAAATAGTTAGAGCTGTGAAAAAACCTGACAAGACAGATTTACCGACGCCAATGACTCCACCAAAAGTAGAAATCAGTAATGTTCCATCCGAGGTCACAGATTTCAATTTCTCTTGCAAGGTATCGATTAACCCATATTGAGTGTTGAGCTGGTTGATTGTTTCATTCTTCATTAAATCCTGAAGTAGTTGAGGAGCAGATTCAATCAAGTTAGTTCCTTGGGTAATCACCGGTGGAACGACAACTAGTGCGAAAAAGATTACGAAGAGAATAACGGATGAGAAAATTACAGTGACGGCTGCGCTTCTAGATAAGTTTCGCTTTCGTAGCGCTTCGACCGCTGGATTCAAACCAGTTGCAAGAAAGAGAGCGATCAAGATCAAAACAAAAATTTGACTGACGCTAGCCAATGCTCGCATCAACAGGATTGCAGTAAGAGCGCCAAGGGTTGCAATGAAGCCAAAGTAAAAGGGATGAGAGCGATTGATCGGTGCTCCCAGCGTTCCGTAATCATCAGCAATCTTGCCTTCTTTGGGTGAACGTGTTGCTGCCTTCTTGATTCGCTCTGTTATGGCCATGAGGACATTCTAAAGTGCATACATCACTCTTATTGTGACGTGGTGTTCATGTTCCCGTCACATTTATAAGAGAGAATACCGACCATGGCGTTACGAATTACAGGCTTAGGCGAGGAGATCGCAGCTGTTACCGGCCTGCCATGGCACCTATCTTTGGAGGAGTGGCCCGAGGATCCAGCCCTTGCTGAAAAGCGCGGTATTTCTCGACATATCGTGCGGTTAGTACGTGCAAGCAATGATCCCAACGCCGAGGTCTATGCGGTGAAAGAGACCGTTTCAGAGTTTGCAAATCGCGAGTACAAAATTCTGCGAGAGCTATCGCATTTAAATGCTCCCTGCGTAGAACAGGTAGCGGTGGTAGAAGGTCGCGTCGATGTAAATGGTGAAGAGCTGCCCTGCGCAATTGTTACTCGATTCCTGCCGTACTCCTTGCCTTATCGAGTGCTTCTATCGGGAGCCGTGACAGCGCATGAGATTACAACTATGGCCAGTGCCCTAGCGCTGCTTTTGGTGCGCTTACACCTTTTAGGATTTTGGTGGGGGGATTGTTCACTCTCTAATACCCTGTTTCGACGGGATGCCGAAGGCTTTGCCGCCTATCTCGTTGATGCTGAAACAGGAGAGTTTCAGAAAACTTTAAGTGATGGTCAAAGAGAACATGATCTAGATATCGTTCACTTTAATGTTGCGGCAGAGTTAGAGGATTTAGCTCTATCCGGAGTTTTGTATCCTGGCATGGATCCAGTACGAGCCTCCGATGCGGTTATTCGACGTTATCGACGCATCTGGGCGGCGCTGAAAGAACGACAGTTGTTAGATCCCAAAGACCGCCATGCCGTTGAACGAGCGATGCGCCAATTACATGATCTTGGTTTTGCGGTTGAAGAGGTAGCAATCACAATTGATGGTGATACCCAGATGATTTCCTTCCAGCCAAAACTTGTCGCCGCCGGATATCACACACAACGATTACGTGATTTAACAGGACTTGATGCCGAAGAGCTACAAGCCAAGCGACTCTTGGCATCCTTTGATCGATATAACGCTCGTGAAAACAAGTTAGGAGTTTCTGTTCAAGAGATGGCTAAGAAGTGGATCTCAGAAGTTTTTGAGCCGGTGATTAGCAGAGTCCCCGATCACATGCGAGGACGAGTTGAGCGGGCCCAGATGTTCCATGAAATCCTTGAAAATCGCTGGTATTTGAGTGAAAAAGTGGGCTATGACGTTGGGCTAGAAGAGGCTACTGATAATTACTGCTCAGAAATTTTGCCACTTCGCCGCGACTCAGGCGTGGACGTAGTCAGTAAATAGATAGGATGGCAACATGAGTTTGCCACCTAACTTTGGGCAGGCCTTTGATTTAAGCTCTTTGACTAAGCCAAAGGTGGATCCTTCTGTACCTTTACCAGGTATCGAGGTATCGGTTGAGAATTTAAGCAGCGAGATCCTTCCTCTATCTTTAGTTCGAGCTGTCATTGTTGTGATGTGGTCACCACGATCTTCAGAATCAGTCGAGATGGTAAAGATTCTTGGAAAGTTAGAATTGGATTACAAACAAACCTTTGCTTTAGCTCGAGTCGATATTGAAGCCCACCCTCAGGTAGGTCAAGCCTTTCAAACTAAATCAATTCCTTACGCTGTTGCGATTATCGCTGAGCAAATGGTTCCCTTGTTTGAACAGTCATATCCAGAAGCACAAGTACGAATGGTGATCGATAAGGTTTTAACCCTGGCATCAGAGCAAGGTGTAGGTCAAGCCCCAGTTGAATCTATGGAGGCTGAAGAGATTGAGGCGATTGAAGCTCTCGAAGCTGGAAATTTTGTGGCGGCAGAGGCTGCTTATAAGAAGTGGTTATCACGCAAACCCAATGAAAATCTTGCAAAACTAGGATTAGCCCAGACGCAGTTATTGATGCGGACCGAGGGTTTACAGCTCGATGATGTAATTGCTGAATCCACTAGTAATCCAACCGATATAACTCTTCAACTCAAGGCGGCTGATGTCGAGATCGTTAATGGAGGAGTGGAGGCTGCATTTACCCGTTTACTTCATGCCGTTCGTGCGACATCTGGAGAAGATCGCACAAAGGTTAAAGATCATTTACTCAGCCTCTTTTCCCTTATTGATCAGAGCGACCCCCGATTGGTTGCGGCACGTAAAGAGCTTGCGAGCGCCCTATTTTGAGTCAAAATCTCAGTGTTGAGCGAGAACTTCGGCTCATAAAGGCGCTCTTTTTCCTCTTTGGATTACTCATCATGTCCTGGGTCCCAAGATTTCCCGAGGTCAAGGCTAATTTGAGGCTTACCAATGGCGAATTCGGTTCGCTAGTAAGTATGGGAGCAATTGGAAACCTTGTTGCTCTCTTAACTATTGGTCATTTGGTGCACAAATATGGAGCGCGATGGATACTTCATATTGGCTCATTCCTATTGGGAACCAGCCTTATCTTGCTCACCCATAGCACTTCAAGCTTGGTGTTCCTTATCTTCGTAATTATTCAAGGTGGAGCGATTTCTGCCTTTCATATATCAATTAACTCGCAGGGCTTCTTTTTTCAAGATAGAACAAAGAAGCAGATTATTACCTTGCTGAGCGGTTTTTGGAGTAGCGGTGCATTACTGTCATCAATCATCGCAGGATTCTTAGTTGATCGAGTTGAGTTGGGAGCGTATTCAAATTTCCTAGCTACAGTTTGCTTTATCGTAATGACAATTTTGATTAACAAACTTTCTCCCAATTTAGTAAAAGCTGACACTAATCCCGATTCAGATCATCGAGCCCGCGACATGTTTAAAGGCTTCACAATCGACAAACAAATTTCAGGAGTCTTGCTTCTCGTCATAATGCTTGAATACGCCGTTAGTGACTGGGCTGCAATATTTGTCAAAGAAGATATGGATATTGCTGGTGGTATTCATACCTTGCCATATATTTTGTTTACCGTTGCCATGATTGCAGGAAGATTAAATCTTCACAATCTCCTCAAGCGTTATGAAATCGATTACTTAGTGGTTCTGGCCTCCTTGCTTTCTGGAGTATCGATGATCCTTGGAATCATTGCTGTAACACTTGTCGGTACATCCAATAAGAACTTAGTATTAGTCATTCTCTCTATAAGCTTTACAGTTGCGGGACTTGGCTCATCATTCTTGGGTCCTTCTGTCATGAATGCGGCAAATACACGCTCGAAGTACCCATCGAGTGTCGTAATTGGTCAAATAGGCGTAATTAACATCATTTTGGTCTTTATCTTCCGATGGGTGGTCGCCTGGACCGCTCAAGCGAGCTCGCTATCAATCGCCTTACTTATTCCAGCGGTCATGTTGTTAACTGTTCCATACTTTGCAAAGATCTTTAGGAGCGCTTAAACCACACTGTTGCTAAAGGTGGAATTCGAACTGAGGCAATCTGTGAAGCGCCAACAATTAAAGGCTCGTTGCTAACACCGCTTCCTCCAAACTCAAGATCATCGGTATTTAAGACTTCACACCAGACTCCTGCATTTGGAAATGGCAGCTGATAATTTTCATGTGGGACTGGTGAAAAATTGGTGACACAAACAAGCGCGGATGCATAATCATCCCATCGTGCAAATGCCACTATGTTGGCTGCACCATCATTTCCCACTAGCCAAGTAAAACCTTCAGGGTTTGTATCCTTCTCCCATAACGCTGCCGTTGATCTGTAAACAGCATTCAGTTCAGCGACAGCCTTCTGAACCCCTTGATGCTCGGCATACTCAGTCAGATGCCACTGTAAGCCAGCGCTCTCACTCCACTCATCATTTTGCGCAAACTCACTTCCCATGAACAACAACTTTTTACCAGGGTGTGCCCACATAAATCCATATAACGCTCTTAAGGTAGCGAGTTTCTGCCAACGATCACCGGGGAACTTGTTGACTAACTGTCCTTTTCCATGAACTACTTCATCATGGGACAAAGGAAGCATGAAGTTTTCACTCCAGGCATACAAGATGGAGAAGGTAATCTCATTGTGGTGATGTACTCGATGGATTGGTTCATGAGCTAAGTACTGCAGAGTGTCATGCATCCAGCCCATGTTCCATTTAAATCCAAAGCCAAGTCCACCACCAGAAGTATCTGCAGTTACTCCAGACCAAGCCGTTGATTCTTCTGCGATCATCATGATGCCGGGATGGGTTTTATAGGCTGTAGATGTAGCTTCTTGAAGCAGCTGCACCGCTTCAAGGTTTTCACGCCCACCATGCTTGTTCGGCAACCATTCTCCCTCTTCACGGGAGTAATCCAGGTACAGCATCGATGCCACTGCATCTACACGTAATCCATCGATGTGAAACTCAGTTAACCAATACAGAGCGCTAGCGACAAGGAAGTTTCTAACCTCATTGCGGCCAAAGTTAAAGATCAGAGTTCCCCAATCAGGGTGCTCTCCTAGACGAGGATCTGCATGTTCATACAAAGCGGTTCCATCAAACTTTGCTAACGCCCATTCATCCTTTGGGAAATGTGCAGGTACCCAATCCAAGATAACTCCGATACCGGCGCTATGGAGTGCATCAACGAGGAACTTGAATTCATCAGGAGAACCAAACCTTGAGGTTGGAGCAAAAAATGAAGTTACTTGGTAACCCCATGATGGTCCGTATGGATGCTCAGTGACTGGCAAAAACTCAACGTGCGTGAAACCCTGTTGTTGGATGTAAGCAACTAACTCCGTAGCAAGCTCTACATAAGTTAAGCCGAGTTTCCATGAGCCAAGGTGTGCTTCATACACCGAAACCGCAGATCTCCATGATTGAAAGTGAGAACGTTGCTCAATCCAGGAACCATCGTTCCACTGATACGTAGACTCTTCGACAACCGATGCGGTCAGAGGTGGAATCTCTGTTGCCCGCGCCATTGGATCTGCATGATCAACCCAACGGCCATCAATTCCGCAGACAGCAAACTTGTACTTTGTTCCCGCGCCAATATCGGCGACAAAGATCTCCCAAATTCCTGAAGATCCGATCCGATGCATTTGATGTGAATTACGATCCCAATAATTGTGATCACCGATTAATGAGACCGCTTGAGCATTGGGGGCCCAAACTGAAAAAGCAGTACCCAGCAATGCTCCTGATCCGTCACGCTTAACCTGGGCTCCAAGAGCTTTCCACAGCTGCTCATGACGTCCTTCGGCAATCAGATACAGATCTAATTCGCCTAAGGATGAATGTGGGTTCAGATATGAGGCAGGTTGAATACCTTTGCTCTCTCGACCCTTGAAAAACTGTGAAAATACGCCCACGTTATATCTTTACCGAAACGATATGGGCAACTTTTCCAACAGGACGTGTTGGATTAAGTGAAACATAAGTATGAGGACTCCAGATCATCGTTGAGCCTTCAAGTAAATCCTTTACCTCAAACTCATTGCTCGAAAAGCCTAGAGCTTCCATATTCCAGTGAACCGTTGTTCCTTGAGCAAAACTTGGATCTAGGTTTACAACTACTAGTACAAGATCATTTCCTTCTCGCTTTGAATAGGCGATGATTGCATCAGAATCAGTGTCATGAAAAGTTAGGTTTCTTAGGCGCTGTAAAGCTGGATGAGCTTTCCGGATCGCATTTAGTTGTGTAATAAATGGTGCAAGAGTTAAACCCTTTTTACCTGCACCTTCCCAATCACGAACCTTAATTTCGTACTTTTCAGAATCCAGATACTCTTCGCCACCCTCTTTAAAGGCGCGGTGTTCATACAACTCATAACCTGCATACATTCCCCACGATGGAGTCAGCGTCGAAGCTAGAACGGCACGAAGTGCAAACATGGCAGGATTACCGCTTTGTAAATGGAAAGGGTTGATATCTGGGGTATTCACCCAAAAGTTTGGTCGGAAAAACGCACTTGTGCGATGGGCTACCTCTCGACCGTATTCAGTGAGCTCCCATTTACTAGTTCGCCAGGTGAAGTATGTGTATGACTGATGGAAACCAGCCTTACCCAGAGCGTGCATCATCGCAGGACGGGTAAATGCTTCAGCTAAGAAAACAACCTCTGGGCTCTCTTTGTGCACTATTGCCAGTAACTCTTGCCAGAAATGAACCGGTTTTGTGTGCGGGTTATCGACTCGAAAAATCTTTACGCCCTTAGACACCCACAAACGAATTACTCGTAGCACCTCGTCGCGGATACCTTCGTAGTCATCATCAAAGTTGATTGGATAAATATCTTGATACTTTTTTGGTGGATTTTCAGCGTAAGCGATGCTTCCATCAGCTCGCTTGTTAAACCATTCTGGATTGCTCTTTACCCAAGGGTGATCAGGTGAGGTTTGGAGAGCCAAATCCATCGCAACTTCGAGCCCTTGCTTACCAGCAGCCTTTACGAAATCTTCAAAATCTTTCATTGTTCCAAGTGCAGGATTAATCGCATCATGACCGCCATCAGAGTTTCCGATCGCCCATGGAACTCCGCAATCATCGGCCTTCGCATCCAAGGTGTTGTTTTTACCTTTGCGGTGAGCGATACCAATTGGGTGAACTGGTGGTAGATACAAAACATCAAATCCCATTGCAGCAACACCAGAAAGTCTCTTGGTAGCGGTGGCGAATGTGCCACTTACAACTGTGCCATCAGGATTTCTTTCCGCACCTTCGCTGCGTGGAAAAAATTCATACCATGAACCAACAAGTGCGCGATCTCGATCTGCCCTAACAGGATATTTTTCAGACTCACCTATTACGGTTCGATACTGAGATGTGCTGGAAGCCTTGATTACAAAGTAAAAATCACCTTCGGCAGGAATAGTCAAATGACCTTCATATCTATCAGTACCTTGTGAACGCTGAACCAAGGGCTGACAATCAACCATCTTCTCTTTAGCGTTGAATAAGCAAACTTCCGCAGTAAGAGTTTCATGACCTTCAATGATGATTGTTGCTGATACCGGGATGACCTCTTTGGCAATTGCTTTTACCGCAACAAATTCTCCCCCGAAGTAAACCGCGGGGGAGATATCTGTAATTGGAATTCTAGGGATCAACCTGAGCCTTCTGTATTGCCAGCATCTGCAGCTGAGACATCATGGATACGATACTTATCCATTGCCTGCGTGACAATGCTTTGCTTGATTTCACCTTGGTTACAGAGTTGCTGCAACACGGCGATCGCGATTGATTCCCCATCAACCTTGAAATGGCGGCGCAGCGCGCCACGAGTATCAGATAGGCCAAAGCCATCTGTTCCAAGTGAGTAGAAGGGACGATCAACCCATGGAGCAACTTGATCCTGCACAGCGCGCATAAAATCGCTGACTGCAACTACTGGACCCTTTGTATGGGCCAGCTTCTTGGTGATGTA
>Ga0247837_1005492_pt1 | contig 18959 bp, 16 predicted proteins | sample LaCtaG_2_FD_187115 | JGI IMG/M metagenome (GOLD analysis project Ga0247837, IMG submission 187115) | Freshwater microbial communities from meromictic Lake La Cruz, Castile-La Mancha, Spain - LaCruzMarch2015_14.5m | ecosystem: Environmental > Aquatic > Freshwater > Lake | place: Spain: Castile-La...
CGGCGGGTCGACGTGGTGCCGTCGCGCAGCGCCCCGCGGCCGGACGGCCCAACGCTCGAGGCCGGTTTCTGGCGAACCGAGTTTCTCAGGCAGGCCGGCCCTGGATTTTCGACTGCCTGCGGCGACAGCTGCGCCGACGCCGACATGGCCGTCGCCCTCTCGCGCAGCGGGCGGTCTGTCGTGGTCGACGATTCGTCGCACGTGGTCGCCGGCCCCGAACGCCCCCGCAAGGGCGCGTTCTCGGCAGGGCTGCATGCGGAACGGCTGTTCTGGCGATCGATCGCCGGGCAATGGCTGCCCTGGGCGCTCGTTGCGCACCTCGCGGAAGTGGCTCGGCACGCCGTGGCGCGGGCGCCCTTCGGCACGCTCCCGATGCTCGCCGGCCGGCTCGTGGCCCTGATGCAGTTCGGCGCATACTTGCCCCGTTACCGGCAGCTGCGCTCGCTCATGGAGGCCTCCCGCCCGGATCAGGTGATGGACGAGATGCCGACGATTCGGATCGACGGGCCGCACGGCACGGTGCACGCGCCGAAGCGCCGTTCGGAGCCTGCTCCTCTGCGGCGCTCGGCGTGAGCGTCTGCGCGGCGACGGCGGCCGGAAAGACCGCTCCCGCACACGGCCGTCACGATCCTTTTTTCGCACTCTCGGGCCTGATAGACTTCGACGTCCCGCTCCCGTAGCTCAATTGGATAGAGCGTCAGCCTCCGGAGCTGAAGGTTACAGGTTCGATCCCTGTCGGGAGTATTCGATCCTTCGCACGGCGCGAGGCGTGGGCCGCAGGGGAATCATCGAACCGCAGGTCGAACCCCCTCATGCCTGCCAGACCGTCCGAGCCGCCGTCGCCCGAGCGCACGCCGCCCCTGCCCGATGCCCGGCTGCTCTGGGACGCGCTCACCTCCAGCATCGACGGCTTCGTGAGCGTGATCGACCGCGACCTGCGGCTGCGATTTCTCAACCACTCCGACGTCGGCCACGCTACCGCGGAGAAGATCCTGGGGCTGCCGCTCACCGAGTTCCTCGTGCCGGAAGACCGCGACCGCGTGCAGCGCATCCTCACAGAGGTGTTCGCCACCGGACAGGCAGCCGCATACGAGGCCGCGGCGGCGAATCAGCACGGCGAAGTGGTGTCGTACTCCGTCCGCGCGTCACCCGTGATAGAGCGTGAGCAGGTGGTGGCCGTCGTCGCTACGGCGATCGATGCCCGACTGCTGCACGACACCGAACAGGCTCTCCGCAACGAGCGCCAAGCCCTGCAACAAATGCTGCGCACGCAGGAGCGCGAGCGGCAGCTCGTGTCGTATGAAATCCACGACGGCCTGGCGCAGTATCAGGCCGGCGCCATCATGCAGCTCGAGGCCTGCCTGCACAGCATGCAGTCGCGCCGCGATCCCGGACTCGACGACGTGATCCGCTCCTGCACCGAGGGCCTGCGGCTCATGCGGGCCGCCGCTGCGGAAGCCCGACGGCTCATCAACGGCCTGCGTCCGCCGATGCTCGACGAGCTCGGCATCGAAGAGGCGGTCGAGTCGCTCGTGGAGCGAATGCATGACGTCGTACCGGTGATCCGCTACCTCCATCCGGAGCCCCTGCGCCGCCTCGACCCCGACGTGGAAACGGCCATCTTCCGGATCGTGCAGGAATCGCTCTCCAACATCCGCAAACATGCGACGGCCCGGAGCGTCGAGATCGTGCTGGGGCCGCGGGGCGACACCGATGTCGCGGTGCGGGTGGCCGACGACGGAATCGGCTTCGACGTGCGGAGGGTTCCCGAAGGGCGGTTCGGCCTGGAGGGCATCCGGCAGCGGGCCCGGCTGTTCGGCCGCGAGGCGACGATCTCGAGCGCACCCGGCAAGGGCACCGTGATCGATGTCGTGCTGCCGCTCTTTCCCGCAATGGTGCGGGGAGACGGCCGCGGTCCGGGAGATGCCGGCCATCAGAGCGCGGCGCGGTAAGTCGCCGCCAGCACGATCGTGGCGGCGTGAATGTCCACGATCGCCTCCAGGTCGGGGCAGTAGCCGCCGCCGCAGACGATCGCCACGGGCACGCCGCTGCCCCGTGCGGCATCGAGCACCAGGCGATCACGGGCGACGAGGCCGGCCTTCGTGAGCTTCAGTCGCCCCAGCCGGTCGCCCGCATAGGGATCGGCCCCGGCGATGTAGAGCACGAGATCGGCCCGTGCCCGCTCGATCGACTCCGCCACCGCCGGCTCGAGCCGGCGCAGATACTCGTCGTCGCCGGTGCCGTCCTCGAGCGGCACGTCGAGGGAACTCGGCTGCTTCCGGACCGGGAAATTCCGCGCCCCGTGGATCGACATCGTGAACACGGTGGGGTCTCCCGAGAAGATCTCCGCGGTGCCGTTGCCCTGGTGGACGTCGCAGTCGAGAATCAACACCTGCCGCACGGCGCCGCGGGCCTGCAGCTCACGGGCTGCCACGGCCGTGTCATTGAACACGCAATACCCCTCGCCCCAGTCGGTGCCGGCGTGATGGGTGCCGCCGGCAAGGCTCGCGGCGATGCCGTCTTCCACGGCCGCCGCCGCAGCGTCGACCGCGGCGCCCGTGCTCCGCAGCGATCGTTCCACGAGGGCTTCGCTCCAGGGAAACCCGATCCGCCGCACCTCACCGGGCGAAAGTGTGCCCGAGAGAACGCGGCCCACGTAGCCCCGATCATGCACCCGCACGAGCTCGTCGTCGGTCGCCGCATGTGGCTCGATGAATTCCAACGGTGCGCCGGCCGCCGCATGCATCTCGAGCCGACGGCGGAGAAGCGAGTATTTGTCGATCGGAAACCGGTGGCCATCCGGGAGTGGCAGCGGAAACCGGTCGCAGGGAAACAGTCGCATGCCGCCAGTGTAGGGCGACGCTGCCGAGGGCCCGGGCACGCAATGCTTCGTTTGCAGGCAGCCGCACCGGCCGACCGGCGCACGCCCCTTGTCTGGCTCGAGCGGAATGCCCACGCCGCTGCGGAAATCCGCCGGTTCCTGCCCGACTCCGAATTTCGATGCCCGAGTGGCACAAGGCGTGCATCACTTCTCAAATGCACCTCTGCGAGCCTGCGTGATGTCGCGTCAGCAATCGGTCGTCGCCGCTTTTCTCTGGAGCGTGATCCTCGCATGCGGCGGAGCGCCGGCCGGAGAGCCTTCCGCGGCGAGCGTCGTCGTACTGGGAGCCAGCCCAGCTCGGACGACGGCGATCGTCGACCACGCTGAAGAAGTCCGCCACAAAGCCTTTACCCAGCTCCTCGGTGAGCCTCGCCCGCTTCGTTCGCGGCCGCCGTAGGCGGCCCGCCGGCGACGGCCCGCGGTGCGACATCCCTCGAATTCGGGCCCGATCGCGTGATCAGCCGGCGGATCGACGTCATGGGAGACGGGCCGAATGTCGTTCCCGATGCGTTGGCCCACGAGCTCATTCACGTGGTGCTCGCCGACCATTTCACCGCGGCCGCGCCGCCGCGCTGGGCCGACGAGGGAATCGCGCTGTTGTTCGACGGGAGCGCGAAGCAAGCTGGGCACGAGGCCGACTTTCGTGCGGCGCTCTCCCGCGGGCTCGCGTTCTCGGCCGCCGACCTGCTCGCCATCGAGCACTATCCCGTGGATGCCGCCAGGCAGCGGGTCTTCTATGGCCAGAGCGCGGCCCTCGTCCGCTGGCTGATCGCCCGCCGCGATGCCGCCACCTTCATTCGGTTCGTCACCGATTCCCAGTCGGGCGACCTTCCCGCCGCCTTCGAGCGCCACTACGGGCTCGAGATGTCCGCCGTTTTCGACTCCGCCTGGAAGGAGGTGCCCCCCATCCATTCCTTGAGCTTCAACGACGCCAAAAACTAGTCCGATCCGGAGCGGGCTTTGCCCCTGTGATCGGATGACGTGAACGCCGAGGGCCCGGCGCGATTCGTCGCGCCGGGCTCCTCAACGTTTCAGCCGGCTGCAGCGGGTTCATCGGCCGCCGTTGTAGTGACCGGCAGCCTTGGCGGTGGCGTGCCGCCAACTCGCTTCACCAGCGTGCCGACCCGTAGGCTGCACGTCTCCCATGGTGGCAGGCGTCGGGCGCGACGGTGACACGGAGTAGCTCCGATAGGTACGTACGGTCGGTGCACGAACCTGTGGAGCCACCTGCACCATGGGCGATTGCGGCTGCGCCACGACCGCCTGTTGAGCCATCGCCAGACCCGGGGTGGACACGACCAGCACGAACATCAGCATCCAGCGTGTCATGATGGGCTCCTTGTCTTGAGTCCCTTGAAACCACGTTCTCTAGGGAACTCTACGGCCCGGTAGTGGCCACGGTTCGGTATGAGAACCGCATCGCGTGCCGGCGCACCGTGTGGTGCGGACATGCCGTCAGGTTCGGCGCACTCTGGCGAACCAGGCCTTGGCCCCGCCGGGAGTGAACTCAGCCCCCGGTATCCCGGGCAAAACCTCGAACCGCGCCGGTTCGATCGACTCGACGACCCAGCCCGAGCCGAACGCCCGGCGCAGGTCCGCCTCGCTCACCCGCCGCGGGCCATTCGTTCCCGGCTCGGCATCGGAAAAGCAGAGAAGAAACACGCGGGCACCGGGCTCGAGCAGCTTCGCGAGCGCCGCCACATAGGCGGCCCGGGCGTCGTCGTCGAACACGTGGAACAGCCCGCAGTCGGTGACGGCATCGAAGCTTTCTGGAATCTCGCCGATGGCGAGGGCGTCCATCTGGAGAAAGGTCGCCTCGAGCCCGCGCTCCGCCGCCTTGCTGCGGGCGACGACCAGCGGCCCATCGAGAAAATCAACTCCCGTGACCCGGCAGCCCCGCTCGGCCAGCCAGAGGGCGAGCTCCCCGGTGCCGCAGCCATTGTCGAGCACACGGCCGCGAATCGCATCGCCCGCCTCCACGAACGCCCGCTGCGGCCGGCCGATGTCCCAAGGCGGTTTCGGCGCGGCGTAGTAGCTCTTGAACCGTTCGCGGTCGCTCTCGGGGGCGGCGTGCGTCATTGGTCCGATCCTCAGGCCAGAAGCCGTCAGGCTGGGTGCCGCCGGTCCCGAGCAGCCGTCGACGAGCACGTCGATCAAGGCAGAGGGTTTGCCGGGGCATCTTTCCCGGACAAGGCTATCACGTGACATGTGGTCCGCGGGAGGGCGCGGGATATGGATTTGCCCTTGCGGATTGGCGGCTCGCAGCCCATTGTTCTTCCATGCTTTCCCTCCTCGAACCCCTGCTCCGTGACTGGCATGCCGCGCTCACCGCGGCCGTGGTGTTCGCCACGCTCGGCGGGCTGCTTTTCGGGCAGCGAGCCCCCGACATGGCCATGATCGGCGGCGTGGTCGTGCTCCTGGCAGCCGGGGTGCTCACGCCCGACGAGGCCTTCAAGGGCATGAGCAACGAGGGCATGCTCACGGTGGCGGCGCTGTTCGTCGTGGCGGCGGCGGTGGAGCGGACGGGTGCGCTCGCGTCCCTCGTCGATCGCGCGCTCGGCCGGCCGACGTCGCTCGGCTCGGCCCAACGCCGCACGATGATCGCTCCCGCGGTGCTCTCAGCGTTCATGAACAACACGCCCGTGGTCGCCCTGATGGTGCCGGCGATCCGCGACTGGGCCAAGAAGCATCGCCTGAGCGTCTCGAAGCTCCTCATGCCGATGAACGCGGCCGTGATCCTCGGCGGCCTGTGCACGCTCATCGGCACGAGCACGAACGTCGTCGTGAGCGGCCTCGTGGCGGCGAAAACCGGGCACACGCTGGGCATGTTCGAGATCACCTGGCTCGGCGTGCCGCTGCTTGCCGCCGGCCTCGTCTATCTCTTCGTGGCGAGCAAGAGCTCCTGGTTGCTCAAAGACCGCCGGCCCGCGATGAGCCAGAGCGACGACCCGCGGAGCTACTCGCTCGAGATGCTCGTGGAGCCGGGCAGCCCGCTCGTGGGCCGCTCGATCGAGGAAGCCGGACTGCGCGGTCTCGAGGGGCTGTTTCTCATGGAGATCGACCGTGGCGGCCACGTGATGGCGGCCGTCGCGCCCTCCGAGCGGCTCGAGGCCGGCGACCGGCTCGTGTTCGTGGGGGTGGTCGACTCCGTGGTGGAACTCCAGAAGATCCGCGGGCTGCGGCCGGCGACCGATCAGGTGTTCCAACTCGACGGGCCACGGTCGGAGCGCGTGCTCCTCGAGGCGGTCGTCTCCAACACCTGCCCGCTCGTGGGCGGCACGATTCGCGCCGGCCGGTTTCGCTCGACGTACGACGCGGTCGTGATCGCGGTGGCCCGCAACGGCGAACGGGTGGAGATGAAGATCGGCGACATCGTGCTCGAGCCCGGTGATACGCTCCTGCTCGAGGCGAGCCCGAGCTTCCTCGAACGGCAGCGCTCAAACCGCGACTTCTACCTCGTGAGCGAGGTCAGCGGCTCGACTCCCCCGCGGCACGACCAGGCCTGGATCGCGTGCACCGTGCTCGCCGGCATGGTGCTGGCGGCCACGCTCGAACTCGTGCCGATGGTAGCGGCGGCATTCGTCGCGGCCGCCGTCGTCGTGGGCTTTGGATGCATCTCATCGAGCGAGGCCCGGCGCAGCATCGAGTGGGAATCGCTCCTCCTGATCGCAGCCAGTTTCGGCCTCGCCAAGGCCATGGAGAAGACAGGGCTCGACGAGGCGATCGCCCGGTCGACGATCGCCGCTGCCGGCAACGATCCACACATGGTGCTCGCGGCGATCTACTTCGTGACGATGCTGTTCACGGAGCTGATGAGCAACAACGCGGCGGCAGTACTCGTCTTTCCCATCGCCTGGCAGACCGCTGCCGACATGGGCGTCGAGCCGATGCCGTTCGTGATGGCCGTGACCGTCGCCGCCAGCTGCGGCTTCGCCACGCCGATGGGCTACCAGACGAACCTCATGATCTACGGACCGGGCGGCTACAAATTCAGCGACTACGTGCGATTCGGCGGCCCGCTCAACCTGCTTGTGATGGCGATCACGGTGCTCCTGGCACCGCTCATCTGGCGGTTTTAGGTGCGAAACCGCTCGGCATCGAGGCCGAGCGCAGTGGCGACGTCGAGGGTGCGGCCGCCGCCAAGGATCACGGCCCGGTCGATCACCGCGCCCAGTTCGCGAATGTTGCCGGGCCAGTGATAGTCGGCCAACAGCCGCAGGTCGCCCGGCCGCAACGCCGGGGCTGTCCCTTTTTCACAACCTGACGCTACGCTCGGCGTCATGACCGCCGATCATCGCTTCGTCACTCGCGCCACCGTGATCCTCGAATCGTTTCGCCGCTGCGTCGGCAGCGAACTCATCGATCGCTCCGGCGATGCGGCCGAAGACGCCCGCCGGCTCTTCGACCTACCGCTCGCCGTCCTCGCCCACGACACAGCACCGCAGCCGCTGCTCGACTGGGCCAACCAAGCCGCAGCCAGGGCCTTTGACGCCACGCCCGAATCGCTCCTCGGCAAGCTGTCGTCCGCCACTGCTCCTCCCGACGCCACGGCCGACCGCCACCAGCTCTTCGAGATTCTCGCGCGCCGGGGCTTCGTGACCGGCTATTCGGGCGTCAGAATCTCCCTCACCGGCCGCCGGTTCATCATCGACGACGTCACCGTGTTCGCGCTTGTCGACGAGGCCGGCCGGCCCGCAGGCCACGCGGCAGTGATTCGGGAAACCCGCCCCGTGGGGCTCTAGCACGCGACGGCTCGGCATCCTGCCGCCCGTCGCTTGGCCGACCTCCGTCGGCTGGTGCTCACCCGGCCCTCCGGGCCTGGCGCCGTGAGTTGCGCGGTGCCCGTGTCACCCGGTTTCTGTGGGGGGCTTCTTTGGCTGACGCCGACCGGCCGCGGTATGCTTTTGGATTGGTTTCCCCGTCCGAGAGCCCGTGGCGCGCATGAGCGACATCCTCTTCCAGTATTACCGCGTCAATCCCACGACGTGGTTCTACCTCTCGTCGCTCCTCTCGATCGCGCTGTTCTTTAAGTTCAACCGCCTGTGGAGCGTGCGCAACCTCGACCTCGCGGGCCTCATCCTGCTCGCGCCCGGCCTGCTGGCCGTCGAGTACGGCGGCTACAAGGCGAGCACCACGGTGCAGCAGATGGGCTTTCTCTGGATCTTCGCGGTCTCGGCGGCCTTGCTCGTTCGCATGCTCTTCGATTCGCTGATGGTTCGCCGGCCGCTTCTGGAGCCGAACCTCTCGGTGGGCGGCCTCGTGTTTCTCGGCATCTCGCTGCTCGTCTTTCTGCTGGCCAACGTGATCACGACCCGCCCGCAGCGCGACGATCTCGCCGGCGCCTCGACGGCGACGAAACTCGAAACCCGGGCCACGGAGGTCGACGCCGACCAACTGGCCCGCCTCGGCCCCGGATACCCGCTCTTGTTTCTGCTGCCCCAGATTTCCACGCAGCGGCTCTTCGCCTCCGACGCCAGCGTCGAGCCGGGCACCAAGCCCCCCGATGAAAATCGCCGGGCGCTGCACGAAACCACCGCCCGCGTGATGGCGATCATCTCGCAGCTCGCAATCGTGGCCGGCATGGTGGCGATCGGCTGGCTCCACTTCGAGAACGTGCGTCTCGGCATCGCCGCTGCGGTGCTCTACCTGCTCTTGCCCTACACGGCCATCATGACCGGCCGCGTCGACCACGCGCTGCCAGGCGCGCTCATCGTGTGGGCCATCGCGGCCTATCGACGGCCACTCGTCTCGGGCGGCCTCATCGGACTGGCCATCGGCACGATTTACTATCCCGTGTTTCTCCTCCCGCTGTGGTGCAGCTTCTATTGGGAGCGGGGCATCCGCCGGTTTTCCCTGGGCATCGGCTCGGCGCTATTCCTGCTCGTGCTCGCCCTGTTCTTCACGTCGCCGAGCGCCGCGGTCTTCGCCGGCCAGCTGCGGCAGATGTTCGGCTGGATCTTTCCCAACGAGGTCTCGCTCGAGGGCTTCTGGGCCCTTCCTTCCAACGATCCCGTCTTCCGGCTGCCCGTGCTCGCGGCCTTCGTGGCGATGATGGCCACGCTCGCGATCTGGCCGGTGCCGAAGAATCTCGGCACGCTCTTGAGCTGCTCGGCGGCGATCCTTCTCGGCAGCCAGTTCTGGAAGGCGCACAACGGAGGCCTGTTCATGGCGTGGTTCCTGCCGGCCCTGCTCCTCGCCGTGTTTCGACCGAACCTCGAAAACCGCGTCGCGCTGCTCGTGCTCGACGCGGAGTGGTTTCGCCGGCGCCGCGCGGCCTGACATCACCGCCGACGCAGATCGAGATCGGCGGGGGCGTCGCGAGCTGCAAGCCAGGCCCGCCAGGCGGAGAGTTCCCAGCCGAAATTCACACCCGCCACGGTGGCCAGCGTGTCGAGCACGTCTTCGTTTTTGACGATCACGCGCACCCGCTTCGGCCCTCCGCCGAGCGCGAGCCCGCCGCCCGACGGCGTGAAGGTGGCGCTCGTCGAGCCCTCCGCCGTGCCGTTCCCCACGAGCCCCATGTGCTCGGTCTCGAGGACGGCCACGAGGCGGCCGGGCAGGGCGTCGTCGTGCCGCAGCGACGATTCGGGCGGCACGGCCGCGAGCAGCCTGCCGATCGCCGCAGCAGCGCGATTGATCCGCGCGTTGTCAGCGCTCGCAAGCGCCGCCATGAAGGCGGGCAGCGCCGACTCAGCACCGATGGTGGCGAGCTGCTCCACCGCCGCGATCCGCGTCTCCGGGTCGGTGTGATCGAGGGCCACGGACACGAGCACGGCGGTCGCGTCGCTGGTACGGATCCGCGCCAGCGCCTGCACGAACAGGCCGCGCGTGCGAAAGACACGCTCCTCGGCGACTGCAGCCGCCAGGGCGGGCACCGCTGCCGCATCGGCGATCTCGGCGATTTCTTCGGCCGCCTGCGCGGCGTGCGCCGGCTGATCGAGCTGCCTGCGCAGCCGTTCGAGCTTCTGCTTCCACTCCACCCGGGCGAACTGCACGCGTTCCGTGCGCTCGATCAGCTCGATCTCCTGCGCCGTCCGCCACCCGCCGCGATACCGCACATACCCCCGCTCCGCCATCGCCTCCTGCTGCGTCTTCGCCGGCGCCGTCGACGACTGCGCCCCTGCGAGACTCGCGACGCAGGCGACATACATAGCAAGGATCAGGGACTGTGCGAGGGGCAGCCCCGAGCCGGCAATACTCACATGGTGGAGGCGTGTCATCAGATTCCGCGGGCGGCGTCCTGGATCATGCCGACATAGGACGAAAAAATTCGCACCACCACAAGGGCGATCAGGCCCGCCACCGCCGCCCACACGAGAAACCCGGCGCCGCGGGCCGCGGCGGCGATGCCCCGGCGGGCCTCGTCGTCGAGATCGTCGGCCAGGCGGTCGAGTGTCTCAGCGGTCGTGCCCGTCAGCTCTCCCACATCGATCGCCTCGACGACGATGCGGGGAAACCGTCCGGTCGCGGAGACCGCGTCGGCAAGCGTGGCACCGCCGCGCAGCGTCTCCTCGAGATCGTGCGGGTCGAGCGCGAGCCCCGGGGCGACGAGCGCCGCGAGGCTCGCGAGCCGCCCGGCGGGCAGCCCTGCCCCGCTCGCGAGGCTTGCCGCCCGGCACCAGGCCGCCGCCTCGGCCGCCCGGGCCGCCGGCCCCACGACGGGCACGAGGGCCCCGACGCGCCGCACGATGCCGCCGGCGCGCCAGTCGGCGACGGCGAACCTTGTGCCGAGCAGCCCGATCACGACCGCGGCGGTGAGCAGGGCGATGTACCGAGCCAGTCCGCTCGGGCCCGCGAGGCCGGTGCCGAGCAGATCGATCGGGCGTCCTTGCGCATCGCGAAGCAGACCGGCCACGAGAATCAGCACGCCGACCACGACAGCCGCCACGGCGAGTTGAAACACTGGCTGCGCGAGGCTCTGCCGCAGCGACCGCCGTGCCCGCAGCTGCGCCCGCAGCGTCTCGGATACGCTGCGGAGCGTCTCCGGCTCGTGCCCCGTCTCGTCGCCGACGGCCACCATTCCCCGTACGAACGGCGGAAAGGCCGCCCCGGCTGCGGCGAGCGCCGCGCCGAGCCCGGCCCCACCGGCAAGCGCCGCCGACACCGCTTCCATCACGGGCCGCAGCCTTGCCGGCGCACGCGCCGCCTCGCTCGCCCACGCCCGGCGGAGGTCGATCCCCGCGGCGAGTGCGGTGGCCAAGCGGCCGAGCATGTCGGCAAGCACTGCGTCTGGCAGCGGACGGCGACGCGGCATCGACACGCCTCGAGGAAGCAGGGCAGCTGGCGATTCCCGCCGGGCCTCGTCCCCGCGGGCGGAATGCCACTCCTTCTAACACACGCCCGAAGCATCTGCTAAAAATCCGGCATGCCCGCCGCCGCTGCAAAACCCCACTGGCCCGTCGTCACGATCGTGGGTGTCGGCCTGATCGGAGGCTCGATCGGCCTGGCGCTGCGCGACCGCAAGCTCGCCGGCCGCGTGATCGGCGTCGGCCGCTCCACGGCGTCGCTCGCGGAGGCGAAGCGACTCGGCACTGTCACCGAAACGACGGCCGATCTGGCGAAGGCCGTGGCCTCGGCCGACGTCGTCGTCGTGACCACGGGCGTGGCCGCAATTCCGGGCATGCTCGACGCAGTCGACGCGGCAGTCCAGCCCGGCACGCTCCTTACCGATGCCGGGAGCACGAAAGCTTCGATCGTCGCCGCCTGGGAAAAACGCCGCCGCGCGCGTCGGGGCCGGTTCGTGGGGGCTCACCCGATCGCCGGCAGCCACCGGCGCGGCCCGACCGCCGCCTCCGCCGACCTGTTCACCGGGCGGGTCACGGTCGTGACGCCCGGCCGGGCGACGCCAGCCGCCGACGTCGAAGAGACCGGAGCGTTCTGGGCCGCCCTGGGGGCGACCGTGTTCACGATGTCTCCGGCCGAGCACGACCGCCTCCTCGCCGCCACGAGCCACGCGCCCCACCTGCTCGCCGCGGCACTCGCCGCCGCCACGCCGGCCGAGGCTCGGCAGTTCACGGCCGGCGGCTGGCGCGACACCACGCGGATCGCCGCCGGCGATCCCGACCTCTGGGCCGACATCCTGCTCGACAACGCGGCCGCCGTGGCCAAAGCCCTCTCACGGATCGCGGGGGCGACGGAAAAAATGCTCACGGCTCTCGAGAAGGGAGACCGGCGCAAACTCGTGTCCTTGCTCCATGCCGCCAAGGAAGCGCGCGATGCTGTGGGAAGTTGACGTTTTTCTGACCGACGCGGGCTCCGACCACGCGGCCCGCGCGGTCGTGACGGGCGCCGCCGTGCTCGGCATCCCCGGCTGCACACACGCCCGCACCGCCGCTGGCTGGCTCATCGAAGGCGATCTCTCGCGGGCAGACGCCGAGCGGCTCGCCACGCGGCTGCTCGCCGATCCGGTGACCGAGTCGTTCACGATCGCCGAAGTGGGCGATCCCAAGCTCCTCGCCGGTCCGGCCGATCTGCCGCTAGCGCTGCATGTGTTGCCCCGCGCCGGCGTGACCGATCCGGCCGGACAGAGCGCCCACGAGGCGCTCGCGCTGCTCGGCGTGCGGCCCGGCGCGGTGCGGAGCGTGCGCAAATATTGGCTGCCGGCGCTGCCGCATGCCGACGCCGAACGGCTCGCCTGGAAGCTGCTCGCGAGCGAGGCGATCCACGACGTGGTGATCGGGCCGCTCGGGCTCACGACACTCGCCGGAGGCCGGCCGTGGGTGTTCGCGCAGGAAACGGTGCCCCTCGAGGGGCTCGGCGACGCGGCGCTCGAGACACTCAGCCGCGAGCGCTGTCTCGCACTCACGCCCCACGAGCTCACTGCCGTCCGCGACCACTATCGCACGCTCGGCCGCGCGCCGTTCGAGATCGAACTGGAGACGATCGCCCAGACCTGGAGCGAGCACTGCTGCCACAAGACGCTCGGCAGCCCCGTCGACCACGACGGCCCGGCCGGGAAGGCTCGCTTCGACAATCTGCTCAAGGAGACGGTGTTCGCCGCCACGCGCGAGATCCGCACTCGGCTCGGGGCGAAAGATTGGTGCGTGAGCGTGTTTCGTGACAACTCGGGCGTGGTGCGGTTCGACGGCGACCACGACATCTGCGTGAAGGTGGAGACGCACAACCACCCGTCGGCGATCGAGCCCTACGGCGGCGCCGCCACGGGGCTCGGCGGCGTGATCCGCGACGTGCTCGGCACCGGCTTGGGCGCGAAGCCGATCGCGAACCTCGACGTGTTCTGCGTGGGCCCCTCCGACACGCCCGACGCCGACCTGCCCCCGGGGGTGATCCACCCACGGCGGCTGCTCGAGGGCGTGGTGGCGGGAGTGCGCGATTATGGCAACCGGATGGGCATCCCCACGATCGCCGGCGCCGTCGCCTTCGACCCCGGCTATCTGTGCAACCCGCTCGTGTTCTGCGGCACCGTGGGGATCATGCCGCGCAATTCCGCCGACGCCGCCGTGCAGCCCGGCGACCTCGTCGTGGTGGCGGGCGGCCGCACCGGCCGCGACGGCATCCACGGGGCCACGTTTTCGAGCATCGAGCTGTCGAGCACGAGTGAGACGCAGTCGGGCGGGAGCGTGCAGATCGGCCATGCGATCCATGAGAAGACGCTCACCGACTTCGTGCTCGAAGCATCGCGGCAGAAACTCTTTCATGCCATCACCGATTGCGGTGCCGGCGGACTCTCGAGCGCCGTCGGCGAGATGGGCGCCACGCTCGGTGCCACGGTGGATCTCGCCACGGTGCCGCTCAAGTACGACGGCCTCTCGGCCACGGAAGTCTGGATTTCGGAGGCGCAGGAACGGATGGTGCTCGCCGTGGCGCCGGCCGACTGGGAGAAGCTCTCCCGCGTGGCCGCCGACGAGGGCGTCGAGGCCACGGCGATCGGCACGTTCACCGGCTCGGGGCGGCTGGTGCTCCACTGGCAGGGTCGCACCGCCGGCGAACTCGACTGCCACTTCCTCCACGAGGGCCGGCCGAAGCAGCGGCTGCCATCCCGCTTCGTGCCCCCGCCAGTCGAGCCGGTGCGGTGGAGTGCAACGCCTGTCGATCTCGCAGCGACGCTGCTCGACGTGCTCGCACTGCCCGACGTGGCGAGTAAGGAATGGATCATCCGGCAATACGACCACGAGGTGCAGGGCGCGAGTGTGGTCAAGCCGCTTGTGGGCCCCGGCGCCGGCCCCGCCGACGGCACAGTGATCCGCGGCGTGCTCGGCCGCGACCGGGGCATCGTGCTCGGCGTCGGCCTTCGCCACAGGCTCGGGCACCGCGATCCGTATCAGATGGCCGCGGGCGCGATCGTAGAGGCGATCGCGAACGTCGTGGCGGCCGGGGCCGATCCCGAGCGGGTCGCGCTGCTCGACAACTTCTGCTGGGGCGACACCCGCCGGCCGGAGTCGCTCGGCACGCTCGTCGAGGCCTGTCGCGCCTGCCACGACATCGCGATCGAGTTTCTGGCACCGTTCGTGAGCGGGAAAGACAGCCTCAACAACGTCTTCGCCTGGACCGATGCCGCGGGGCACCATCACGAACGCTCGATTCCTCCCACGCTCCTCGCCACCGCGCTCGGGCAGCTCGACGACGTGAAGCGGTCACTCACGCCCGACCTCAAGCGGGCCGGCGACCGCCTGGCGATCGTTGGCCTCTCGCGCGACGACCTCGCCGGCAGCCAGCTCGAGCTCGCCGGTCGCGTGACCGGCGGTCGAGTGCCGGCGGTCGACACGGCCGCCTGTCGGGCAGTGTTCCGTGCCATCGCTGCCGCCGGCCGCGAGGGGCTCGTCGCCAGCTGCCACGACTGCTCCGACGGCGGCCTCCTGGCGGCGGCGGCGGAGATGGCCGTGGCCGGTGGCCTCGGCGCCGGCGTGGACCTCGACGCAGTGCCGGCCGACATGGCCCTGCCTCCCGCCCTGCGACCGCTCGCACTGGCATTCGCCGAAACACCGGGCCGGTTTCTCTGCGCCGTGCCGGCGGCGGCCGCCGATCGCTTTGCGGCGGTGATGGAAGGCGTGCCCTGGGCCTGGGTCGGCGCCGTGCACGCGGAGCCCGTGCTCACGATCACCGCGGGCGGCTCCACGGCGACGCTGCCACTCGCCCGTCTCGCCCGCGCGTGGCGTGGAGAAAGGACCGCCGACTGATGCTTTCCCCGAGAGCGCTCGTGCTGCGTGCCCCGGGCACGAACTGCGACCATGAAACGGCGCATGCCTTCGAACGCGCCGGCGCGATCGCCCGGCGGGTTCACGTGCGGGCGCTCGCCGAAAAGCCCACTCTCCTCGACGACGTGCAGATCCTCTGCATCCCGGGCGGCTTCTCCTACGGAGACGACATCGCCAGCGGCCGCATTTTCGCGCTCGAACTCGCGATGCGGCTGGGCGATGCCCTGCGACGGTTCCGCGACCGTGGCGGGCTGGTGCTCGGCATCTGCAATGGGTTTCAAGTGCTCCTCCAGACGGGCCTGTTGCTCGCCGACGCCGAGGGCAGGCCCCGCGCCGCGCTCGCCCACAATCGCTCGGGGAGGTTCATCGACCGTTGGGTGCGGCTCGAGGTGCGCGGACAAAAGTGCCCGTTTCTCCACGGCTTGGATGCCCCGTTCGAACTGCCGATCGCGCATGGCGAAGGCCGCTTCGTGGCCACGACGCCCGCCGACCTCGCTGCCTTCGAACGCGCGGGGCAACTCGTGCTCCGCTACGCCGCCGATCCAGCCGGCAGCTCGACCAATCCCAACGGTGCCGAGGCCGATGTCGCCGGGGCCTGCGACGCGACGGGGCGCGTGTTCGGGCTCATGCCACACCCCGAACGCTTCGTCGACGCCACGCAGCACCCGGCCTGGAGCGGCCGGCTCGACGGCGGTGCTGCCGGTGCGGGCCTCGCGATCTTCGCCAATGCGGTGAAAAGCGTCTCCTGACGGCTGCCGGCGGCGTTGACCCGCGCGGGTGATCGTCGCTACCCTCCCCGCCCCATCCCGCCCCGTTGTTCATGGAGCGCCCGGCCGTGCGTGGAGCCCCGAGTCAGGTTGTGTGCGCGAGTCTGTGTGCCTGCGCGCTGGCCGGCTGTCGGTTTGCGTTCATCGCCGACGAAGGCTGGAACCGGCCGCCGCCGGCCTTGGCAGACTCGAACCCTGCCCCCTCCGCCACACGCAAGCCTGCCCCCAAGACCTTGCCGTTGGAAATCATCTTCGCCCGCATCGATGACAACGATCGTGCCTGGCACGATGCACTCTGGAACCTCGCCGATGAGCAGGCCTTCGACAACGCCCTGCGGAGGCGACTCGCCGCCAACGGACTGCGGGTCGGTGTGCTGGCCGGCACGCTGCCCCCCGACCTCGCTGCCCGGCTCGAACCGCCGTTCCCGGCGAACGAGCCCGACGACCGGGCAGCCACGCCGGGTGAACGGCCGGCCGTGATGCGCAGGCTCCTGACGCTCTTGCCCGGCCGCGACACCGAGGTCATCGCCGCCAGCGGTCTCGATGAACTGATCCTCCTGCAGCACGACGGCGACGAGGTCCGCGGTGAAACCTACCGTGACGCGACCGCCTATTTCGCCCTCAAGGCCTGGCCGGCCGCCGATGGCCGGATCCGCATCGACCTCGTGCCCACGGTGAAGCACGGCCCCATCGAGCGGTCGTGGGTGGGCGAAGAGGGGGCGTTTCGTCTCGAAACCGGGCAGAAGCGTCAACCGCTCGAACACCTTTCGTTCACCACGACCATGCCTCAGGGCAGCACGCTGCTCGTGGCCGCCACCGGCGCTGCCTCGAGCATGGCCGGAGACGCATTCTTCGGCGACACGGGGCCGTCGCTCCGCGGGCGGCGGCTGCTCGCAATCCGTCCCTCCGGCAGGCCGGCCGATCCACTCTTCACAGCGACGAACGCGGCGGGCTCCGATGGCACCGAGCCGCCGGCAAGCGCGGCAAACTGAGCGAACCTTGCCGCACTCCGGCCGCAGTCACGATGTCAGGCTGCGGAACCTGCGAAGCCCGGGCACGCGTTGCCGAGAAGGGGTGGGCGGGGCAGCCGCGATCAGTCGATGTTTTCCGACGGAAGGAAGTGTCGCCGGCCCAGGTGACTCGCCGACCAGCGAGGAAGACCGCTCATGAGTGTCTCGAAAGCCGACCACCGCACCCCTGCCCGGTCCCAGCGGCCCAAGGCGACGACCGTGTTCGCCGCGGCGTTCCTCGCGGGCGCAGCGGCCGCCGTAGGGCTGAATCGCACGCTCGACGTTCATCTCGCCCAACGGCAGCCACGGGTCGAAAGCGAGCCGATCTTCGTGGCCCTGCGCAGCCTGCCGCCGGGCGCGCCGGTCACGGTGTGGGACGTGGCGCTTCGCGACTGGCCCAAGGCGATGCTGCCGGCGGCGGCGATGCGGCCCCGCGACACCTTCGCAGGCATGGTGCTCAAGCATCCGCTGCGCGAGGGGCAGCCGATCTTGAGCGTGCAGCTCGTCAAGGCGATCGCCGCGGAGAGTGAGCAGGTGGCCCGGGCCGACGTCGATCCCGTGCAGCCTATCGAGCCGGCAGCCCCCCAGACCGATCTCTGGGCGCCGGCCGACGTGGCGGCTCCCGCGACCGCTCCGGCGGAGGCTGTTTCGACCCGCGAATCCTTCGATGTCGAACCTCCGGCCGCGGATCTCGCCGAGACACAGCCGCTCCCCACCGAATCGATCGTCGCCGAATCCCCGGCCCCCGTCACGGCACTCGCCGAAGCCGAGCACGACGTAGGGGACGCAGAAGCTCTGGCCGAGCCGGTGGTCGCCGAGCCGGTGGTCGTGGCCACTCCCGCAGCGACCGACATTGATCCGACGGGAACGCCCGTGGTCACGGCGGCGGAGTCCGAGCCCGCGCCGACACGCGAGCCGACGATGCGCTATCTCGTCGTCCCCGAGCGGATCGCGCTCGAGGCCGACCGTTCGTTCGTGCCGTCGCCCGAGGACCCCTCGACTGTTGCCGTTCCCGAGACGACCGCGGCTGCGTCGCCGAAGCAGTCATCCGTCGCTCCGGTCCAGACGGGCCGTCTCCCGCGGCCGACTGAACGCACCTCGTCGAGCCGCGATCGACAGCCCCAACGTCCACCCCGTTCGGCCGCGAGCCACGCGGCGCCGGCGAAGCCGGCGGAGAAGACGTCGTTGCTGCGGTCGATGATGCCGAACCTGTCGCTCGGCATGGGCGCGGCCGACCCCACGCCGGCGTCCGAGGCTCCAGCCCAGCGCGCGAGCGACCCGGCGACGCGACCTGCGTTTCGTGGCTTTGGCCTCTTCCGGTAGAGCGGGCTAGGGCTCGATCACGAGCTTGCCGCCGACGACTCCCGAGAGGCCGATGGTGCTCTGTTCCTGAAGCCGATGCGCTTCGGCGGTGTGGTCGAGCGGCAGCACGCGATCGATCGGCACACGCAGACGGCCGGCGGCCAGCCAGCGGTTGATGTCGACCGCCGCCGCGGCCTGGCGCTGGCTGTCGGCCTTGAACATCACGAAGCCGAAGAGCCGGCAGCCCTTCACGTAGAAGGGGCCGACTGGAAAGGCCGGACGAGCTTCGCGGCCCGCCATGATCACCATCCGCCCGCCCTCGGCGAGCAGCGCCACGGCCTGATCAAACCGCGGCTCCCGCTGCGTCTCCCAATACACCTGCACGCCGCCCGGCACGGCCTCGAGCACCGCCGCCTCGAGATCGCCACGCCGATAGTCGAGCACGAGATCGGCGCCAAACGCCGCGACCCGCGCCCGGCGGTCGGGCGTACCGGCCGTCGCGATCACGCGGGCCCCGAGCACTTTGGCCATCTGCACCACGGCGGAGCCCACACCACCGGAGCCGCCATTGACGAAGATCGTCTCCCCCGGTGCGAGCGCCGCATGGTCGACGAGACCGAGATGGGCGGTGATCGAGACGAGCGCCGCAGCAGCGGCATCGCGATCGGAGACACCGGCAGGCGTGGGATAGAGCCAGCGGGCGTCGACTGCGGCCAACTCCGCGCACGTGCCCTGGCGACCGAGCACGCCCTGATTGGAACCCCACACCCGCATCCCCGGTGCGAAGTCGTCCACCTCGTCGCCCACGGCCACCACGTCGCCGGCCAGGTCGCAGCCCACGACC
>Ga0247837_1005493_pt1 | contig 18959 bp, 13 predicted proteins | sample LaCtaG_2_FD_187115 | JGI IMG/M metagenome (GOLD analysis project Ga0247837, IMG submission 187115) | Freshwater microbial communities from meromictic Lake La Cruz, Castile-La Mancha, Spain - LaCruzMarch2015_14.5m | ecosystem: Environmental > Aquatic > Freshwater > Lake | place: Spain: Castile-La...
ATGGTGAAAGCCAAGTATATTTTGTACCGACTGGAACAATATTTCCGCCAATAGCTGCTGGATCTAGATTAATCAAATCTCCACTGCAAACTACTTGGGTGATGCCATTGATGCGTGCTAATGGATTTACGGTTACTGTAACTGTAAATCCAGCAGAAGTACAACCGCTAGGCACATTCGGCGTTACAAAATAAGTGGCTGTCTGTTGAGTATTAGTTGTATTGGATAATGTGCCTGTTATGGATGCAGCCGTTGTACCAAGAGCCCCACCCGTCATGCCACCCGTTACAGTCGGTGCACTCCAGCTATAGGTAGTTCCTGAAGGTATCGTTCCGGTTAATGCAACAGAAAAGCCGACTCCAGAGCAAGTACTCATGTTTACATTGCTCACAAATGCCAGTGGGTATACCTGAACCGTTACCGTAAATGGATTAGAAGTACATCCTCCAGGCACATTCGGTGTAACTGTATACGTGGCCGTTTGTATCGTACTGGTGGAATTGGATAACGTACCTGATACAATAGTAGAAGTTGTACTCAAAGCACCACCCGTCATTCCACCCGTTACATTTGGTGCACTCCAGCTATAGGTAGTACCTGAAGGTATCGTGCCTGTTAACGCTGCCGTAAAGCTCGCTCCCGAACAAATACTCAGTGTTACTCCACTCACAGCTGCCACTGGGAATACCGATACAACTCCCGTAAATACCGCACCTGTGCAGCCCGATGAAAGCGGCGTTATCGTATACGTTGCTGTTTGAATCGTACTGGTACTATTTGTTAGTGTTGCATTTAAATTCGCCTGATTCGATAAACCCGCCGAACCACCCAATCCACCCGATGGCAAAGTCCAGCTATAGGTAGTACCATTTGGAACGATGGTACCCGTTGGTGTGAAACTAAAATATACCCCAGAACAGGTACTAATAGATATAGGATTCATAACTGCTACCGGGAACACACTCACCGTAACCGTAAATCCAGCAGCACTACAACCACCCGGCACATTTGGGGTAACAAAATAAGTAGCTGTTCCAACTGTTGAACCTGAATTCGTTAATGTACCACTGAAACTGTTCGCATTAGTTCCACCGGCTCCCAGTGATATCGACCCTACCGTGGCAGGTGCATCCCAACTATAGGTAGTACCCGAAGGAATCGTTCCAGTTAATGATGCCGTAAAACCAATCGCAGAACAAGTTGTCAGGTTTACATTGCTTATAACTGCTGTCGGTAACACCTGTACCGTTACCGTAAATCCAGCAGAAGTACATCCACCCGGCACAGTTGGTGTTACAAAATACGTGGCTGTTCCTACTGCATTGCCTGAATTCGTTAATGTACCACTGAAACTCGAAACATTGCTTCCACTAGCGCCTGTTGATATTGTTCCTACAGTAGAAGGAGCACTCCAGCTATAGGTAGTTCCCGATGGTATTGTTCCCGTTAAAGATGCTGTAAAGCCCACACCAGAGCAAGTACTCAACGTTACATTATTAATGGAAGCAGTTGGTAATACTTGTACCGTAACTGTAAATCCAGCAGAAGTACAACCACCCGGTACATTCGGCGTTACAAAATACGTGGCCGTCTGTTGAGTATTAGTTGTATTGGATAATGTACCTGTTACGGTTCCTGCAGTAGTGCCAGGTGAACCACCCGTCATTCCACCCGTTACCGTTGGCGCTAACCAGGTATAGGTAATACCCGATGGAATGGTGCCCGTTAATGCAACAGTAAACCCTACTCCAGAACAAGTACTCATGTTTACATTGCTGATTGATGCCAGCGGGAATACTTGTACAGTAACTGTAAATGGATTAGAAGTACATCCACCTACTACATTCGGTGTAACGGTGTACGTGGCCGTTTGTAAAGTACTGGTACTGTTTGATAAGCTACCCGAAACCAAAGAAGATGCCGTACTCAAAGCACCACCCGTCATTCCACCCGTTACATTCGGTGCACTACAGCTATAGGTAGTACCTGAAGGTATCGTGCCCGTTAAAGCTGCCGTAAAGCTCGCCCCCGAACAAATACTCAAGGTTACATTGTTTACTGCTGCCACTGGGAATACCGATACAACTCCCGTAAACACCGCACCCGTACAGCCCGATGAAAGCGGAGTAATCGTATACGTCGCCGTTTGAATCGTACTGGTACTATTTGTTAACGTACCATTTAAATTCGCCTGATTCGATAAACTCGCCGAACCACCCAATCCACCAGCTGGCAAATTCCAGCTATAGGTAGTACCGTTTGGAACGATAGTACCTGTTGGTGTGAAACTAAAATATACTCCAGAACAGGTACTGATGGATATGGTATTCATACTTGCTACCGGTAGCACACTTACCGTTACCGTAAATCCAGCAGCACTACAACCACCCGGTACATTCGGCGTAACAAAGTATGTGGCCGTTTGGATAGTATTATTTGTATGTGATAAATTACCCGTTATTGATAAAGCTGTTGTGCCAGGTGCACCACCTGTTACTCCGCCCGTTACAGTAGGCGCGCTCCAACTATATGAAATTCCTGAAGGTATCGTTCCCGTTAACGATACCGTAAATCCAACACCAGAACATGCAGTCAGCGTTACATTGCTGATTACTGCTGTAGGAAACACATTCACCGTTACCGTAAATCCAGCTGAAGTACATCCACTCGGAACATTCGGCGTTACAAAATACGTAGCCGTCTGTATACTACTTGTGGTATTTGATAAAGTGCCAGCTACGGAACCTGACGTAGTACTTAGTGCACCACCCGTCATTGCGCCCGTTACAGTCGGTGCACTCCAACTATACGTAGTACCCGAAGGTATTGTACCCGTTAAAGCTGCCGTAAATCCAACCCCTGTACAAGTACTCAGCGTTACATTACTTATAGATGCCACCGGTAACACACTCACCGTAACCGTAAATCCAGCTGAAGTACAACCACCCGGTACATTCGGCGTTACAAAATACGTGGCCGTCTGTTGAGTATTAGTTGTATTGGATAATGTACCTGTTACGGTTCCTGCAGTAGTGCCAGGTGAACCACCCGTCATTCCACCCGTTACCGTTGGCGCTAACCAGGTATAGGTAATACCCGATGGAATGGTGCCCGTTAATGCAACAGTAAACCCTACTCCAGAACAAGTACTCATGTTTACATTGCTGATTGATGCCAGCGGGAATACTTGTACAGTAACTGTAAATGGATTAGAAGTACATCCACCTACTACATTCGGTGTAACGGTGTACGTGGCCGTTTGTAAAGTACTGGTACTGTTTGATAAGCTACCCGAAACCAAAGAAGATGCCGTACTCAAAGCACCACCCGTCATTCCACCCGTTACATTCGGTGCACTACAGCTATAGGTAGTACCTGAAGGTATCGTGCCCGTTAAAGCTGCCGTAAAGCTCGCCCCCGAACAAATACTCAAGGTTACATTGTTTACTGCTGCCACTGGGAATACCGATACAACTCCCGTAAACACCGCACCCGTACAGCCCGATGAAAGCGGAGTAATCGTATACGTCGCCGTTTGAATCGTACTGGTACTATTTGTTAACGTACCATTTAAATTCGCCTGATTCGATAAACTCGCCGAACCACCCAATCCACCAGCTGGCAAATTCCAGCTATAGGTAGTACCGTTTGGAACGATAGTACCTGTTGGTGTGAAACTAAAATATACTCCAGAACAGGTACTGATGGATATGGTATTCATACTTGCTACCGGTAGCACACTTACCGTTACCGTAAATCCAGCAGCACTACAACCACCCGGTACATTCGGAGTTACAAAATACGTGGCCGTGCCTACTGAATTATCTGTATTCGTTAAGGTTCCACTGAAACTTTCAGCATTGATTCCGGCCGCACCAACACTTAAATTACCATTGGTAGATGGTGCACTCCAACTATACGTAGTGCCCGATGGAACAATAGTTCCCGTAGGTGTATAATTAAATACTACGCCCGAACAAGTAGTAAGTGAAGCCACATTCATAGTAGCTGTGGGAAGCAGTGTAACGGTTACGGTAAATCCGGCAGTACTACAACCGCTGGGTACAGTAGGGGTAATATAATAAGTAACGGTTTGACTAGTAGCGGTTTCATTGGTAAGGGTACCCGTTATATTGGAACCCGATCCCGCACTACCGCCGGTTACTGTTCCTGTAAAGGTTGGCGCATTCCAGGTATAAGAGATACCGGTTGGAATATTTCCAGCAGTAGGGGTAATTGCAAAATTAATTCCACTACAAGTTGTTAAACTAATGTTAGCCACCGACGCAGCAGGATATACCGTTACGGTAACTGTAAAAGTTTCCCCCGTGCACGTTAATGATGCCGGTGTTACAATATATACTACATCAATGGGTGCGTTGGTTGTATTGGTAAGCGTAGCAAAGAAAGAAGCAGCGCTGCTTGCACCTGTTAATCCTTCAATACCCGTTATCGCAGTGGGTGCCAACCAGGAATAAGTAGTTGAAGCAGGAACATAATCACCACCTACACCATCAGTGGGAGAAACAGAAAAAAGAACACCACTGCAGGTAGTTGTTAACTTAGCAGTTATAACAGGCGTACAAAAATCGTTAAAGCCATCTCCACTGGAACTTCCTCCACCGCTTCCACCTAAATATTGACCCTGTGCAGATAATGAAAAAACAAATCCCGCCAGCACCAATAAAAGGGTGCGGAAAAATCCGGCATTACCGAGCGTAAACAAATTCGATATGTTAATACGCTTACTCAAGCAATGCTGGTATTAAATGAATAATCAACAACGTTTGGTTGTTGTGCATTACTAAATGAAAAATTCCACCCATACCTATGGGCAGAAACAACAATAGCCTCCTTTATAGGGAGCGCATTAACAGAACAAAGCAACCAATCATCCGGAGGATGTGTGCCATACATAAATAGATGTATAGGCATAACACTGGGTGGCCCAACTCTGCCGACCAACATTTCAGTGCCGGCACGAACCCCAGCCGTAACAGCACTTCTAACAGGTAATAACCCGTTTACGTGTACAAAATCATCGCAAGCAATAACAACAGGAACCGGATGCAGCAATAGCTGATGAGCAGGAGTAAGCGGAGATTGACCAACGGCTTCCGGAACAGCGGATGGTTCAAATGAAGGTGATAACAGGAAATGAGGAACACTTCTGTTGCTGAAGGGCTTGAAATGTAATAATATACATAGCAAAGCAGCTATAGTATATGACGTACATTGCACTAACACAGTCGATATGCTAAAACTCGATCTGATAATTACAACCTATTATGATGAATAAAATGTCTTTTTACTACCTTCCAATCCAAATCATTTCTCTTCAACTCCTCAAAAACTATCTCCTCCAATTTCCGCTAGTCTGACTCACTTCTCTCTGATTATCAACAATAATAACACTTAAACCCCGCACACTACAAATTGTGGAAACTAATGGAGTGCAAGTTAAGGTTATTAACGCTTTGTTAATGGCTAATATTATGTATTTCATCTGGCTAAAAATATAATTAGAATAGCCGGCCAACTAGATAAAGTATTAAACTAATCTAGCTCGCCGGCTATCGTAGGACATTGGACTTTAACCTAAAATTACTATAAATAACCAACTGTGGGTACAAAAATAGCCTAATTTTTAGAATCACCTAGCTTTTTTTCGATTTTTTTTATAGATATATAATGATTTTAAAATAGCTGTAGAGCCATTTAGTATAGCTGAAAGTCTCTATTTTTCCGATTTTTAACAGAAATAATTAAAAAAATTATGTAATTTAGTTCTCGCGGAGTTACAATAGCCCCCATTTACAGCTAATGACATTAGATGTTACTCTATTTCTCCTTGGGACTTTTAGCCCCCTGGCCTATATGTTTATGGCCGGATTTGTGGTTTTTGCCATAATGGCTGCTATATTATTGCTTCAACTGAGCAAACAGAAAAAAAATCTGGAGAAAGTGGTGGCCCAAAAAACTGAAGAAATTAGATTTTCTCTGTTACAACTGGAAGCAACCGAAGTAGAATTAACCAATAACTTGGCTTTTCGCGAGCGGATGATTGGCATTGTGATGCATGACCTGAAATCACCGCTCAATTTTGTACATAAAATCTCAGCTTCGATGTATGAATCGAAAAAAGCACTTAGCGAGGAAGATCTCCATCGCTTAAGTTTCGAATTGTATCATACTACTTTTGATATCACCAACTTTGTAACCAACCTGCTGCAATGGCTAAACAGTACCAAGAGAAATGTGAAATTGGCCTTTACAACCGAACATTTGAACGAATTTATTCGAACTAACTGTGCTGTTTATATCAAAATTGCAGCAGAAAAGCAATTGGAATTCGAATTCCAATCTCCTGATTCACAATCCATTATTGCCGATTTTAGTCTTTTATCCATTGTACTCAGAAACCTACTAGATAATGCCATTAAAAATACGCGACAAGGTAAAATCTCAATAAGTACCACAAAAGACGATCGCCTGCAGTATATCAATATCAGTGATACAGGTGCTGGCATCTCCGCCGATAAAATTATTGAACTGGAAAATGGCGTTATTACTAAAAAAACTACAGAAAGTACCCAAATAGGTTATCGTATTGTATACGATCTGATGCAAAAAATGAAAGGTAGCATTCACATAAAAAGCAGTGAGGGAAAAGGAACCAGCATCACCTTGCAATTGCCACTGCAACATAACTCTTCCGAATCAGAATAAGATTCAACAACCAATCAATGCTTTCCGAGATACTATATTAGCCGAACCTTCGGTTCTTTAGGTCAACGGATTGAAATCCGTTGTTATGATATGGGAGGGGAGGCTACGCCTCATTGATATCATGCGGTATTATACAAGTAGAGCCATCGGCTCGATGTATCTTATAACATCGGATGTAATCCGTTGTTTCTATCAGCCCCAATCATATGGAGTGCCGTAGGCACGATTCATATTTTAGATTACGCACATTTAAAAAGCTAGGGGCAAAGTAGAGCCATCGGCTCGATTTATTTTATACCAACGGATGTAATCCGTTGTATTTATCAGCCCCCTAGAAATAGAGTGCCGTAGGCACGATTCATATTATAGATCTATCATCAAGTAAATACGCGCCGCAAGTTGGCTATCCAATCAATTAGATAATCCTATGCTGACGTGCAAGCGACATCAGCTCAACCAGATTATTATTGGGGATTTTTAATTTCTCAAATACCTTTCCCTTATAGGTTGATACCGTAGATGAATTAATGCTTAATGAAGCAGAAATATCTGCAATGCTTTTTCCACTTAATAATTCCTTAGCAACCTGAAACTCACGGTCACTAAGCGTATCAAATGGATTCTCAGATACACCCGAGAAAAAAGATTCGGCCAAAACCTGCTTCAATCCTTCACTCATATATACTCGATTCGCCAAGGCTTGCTCAATAGCTTTTAAAATTTCTTTGTTGTCAGACGACTTATGTAAAAAGCCTTTAATACCCAATTTAAAAAAACGCTTGGCATATACATTCTCATCATTCATAGTTAATACGATGATGGATGTTTTGGGATGATTGGTGGTAATATAATAGATAAGCCGAATAGGATCGCTATCAGGCATATTCAAGTCCATCAGAATCACATCAATGGCTGAAGTACGTAAAATATCTACTGCCTGTTTCTCATTCTCCGCCTCCCACACTTTGGTATCGGCAAAATGCTGCGTTATGATGAGCTTTATACCCGCCCGCACAACAGAATGATCATCTACCAATAAAAAGTTAGGCATATTAGAAATATTTAACCACCCTTACTTTTATAAAAAAATTATAAAACTTTCTAGTAATCATCCATCAACAGAAATGCATGCACAATCAAGCCGCTATCACTTAACTGCATTACTCTTCTTCTATATGCAACGGATTTCTTCTCGATGGAATTACCATCGTTTCATCATCACTTAAAAAAACCCAAAAATCATACAATGCAAAAATGTCCCCCGGAGTTTTAGGTCCGTTATGCTCTCCATTACGCTCATACGAGCCTAATAATTCTGCCTCATAGCGAATCACATTCAACTTCTCCGGCAATGTTTTCTGCTTGAATTCTTCTATCGTCATCTGTCTGTTTTTATGCTAATTTATGTATGTAAAAATACTAGTAATCTAATTCCTGATTTTTTGAAATAATTATCCAAAAAATGTTTTGAAATGATTCGATACCTTCAAAGCTTCTAAACTATCTACCTCAAGTGGCTTGCTGAAAAAATCAATTACAACCGGAAATCGTTTTGCCATTGCAAAATCTTCTGGATCAATAGTAGAAGACAAAATAATTATTTTGGTATTGGGAAATTTTTCCTGATAGGCAGGAACAAATTTTTCTAAAAATTCCCAACCATTCATCACCGGCATATTGATATCCAACAAAATCAATTGTGGCGCCTTTTGGTCCTTCTCTGCACTTTCCCAAATTTTATCCAAATATGCCAACGCATCCATGCCATCCATCGCTTTGTCGATATGCTCAGAAAAACAAGCACTATTCAACATCAGTTCGGATATCGTTAATGACAGCGAATCATCATCCACACATAAAACTTTATTAATCATTGGCCTATCATCTATTTCTTGCTCTGTTAACATATCAGCTAAAAGGATGGTTCAAATTTTTGAAAAGTTTTGTACAAAGAATTCAAAAAATAAATTAAAAAAATTATACACTTTACCGCAGATTCACGCAATTTCCAACTGTAAAATAGGCAAAATCTGCCAAATCAGTCATTTTTTCCCTCATCAAACACCCTTCCCCATCTTTCGGGGATAGGTTTTCCATAACACAGTTTGTTTACCCAACCATAACGACAAAGCACCCCGAATCATTGCGAAGTGCACCAAAATAAAGAAAGCCGGCAAGCTAATCCAAACTAGTTGTTTTCTAGAAAACGATTGTAGCCAATACAAGCAGGTGGCCAAATAACCATATACTTGTATCGCCAATAATACCCCATAAACAACTCCCGCATGCAGTAACCATACATTCAAGCAGCCAATCAGCAGCAGTAAATAAGGTACAACCAGGGTTCGTAGTATTCGATGGCTAAAAACCTCCCACCAAAAAACAGGTTTCCAGGTATAGCCATTACCCGAAAAAATTCGAAGCGCCGCCTGCACCGATCCGGCTGCAACTCTTATCCTTCTTGTAAAAGATTGCCGAATGTTAACAAGCTCAAGCTCCAAACTATAAGCATCCGCGGCATATTCCATCCGATAGCCTTGTGCGATTATCTGCCAACTAATGGCTAAATCATCCGACAATGTGTTAGGCGGCACTTCTCGAAATAAACTTTTTCTGATAGCAAAAATTTCTCCCGCAGAACCCGTAACCGAATACACCCCCCCTTCCCACTTTTTTACCAACGATTCATACATCCAATACATAGATTCACCTGTTGCCCCATCCTGCGCATCTACCACCCGCTTCTCTCCGGCTACGGCACCTACCAAAGGATCAGTGAATGCCACTGCAATCGCACGTAAACAACCCCTGTTTAATAGGGCGTTGGCATCCGAAAATACCACCAGTTCCGTTTGAACAGAACCGATTACTCGCTGAATAGCTTGTATTTTTCCCTTTCGCTCTGGCTGATGAAAAAGTTGCACCCGTGGAAACTCACGAACAATCAGCGGACTGTTATCATTAGATCCATCTGTTACTATCCAAATCTCCAATAACTCCTCGGGATAATCTATATGCAAAGCATTCTGAATTTTTGCTGCTAAACAATCAGCTTCATTATAAGCAGCCACTAATAATGTAATCCTTGGCAAATTTTCTATCGCTGTTTCTGAACGTTTTTTTTGCTTGTGGGCCAGCAAACACCAGCACCAAAGTATACAAGGATAGATAGCATATGTGTACACTACTATACCAATCGCTGTCCAAAATATTATCTCACGCAAATCCATGTAAAATGGCTACCTGTTTTGAAAGCAAATTAGCACGAAAATTATCAAAGAAAGATTGTATTTTCATAATACCCGCATATTCAATGCTCCTTTGCCATTTCAATTACTTACTTTATGAAAGCCATCCTCTGTACCAACTATGGAACACCCGATCAACTTACCCTGCAAAACCTTCCTACGCTCATTCCTTCGCCAAATGAAGTGGTAATTCAGGTACAGGCCTGTGGAGTGAATTTTCCGGACTTACTCATGATTCAAAATTTATACCAGTTTAAACCAGCTTTACCCTTTTCACCAGGAGGTGAAGTGGCAGGTATTATACAAAGTGTTGGCGATGAAGTAAAAAATCTAAAACCCGGGCAACGAGTACTGGCTTTATCTGGCTGGGGTGGATTTGCAGAAGAAGTTTTGGTGAATAGCTTACAAGTGATGCCTATACCCGATTCCCTAGATTTTGTAACAGCAGCCGCTGCTTCTTACCAATATGGCACCGCCTTGTATGCTCTTAAAAATATTGCCCGCCTACAACCAAAACAAACTTTACTGGTTTTAGGCGCAGCCGGCGGAGTGGGTTTGGCAGCCGTAGAATTAGGAAAACTAATGGGAGCAACGGTAATAGCAGCGGCCGGTAATGTTGAAAAACTTACCATATGTAAACAGAAAGGAGCAGACCACGGAATTGATTATTCGAAAGAAGATTTATCAGAAGCCCTAAAATCTTGCACACCCAAAGGAAAAGTAGATGTTATATTCGACCCCGTTGGTGGAAGTATTACCCCTATAGCAGCTAGGCAAATGGCCTGGAATGGAAGATACTTAGTAGTGGGTTTTGCGGCGGGAGACATCCCCCAAATTCCACTAAACCTTCCCTTACTAAAAGGCTTCTCTATCTGTGGAGTTTTCTGGGGAAGTTTTATGCAACAAGAGCCCACAGAACACTTCAAAAACACCCAACAAATTGTGCAATGGCTTTTATCCGGCAAAATATCACCGCACATTCATAAACAATATACACTGGAAGAAGCGCCACAAGCCCTGCTGGATATCAGTTCCCGCTCTGTGATTGGAAAAGCAATCATCACACCTTTTCCAGATAAACTATCTAAACCACCCATTACACCCACACAGGCGGCAATTGCCCCTTCTCACCCTCCTACCCAAACAGCCATTCCAAGTATCAGAAATCAACAGGATATTTCGGAACTTATCGGCAAAAAATTAGGACCAGGAAAATGGGTTACCATAAAACCCGAAATGATTCAACAATTCGCTGCCTTAACCGGCGATCAACAGTGGATTCATGTAGATACCGAAAGAGCAAAAAATGAATTACCTGGAGGCAAAATACTGGCTCATGGATTTTTTACCCTTTCCCTCGCCAGCCACCTGCTATTCGAACTGATCGACCTAACGCATATTGAAAACATGTTTAACTATGGCCTCAACAAAGCCCGCTTTATTACCCCTGTACCAGCAGAAAGTAAAATTCGACTGTCGGCTATCCTTACGCATGCAGAACCGGGCAAAAATGGAGGTATACAACTATACATTTCATGCACCATAGAAAGCGACCAGTCCGAAAAACTAGCCTGCGTTGCCGAACTGGTAAGCCTTATCTTTGTTAAAGAATCATTTGATTGAAAAACTTTTTCTATGCAAGCTTTTGCCAATAAAAATTTACTGAAGTTTTTGTTACTGGATGTTCATCAACTGAAAACCCTGTTTCAATATCCACGATACCAACACCTTGATGAGGAACAAGCCTGGATGATGATAGAATCGGCAGGACTTTTTGCCGAACAAGAAATGTTTCCCTACTGCAAGGCAATGGATGAAACACCCGCACGGTATGATGGCAATGGCAATGTGATTACCCATCCCCAAATCAAAAAAATATTTGCGATAGCCGCAGAACAGGGTTGGATAGGCGGCAATGCTTCCTTTGAGCAGGGTGGACTTCAATTGCCTGAAATGATTTTCAGCACCGGACATTTTCTATTTCAGGCTGCCAACAACAGTGTACAGGGATACTTGGGTTTATCTGGTGGAGCAGCCGGACTGATTACCAGTTTTGGAAATGAGCAACAAAAGAAAACCTATGTACCTCCGATATTCGAAGGTCGCTGGCAGGGTACTATGGCGCTCACCGAGCCGCAGGCTGGCAGTTCGCTCAGCGATATTATTACAACCGCCACTCCCACAGAGGATGGATATTATTTAATCAAAGGCCAAAAAATATTTATCTCGGGCGGCAAACACGAAGCTGCTGAAAATTTTGTACATCTTACATTGGCACGCATAAAAGATGCTCCTCCCGGCACCAAAGGCATTTCACTTTTTATTATCCCTGCGCACCGACCTACGGAAGATGGTTCACTGGAATATAATGATGTTTACTGTGCGGGTGATTTTCAAAAAATGGGACAAAGAGGGTACGCCACCACGCACCTGAGTTTTGGAGATCATAACAACTGCAGAGGCTATTTAGTAGGCGAGCCGCATAAGGGATTGGCCTATATGTTTCAGATGATGAATGGAGCCCGAATCAGCGTGGGATTGTGCGCTGCCGGCGTAGCGATGGCCGCCTATCAATATAGCTTACAATATGCCAAAGAAAGACCCCAAGGCCGAAGAGCGGGTGAGAAAAATCCATTGCAGGCACCCATACACATTATTCATCACGCCGATGTTCAAAGGATGCTGCTTACCCAAAAATCAATTGTGGAAGGATCACTGTCTTTGGGAATAGCCTGTTCAAGACTCTACGACCTATGTGAAGTAACAGAAGGAGCCGAAAAAGAAAATAATTTTTTGTTGCTGGAAATTTTAACCCCCATCATGAAAACCTATGCCTCCGAACAAGGAATCCGCTCGGTATCGCAGGCATTGCAAATTTTGGGAGGATATGGCTTTACCACAGATTTTCCCATTCAACAACTCTACCGAGATATCCGAATCATGTCGCTCTATGAAGGCACTACCGGCATACAGTCGCTGGATTTACTGGGCCGAAAAGTGATTATGCAAGATGGCAAAGCAATAAAAGTATTGATGCATGCCATACAAAAAACCATCGCAGAAGCCGCTGAACACCCTTCGCTAAGTGTGCTGTCGCTGCAACTAGAAAATGAATTACACCGTATGCAAAGGGTTATGGAGTTTCTGCTTCCTAAATTGGCTTCAGGCAAACTGGATGAATTTCTTTCGGATGCAACGGTGTTTATGGAAATGAGCAGCTGTATTGTAATTGCCTGGCAATGGCTTACCATGGGTGTAGAAGCCCGAAAACAATTAAATGCCAATGCACAATTACCGGCAAATACCCGGCAAACCCTCGAAAATACCCTTCATACCCTTCAATTTTATTTCAGGTACGAACTTAGCCATACCCAATCTTTTGAAGCAACCATCTGCAACGGGCCGCTGCTAACCCAGTTGCCCCAGGAAGCCTGGGAAAACTAGGGGAAAGGATATAATATCCACATCTTTTTAATACCCTCCCGAAAGGCAGGGGAATAATTATCTTTATACCCTCATAAACAAATTGCTTGTATGCTTAAAGTCGGTGTTTTTGGCGTTGGTCACCTAGGAAAATTTCACCTCAATAACTGGAAAGAAATAGCCGGTGTTAAGCTGGTAGGATTTTTTGATCCACATACGGAAACAGCCAAACAGGTAGTAGAAGAATACGGAATTAAGCGATTTACAGATGCCGATAAACTAATAGACGCCTGCGACATAGTAGATGTAGTTACCCCAACCGATCAGCACTATGGTGTTTGCATGAATGCCATCCGCAAAGGCAAACATGTATTTGTTGAAAAGCCCCTGGCAGCTACCGTAAAAGAAGGACGCGATATTGTAAATATTGTAAAAGAAGCTGGGGTAAAATTGCAGGTAGGCCATATTGAAAGATTCAATCCCGCCTATCTGGCCATCAAAAAATTACCGCTCAACCCCATGTTTATAGAAGTTCATCGGCTGGCTCAATTTAATCCCAGAGGAACCGAAGTAAGTGTAATCATGGACTTGATGATTCATGATATTGACATTATACTCAGTTTGGTAAAAAGCGACGTAAAAAATATCTCAGCCAGCGGAGTAGCTGTTATTACAGACACGCCCGATATTGCCAATGTTCGGATTGAATTTAACAATGGATGCGTAGCCAACCTTACCAGCAGCCGCATCAGCATGAAAAAAATGCGCAAAATGCGCCTGTTTCAAAAAGATGCTTATATAGGAGTTGATTTTCTGGAAAAGAAAACAGAAATTATAAAACTAAAACAACCCGACGACCAACATGTTTTTTCATTCGATATAGAAACCCAACAGGGCAAAAAAACTATTGCAATTGCTACCCCTTCCATTGAAGCAACCAATGCCATGAAAACAGAGCTGGAAGCATTTGTATACGCCATCAATCATCAGCAGCCCACCATTGTTAGTGAAATAGATGGTTTCTTGGCCATGGAGGTTGGTCACCGCATACTCGACAAAATCAACAACACCTCCATTTTGACGTAAGGGAATGAATGCAAAAAAAAATAGCTACGCCTATATTATCAGCGATTATATCAGTGTAGTGATATGTATGTACTGTATACTTGCTAGTAGGCACTTTCTAACAATTACAAACGAAGATTTTCTATTTCCCTTCGTATATGCGTTTGCCTGGATACTTTGGCTTGGCTTTACTGGAGCCTATTACCAGCCATTGGCAGAAAGATCCCGCTTGAATGAATGGATTATCACTTTTACCAACACATTCGCCGGTTGTATTCTGGTGATACTGATACATCCGCATTGGGTTACTGGCATTTCCACTTCGCTCACTTTTGCTTTACTGCATGTTGCATTTATTTTACTTGGCAGAAATATCGTTCTTTGGTTAGTAAAAAAATCCCTTACAAACGGAGATATTAATTTCAAAACCCTGATTGTAGGCCAAGGTACTATCGCTCAAAAACTGGCTGATGATTTACAAAAACACTATGGTTATCTCGGTTATAAAAGTATCGGATACCTGACCTCACCCGAATTTTCTGCAACGCTAATGCCAGCCCACATCCCACTATTAGGAAATATAGAGAACATCGAATCTATTATTGATCAATATCAGATAGAGAAAATCATATTGGCGCCTGAAAAAAGAGACGTGAATTTTATTGAGTCACTCGTTGCCCGCATCGCAAATAAAGAAGTAGACATCAAATTGGTTCCGCAATTGCTAGACATTATCACCGGAGCAGTAAAAACAAATAATGTACTAGGGGCACCACTTATTGATGTGCAAAGCAACCCACTTACAGCCACAGAAATTCATGTAAAAAGAATGATTGACCTCTTACTGTCTTCCATTTCACTAGTTCTATTTAGCCCAGTGATGTTGTTTATCGCATTCCGAACAGCCGTATCCTCTCCCGGACGAGTGGTATATAAACAAGAACGAGTAGGATACAAAGGAAAACCTTTTACTATTTATAAATTCAGAAGTATGGTGCAGGAAGCAGAAATCAATGGCCCTGCCCTCTCGTTCGACCATGATCCCCGAATTACCAACTGGGGAAGGATCATGCGCAAATGGAGGCTGGATGAATTTCCCCAACTTTGGAATATCCTAAAAGGCGAAATGAGCTTTGTGGGACCAAGACCAGAAAGAAAAATATTTATCAATCAACTGCACCAATTATCCCCCTACTATAAATACTTACAACGGGTTAAGCCTGGCCTCACCTCCTGGGGAATGGTGCAATTTGGCTATGCGTCTACCCTGGATGATATGCTAGAAAGAATGAAATACGATTTGATGTATATTGAAAATGCATCTTTACTGCTCGACTTTAAGATTATGATGCATACCCTTAAAATAATTGTAGCAGGCAAAGGCAAATAAATTATGCAGGCATCCATCCAACTTTTACCGGCACATCAGATAAACAGTAAAAAATGGGACGCCTGTGTGGATAAAAACGAAAACGGACTCATCTACTCGCAAACCCGTTTTTTGAATGCCATGGCCGATAACTGGCACGGACTAATTATTGGCGACTATGTAACTATACTGCCTATTCCGTGGAGAAAAAAATGGGGAATCCGGTATGCTTATGTACCTGCATTTATGCAACAGCAAGGATTTACCGGTGAACTAAACAAAAGCATGCTGGAAAATGCAACAAAGATTTTGTTTAAATGGATTTCGTATGGCGACTTTCAGTTAAATATTTCGAATACGCAGCTGCTTCCAATACTTCCCAATCTGGTTGAGAGAACCAACCAAAAAATTGATTTGAATAAAAAATATATCGATCTGTATCGAAATTTTTCCGCAGATGCCAAAAGAAATATTCAGCAAGCAGCAAAAGAAACATTTCAAATAGAAACCACATGGAATGAGGATGTTTGGGATTTATTTTATCAGCAAATGAAGTATCCGCATGCACCTAACAGGCAAGAAATTCAGCAATTTAAAAATGCTTGCAAAATGTTTTCGCAAACGAATCAATGTATCGTGCGGTGGGTAAAAGATAAACAAACTGGCTTACAGGCAGGATGGGTTGGGCTTATAGATAATCACAGAATTTACAACTTACTCAACCTGACTACCCCTAAGGGAAGAAAATCCGGGGCGAATTATTTTTTAATCGACTGGGTGCTGAAAGAATTTAGCGAACAACCGTTGTGGTTTGATTTGGAGGGATCAACACTTCCGGGCGTTCAAGCTTTCTATCAAAACTGGGGAGCACAAAAAGAAACTTATTTTCAACTCCATCACAATCAGCTTCCCATTCCTTTACGATGGATTAAGCGATGATGGATGATTGCTGAATAATAGCTGCTGCCAATAGCAAATCGGTGGGGCGGGTAATTTTAATATTCTCATATTCTCCATCCAGTAAATAAACAGGCATGCCCATCGCTTCTACCACCGTTGCCTCATCGGTATATTGGTTATGCGTTGCTTTTCCAAAGGCTTCTAGCAACAAGTCGCTACGAAAAGTTTGTGGTGTTTGTATCAGTCGAATCTGATTCCTGTCGGCCACCTGATTTTCAAATCCCGAAACCACCCGTATACTATCTGTTGCTACCACCGCCGGTATTGCCGAGCCATACTCCACTGCGTGCTGATAACAACGTTGAATTAAGGAAGCGCTTAACAAACATCTTACCCCATCATGCACAAACACAATACCACCGGGTTCAATGGTTTGCAGCCCATTTCGTACGCTTTCAAAGCGGGTACTTCCCCCTACCACCAAACGTATAGATTTACCCGGAAAAAACGCTTCCAATAATTGATTACCCAATTCCCAATGGGCTTCCGGCAAAACCAACACAATTTCTAAATCACTAAAACTTTCCAAAAAACGTTGTAAAGTGTACCATAACACCGGTTTTCCCGCTAACATAAGAAATTGCTTAGGCAGTTGCGTGCCCATTCTTGCTCCAGTACCCCCTGCCACTATGATGGCTGTCTTTTTCATCGATGGTTCAGTTTTATAAACAAGTTAGGGGAAAATATGCAGATATTTGTTTAAATAAAATCATAATATATAGATGAAAATCTATGCGAGATTAGCAATTCAGCTATGCCTTATGGAAATAAAGCTATAATAAATAATTGTACAACTAAACTATTGATAAATAAGTACTTGAGAAAAATTATCGCTGTTTTTAACTGCCCGGTACATACCCGCACTATTAAAAATCATGGCATAATTACCCTTTCCATCCACCCCAATCATCCCACCTTCCCCATTCAGCTGCTTCAATTTATTGTTTACTACCCGATCCATGGCCTCCTGCAAACTGAGCTGACTATATTCCATCAAACAGCTTACATCATAAGAAGCTACCGCCCGAATAAACATTTCTCCGTGCCCCGTGCAGCTAATGGCGCAGGTTGCATCATTGGCATAAGTGCCCGCCCCTATCAGCGGACTATCCCCAATTCGTCCATATTTTTTATTGGTCATTCCGCCGGTTGAAGTAGCTGCCGCAAGATGGCCATGTTGATCACAGGCAACTGCCCCAACGGTTCCAAACTTCTTATCCCGCATCAATTCTTCTAAGTGATGATGGGTATGATCAAGGGAATAGGTATCCGAATCTCGAATAGCTTTCCATTGATCGTAACGAAACTGAGAGAAAAAATATTCATCCGGCTCTAGCTTTACCCCCTGCTTAATGGCAAAATCATTGGCCCCTTTTCCACTTAAAAAAACATGATTGCTGTTGTGCATTACTTCGGTTGCCAGTTCTATAGGATTTCGCACATTGCGCACACCTGCCACCGCTCCCGCTTCCAGGCTTTTACCATCCATGATAGCAGCGTCCATTTCCTGTACACCTTTTTTGGTGAATACAGCCCCTCGCCCAGCATTAAACAATACATGGTCTTCTAACAATACCAGTGAAGCTTTCACGGCATTCACTGCAGTTCCGCCCTCTTCTAAAACGGCAAAACCTACCTGTAATGCCTGGTTCAATCCATCCATATAGGCTTTCTCCAAATCAGGAGTCATTTCATCCTTTAGAATGGTGCCTGCACCGCCGTGAATTACAAGTGTGTACATATTTGCTTTGGGTTTGAATCAACAAAATTAGCCGAATGATAGCCAGAAAAATACTAAGATTACCGGCACATCCTTAGAGAAGGTTTAACTGAAAATGGAATTCCTTTAAAATTATCAACACAGCAGCCATTAATGATCGGATAATAAACGGATAGATTCCTGCAGCAATACCTGCTTGCGGATGGGGGCTGTGCCAACTTCTTCACAAACCAGTCCCCCTGCAATATTTGCCATTTCTGCAGCGAGGTGCATGGTTCGGGTTACCGCATATACCAGTGATGCAACAGCAATAACCGTATCTCCGGCACCACTTACATCGGCAATGTTTCTGATATGGGTAGGGATAAGCGCCGAATTGGTTCCATCATGGTAATAAACGCCATGCTCACTTAAGGTAATGAATGAAATTTGATGTTGCAGTTGT
>Ga0247837_1005494_pt1 | contig 18955 bp, 11 predicted proteins | sample LaCtaG_2_FD_187115 | JGI IMG/M metagenome (GOLD analysis project Ga0247837, IMG submission 187115) | Freshwater microbial communities from meromictic Lake La Cruz, Castile-La Mancha, Spain - LaCruzMarch2015_14.5m | ecosystem: Environmental > Aquatic > Freshwater > Lake | place: Spain: Castile-La...
GTGAACTGCAAGTCTAGGATATCGCAGGAGTGCTCGTGCTGAACCTTCGCCTGGGCCAATGCAGCGTTTAGCACTTTTGATATGTCTTTCGCCACTCCGCTGGCACGTCTATCGAACTGGTGCTGCTTCACTACCACTGGACGACCGTCTCTGAGCAAGGAAACTCCTTTGAACAGACTCACAGAGCCGTTTGAGTAAAACGGGTGCTGCTCAAGCTCGTAGTTGTCCATTTACCACGAATGCCACTAGTAGTGATTAAGGACATCTACTACGTCTACCTCTCATAGGACGTCCCTGCCCACGGGCAAAAGTGGGCGTCGGTGGAGGGATCTGATCTTTGACCGCAGGGAGCTTCACTGGCTTGATAACCGTCACCACTCCCTGTTCATCCAGAGACAAAGTCACTCCCGTCCCAATCCCCACCGCACACAGCCGAGCCTCATCCTGCGTCTCCAATCCCATCTTGATTTCCAGTCCCGGACACCAGCATTGCAGGCGTGCTTTCAGCGCTCCGACTGTATCTGAGTACTTGACAATCAAGGTTTGAAGGGAGCTGCCGGCTTGAAGTTGCAGTAACTCATCATTGGGAGTGAGGAATTTCCCTCGCTCTGGTTCCCCGAGGAAAGAAATCACTGAGCAGCTACTAGACGCTTCTATCCCTCTGCTAGCCAAAAATAGGCGCTGCCGGGAGATATCAATACCGTACTTCCTCTGAAGCTGCTTCTTGAGGGCACATATAGGAGTCGTAGGCAGCACCTTGGCCTCTAATTCGCCTTCGTAGGAATCCAACTTGAGGAGAATAAAAGTGTCTGAAGGGTGCAAGTGCAGTGTGGCTCCTGAGTAGACTCCTTGGGCAAACAAGCTGAGTTCCTCCTCCAACTCTTCCCACTGCCACAGCAGGACTCCAGTCCCGTCCAGTTCTGTCAGGAGCATGCTCACAGGGTCGTCTTTCCTCATTGTCACTCGCTGTTCCTTTTCCCCAATCAGCACTTGCACCGTGATTTCCTCTGTAGTTAGCAAGTCCAGAGTGGCACCGGTCTTCACCTTGGCCTGAGCCATAGTCCACGACTCAGGGAGCACTTTTCCCTTATAACTTAGGTGGTAGTCCACTGCGGTGTGCTCCCCTTGCATTACTCCATATAGCACTCCCTCCACTTTGGCTTCTAGCGGCACTACAAGTTTGCTCCCCTGCACTACTACGACAGTCTGACTTTGCTCCACAAAGAACATGTGTCTGCTCTGCAAAGAACTCAGCACTGTGTCGTCCTCCAGCTCCTCTTCACCCTGCAGTAAGACCTGCTTCTCCACTGCTACGCTCCACCTCTTTGCTAGTTCTTTCTTGACATTCAGCACTTTCTTCCCTTCCGCTTCTGCAAAGGTGATAACTGTCACTGCCCCTGTTCTGTGGGCAATTAGCCACGGCCGGTACTCCGGAGTGATTAGTTCGATAGTAGAGTTTTCCATATCTACCCTCACAGGATGCGAATCAGAAAGCGCATAAGTATCCATCACAAGTAACTGGTCCTTCACTGGTACATTCAGCATTTGAGCTATTTTTTCCTTCAGTACAGCCACACGAGTTTCCTCAGGTAAAATTACAGTAGTGGTCTGGCCAGCATGCATCACCTGGCAGCCTATAGACCGTATGTAACTGAGGGTAAGCAGGTCTCCAGTCCTTACGCCAGCCTGTGCGAAGGTGGAACTGACAAGAAGTTGCTGGCCTTTGTACCAGACTTGAGTATCCTCTGATGTGATGATCGTTTGAATGGTCTCTTCAGGGTCGACTTCCAACGGCTCTTCTTGCTGGAATTGCTTTTGTACCAGCAAAGTTATGCTTTTGCGCACATGCAGAGTGAGAAGTGGATTACTGGGGAAATCGTAGTGATACAGGGGACGAGAACCCGATAGTGCAATATCGCGAAATAGTAATTGTTGCTTGGATATCGGAATGCCAAGTTGAGTGAAAATCGTGGTTTTTAGCTGCTGTACACTGCTATCCAGAGCCACAGTAATTTCTGTGGTTTTGTTAGTTTGCTGTATAGCGAGAGGCACATATCTAGGTAACAGTCTCAAGTCTATACTTTGTCCTTTCAGAATGTCTTGCACTATTGCGCTTTCCTCAGTTAGGAGCTGTTTACTGTAGAAGATAAGCAGTTCCTTTCCACCTGTCATTCCGACTAATAGGGTGCGTAAAGAGGAAATGGTAGTGGAGGGCTCCACAGCCAAGAGCAGGCGCTTACTCCACTGGACATTTAGTCGAAACAGGTCTTTTCCCACTATTTCCAACATCCTTTTCGGGTTTATCTCCCTGAGCATTTCCGTATCCTGCAATACTCGACATTCCTGCATCAATAGTGGCAACTCCTGCAATGTCTCCATCCTTTGTATAGTCCTTCTTAGCTTCTCCACCTTATCTACCGCATTCATTATCACTTCCACCCTTCCACTGCATCCTTTGTAAGTGAGGCGTACTTCCGAAGAACTGCAGATGTTCACATTGCAGGGTGCAGCGGAGGGGGTGTAGTCTGCTAAGACTTTCCCTCTCTTTAGTAGATGGTGGTCCAGGTAGAGCCGCTGTTCTGCAGGCTTGAGGCCTGTTTTCCGTGTGATGATGGATTGGATAGTTTCGACTTTCACAGTTGGTAGGACTTTAATTGCAAAGGAAACAGTCTTCCAGGTCATCTTTATATCGATGAACTGGTCCAAAAGCAGCAATTCCAATTTGGTCCCGGGGCCGACTTTATAGTCCTCCAGTCTTCTCCTATCCTCCATCTCCGCTCCCATAAACACCAGTCCCACCCCTGAATTATCTCCTCCACACATATCCTTCACTATGGCTACAGTGTACCTGGCATGCACTTCTAGTGTAAGCACACCCACACCTATCTGGAAAGTATCAGTCAATTCCAAGTCGAATTCCTGTGTCTCTAGGGAACTCAGCTTCTGCTGGTTCGGTAGTGATTTGTGATGATGCAGGACTGACATGCTGGAGAAGTGGTATCCTTCCTGCTTCTTTATTGCAGCTTTTAAGCAGTTTACTGAAGCATTGGGGTTGAGCCACAGGGTTAGGACGGGTCCCTGGGGCGGATGCACTATTACACTCAATTGTTTCGACAGCCCTATATCTATCGTTTTCCCGAGTAATGACTCGAGGGATTCCCCAGGTCCGAGCAGTCTGCCTTCCAAGTGCATGCAGAAAGCAGGAGACACATGGTAGCGCTTTGATAGCACTGTTTTTAGGTCCGCGACTGACTGGGTGGGTTTCGCTTTGACTCTCAGTTTTCCCTTTATTCCTCTGATGACTATCACGTCGGAGGTTGGCTGGGACTGGGCTGCCTGGGAATTAGGCACTAATCGCACGAAAAGTTGGTTTGTAAGGCAAATTTCTCCTATTTGTGTTTCATCCTCCCTGGCTTTCTCGTAACCCAGTACCGAGTAGCTGGAAGCAAGGCTGCCCACTACAGCCTTCTTCAAGTCTAGTACAGTAGCAGAACACTTCATAGGGATTTCCTGAATAACCTCACTGACTTTCGCTTTGACCAGGATATCTGAAGCAGATAAAACATACACCAGGTCCAAATTCCCCACATTATTGAACCGTAAGCTTCTCCTGTCCTTCAGTATTTTCCCCTTGGAAAACAGCCTTTGCTCTGAGATTTCGAGTCCGGTTATGCAACTTATGGCTGCTTTCAAGGCCATGAGGCTGGAGTCCTCCCTCATCCTCAGGCGAAATAGATGTCCGGAAGTCCTCGCAATTACGAGCAAAACCGGCTTTTTCGCTTCTTCTGATATAGTAGGATACACACGAGTATTCACCCTTCTTCTCCCTCGCATTGGCCGGGTGTTTTTACGACTGCGTTTGACTCGCGGCCGTTTCGGCCGCAGCTTGCGAGGCAGCGAAATGTGACACAGGCCTGTACTCCCCTGCAACTCCAGATTCGTAAAGTCCTCCACTACCTCCGCATTCCCCAACTCCCGGGAAGCGCTATAAAGCCGACAGGCTGATAGTGGGAAGTTCCAATCTCGCTGTAGCAGGTACTTTAGTGCACTTGCACGGATTCCGGGCTCTGCAATTACACTGACTTCGTGCATGCACCCGACTTGCACTGGCACCAACTCTTCGTCGGACTGCAGTGCGCTGACTTCCTGCATGTTGCTGAGGCCTAGGTCCGCCAGTAGCTTTTCGTCGCATGTTAGGAGAGTGCTTCCTGCGTAAATTCGCTCGCTTTTGGATGCGATTTTCAAGTCTTGTAAGGTTTTCCCGGAGAACATGCTCGTTCTTTTGGATTTTCGAACTGTTAGAACTCTCATTGTGGAGTCGTTCGTTCCTAGTCCTCGGTAGATTCGCTTGTCTTCATCGGTGTGCAACTCAATTACATCCTTCGTCACAGGTCCGTTCCCACTCAAAAAAGCACAATTGGCAGAAAGGACCTGCTCTGCTACAGGAATCCCTAAAACCTGCTCAATTTGCTCTTGCAGTTCCAGCAATAAAACCTGTTTCTGAGGAAAATACAAGCGAATTGGAGCGTCGAAACCCGCTCGTTTAATCGTGAATACGCACTGGTCTGCTGAAACTAGCAGAATTTCCTCTTCTGATTGAATGCTGTAGTTCTCAAATGAGATCTGGTCTAGCAATTCTTGATCGCCGTAGAAAAGGCGAATGGGGAGTGGAAGTGAGCGGTGAGCTTCTATTTTGCGTCTGAGCGATTTGATGGTTCTATTGATGGGAGTGAATTCAAGGAAAACAGGCGCAGCGAGCGGCTTAATGACCACATAATGGTCAGAGGGAAGAACCAGTACCAATTCTGCATCTTTACCAATGCAGCTGTCTTCTAGTGTGAGATGGTTCACTAGTTCTTGGTTCGCAAGGAATAAAGCGAGTTTTTCAGGCGGACAATTGGGCTCAATGAGCTGTTTTAGTTCCCTGATAGTGATTTGCAGGGAAGGAATCGGCACAACGACGGTTTGGTGGCTTTGACGCACAGTGACTGACAGGCCTCCGGCTAGTTGCAGGTGAATGGAGTGGTCGGGAGATGTGTGCAGGAAGGAGAGATGTTCCGCATCGTTCAATTCTCTGTTGTCGATGGTGAGGACTTGCTGTTCCACTGGGGAATGGTCTCTAGCTTGGATTTGCTCTTTTAGGGCAATTACGGTGTCTTGGTCCTTTGCGAGACAGTAAGCCTGACCTGCCACCCACACCAGCACGTCATCAGGCATTAACAGGTTTATTTTCATACCTGTAACAAGTCCATAGGCCCCCACCGACCCCGAGTTCTCCAGTATCTGTCCACCCGCCACCAGTTTCTGTCTATCTCTCTTGTAGTTGGCAATGCGCTGAATTTGACTCTTCACGTTCGCAATTGAATCTGTGCGAGCGACTATCAGAAGGAAAGTTTTCCCTTTGAGAGTTGAGATAGTGACCTGTTCTTGGCCGGGCGCCAGTGCAGTTAATTCGCCCCCTTGCTCCAGACCGTAGGAAGCGAAGTCCTTGTTTTCGTCCATTACCTGGCCGTCGCAGACTAGTAGTAGGTCTGCTGCTAGGCCGAGAAGGCTTCTGATGCTGCCTATAGCGGCAGTGGGCTGGATCAGAGTGCGAAGGTCTTTTCCGTCAGGAGTTGATACGACCACCTCCATCAGAAGTCAATAGTTCGCTAGGAAATGGCAGCCTGTTCTAGTCTCTACCTCCAACCATATCCCTGTGCAGAGGGAAAGCCTTAGCTAGTCTGGATGGTTGCTACTAGATGTAGGGAATCAATACTTGCGACATTAGGCCTTGTCGCTTTCCCTTGTGAGAGCTGTGTATCGATATTGTTTGTGCATGAGAGAGAAATTGCACATCTGTTACTCTTCTGGAGACAGAGATTTTGGACTAGACAAGTGAGTGGGGATGGACCGTAGACAAGTCTGAGGACAAGCGAAAACCATTTGAGTCTCGATCAATACCAAAATGTAGGCGATAAACAAAAGATATCGGCCCATAGCGAATACAGACTGGTAAATGAGCCTCGCAAAGCACTATTTAGTGCAAGATTGCCCTTCATTATTATCACATTTCGCCCTTATGTCCAGCACTTACTGCGAATCCATCATTTCTCTACCCTACATCCCTCCTCCAGTGTGCGTTGCAACGCCTCCAGTCTGGACTTAGTGAGCAAGTGCTCCTGTCTCTCCTTCACCCGCTCCTCCAACAGCTCTTGCAAGGACGCCTTCAAGTGCTGAATGAACGCCTTGTGCTTCGTCACTTCAGTGATCAGTTCCTCAGTACTGGGCAACGAAGTGCTCAGACAGGGCAAGGAACTGTCCTGGGAAAGGAACTGCAGGTCAGTCAAAGTCCTAGACTTGCACATATGCGGCGGAACGCTCCCTCCTATCCGGTTTAGTGCAGCTGCGAGTTTGAGTGCGTATTTGTCAGTGCAACTTTGCGGATGCGCAAGTCGCATGTTTTCCTCCTCCAACTTCCGCACGACTTCTCGCAATCTTTCGTTTTCCTTTTCAAGCATTTCAATGCGACCTGCGCCTGTAGGCGCCGAGGACAGTGGCTTGTTGGCAGCGAGGTAGGTCTCCGTCTCCTCTCGCAAAGCTTCGAAGAAGGAAGACCGGCCCAATATCGACGTCTCTGAGTCCATAGTGCAGACAATTGAAAACTATGGAAGCCAGTGCGCTGGTGAGAGCCGCGGGCGGCGACCCATCCGACGAAGGCGACATAATATTCCACCTCTGTGAGAAAATCCGGGAACAGTCGCAAGTAGTGGCAGACCTGCAGAAGCGATGTGCGCAGTACGAGCAGGAGGGCACTGGACACTTGGCACAGAAGTGCAGGGAGCTGGAGAGGAAGCTTGCGGAACTTACTAGGCCGATTTCCTTGTCGGATACGCTCAGCTTCCCTCCGCCGAATGTGTCTTTGTCGCTGAGTCAGCTGGTGGAGCTTTATAGCCTGCTGTATGTCAGAATGAACGAAGTCCTCAAGGAAAAGGAAGAACTGCAAGAAAACCTGCACGAGGAAATCCTCTTTTCCGAAGAGCAGTCCGTCATCCTCGAAACCATGCGCGAGGAACTGAGCAGTGGACCACAAGGCCAGCACCACCACAGCGAAAGCGTCCAGAGCCAAGAAGTCTTCGATAGTGTCGCAGAAGAGAACCCAAGGACAGAGGAACTGAAGGCTGGGAGTGAAGCTGTAGCAGAGGCGTATGCGGAAATCGCGAAACTGGAGGAGGAGAAAAACGCACTTTTGGAGTATGTGGAGCAGCAAGCGATGCGAGAGGAGCATACCGCTGCAGAGCTAAACAGACTTAGGGAAGAGGTGAAGTCACTGAGAGAGGAAAACGAGCAATTCCCGCAAAGCCCGGTTATGCAGCGCAACGGAGGGTCTGAGCAGGCCCAGGACGACCTGATCTCCCTCAGGTCGGCATACGAAAAGACCATGCTGGAAATGGAGGAATTGGAGGAACAGAATCAAAATCTGCAACAAACCATCGCAGAAGCCAAAACACCAAAAACTCAAGAAGCCTTGGAAAGCACCCAACGAGAGCTTAGTTCCCTGAGGGTAAAACACCAGGAGACCTTGGCTATGCTGGAAGACCTTCAGGACTTCAGAAAAGCGGAAGAAGAAGCTGACTTGGCAGTGTCGCGGGAAGAACACGTGTCGAAGTTGGAAGAAGACAACAAGTCTTTAAGGCGTCTGTTGAGTGATTTACAGGAGGAAATCGAGTCTTTACACAGTTCAAAATGCCACATTCTGCCTGCCAAACCCTCTCAAGACCAGGCCACGTCCACTGACAACCGGGCCTTGGAAGCCGCGCTAGTGTGCCAAAGCGATGTAGAGACACTGCAGGTCACCCTCAGTCAGCTGATTTCCCGACTATCTTCTTCGAGCTAAATTCTTAGCTGTCCATATCTAAGCACTGCAAGAGGCTTCTGTGGAGATGAAACTGCTGATGGACACTTTTAGGTCAAATTTAAGTTGAGGGTGTGGCTTCTTGTAAGAAAAAGATTCGTCTGCTGTCTGAGCGCGGACTAATCTATATACTGCGGAATCGAGTCTGGAGGCTTGAGCGCCAGTATTGCCAAGAGTCCACATATGCTTGAATTGGAAGGGCAAGTCGGACATCCATAAATCCGAGCAGCGCCACAGTTTATATTTCTCTCAAAGTTGGGGTATTTCCTAGGCAATGTCTTTTGTCATATTCCGACATATTAGTGATTTCGCAGGGTAGGCAGAAAACCGCAAGGATGAAATATGCAATTCCCGCGGCTCACTATATAACGTCCTTTTTAGCAGCTGATCCCAAGCCACAATTTCCAACTCATTCCTCTAGCCTCATTGCAAGCTGCAGAAGATGTGTCCGGAGCCAGGGAGTCACAGGCATAAACCTTGCTATTCGCTCTGTACAGCAAGCAGAAAGCGCTCACATGTGTATGTGAGTTGGGAAGTGCTGGGAGCCAAGTCAGTGGACATAGGACTAATCAGAAGTATGGAAATGGAGGGAGTATCTACATTTGCATAGAGACCAGTACCCTAACACCTAGAGTCCACTAATAGAGACTTCCTAGTGTCGCTCCCCTGCAGCTTCTATGCACTGCATACTGTTCCCTATTGTGTCTGTCCCTTGGGACTAATAATGACAATACCCTTCGCTAAAATCTTCTCGTTGGGTCTTCGTCTCTTCACCAAGCCAGTCGTCACCTTCGCCAAAACCGCCTTCAAGAAGAAAACCGACCACCCCAAAGGCGTCCAAAAGGCCCTAATCTCCCTCGGACAGGTCCAAAACCGAGTAAACGTGCGAGTCCAAAGAATGTACCTCGGCGTCGAGTACAAAGAAGCCAAGATCAACCCTTTGATAGCAGACAAAGCCTTCGACACAGGTGCAGAGCTGGTGGCGGATGTGCTGGTCTATGGGACTTTGTTCGCTTGGGGACTTTACGAAATAGCGAAGGCGGCTGCAAGCAGCAAGGCCAAGGAAGCGATGTACAAGTCCGCCTTGCTGGAGGTCAAAAAGCGACTTGAAAGTGTGCAGGGCCGAAATGAAGCGCTGCAGGCGAGTGTGGCGAGTCTACTTGCGGAGCTGCAGACTCGGAAGCCCAAGGAGCCTCCTAACTAGGTATGAGCATCTAACTAGGCTGAATAGTTTCTCGCAGTTTTAGCAGCTTTGCGAGGACGCGGACAGGGTCGTTTTCGCTTGTTAGTGTTTGGAAGTGAGGCTGGAAACAGCGGAGGAAGGGGTTGTAGAGCCGCTCTTCACCCAGCACAGCGCCTACAGTCATTTGTCCCTGTGCCCTTTGTTCCTTCGCCCAGGCCAATTTCTTCACTAGGAACTCGTTTTCCTTCTCTAGCAGAGCGGCGAAGGACAGTGCTTCGAGGCCTAGCTCGTGGCCGGGGAAAAGGAGTGTCTCGTTTGCGAGGGACCGGAGTTTCTGGAGTGAGGAGTACATGGCTTGCGGGTCGGGCGCTGGGCCGCAGGAGGCTGTTTGCAGAGTGTCGCCAGTGAAAACAAGAGGCGTTTTGGTGGACTGCGGAGTGACTTCCGTAACCACAAACGATAGCGAATCCGGACTATGCCCCGGAGTATGCAGCGGAAAAACGCAAAGATCTCCTACAAAGGTCAAATCTCCCTCTTGCAGATGTGTAGTACTGGGAAGCGAGTGGGAAGATACACGGAGGGATGGCAGGACGGCCTGCCAGTCGCGGTACCCAGCGCAGTGCTTCTCATGAGAATGTGTGAGGAACAGATGCGTGAAAGTCGCACTTTCCTGCTGCATCAACTTCTCTATGTGAAATCTGCAAGTCTGAAAGTCGCCGCAGTCAATAGCCACTATCTGCTTGGTGCGTTTATCCAGGAGCAGGTAGCCGTAGTGATTGGTGAAATAGGGGTAGATGAAGAGGCGTTCTAGCAGAGAGTGGGATTGGACGTGAGTCACCATGGCAGAGATGATGTCCACTTTCCGAATCGCCTTGAGAATTTGATCACTCATTTGCCGGAGTCGCAAAGCAGCCAACATCGCTCACTATGCGGATTTATCATAGAGACAGATCAGTCCTTACCACCTAAAGTGTACGTGTTTTCGCTTTGAGACATTCAATATATGTCCCGCAGGTCTCGGGCGTCTTTCCAACAGGTCCTTCCCAGCCTCTTCATCGGCAGTCGCGTAAGCCTCTACTCCCCCGCCGTCCTCCAGAAGGCCGGCATCACCAGTCTGTTGGCAGTCAACGGCCTGCGGAAGTTCCCAAGTGGCTTCCGCACGCATACGATTTCCATACACGATGATGAGGACGAGGATATCAGTGTGCACTTCGAGCCTGCAATTGCCTTCATCAAGGAAACTGTCGGGGGAGTGTTGGTCTTTTGTGATGCGGGCAGGTCACGCAGTGCAACAATCGTTGCAGCTTTTTTGATCAAAGAATGTGCATTGGACAGGATCACTGCGCTGAATAAGATCTTGGCGGTTCGCAGTGTGAAGCCGAATCCCGGCTTTATTCGTCAATTGGACAAGTATGTAATAAAGCTGAAATGCGACTTGTGTCGCTTGGAAAAGCGGACAAAATGGCTTGAAGAAACATCTGAATTCGTAGTAATGGAGTGTGAGCAGTGCGACGGCCCAATGGTAGTTCTCAGAGAGCACACAATGACAGTAAGCAAAGCCACAGATGCGAGAATGAAGTCTGCACTACTAAAACACGCAGAAGGGAAAGGGAAACAGATGTATGTGGACACTGTGCAGCGCACTATCAAAGACCACTTGCACTACCATGCGAGAGTGCAGTGGAGAGCTCGGCTTTAGATAGTATGGCGGTCCCTACGGTTAGTCTAACTAGGGAAAGGCCTTTTTGGTCATTATGACGTAGAAGTCTTCGCGAGTGATTTCCTGTCCGTTGCTTGCAGCCCGCTCCAACATCTCTTGCAGCTCTTCGGAAGTCATGGTTTCCCCAAGTTCCTTGGCCACTCTTCTCAAGTTGGCCACAGAGATGGCGCCTCTATGCTCATCATCAAACAAGTCGAAAATCTTGTTAATCCCCTCCCTGCTTTCCTTATCCCCCAACTTCGCAGTGATGGCTTCCAGAAACTGCTCGAAGTCAATGGCGGACCCATAAGCATCCAAGTCCGCAATCATCGAGTAAATAGTCGGGTTTTTAGTCTCAAAGCCCAGCGACTGCATAGCCGCCCTCAGTTCCTTGGGGTCAATAGTGCCGGACCCGTCAGTGTCGAATAGGTTGAAAGCCTCGCGGATCTCTTCGACTTCGTCTTCGGTGAGGCCTGGACGCTCGACGCGGCGAGGGGCGGAGCCGGGCTTGCTGGCGGGCTTGCGGGTGCTGGTCTCTGGGGCGCCTTTCCGCATCATTCAAATGTCAGCCATGGAAGGAGAGGAGATGGCTAGCTTTTAGATAGGGGCTGAGAAGCTGGGGCAGAGATAGGCTGGAAACCAGTCCAAATGACTAGGACTGGGGTATGTATGTGGGATTGGAAATTGTATTGTTGAAGCATACCAAAAAGCCTGGTTGTAGACTACAGTACTGTGCTCTAGCAGAAACAGCCATCTTCTCGATAATACAGCGGAGAATTGCCCCACTTCCAACAAGAGATGTATGAAAGCTTTTCCTCTATATAGTTTCCTCATCAATCGCTCTATGAAGCCCACTTCTGAAGCCGTGTGAGTCACTGACCTGAATAATTACAGCAGTAGAAGCCGAAATCCAATACGAAATCTGCCTATCGAACTATCAAAGTTTGCAGCAAATCGGTACATTTGGCAATAGAATGCTTGAGAATGGATGTATCGTCGAGACGCTAGGTTGGGTTCAAGTGGCTGCAAGTCTGCTCAAGCCGTGGGAGTGTGGAAAGGTTTCGATGTATGAGATAGCCGTAGTGATTTGAAGAGTTCGGCTGCTAGGCAAGTCTGAGGCTGGGAACGTCCGAATTTCCTAGGAGAAGGTTAGTCTAGCTTCTTGCGGAAGGAGCAGCCGACAGTGACTTTGCACTTGCCTCCCGTCGGAGTGCACAGCACTGTGTTGCAGCCCTCGCAGTTGATGACAGACTGGGCGTGGCTGAAGGCAGTAGTGATGGAGTAGCAGCCCGGACACTTGATGTCCATGAAGTAGCTGTTCGGACTGGGGATCAGTCGCTTCAGCTTGTGCCGGCGCTTCTCGTCCTCGACTTGGGGATGCAGAAGGTCGGCCTCCATCGGTCTTTTATTATGGCTGCAAGCAGCTAGAGGGGACTGCGGCTGCCACTTGAACTGTCCCTACTGATTCCTATCCGTCAATCGCTTGTTTATGCTACCAAACAGAGTAAGGCTGGAAATGCGGGTTTTCCCTCTGGATGTATTCCCTGGATTTTCCGTAAGTCATTTCCCACAGTTTAAAACACATGCCAACCTCAATGCCGTTAAAGCCTAGGCAGTTAATCAGTAGTACTATGGCCAGAGAAACGATTTTCACCACCGAGCCAAGTCGCGCCTTGACAGGCAACGATGTACAGGCCAGACACAAGTCCATCCTGCACCTCGTCACAGAGCGGAATTTCCTATCCAACGACCAAGACTTCTCCCTAGCTCGGCCGTACTCTCCTTACCCAGCCCTGAACCAAGGCCGGAAGTCCATAGCCACCTCCCTATACCACCTCGACAGGGCGCATACACCTGACCAGTGGGAGCAGCAAGGGAGTGGTAGGCGGAGTTTACCTCAGAGTGAGGGGAAACTGGCATCTAGTGTGAATCTTTCCTGGGAAGGGAACGCTGTGGAGGCTCCTCGCAAGGCGCTTTCGAAGCAGGCGGAAAGCATGATTCAGGGGAAGTTGCAACTGCGGTCGGATCTGCCTGCGCCGCAACTGAGGGTCAACAAGGTCAAGCAGGAGCGGGTGGGACAGTACATGAACTCGCACTTGATGAAGTCGTCGATGAGACAGAGAGGTGTCAATCAGACGGCTAAGCCTAGCTAACTAGCAGGAAATTGCACTAAAACATACTATAGGAAGATGCAGTTTTGGTGCATTTGCGTCCAGAGATGTAGCTGCAGGCGATATGAGCATCTAAAGGGGAAATAAAGTTACCATGGAGGAGTTTGAAAAAGCCGCCTATCGACCCAAATCTCACCTCTATCGGACTCAAAGTCCTACCCCAGACTCTGTCTACGGCCTCCAAAGCCCTCTCTCCCGCTCTATTTCCCCTGCTCCGCGGCCCAAGTCCATCCTCCGCCTGCCTGCTGTTCTTCGGCTTGAGCGTGAAGGCAGCAGCACTGATAGAGGAACGGCGCCTAGCTGGGAAGTCCCCACTACTCGGGAAGAACTGCTCGAGCGGTACTATGCGCGTATATGTGAGACGCAGCCAAGTCCGCCCCGGACCAGGTTCCTCAGCTACCGTCTGGATGCAGCCGCATTGCTTGTAGGCCGGCTCACCAAGCACTTGGCGAAAGTCGTGCAGAAGTGGAGAAGCAGAGCAGAGAAAATGAGGACCAGAAGGAAGAGAAGGGGAATGGGGTCTCTGTCCCTGCAGCTTCTCTCAGTCCTTGGTACTGAAAGCACAGATTCAGACACTTTGGATGGGTGGAGAAGTCAGACGCCTGTTTCACTGCTCAGCCGCAGAGCCTGGCAGCAGCAGCGCGCCTCTGAACGAGTCTACAGCGCCCTTTTCACCCTCATTTCCCGCCGTTTCCGGCTATTATGGGAAATCTCACGCCCCCTATTCATTAAGGAATCCGCAGTTTTACATCTATTCGCCACCCTGGAAGGCTGCTTGTACAAGCAACTAAAGGCATTTTTTACACATGAATTGTTTGAAACTCCCACAGAACAGTATCAAGTCTTCCGACTGATGATCAAGGGGGTTAACAGGATGGTCGGGACACTGCGGAAAGTGGTACTTAGGACTGCCTATCGGGAGCTGAGGACCGCAAATCGATGGGAGCATATAGAAACCGGACTATGGAAAATAGGCAAATTTATGAGGAAAAAGGCGAAAGAGGACTTTAATCGATTACGATTTTTCGCAGAAGTATTGGAAGTAGTCCGCAGGAAAAGGAAAAGAAGGCAAGCGCTTCGAGGACCGCTTCAGAAGCTATTTTCCCTGTTTTCAGCGAAAATCGCAGACTGCTGCATATCTGGAATTGAATGTCTCCGCGAGGCGGCAGTGCATCGAGTGTTTTCACTGTCTGCGAAAAAGTCGTCCATGAGAGTGCTGGTCAAAGGAATAAGCGAAAATGTCGCTTTTCGATTGAAAGCTGCATTTCGAGTTTGGGCAATGAGAGAATCAGTTTCCCTGGGAAGCGACAATTCCCCTTTAATTGAACTCACAGAAAAGCTGATGTCCAGACTTCGTCTGGACTTTGCCTGGAAGTCTATTCAAGAGTGCTCAATTCGACAGCGGAGGAGTATATCGAAGGCCACTGGTCTACTTGCACTAGTGCTAAGCGGAAAAGTGACTTCCAGGGTGGCATTCGCTTGGACTCTCCTCAAGTCCTTTGGTTCTGATCGTCGCAAGTTTCCCCTTTTTTACCTCAGACGTGTACTTGCGACATTTTTCGATCGACGTCTTTCCCAGTCCTTCCGCTGCCTCCTCAGTCCTCCCAAGCCCTTAGTCCGTCCGTCTAAGTTCTCTCGCTTCGCTCGATGATATATAGTAAAATGTGGGTGGTGGGCGGGGCTGCAGCCCTCTACCTCATTTCCCCTCTCATAGACCCTTACATCCGTCTCTACCATCAAGACAACGCACTAGCAGGGGAGCTGCTCAAGGCAGTGCCTAGTTTGCAAGGGAAGTTCTGGCCGACTCCTTGGCTCGCAAATGGCCACTTGCAGTCCTTTTATGCAGTCACTTTAGGCGGAGTTGGAGGGCCGAGAGTCCAGTACAGCAGAGAACTCGTCAAATTGAGGGATGGCGGCACACTCTCAATTGACTGGGCGAATGATGATTTGGAGGGTGTTAATCGCGTGATGATTATTTTTCATGGACTTACAGGCGGTAGTGAGCAACTGTACGTGCGAATTTGCGTTTCCCAGGCTTTAAGCAAAGGGTACCGTGTGGGAGTTATGCAAATGAGAGGCATCAACGGCACTCCTATGACTTCGTGCAAGTTGGCGAATGCGGGAGTGTCTGAAGACTTGAGCGAAGGGTTGGAAGTGGTGCATGCGCATTACCCAGGTGCCAAAATAGCTGCAATTGGCATGTCAATGGGTGCGAATTTGGTGCTAAAATATGCTGGTGAAAGCCGGAAAAACTGCCTTTTGTCCGCAATCGTTGCAATTTCCTGCCCTTTCGACCTGCTTCAATGCTGCCAAACTCTCCGCCAGTTCCAATTCCGTCTCAGCGACAAAATGCTAACCAGCAATCTAAAGGCACTCATAAGGGCCAACTACACTGTTATCAGTCAACTACAAGGTATCAACGGAATCGACATGGACCAGGTGCAAGCCGCTACCTCAGTCTACGAGTTCGACGACCTGCTCACCAGACGTGCCTTAGGCCTGGGAAGTGTGGAGGAGTACTACCAAACTAGTAGTTGCACCCGGGTGTTGGCGGATATCTGCGTACCGACATTGGCTATAAATGCACTGGACGACCCTGTGACTACGTAAGCAATAGCCAGGGCGGAGGCAGTTCCGTACTCGGCTTTCCAATCAAATGCCTATTTGGCACTGGCAGTCGTTCGCACTGGAGGACATGTAGGGTTCTTTACAGGACTGACCCGACCTCAGAGGTGGTATCCCACCCCTGCGCTGGAGTTCATAGATGCTTCATTAGCACTAGATTAGGGATATTTTGTATGTGATTGCACTCCCAAGCCTGTGAATGGCTTGTTGGTATGAGTGACTTTCCCTCTACCCACATACACTCATCCCAGCAATTGGTCTCTATGGCTTCCAGCCATGTCCTAGCAGTATTAAAGGGATGAGGAAGCCAGGTGAGCACGGCGGCCGCCTCATCCTGCGCAACCTGCCCTTCGGCTTCTCCGTGCCGCAACTCACAAAGCTAGTGGGTAAGATAGGCGAAGTCAAGGACTTGTCCATGCCTTGGGACGAAGGCCGCAAGCGGAACAAAGGCTTTGCCTTCGTGGAGTTCACTAAAAAGAACCTGTCCGAGAAGGCGATAAAGGAACTCAATGGGAAGACTTTCCAGCATAGAGTCTTGTCGGTGGACTATGCGATGAGCAAAACGCACTATGAAAAGGCCATTAAAACTGAGGAGTTGGACCATGCGTTCAAGCCAAAACACCCTGCAAATGCTCCGCTCTCGGAAACGCCAGTCCCAGAAACGCCAGCTTCAGACCCTGTTGCCGAGCCTGAAGAGGCCGTAGAAGCGCCCCCTACCGTCCCTCCCAAGCCCTCCAACAAGCTATTCAAAGACCGCACTTTATTCGTCCGCAACCTCACATACGAAATCGACGACGACGACCTTCGCGACTTCTTCACCCAATTCGGTCCTCTGCACTACGCCAGAGTGGTGTACTCCAAAGAAACCAACCAGTCCAAAGGCACCGGCTTCATTTGCTATAAGGACCAGGCCTCTGCTCAAAAGGCAGTCGCTGCCTTAGGGCCGGACGCTACTCCAGGAGAGGAAATGGAGCTGGAAGGGAGAATTCCGTCAGTGTTAGAGGCGGTCAGTAGGGATGAAGCAGGGAAAATCAAGCCGAAACAGCAAGCTAGGGATATCAGAAACCTGCATTTGAGCAGGGAGGGGATTGTGATGCCCAATACTCCTCAGTTTGCGGCTTTAAATCCGGAAGAAATCGAAAAAAGACTCGATTATGCGCGGTCCAAAAGCCAGAAACTCAAGAAAAACCCGAATATTTTCGTGTCTCGGACTCGCACGCTTATCAGAAACCTCCCGAAGTCCCTCACTTCGCAAGACCTCAAATCCGCAGTTCGGACCTTTATCGTCGAATTCGCCCCCGAACTAGTCCGCAAGAAGCTTTTCACCCAAGTGAAAATCCAACTCGACCCCACTCGTCCCGACGTCGACGGAAACCCGCGTTCCAAAGGCTTCGGCTTTCTGGACTTCAAAGACCCCGAAATCGCACTCAGATTCGTAAGGAAACTGAGTGAAGCTCCCTATCTGTTTTCCAAGAAAAGACCCGCTGTTGTGGAGTTCGCACTGGACGATGTGCGCATGCTGCGGCTTAGAGAGCTGAGACTGGAGCGGCAGAAGAAGCGCATACAGGAGATGAAAGAGGCGGAGAGGGAAACTGAGGAGCCGGAGAAGGAGAAGAAGTTGGGCAGAGGCGCGAGACAAAGGATGAAGAAGCGGCAAAGGAAGGAGGCGGGGAAAGGGGCGGAGGGGCAGGAAGTCCAGGCTGCAAGGAAGAACTCGGAAGGCGGAGACTCGAACGAGTCCTTCGAAGCACTCAACACATACGCAGAAATACCAAAGCGCAAGTCCAAATCTCCAAAGCCGGAAAAGCCCTCAAAACCCGCTCCCCAGCAGCCCAAGGCCAAAAGCCGGAAAAAGAACGCGGCTGTGGACGATATTGAGGTGTTGGAGTTTGACACGCCCCGCAAAAGACGCAAGGACAAGAAGACTGTGGACGAAGACGCGGCTTTGGAGCGACTGGTTTCTGAGTACCGCAACAAGCTGTTCTCCGGGTTCTCTTAGTTCTTCCTAGTCTGGAGACTAGCGCAGTAGTGGGGATGGATGTGTGGACTTTGCCTGAGTGCTGTATGGAGTTGAATTAGAAAGATGCACTGAAACTGGCTATTGATGCACTTTCTGAGTGTATAAATTAGCAGAAGCTAACTACAACTGTGCTAAAAGCTATAAGGACCAAACTCATTTTTTACTCACAGCAGTGAAAATCCTTTCAAATGGTCAATTTCGCATTTATTTCCATAGACCTCTCCGCGAAATCGGCATTTTCCAACGTGTCTACAGACAGTCAATCATGGAAAGCCGAGAAAAGACTAGTGAATGCATAAAGACAGAGGTGGTTTGGGATAGTGAATGAGCTTAAGGCTCGCACACAGGACTAGAAATAGGGAAATCACTTGTTTCGCTGTAGAGTGGTTCGAGGGAAGACGTATTCGGCGAGAGGACGGTTATTGGGACGAAGCAGTGCAGAGCTGGGAATAGAGCCCTGCCCCACACTCGCACTCGGGGGCTGCTGCGTGATTATCGCTGTCTGCTGGTTGCCCAGTGCTGGTATGGAGCTGCAGTCCTGCTCTACTGCCATTGGCGCAGTCCTGTACTTGCGTCCCTTCCAACAGCAGCAGAGCTGTTTTAGTCTCATTTTACTATGGGAATTTCACTGTGACACTATATCTTCACCAGATAGTACTTGAAGACGCTTATTATCGTCATCGATTTTTTAATTCGTGCATGGAAAAGCCTTTTTTTAGTCTTAAAGTTCCGAATTTCCACTTATTTCTTTTAAAATATCGCGGAAAATACCGTATTTCCTCGATAGTTTTCAGAAAAGCACACATTGTGAGTGGCCAAAGGAGAAAAACGGACTATATTTTAATTGGTTGATTTGTCTCGTTTCCATGTTTACTGCATGGTACTCACTGGGGCAGCCTCTCTTTAGGCCGTAGACTAATGCAAATTCGCTTGTAACTTGCTCGTTATGTTGATTAGAAATACTGATTTTGCATTAATTGCGAGGAAATGCGTGGAATTATCTGGAAAATAACAAAAAATTCGCAAAAATACGAAATTTTGTACTTATTCGAAGATTTCCGAGGAAGAACACTTCTTTTTATATGAAAAACAAGTTAGGAAACTGTAAGTTGTTTGTCCAGACCAATTCCCAACTTTCTCGAAGATGTTGGTTTTCCTCTGTCCTTAAGCACTGACAAGCAGTTTTATCCTGCAGAAATCGCAGAATCTCTCCAAATCCCAACTCCGCAAGTGGCGCAGAATAGTAAATTTTCCTTATAGTCCATATGGCCTGCTCCGTACTGCAACAAACCCTCCTCCTTCTTTGGAAGAACTCCCTCCTCTTCTCCCGCCACCAAATCACTCTCTGGGCGCAAATTCTCAC
>Ga0247837_1005498_pt1 | contig 18945 bp, 16 predicted proteins | sample LaCtaG_2_FD_187115 | JGI IMG/M metagenome (GOLD analysis project Ga0247837, IMG submission 187115) | Freshwater microbial communities from meromictic Lake La Cruz, Castile-La Mancha, Spain - LaCruzMarch2015_14.5m | ecosystem: Environmental > Aquatic > Freshwater > Lake | place: Spain: Castile-La...
CACCGCCGCCAAACACGACGCCCGTGAAGCGCAAATCAACGAAGCCGCCGTCGTCGGTGCCGTCGAACCTGCAGGGGCAGGTCGGCTATCTGCGCCAGTACTGCGTGGGGCGGGTCCAATGTGCCCAGGGCCTGGTGCAGGACGCCGCCAACTTCGCCAAGCTCACGGGCCCCGAGCTGCGGGACCTCAAAGAAGCCCTGCCGCGCTGCATCGAGAAGTGCCAGCGGCAGTAGCCCAAGAAGCTCAGGCAGCCCAGGCAGCTCAGGCCGCTCAGAGAGCTCGGGCAGCTCAGGCAGCGAGGTCGGCCTGCTGCCAGCGCCGGGCACGCCGCAAGAAGCCCTGAGAGACCACCAGGCCCGTCACCCAGACGAGGATGGGGGGAAACAGCAGGATGATGCCGGGCAAGAAGCTCAGCACCACCGCGGGCCACAGCACGACCCGCCGCACGTCGTGCCCCCGGGCGAGCTTCAGCGCCGACCAGCCCATGGTGCAGGCGAAGGCGACGTGGGCGAGGGCGGTGCCGCCGAGGGCGAAGCCCAGCCAGCCGTCGAAGTTGGCGTCGGCGAGGAGGGCGAAGGGGGCGCCGACGGCGGCCTGCAGGCTGATGGGCACGACGAAGGCGACCCCCACCGCGGGGACCACGATGCTGGCGGTGGCGAAGGCGTCGTCGCCAAAGATGCCCCGCACCGCCGACAGCTGCGCGGCGTGGCGGGCGGCGACGGCGGCGGCGGCGGCCAGCAGCCAGACCAGTCCGAGGTTCAGCAGGCCCAGGTTGCGGGGAACCTCAAAGGACCCGGTGAGGTCTCGCGCCAGCACCCAGCCGACCCCCAACAAAGCGGGCAGGGCGATGAGGCTGCCACCAAAGACCACCCGCGCCAGGCGCCGCGAGAGGAGCGCCGACGCTGGCGCCGTCGCCATGATGGCCACCGATGCTGTCGGTGCTGTCGGTGCTGTCGGTGCTGTCGGTGCTGTGGGCCGAACGAAGGCGTTGCGCATGACCAGACCTCCTCGGGTTCAGCGACCAGCGTCGAACCCCTGTGTGACCGTGACCAAGACCGTGACCAATCACAGTCTGCTGTTCAGACGGGCGACGGACCATCTGGGTGCATGGGGTGCGGCGGGCTGTCCGCGGCAGATCACCACCGGCGCAGCAGGCGCAGCACAGCCGCGAGCGATGGCCCTGAGGGAGGTGGGAAAAGTGGGAGGGTTCCCTTCATTCTCCGGCATGTCGGGTCGGGTGGGAGCTGGTGGGCCGAGACGTTCGCCGACACCGACACCCAGCGACCGCGCTCATGGAGAAGGGGATGGGGGATGGGGCCTGACGTCGACGGGACGTCGGCAGCCGTGCCATCACTGGCCGGCGGCCGCCGCGTTTCACTGGAGGATTGATGTCCAAGCGCATGTTCGAATTCAGCGAAGGCACCTCGCAGAAGTTCTGGGAAATCTGGGTCGACGGGTCGGAGGTGCGCACCCGCTACGGCAAGATCGGCAGCGCCGGCCAGGTCACCGTCAAGGACGAGGGCACCGACGAGAAGGCCCAGAAACTCTACGACAAGCTCGTCCGGGAAAAGACCGGCAAGGGCTACGTCGAAACCACCGGTGGTGCGTCGGCTCCTGCGGCAGCGCCCGCGAAGGCAGCGCCCGCGAAGGCAACGCCCGCGAAGGCAACGCCCGCGAAGGCAACGCCCGCGAAGGCCGCGCCCGCGAAGACGGCGAAGGCGGCGAAAGCCGATGCCGACGATGATGCCGACGATGAGGCGACCGACACGGCGGACTTCAAGGCGGCCTGGCAGGCGGTGGCGTCGGCGAAGGATCTGCCCAAAGCCCTGGCGGCCCACCTGGACTTCCTGTGCGACACCCCGGCCTGCAAAAAAGTCCTGAAGGCCCTGTGCGCCACCGCGACGGAGGCGTCGTCGTCGGCGTCAGCCCTCACGGTGGTGTTCAAGTCCCCCGATGGCACAGACCTCGAGGGTGAGGAGTGGACCCTGGAGGCCTCGCCGCCGTTTACCGGGACCTTCGCCAAGAACGTGCCGGCGTCCCATCGGCGCTTCTGCCAACACCACAACGGCATGTCCCTCGACGGTCCCGACATTCCGCTGGGCTTCTCGGGGGTGTCGGCCAAGGGCGCCCTGGAAGGCGGCGGCTTTGAGGACGACTACCTCGAAGAGGGGGACCCCGACGTCTACGAGGCGTTCAACGAGGCCGGTGTGCCCATCATCGATCCCATCGGCCACCACCAGGACTTCGTCCTCTACAACTTCTTGAAGAAGACCAAGCTTGGCGAGCCCGCGCTGCAGTTCATGTCCCACGAGGGCGGCGGTCTCGAGCCACCCTACGACCTGTCCCTCGGCATCACGGGGGTGTTCCTGCGCCTGCTGGCCAAGGACGTCCTTGGCGACGACAGCATGCTCAAGACCGAAGAGGCCGACGACGACGAAGAAGATGACGACGAGGACGAGGACGAGGACGAGGACGAGAACGAGGACGAGAACGAAGGCGAGGATGGGGAAGGTGGCGGCACCCGTCGCTTCGAGTTCACCGAAGACGGCGCCGGCAAGTTCTGGGAAATCTCCGTCGACGGCAGCTCCCACACCGTGCGCTACGGCAAGATCGGCAGCGCCGGGCAGGAAAAGACCAAGGACTTCGACGACGACGATGCCGCAGCGGCCGACGCTGCCAAGCTCATCGCCGAGAAGACCAAGAAGGGGTACGTCGAAGCCGACGACTGATGCTCGGCCTCGATGAAGGAAAAGGACCTGTGGTTGCCGCCATGCGCGGAGCCACAGGTCCTCTTCTTCTGGGCAGCGACAAGGTCAGGGGCGCAGCATGGCGAAGGCGTGGGCCCAGTCGTTCTTCATGAAGCCAGGCGCGCACCACAGCTGGCACAGGGCTTCGACGGCGTGGCCGGCGGCGCTGGTGCCGACGTCTTCGGCGTGCCAGCCGACCTGGTCCAGCAGGCGGGCGGTGGTGACCTTGGCGTCGGCGTCGTCACCGCAGATGAACATGGCGGGGGTGCCACCCTTGAGCGCGGGCTTGATCATCAAGTGGGCGCCGACGGAGTTGAAGCACTTCACGATCTTGGCCTTGGGCGCGAGCTTCTGCAGGCGCTGAATCAGGCTCTCGTTGGCGGCCGTGAAGTAGGGGACGATGCCGTCCTTGGCGTCGCCGCTGATGGGGTTTGTGGCATCGAGGACGAGCTTACCTGCCAGGGCCTCGGCCAATCCCTTGATGATCTCTTCAGCCACCGAGCCCTTGAAGGCGAGGACGACGATGTCGGCGCCGGCGACGACGTCCTTGAAGGTCGCTTCCTTGATGCCAGTCTCTGTGCTGAAGGCCGCGAGCTTGTTGCCTTCGCGGCTGCCGATGGTGACGTCGTGACCAACGGACTTGAAGCCCTTGGCGAGGGTCTGGCCGACGTTGCCTGAACCAAGAATCCCGATCTGCATGGCTGTCTCCTGTGTCTGCGTGTGGACCTGCGTCTGGATCTGCGCAGGCGCCGGGTCTGCGTGAAGTGGAACCACCATAAGCAAAACGCCCCTGGCGTGCAGGGCTGAACATGCTGCAAACTTGCAGTACTGATGATGCGAATTTGCAGCATGGAGACCACGGAGACAACGGAGACCACGGAGACCCGAAGCAACGAAGACCACGAAGACCACGAAGACAACGGCGACAACGGCGACAACGGCGACAACGGCGACAGCGGCGACAACGGCGACAACGGAGACAACGATGCTCGACTGGAACGACCTGAAGACTTTCGCCGCCGTCGCCCACGCCGGCTCCATCAACGCCGCCAGCAAGGTGCTTGGGCTGCACCCCACCACGGTGGCCCGTCGCCTGACTGCCGCCGAGGCCGCCCTGGGCACGCCGCTGTTTCTGCGTTCCGCCCGGCGCAGTGAACTCACGGCCGCCGGCAAGCGCCTGCAAGAGCGGCTGGGCTCTTTGGTGGCGACCATGGACGGCATCGCCAGCACCGTCGACGACGAGAGCACGGCGCCGGTGCGGATTGCCGTGACTGAAAATGGCGCCCGCGTGTTCGTGACGGCGGTGTTGCCGGCGTTTGCCGCCGCAGGGCTCGACGTCGAACTGGTCGGCAGCAACAAGACCATCGACCTGTCCAAAGGCGAGGCGGATCTCGCCATTCGCCTGGTGGCCCCCGTCGACGAAGACCTTGTCCGTCGCCGCATCGGCACCGTCACCCATGGTCTTTACGGGCGACGCGGGCCGTCGGGTCGGGGACCCGCCGTGTCAGCGGACCTCAACGACGAGACCATCTTGTTGCCCACCGGGGTGTTGGCAGGTGGGCCTGAAGCGCGCTTTCTCGCCGACCACGCGCCCCGGGCCCGGGTGGCCCTGCGCGCCGACAGCCACATCACCATCGCCCTCGCTGCCGAAGCCGGCCACGGTCTGTGCGTGCTGCCCCACAACATCGCGCGCTTCCACAGCGGGCTCGTGTTGCTGCGCTCCCTCGACGAGATCCCCGGTCGCCCCATGTGGCTGGTGTTTCACCGCTCCCAGCGGGGCAACCAGCGCATTCGCCGGGCCACCACCATCGCCGTGCGGGAGCTCAGCGCCTTCCATGCCGGGGCTTGACGCCACCGGCCTCAGCCAAGCGCGCGGGCCCGGGCCAGGGCTGCGGGCACGTCGATGCCCGCCGCCGTCATCACCGTGGTGATGCGTTCGGGCCACGGCGCCTCGATGCTGGTGGGCAACAGGGCGCTGGGCCACGACGTCGCCTTGGCATTCTGCCGGATGCGCCAGGCGTGCAGCTGCAAACCCGTGCTGCCGTCGTCGTCGCGGGCCCCGTAGCGCGGGTCGCCGACGAGGGCGTGGCCGATGGCCTTCAGGTGGCGGCGAATCTGGTGGGTGCGGCCCGTGAAGAGCTCGGCGACGATGATCGAGATGCCGCTTTTGTGCCCGGGAATGCGGGCCGTGCTGCGGGCAATGGTGGTGTAGCCCGTGCGGGCCTCGTCGATGACGCCCGTGCCCCGCTGATGGGGCCGCCGTCCCGCCAGGGGCACGTCGATCAGGCCGCTGTCGTCGGTGTGGCCCGTGACGGCGACGAGGTACTCCTTGCGGATGTCCCCCTGCCGCCAGGAGGGCTCCACCTGGTGCAGGGCCCGCAAGGTCAGGGCCGCCACCACCAACCCCGAGGTGGGGCGGTCCAGCCGACCAAGGAAGGCGGGGAAGTTGGCGTCGACGACGTCGCCAGCCTCGGCGCAATCCCTGGCCAACAGCAGGCTCAGGGGCACGTCGCCAGTGTCGTCGTCGCCGTCGCCGTCGCCGTCGTTTTCAGCACGGGCGGCGTCGGGGTTGTTGATGCCCACACCGGGACCCTCGTGCATGGCGACGCCGGCGGCCTTGTCGACGACGATGAGGCCCCGGGCCCGGTGCAGCACCGTGTAGGGAATGAAGCGGGGGGCCCCCAGGCGGCCGTCGGCGATGTCGACGGTGACGGTGGCGCCGTTGTGCGCCCGGCTCTTCAACGACGCCGTGGCGCCGTCGATGCTGATGCGGCCGCTCTTCAACAGCTTGAGGGCAAAGTCGCGGTCGACGTCGGGGAAACGGGCCCGCACCAGATGGTCCGCCCGGCCAGCGTTGAAGGAGGCGGTGGAGGCGGCGGCGTCGACGGCGCCATCGACGCCATCCACCACAAAACGAATCGTCACTTGTTTTCGATCTGGTCGAGGGGAATGAGCTCGGGGCTCTTGGTGCGGTAGGTGGTCTCGACGTGCTTCACGAGCTCGTAGAAGGCTTCTTCGTAGCGGCGGTCGTCGCGCTGCAGGCCCTTGAAGTCCGTGTAGAAGTTGCCCGTGTAGCAAGTGTCGCCCAGGCAGGTGCCGTCGGCCCAGATGATGATGGCGCGCTGCAGGTCGGTGGTGTTCGTGTTGAGGCGGTCGTCGCGGGCGGACTCCTTCATGGGCCCAAGCAGCGCCAGGCCCAGGGCCACCAGGTTCGACGCCGACATGCCTTGCCCGTGGAAGAAGTACAGGACCGGGTACTCGGTGCCTTCGTTTTCGGGGAGGAAGTAGTCGGGGGGCAACAGCACGCCGTACTCGACGGGGCGGCTCAAGGTCTCGCTGTCGTATTGGGTGAGGAAGGCGAAGTCGTTCAAGCGGCCCGAGGGCGCCATGTCGGTGAGCTCGCCGCCGTAGGCCTGGTCGCGACCCTGGGCGGGCATGCGCGCCGACAAGAACGAGAACAGGGTGAAGATGCGGCTGACGACGTCGCCGGCGCCCACGTGGTTGCCGTCACCGAGGTTGTCGTCGGTGGAGGGGCACACCGAGGCATCGCCGTAGCGCAGGTAGGCCACCTGGCCCATGGCTTCGCGGGAGTAGTCGGACATGTAGTAGATGTAGTTTTCCGTCGAGAACGGGTAGTCGGGGTCGACGGGCAAGCCCTGAAAGCCGTTGTAGGCCGTGGTGTTGGGGATGCGTTCCTTCAGCTGGCTGAACAGCGAGTTCGACATCTGGGCCGTGTTCAGGAAGTCGCGCACGCCGGCGTCGATCCACACGTCGAGGCGCTTGGTCTGCAGCTCGGGCACGGACTTGAAGAGGCCGGCGGGGGAGTCGTTGACGAGGTCGTTGAGGTTGGGGGCGCGGTCGAAGACGCCGTTGCCTTCGCCGAAGTCGCCGGTGCCGGGGACGCCGTCGAGGCCGTCGTCGTCGAAGGCTTCGTCGGCGTCGAGCAGGCCGTTGTTTTCGTGGCCCGTGGGGTTCGTGAGGGGATCCCAATCATCGGCGGCCGTGTCTGTTCCGGCACCCCGGCACAGGCCGTCGGCGCCGCAGTCCACAAAGCGCTCTTCGTTGTTGATGATGACGGGCTCGCCGTAGTCGCGGCGGCCGTTGCCGTTGAGGTCGACGGCCAACAGGAACTCGACGGGGAAGGGGCGGGCCCGCTGGTCGGGGAAATAGTTGCCCGACAGGTCGTCGTCGCCGGGCATTTCGTTGCCATCGCAAAACGTGATGACCGGGTAGGTGCCGTCGGGGTTGAACTCGCGGTTGTAGACGCGGGTCTCGCCCTGCAGCACGACGGGGTTGTCACACAACGAGAGCTTGAAGGCGTTGTCGTCGAGGGTGGGGCGCACGTGCCAGCTCTCGGGGACCCCGGGCGGGTAGTAGCGGGACACGGGATTCTCGTAGAACGGATTGCCGAAAGCCGACGTGAGGTCGTGCATGATTTCGAGCAGGCTGTTGCGCGAGAAGCTGCCACCACGCCCGGCCTCGGGGCCCCGGTACCAATGGTTGTAGTCGCTCTTGAACAGGCTGCAGCGCGAGCCTTCGACGGCGGGGAAGAGGCCCGGGTCGACCTGGTCGTCGCCATCGAGGGGGAAGACGTCGTGCACGCCGCAGAAGACCTCGGGATTGGTGGGGTCGTTCAGGTCGACGCCGTCGCGCACCAGCTGCTCGAGGTGCTCCAGATCGCAAAAGCCCGACATGTGGTTTTCGCGCAGGGTGCGAAACAGGAACTCAGTGTCGGCAAAGGGCGACCCCATGACGCCGACGACGTCCCACAGCTCGGGGTGGCGAAAGCCCAGGCGACCGGAGGTGCCGCCGCCCATGGACACGCCAGCGACGGCGCGCCAGGTGAAGCAGCGGCTGTCGGGGTGGGCAGCGATGGTGGCGTCGTCGCAGGCCAACAGGCCTTCGGTGCTGCCGAATTCGACGGCGGGGGTCACCACCGGCGCCGGCGCGTCTGGACATCCAGCCACTGCAACAAGAGCCGGCACGACCAACAGGCCACGGAACACAAAGCGCATGGGTGACTCCAAGGGGGGACCCGAACCGAAGCAGGTCTCGTCGTCCAAGGCTATGGGACGCGCCGACGACGTCAACGCCGGGGTCGACGATCTCGGTAACGCGACGCGTTATCAGAGGTCCAGGTCAGCAACCGGCGGCGGACCCGTTGTCAGGTGGGGGCAAGGTCGCCAAGGCACCGGCTGCCTGCCCCCTGGGGTAGTGTCGCGCCCGCCGAGGAGACAGCACATGACGACGAGCAGCAGCGAGATGACGGGCGGACAAGCAGCAACCAGGGACCGCCGGGAGTTCCCGTGTGACTCCTGCGGCTCGTCGCTGACGTTCTCCATCGGGGCCCAGAAGCTCAAATGCGAGCATTGCGGCTTCGAGAAGGAGTTGGCGTTCGCCGAGGGCCAGAAGTCCGGCGTCAGCGAAAACGACCTCGAGAAGGGCCTGTCGATGCAGGCCCAGAAGCGGGCGGCGACGACGACGGCCCCGCCCGCCAACCAGGAAGTGCGCTGCCGGGGCTGTGGCGCCATCGTGGTGTTTGAGGGGTCGTTGACGTCGAGCAAATGCAGCTATTGCGACACGCCCCTGCAGGTCAAAGACGCCCACACCAACGACCATCCCATCCCCGTCGACGGGCTGTGCACCTTCCAGGTCGAGCACACGGCGGCCCAGGCCAATATGCGCAAGTGGATTTCCGGTCGCTGGTTTGCGCCCGGGGCCTGGAAGAAGCGCGGCGTCGACGGCAAGTTCGACGGCGTCTACATGCCGTTTTTCACCTACGACGCCATGACGTTCACCCGCTTCACCGGCGAGCGCGGCGACGCCTACTACGTCGAGGTGGGCTCGGGGCAGAACAAGCGCCGCGAGCGTCGCGTCCGATGGAGCCCCGCCTCGGGGTCGTTCCAGCGCTTCTTCGACGACGTCTGCATCCCGGCCCTGCAATCGTTGCCGCAGAAGTTGCTGCAGGGTCTTGAGCCCTGGCCCACGGACAAGGTGATTCCCTTCACCGACAGCGCCCTCGCCGGCAAGCGGGCCCACACCTACGAAAAGCCCCTCGACGTCTGCTTCGGCCTCGCCAAGGAGCGCATCAACGATGATCTGCGCACCGACGTGAAGCGGCGCATTGGCGGCGACGAACAGCGCATCAACCACCTCGACTCCCAATACTCGGCCCTGACCTACAAGCACGTGCTGTTGCCCGTGTGGATCCTCGCCTACCGCTACGGCGACAAGCCCTACCGGGTCGTCGTCAACGCCGTCACGGGCCAGGTCAACGGCGAGCGGCCCTGGAGCGTGCCGAAGATCGTGGCCGCGGTGATTGCCGTCCTCATCCTGGTGGCCATCTTCGCCTCCCTCGGCCAGCAGCCACCACCGCAGTGACGTCTCGTCGAAGCCCATCAGCCCGCCAGCCTTGAACCCGTGAGCACCGTGAACCAGCCCGCCGCCCCCATTGCTGCCGCCACCGTTGCCTCCGCCATCGTCGACCCCGCCACCGTCGACCTTGGCGACCGCGGCGTGGTTCACCTCAAGAGCAAGAAGGAGTGGCCCCTGCTGCGGCGCCACCCCTGGGTGTTCTCCGGCGCCATCGCCCGCGTCGAGGGCGACCCGGTGGGGGGCGACGTCGTCGTCGTCAAAGCCCACGACGGCACCGTTCTTGGTCGGGGCGCGTTTTCGCCGACGTCGCAATTGCGGGTGCGGCTGTGGTCGTTTGACGACGCGCCGCTGACGATGGCGTTTTTTCACGCCCGCCTGGCGAGTGCGGTGGCCCTGCGGGATCGGCTGGTGTTCAGCACCGTCGCCGGCGACGAAACCGACGGCGCCCGCCTGGTGTTCGCCGAGGGCGACGGTCTGCCCGGCCTCGTCATCGACGCCTACCAAGACACCATGGTCATGCAGTGTCAGTCGGCGGGGGCCGAACGCATCAAGCCCATCGTGGTGGACTGGCTGCGCAAAAACCGCCCCTGTGTGCGCATCGTCGACCGCGGCGACGCCGAGGTCCGCCAGAAGGAGGGCCTGCCCCTGCACAAGAGCCTCGCCTGGGGCGAGCCCAGCGCGGGGCCCATCGTCACCCGCGAGCACGGCCTCCGCTTCAACGTCGACGTCGACCTGGGCCACAAGACGGGCTTCTACCTCGACCAACGGGACAGCCGACATGTGTTGCGCGGCACCAGCGCCGGCCGTCGGGTGCTCAATTGTTTTTGCTACACCGGGGGCTTCAGCGTGGCGGCCCTCGCCGGCGGCGCCACCCATGTGACGTCGGTGGACACCTCGATGTCGGCGCTGGAGATGGGCGAGAAGAACGCCCTCGACAACGGCTTCGCCGCCGAGCAGCACGAGTGGCTCAAGGGCGATTGCTTCGACGTGCTGCGCGGCTTGCACGACGACGGCGAACGCTTCGACACCGTCATCCTCGACCCACCGAAGTTCGCGCCGTCGGCGGCCCACCTCGACCGCGCTGCCCGCGCCTACCGGGACCTGATGATTCGCGGCCTGCGCCTGCTGAACCCCGATGGGCTGCTGGCGACGTTCTCCTGCTCCGGCGCCGTCGATCGGGTGCTGTTTCGCGAACTGATGGCCCAGGCCTGCCTCGAAGCCCGCCGACCAGGGCAAGTCCTCGCCGAGCTCGGCCACAGCCGCTGCCACCCCGTGCCCCTGGCATTCCCCGAGGGCGAGTACTTGAAGGGCCTGCTGGTCCGCGTGGCCTGACCGCCAAGAAGTGGCCTGACGGCCAACCGTCACTGCATCAAACAACTCGATTCAACGCATCGTGCTGCGAGCGAGCACTCGCCAACGCTGGCGTCACCAGCTCGGTCGACACCGAACGGGCATTGGGCCTCGAGTGCCGAGCGGGCGGCTGCGAAGTCCTCCGCTCGGGAGGCTGCGACAGCATCATTCGGACACCCCGTTGCGGCCCCGCAGGCATCGAGGGTGACGACTTCAATGCAGTCGGCATCTGCGTCGCACGGTGCCCGCCATTCATCGAGGACGTCGATTGGCAAGACGGGATTCTGGCACGCAAGGACAGGCAGCAGCGCGAGGGCGGAAAGAAGCGGGACAAATCTCTTGTTCATCTTGGCCTCAGAGTCCGTGGTTCGGCGCCGTTCATCTGCAAAGCTGCCGCGGTCATCGGGAAGGCGAAAGGCGTGGGAGATGGGGCCAATGGTCAGCGTTGGCGGATGTAGCCCTGCTCGGCGAGCATCTTGCCCATGGGGACGTAGTCGGCCTCGTTTGGCGGCGTGGGGGCGGCGAGGCCGTCGACGTAGCGGTTGAACATGCAAAACGCGGCCGCGATCAGCACCGTGTCGTGGATGTCGACGTCGGTGGCGGATGCTGCTTTGGCGCTGGCGATGGCGTCGTCGCTGACGGCCTTGCCGCCCCTGGCCACCTGGCGGGCCACCACCAACAGGGCCTTCATCTTGTCCGAAATGGGCGCGCTGTCGACGTCACGCTTCACGCGGGCCACGAAGTCGGTGTCGCCGGCGATGGCGCAGGCCGCGGCGGTATGGGACAGCTCGCAGAAGCGGCAGCCGTTTTCGGCGGAGACCACTGAGGCGATGAGTTCACGCTCGGCGGTGCTCAGGGGCGACGGGCCACGCAAGAGGGCCTGGGCCAGGGCCGCCATCGGACCACCGGTCTCGGGCCGAAAGACAAAGAGGCTTGAAATGCCGGGCAGGGGATTGTGGGTCTCGATGTGGGCCATGGGACGCTCCGTGGTGGAGGCCGCTGCTAGCACGGCCCCGGCGCCGACGAATCCGGGTCCCGTGACACCCATCGCCACGTCGTGGCATCCAAGCGCCATGGCTCATTCGTCGTCGTCGCCTTCCAGTTGGTTCCGCGGTGTTGCCCTGGCGGTCCCCCTGCTGCTCGGTGGCGGGGCTTGTTCCGTCGATGGCGACGGCGCCGACGACGTTCCCCTCGTCGTCGACGCCGTCAACGGTTTGGACCACCTGCCGGCCGCCGGTCCCGGGCCCTGGCGCGTGAACAGCCATGACCTCGGCGACGGCCACCACCTGTACCTGCCGTCGACCCTGGAATCGCAGCCAGAGCCCTCGCTGTTTCCGCTGCCCTTCGTGGTGTTCTCCCCGGGCTTTTCGGCCTCCCCCGGGGACTACACGGACACCGTGGAACACATCGCGTCCCATGGGTTCGCCGTCGTCGCCGCCGACCACGGCTTCAGCATCTTCTCGGCCCTGGGCTGCATGACCCAGCGCGATGGCTTGGAGCGGGTCCAGGCTGCCGCCGCCCTGGTGCACTTGCGGGCCCGCACGCCGGGCCATGATCTTTTTGGCGTCGTCAGCGACCGACAAGGCCTGGCCACCGTGGGCCATTCCTACGGTGGCAAGGTCTCGTTGTGGCTGGCCCGGGAGGACGACATCCGCGTCGACGCCGTCGTCGCCCTCGATCCCGTCGATGGCGGCGCCGACAACCGGCCCGGCTACTGCAGCGACGCCACCGTCGACGACGGCTTCCACCGCCTGGCGGACCGCTTGCCGGGCAACACCATGCCGCCGGTGCTGGTGTTCACGGCGGGGTTGTCGGGCGACTGTGCCCCGGCGGAAGGCAATGGCGCCGTGCTGGCCGCGGCCATCGAAGATGACGTCATCCAGCTCACGTTGCCTCGGGCCACCCATACGGATTTCCTCGACGACGTCTTTGATGGCGACTGCGCCTCGTGCAGTGTGTGCCCCGCCAGCGAGGAGCGGGGGGCCGATGTGCTGCGCCTGGTCCGTGGGGCCACGGTGTCGTTTCTGCGCCATCGCTTCCTCGGTGACGACCGCGATGCCCGCTGGCTGCTGGACGACGACGTCATGGGCGACGACGTCCAACAGTCCGTCGACGTGGTCGGGGTCGCTGCCGGTTCGCGCTAGGACAGCTGTTGACGTTGTCGTCGTCGCCGCCACCACCCGACCACCACGGGCACAGCGACGAGGACATCGATCCACATCCAGGCCGCAAACGGGATGCCCATCAAGACGATGACGCCGACGTGAAAGCCCACCGCACTCGCGCACCACAGCACCCGGGCCCGCCCGCCCAGCAGCAGGCAGACGGGAGCCACCAGCTCCACCACCAGGGCGGCCCACGACGACAGCAGGCACACCAGGGGCGAGCGCGACATCCACAGGGCCAGGGCCGACGGCGCCGACATGTAGCTGTGGGCGACGAAGACGCCGCTGACGGGGTCCCTGAGCCAGTATTGGGTCGCAGCGCGGTTCGACAGGTAGAAGCCCAGGGTCTCCCCGTTGAGCCAGCCCATGGCCCCCATCCGCAGCTTGGCCACCCCGGCGGCGGCGTAGATGACGCCGACGAGGGCCAGCAGCAGCACGTCACCGAAGCGGGGCACCATCATCAGTGTCGTTGTTGTCATCGTCGTCGTCGGCGCCGTCGTCGGTCGGCGCCGAAAACGTTGCCAGCGCTGCCACAGCAGGCCGTCGACGGACCAGGCGGTGGTCCCCGGCAGCACCGCGAGGGCGAGGACGATTTGGGTGGGCAGGGCGACGGTGTGGTTGAAGAAGCCGTAGCCCGACTGGATGCCGAGCACGACGGTGAGCAGGGCGCCAAACACCAGCAGGGCCAGCCGGGTGGACAGGCCCACCATCGCCAACAGCCCCGTCACCCACAGGGCCAGTTCGACGTGGTCGACGAAGGCCCGCGGCGGCGGCCACGACGACAGCCCCCGAAACACGCCCTCAATGTGGGCGACGTCGAGGAGGGACATGGGGCGGTCCCGCAGGAGCTTCGCCATCCGCTCGCTGGAGCCCGGCACCCGCTCCACGAGCATCCAGCCAACCACGGCCACCCGCAGCAGGGGGGCCAGCACCGGTCGCACGGGAGCGCAGAGCCAGGCCAGCAGGCGGCTCATGGGGCACCTCCGGCGGAGATTGGGGGCGCCCACACAAAGCGCTCACCCTTCACCTGGTAGCGCCCGATTGGGGTGCGGGTGGGTGTGGCCCCGTCCGCCGGGCGGACCACCGCCACCACGTCGATGGCGACAATGTCTTGAAAGGTGCGAGACCGTTTGCGGCGCTGGAGGTCGGCGACGCCGGCAAACAGCCGCTCCAGCCGGTGCTGGCGGCGGCCGTCGTCATCGGCCCAGGCCGTCAAAAAGAGGCTGCGCCGGAAATTGCGGGGATGCACCCCGGTGATTTTTCCTTCGTCGACCACGACGACGGCGCCGTGGCGGTCGATGAAGTCGATGTCGATTTCGACGAGCTCGTTGTCGATGGGCGAGACCGCGAACATCGGGGCCCAGGTGAGGGGGAAGTACTCGTGCTTGCCCACCACGGTGACGATGTTGGGCAGCAGGAGGCAGCTGGCGGCGAGGGCCAGCCAGACCACCCGGCGCAGCGGGGGATGGCCCTGCGGGGGCGTGGTGTGGGTGCTCCCCGTCACCGCCACAGGGTGCCCCAGACGGGAACACGATGCACCGAGGGGTGCGCCGGCCAGGCCACACACTGCGGCAGAGTTGCGTCCGCCACACGCGACGTGGGATCACCCCACCCCTATGAACACGAGCGCCAAGAAGAAGACGTCGCCGAAGTCATCCACCAGCAAGGCCGGCAAGGCCAGCAAGGCCAGCAAGGCCACGCAGCCCAGCGGCAAGAAAGCCGCGACCAAGGCGAGCCCCAAGCGGGCGGGCAAGGGGGCGGCCGGCAAGGGCGCGGCCATCGCCGGCGTCGACCGGAAGATCTTCGTCCTCGACACCAACGTGCTGCTGCACGACCCGCGCGCCATGTTCCTCTTTGAGGACAACGACGTCGTCATCCCCATCTACGTCGTCGAGGAAATCGACACGTTCAAGAAGGACCTGAGCGAGCTCGGCCGCAATGCCCGTCAGGTCAGCCGCTACCTCGACCAGCTGCGTGAGGATGGCTCCCTCGCCACCGGCGTGAAGCTCGACCGCGGCGGTGTCCTGCGGGTGGCGACGACCCACCTGGCCTTGCCCGAGGAGGTCTCCATGGACCGCGGGCAGGACTCCAAGATCATGGCGGTGGCTCTCGAGCTGAGCATCGCCAACAAGAAGACCGGTCGGGTCGTGGTGTTCATCACCAAGGACTCCAACCTGCGCATCCGTGCCGACGCCATCGGCATCTACACCGAGGACTTCGAGCCCGAGCACGTCCAGATCGACGACCTGTTTCGCGGCTGGCAGGAGGTCGAGGTCGAGAGCCAGCTCATCGACAAGTTCTACGCCGACGGCAGCGTCGAGCTCCCAGACCCCTACTACGCGCCCAACGAGTACATCTGCCTCATCGACAAGGACAAGCCGACCCGCACGGCCCTGGGGCGCTCCAACTTCGACCATGAGGCGGGGACCAACCGGCTCATGCCCATCGACACCTACAAAAACGGGGTGTGGGGCATCCGGCCCAAGAACCGCGAGCAGAACTACGCCCTCGACGCCCTCCTCGACGACAAAATCCAGCTCGTCACCCTGGTGGGCAAGGCCGGCTCGGGCAAGACCTTGCTGGCCATCGCCGCCGGCCTCGCCAAGGTCACCGACCAGAACATCTACCAGCGCATGCTGGTGAGCCGCCCCATCTTCCCCCTCGGCAAGGACCTCGGCTATCTGCCCGGCGACGTCGAGGAGAAGCTCAATCCGTGGATGCAGCCCATCTTTGACAACGTCGAATTCCTGATGGGCCTGACCCAGAAGGAAAAGAAGCGGGGCCGCTCCTACAAGGAGCTGATGGACCTCGGCATCGTGCAGATCGAACCCCTGACCTACATCCGTGGTCGCTCGATTCCCCAGCAGTACATGATCGTCGACGAGGCCCAGAACCTCACGCCCCACGAGGTGAAGACCATCATTTCCCGCGCTGGCGAGGGCACAAAGATCGTGCTGACGGGCGACCCCTACCAGATCGACAATCCGTATGTGGACCAGACCAACAACGGCCTGATCCACGTCGTCAACCGCTTCCGGGCCGAGAAGATCGCGGCCCACATCGTGTTGACCCGCGGTGAGCGTTCGGAGCTCGCCGAGATCGCCGCCAATCTGTTGTGAGGGCATGGCCTCGACGACGGCCCGGCCGTCGTCGAGGCTTGCGCACCGCCAGCGAGGACCGCATGTGGAGTCGTGAGCAGCTCGAGGGCGAAATCGACGAGGTGCGGGCCCGCATCAACCGGCACCGGCGGGAGCTGGCGACGTGGTTCGTCAACCGCCAGGTCGAGGTCGACCTGATGACGGTGTGCGCCACGGCCCAGGAGCCCCTGCTGTTTGTGGGGCCGCCGGGCACCGCCAAGAGCGACCTGGTCTTGAAGTGGGTGGAGAGCGTCGGGCTCTCGAACACCGAGTACTTCGAGTACATGCTGACGAAGTTCACCGAGCCCAGCGAAATCCTCGGGCCGATCGACATCGATTTGCTCAAGCAGGGGCGCTTCATCCGCCGCACCAAGGGCAAGCTCCCCGAGTGCCGGGTGGCGTTTCTCGACGAGATATTCAAGAGCAACTCGGCGATCCTCAACCTGCTGCTGACCATCTTGAACGAGCGCAAGTTCTACCAGGATGGCGAGCCCATCCCCGTGAACCTGCAGGTGCTGTTCGCGGCCACCAACGACATCCCCGACCAGGGTGAGCTCGACGCCATGAGCGATCGCTTCATCTTGAAGGTCGAGACGAAGCCCGTGAAGGACACCCACTTCGCCGAGCTCATCGACGCCGGCATGCGCGGCGAGAGCCTGCGGGCCACGGGGCAACGGCCCTGGGTCAACGACACCGTCAGCCTGCAGGACTACCAAAAGGCCAAGCGCTGGCTCGACCTCACCTTTGCCTGGGAGGGGGAGCAGCCCTCCAGGCGGGACGCCCTGTTTCCGCCCCGGGCCTTCGCCGAGCTGCGCCGCTTGATTCGCTCCCTGGAGACCGAGGACAAGGTCCTCGTGTCGGACCGCAAGCTCGTGAAGCTCTACAAGCTCATCCGCACCCGGGCCTTCCTGTTTCACGGCGGCGCCGTCGACACCCCCGACCTCGCCTTGTGCGCGTACGTCGGCAACCGCCGCCATGAGCTGCCCGCCGTGGCCCACAAGGTCCACACCCTGCTCGGTCTGTCCCAACGCTGATGGACGACGACCTCATTGCCGCCCTGTGCGTCACCGTCGTCGACGAGCCCCCCGACGAGCCCGGCGTGCGCCGCCTGCTGGGCTGGGCCATCGCTGTCTGGGGCCACGGCGTCGACGAAGCCCCCCTGGCCCTGATCCACGACGTCGGCTTCCTGCTCCTGCGGGGCCGGGCCGTGCGGCTGATGAGCGGTCGCGAACGCTTCGCCATCGCGGGCGACAACAACGACGACGACAACAGCGACGACAACGAGGACAACGAGGACGGCGACGACAATGATGACGACGGTCCGCGGGCCGGTCCGGCTCCTTCCCCCAGCGGGGGAAGGGTGGGAAGGGGGCCGCGGGCCGGTCCGGCTGGTACCGTGAACGAGAGCGTCGGCGTCGACGACGGGACCCGGGCCCTGGTGCGGGCCGAGCGGCTGCGTTTTGAGGACCGGGTGGTGGCGCCCCTGCTGCGTGACGAGAGTCTGCGGACGGCGGCCGTGATCATCGCCGGGGCCCCCGCCGGCCAACAAGACGCGCTCATCGTCCACGCCCTGTTGACGGTGCTGGAGCGACTGCTGGCCGGGGTCTCGTTGCCCCGGAATCAGCCCGGGCCCGTGCGGGGTCTCCTCGACAAAGCCGGGGCTCTCGAGCGCATCCGCCTGGGGTCACGAGGCGTCTTCACCATGGCCGTCGACGTCGCCCTGCTGCAGGACGCAGCCCTCGATCTGGGGATGGTGGCTGCGGCGCAGGAGGCCCGGGGCAGTGGCCGACAGCTGCTGGCCCCCGAGGAACTGTGGGAGCTGTCCCGTCTGGACGTGCTGCCGTCCGAGGCCGTGCGGCTGGCCCTGCGCACGGTGCACCACACGATGGTGGGCATCGGTCCGCCGTCGCCGACGGTGGTGCGCCAACTCAAGGACCGCCGGGCCCAGGTCATCACCGACGACACCGAGGCCGACACCTTCCCCGCCGGCGGCTTCGACGCCATGAGCACCCGCGGCACCCTGGAGAACCTGGTGCGCAGCGAGGTCGCCTACGTCGGCGTCGGCGCCGAAGACGACCCCCGTCGCCCGGACCTCTTCGACGTCCGTTACGTCGAGGGCGAGCTCCTCTACTACACGCGCGATGAAAGCCCGTTGCTGGAGCGTCGCCGCACGGTGGTGGTCCACATCGACGAGGTGGAGCGCAGCCGCCACAAGCTGGCGGAGCTGCCCACCCAAACCCTGGTGCTGGTGGAGGCCGTCATCTTGCGGGCCCACGCCGACCTGCAGGTGGCCCTGGGTCCCCAGGTGGTGCTGACGCGCATCGCTGTCACCGGTGCCGACGACGTCGCCGTGGCCGAGGAAGTGGGGCTGCTGTCGACGAGCCTGGCGGAGGACATCGCCCACCGCCGCGCGGGAGTGGTTCCCCTGGAGGAGCTGCCGCAGCTGCGCCGGGTGACGTTCTCGCCGCGCCCGCCGCCAACCCCGCCGCCAGCCGTGCGCGGTTGGTTGTGGATTCGTGTGGGGGGACGTCTGTGGTCCGTGACCAACGAGGGGGGCACCGTCGAGATTGATCCCCGCAGCCAGCTCCGGCTGCTGGTGGACCGCCTCATGCTGCAGGCGTGAGCCCGGGCCGACGCCTTCCTGCCCCGGGACCGGGCGGCTGGGGCATTTCTGTGGGCCTGGCGGGGCGGCCACGTCGTCGGGGCGCGACCGCGGGCCTGCCGCTCGCTGGCGCGGGCAGTGCATTACGGATGGCGACACAGCCCAAAGGGGCTGCAGCTGCACCACCGGAGAGCACCATGACGATGACCGCCTTTCAGAATTTCGTGAAATCCCTCGCCCTTCCCCTGGCGATCGCGGCCCCCATGGCCGTCTCCTGCGCCACAACGACGCCAGAGACCGTTGCCGAAGCCCAGCGCGACGACCGCATTGAGCTGACCATTGAGCAGCGCGAAGAGAAGGCCGCCTTCGAGAAGAAGCAACAGAACGAACGTTCTGGTCTGGTGGCCGACCAGGCCACGGCCAACGCCACCGCCGCCATGGCCTGAGCGTGCGCACGAAGTCTGAGGGGTTGCCGCGCGATTTGTTTGCGGGGCGCGCTGCGTCATCCTCGGCGGCGGCAGCTGTGGCATGGACGTGGATTTTGGAGGCATGACCTGGGGGCAAAAGAG